>SXGQ01321032.1_pt1 | contig 32449 bp, 17 predicted proteins | sample 3178371 | NCBI WGS metagenome assembly SXGQ01 (sample SAMN11356859, study PRJNA531348) | freshwater metagenome | isolation source: freshwater sample F1-20 | place: China: Fuxian Lake, Yuxi | collected 2017-12-25
AAACTCCCACTCTTCGTCGCTGACATCGGTCGGATATTTGCGTTCTTTGCTCGCGGCTGTTTTGTCCATCCCAAGCTTATGCCAAACGCATAGCTTGTTTATACAGCTAAAGCATTAGAAAAGTGCCGGACAGGCTCTAGGCGCATTCAATTCCGAGCCCCCGCTCCTTGGCGTCCGGTTTCCCGTCCGCTGCATCACGCTTCACCTCCACACAAGGTCCCCACCTCATGCAGATAGAGCGAGAGTTTATAAAATCTCGGCGGAAGCTATCGTTTGGAACCTAACTTGCCTAGTACGGTGTACTACGTAATCTCCAGTGTAGTCATCGCCGTGCTTTGCCGACGAGGTCGTAGCAGAGAAGGGCATCCTGGTCCCGAATGAAAAGCCTTCCGTCCTTGATCACTGGATGTGGCCAGCTGCTGCCGTTGACGGTTGCGAGTTTGAAGACGCCTTTCTGGGAGTATCCGGTCGGCGAGGCTTCGATAAGCGCCATGATTCCATCCTGATAACGGAAGTAAAGTCCACCGTCCGCGGTAATTACCGCAGCGCTTTCCTTTCCGGGGCCGCGCTCCTTTTCCCAGACCACCTTGCCGGTTTTCCATTCAATGCAGATTGGGAACCCATTGTTATGTCCCTTTCCAGCGTAGATATAATCGCCAATACGTACCATGCCGCCGTGGTGATTCTGGAAAACGCCGGCGTTCAGCCAGTACTGCTCGTCGGCAAAAACGGGCGACCCGGGAATTTTCACCGGGCCGGGTTCGTCGCCCTTCACTCCGCGGGCCTTGTTCAAGTCGGATTCGATACGGCTCATTTCGGGCTTCAATTCCTGCACGAGTTTGTCCGCGGCCTCGTAGGCTGAAGTTCCCTTTTCGTGTTTCGAGCGCGCATCACGCCGGGATTCGATCGTCTTTTTGAGTTCCTCAAGCTTCCGGGTGAGTTCCGCCACTTTTGCCTCGTCGACCTTCGGTGCCGCGACTGCGGATGCAGTTGCATCCTTTGTGATCTTCAGCAGCGCTGCGCCGGTTCCGTATCCGCTGGAAACGAAAACATAGTCGTCCCACACGAGCGGCGTCGGAATCACAGCGGTACCGTTGGCGACGCGATTGTAGTGCCAGAGAAGCTTCCCGGTTTTTGCATCCACGCCGATTGCGCCTTTGCCTACCATGGTCACGTATTGCCGGATACCGCCGGCATTCGAAATCACCGCTCCCGTGTAGCCGGCGCCGTCGTGGCCTTTACCCGAAAGTGTGTATGCGGTTTTCCAAATCACCGAGCCGGTCTTTTTGTCGAGTGCGGCGACCACCGCAGAATCGGAGCCCGGAACCACGATGAGATTATTGCCATCCACGAGCGGCGATTCGCTGAACTGCCATGTCGGCTTGGAGCCACCGAAGTCCGTCGCGAGACTCCTTTTCCAAACAACCGAGCCATCCTGCGCTTTCACGCAGACGAGGTCGCCTTCGGAACTCACGGCGTAGATGAGCGGGCCGTCGACCGTGGGGGTGGAATTGCACTCTCCGCCCTTTTCACAAATTGGCGCGGCCCACAGTTCCTTCTGTGTGGCGAGATCGAGCGCAACGATGAATTGCCCGCCTTTGCGCGATGCCGTGGTGAAAATGCGGCCGTCTGCGATGGAGACACTTGCCATGCCTTTGCCGAGCTTCTCCGCCTTCCAGAGCAGCTCCGGTCCGGTCTCGGGCCATTGTTTGAGCAGGCCCTTGTCCGGATAAACGCCGTCACGGTTAGTGCCGCGCCATTGCGGAACGTCGCCGGTTGCCGCGATGGCGGCGGACGATGCGAGGGCGATTGCTGAAAGGAAGATGCGGGATGATTTCATCGAGTGGGAGACCTCGAATTGAGCGGCGCATTAGTCGAAATACTGCGTTTCCATGGCCGGGCGATTTTCAGAAAAAACCATTCCCCCGGCGAGCGGCATGCCGCACCCTCGTCGGGCGAATATGAAACCAAGATTGAACGGGAAAATTGCAGTCGTCACCGGAGCAGGCTCGGGCATCGGTCGCGCCATCGCCGAGCGGCTTGCAGCGGATGGTGCCGATATTTATGCGCTCGATCTTGCAGTCGCGCAGGTGAAGGAAACCGTGGAATCGATTACAGGCGCGGGCGGTCGGTGCACGGCGCTCGCAGCCGATGTGTCGGATACCGAGGCGATGCGCGCAGCATTTGCCGGGATTCCGAGGCTGGACGTTCTCGTGAACAACGCGGGCATCGCGCACATCGGCAACGTCGGCTCGACGAGTGCGGCTGATATGGATCGACTGTATGCTGTGAATGTCCGCGGCGTTTACCATGGTCTGCATTTCGGGGTGGGGAAGATGGGGCCGGGAAGCGCGATTGTGAACATCTGCTCCGTCGCTGCAAAGCTCGGCATCTCGGACCGCTTTGCTTATTCGATGACCAAAGGTGCCGTGCTCAGTATGACGATGAGTGTCGCGCGTGACTACGTGGCGCAGGGAATCCGCTGCAACTGCGTTTGTCCCGCCCGGATCCACACCCCGTTTGTCGAAGGATATCTCGAAAAGAACTACCCCGACACCAAGGACGAAATGTTCGCGAAGCTCGCGGCCTGGCAGCCGATCGGGCGGATGGGAACGCCCGCGGAAGTGGCATCGCTTGTAGCCTTTCTCGTTTCGGACGAAGCGGCATTCGTCACGGGCAGCGCGTACGACATTGATGGTGGCGTAACGCTGCTCCGCTAGCGGCTATTCGCGCAGCGTGACGCCGAGCAACTTGAGGCGATCCTTCAGCCGTGAGTGTGCCGCGTTCACTTCGTCCGCAGTGAGCGTGCGCTCCGTGCTGCGGTAGGTGAGCGAGTAGGCGACGGACTTCTGGTCGGCAGGAATCTTGGCCCCGGTCGGGTCGGTGAACACATCGAACAGTTCAACGCCGGCGAGCAGCGGTTCATTTCCTTTCGCGAGCGCGTCCGCGATTTGGGCGTGTGCGAGCGAGAGTGGTGCGAGCATCGCGATGTCGCGGGTCGTCGCGGGGAACCGTGGGATTTCACGGTACTTCTTCGCAGCATCCGGCGATGAAGCCTTCCACATCGCGGTGAGGTCGATTTCGGCGAAAAGCACCGGCGCTGCGGAGTCGAGCGCACGCGCGTCGGCTGGCCAGAGCTGTCCGGCGAAGCCGCACGGTTTGCCGTTCATCTTCACGGTCAGTGCGAGTGCGAGCGCCGGATTGCTGTCCTTCTCAAACGTGAGTCCCGAACCGAGCGCGGCAGAGAGCATCGCCTTGAGATCATACAGGTCTGCAGCGCGTCCCTCCGCCGAGCGCCAGTTGCGGTCGTTGAGCGAGCCGGAAATTGCGACTGCTGCGTGCAGGAATTCCTCCGGGCGCTGTGTGCCGAACACGCGCCCGATTTCGAAAAGCCGCACCGATTGCGCACCGGCCCGGTAGTTTTCGCGAACGGCTGTCAGCAACCCGTGGACGAGGGCGGGCCGCAAAACGACCTGCTCTTCGAGCATCGGATTTTTCACCCGGAGGCAATTCTCCGGCGCGGTCTGCGTGTAGGCGAGGCCGAGCGGCTGTGCAGGCACGAGCGTGATGCTTCGTGCCTCGTGAAGGCCCTGCGCGGCAAATGCGCGCCGAATGGCCATCGAGCGGTCGTAATTCCGATCCGTTCCGCTCGCACTGGCGAAGCGCGCCTGCGCGCGGCCGGGGATTGCCTCCATTCCCACCACGCGAGCGATTTCCTCGATCAGGTCCACCTCGCGTGTGAGGTCCGGACGGAATGCCGGCGGCTCCCAGCCCTCCGCCGTCTTTGTCAGACCAAATCCCGTGAGGATCGCATCGACGCGCGCTTCATCGACTTCGATGCCGATGAGCTTCGCTATGCGGCTGCTGCGGAGCGGAATGCTTGCACGCTGCGCGGCATTTGTGTCCCCGACAGCGTTCAGTTGTGCAGGCGTTCCTCCTGCAAGTTCCAAGATCAATTTGGTGGCGCGTTCGCTCGCCGGGATGACGCCCTCGATATTCACGCCGCGCTCGAAGCGGTAGCTCGAGTCGCTCGAAAGTCCGAGCGTGCGCGATGTCCGGCGGATGCTCTGCGGCTGAAATACCGCGCTCTCAAGAATCACGTTCGTCGTGGCCTCGGTTACGCCCGTATCCTCGCCACCCATCACGCCTGCGATCGCCACTGCGCGCTTCGCGTCGGCGATCACGATTTGTCCTGCCGTCAGCTTGTATGTCTTCCCGTCGAGCGCAAGAAACTCCTCGCCTTCGGCTGCGTCGCGCACTTGCAGCGTGCCGTCCAGCTTGTCCGCATCGAATGCGTGAAGCGGTTGTCCTGTTTCGAGCAGCACGAGATTTGTGATATCGACGATGTTGTTGATCGACCGCAGTCCCACGGCCTCCAGCTTTATGCGGAGCCAGTCCGGCGAAGCCCCGACCTTCACACCGGAAATCGCGCGCGCCGTGTAGAGCGGGCACTTTGCCGCATCGGCCACTGTGATTCCACCAGCGCCCGAAGGCTGCGTAGCAGCAGGCAGTTTCGCGCACAACGGCTTCGCCGTCAAAGTGGCGATCTCGCGTGCGATGCCGATCACGCTCAACAAGTCCGGCCGGTTCGGTGTCACCTCCAAATCGAGGATCGTATCCGCTTTGAATACCTCCGATATCGGCGCGCCGACACGGGCGTCTGCGGGCAGGATCATCAGCCCCTCGGCATCCTCCGCGAGATTCAGCTCCTTTGCGGAGCACAGCATACCGTTGGAATCCACATCGCGAAGCTTGCCTGCCTTGATTTTGAAATTGCCCGGCAAAACCGCGCCCGGCTGGGCGAGAGGAATCTTGTCGCCGACCTTCTGGTTACTTGCTCCGGTTACGATCTGGCGCAGCGTGCCCGTTCCTTCATCGACCTGGCAGACGTTCAGACGGTCCGCATTCGGGTGTTTATTCTGCGACACGAGCTGACACACGACGACGAATGGAAAATCCGCTCCGCGCGATTCGATGCCCTCGACCTCGACGCCCGCCATCGTGAGCAAATCCACAAGAGCGGGAACGGTCGGCGGAAGTTCGACGAGTTCACGGAGCCAGTTGAGCGATACTTTCATAAAAAATGTGCGCGGAGGTAAGGCGAATGAGGCGTCATCCGCAAGCCTTTGCCTTTCTCGCTTCGGAGCGAAGGAAAACGCCCGGCGCTCCTGCTAGCCGCCCCGAACCTTTTTCCAGTCGAGCCCGAATCGTGCGAGGTACTTGCGAAGACGGTCGGCGTCGTTGGTGACTTTGCGCTTCCCCCGCGAGACGGCGAAGAGGCGGCGGCCGGCGTCGCTGGCGCTCTCGCTCGTGCGGCAGATGCGGATGACGGCGGCGAGCTGCGCGCGGTCGAAGAGGTCGGTTTTTGCGAGCGCCCCGGGGCCGAGGACTTCGGCGAGGATGGCTTCGTCGGGCGAATTGCTCGGCGCGCCGGCCCATGCGGTGCGTAGGCGCGCAATCTCGGCATCGAGCACGGCGCGGGTGATGCGGCCGCCGGGAGCCAGCGTGGTCATGCGGGTGATGGCGGCATTCAGGTCGCGGAAGTTCGCGCTCCATTTTGCATCCGGGCTGCGGGCAAATGCGATGAACGCGGCGCGCACGTCCTTTGCGATAGTCACGCGTTTGCCGAGTCGCGCGGAGGCGGCGTCGAGCTCGTGGTCGAGGTTGGGCTCAATGTCTTCGCTGCGCTGTGCGAGGCCGGGCAGGCGGAAGCTCCACAGGTTGATGCGAGCGAGCAGGTCTTCGCGAAAGCGGCCCTTGCGGACGTCCTCGGAAAGGTCGCGATTTGTCCCGGCGATGAGCTGGAAATCGCTCGCGACCTCGGTATCCGATCCGACGGGAAGGAAGCGTTTGTCTTCCAGCGCGCGCAGCAACATCGCTTGTTCATCGAGTCCGAGTTCGCCGATTTCATCGAGGAAAAGCAACCCGCCGTCCGCCGAGCGGAGCAAGCCGGGACGCGAATTCTGCGCGCCGGTGAATGCGCCGCGGACGTGACCGAACAGCGCGCTCATCGAGGAGTCTCCGCGCAGCGTGGCGCAGTTCACCTCCACGAAATCGCCCGCGAGCTGGTGGCGTGTCTTCTTCAATTCAAACACCCGCCGCGCGAGCTGCGATTTCCCCGCGCCGGTCGGCCCCATAAGCAGCATTGGGTGTTTCGACGCGATGGCGACGTGCTCGATTTCCTCGATCATCTTGTTGAACGCCGCATTGCGCGTCGCGATGCCGCTCTTCAGCGCAGCCCGCGCCTGCAGCTGCTCCTGCTGATGCCGGATGGCGATTCGGTCGTAGCGCGAGAGATCGAGGTCGATGACGGAAAACTCGCCCAGCCCGTCGCGTTTCGGCGGCGAAGTCTGCAACAGCCGCGCGGGAATTCGCCGCGATTCCGCCAGAAGAAAGAGACAAATCTGCGCGACGTGTGTGCCGGTGGTGATGTGGACGAGGTAGTCTTCTTTCGCCGGGTCAAATTTCCGAGACTGGGCAAAGTCCGCGAGCTTTCCATACACCTCCTCGAAGTCCCACGGGTTCTCAAACTCCACGCACGACAGCCGCACTTCCGTCTCCGGAGAAACGCTCTCGATATCCGCCGCGACGACCTCCGCGAGCGTCTTGTGCTTTCGGTCGTGCAGCAGCTCAAAGCGGTGCACGAGCAGCTCCTCGTGCTGGCAGACGGACACGCTAGGACGCCATTCCGACCACCGTCCGGGTCCGCTCCCGCGGTCGAGTGAGGTGCCGAGCAGTCCGATGACTATGGTTTTCTTGGATGGCATAAAGCAGGCGCGTTTAAGCGCAGAACGCGCCGAAAAGATAAGATAAGCACTGGCGGTGTCACGGACGAAAAGCCGCCCAAACAGCGCGAAAATGGTCTTTTTCCAGAGAAGAACCGGGTTTTCGCCGGCAGCCGTGGCACGCGTGGCACGTTGCGAGCAATAGGGAGAATCCGTCGCTGACCACCGCAGCAGTTGCCGGGAAACCGGACCTGCCAGCGGAGTGAGCGACGCAACTTTAACGAAACACATCAACACACACGACTATGGCAAACACATCGCTCTTTCAGACTATCGCTGGAAAACTCCTGCCCCGCACGAATGCGCGGAACGAGGCGGGAGGCGCGGCTTATTCGCTGACGGCGAAGCAGGCGCTCGCTCAATACGCGATGACCGGCGCGCTGAATTCGACCTTTTACGCAAACGCGGAGACGCAACTCGACAAGACGCTGAAGTTCGCCGCGGAGGTGTCGGCGGAGTATGTCGCGAAGACGGCGGTTTACTGCCGTGAGCGTGGCCACATGAAGGACATGCCCGCCCTGCTGGCGGCGACGCTGGCGCAGCGCGATGGTGCGTTGCTGACCCGCATCTTCGACCGCGTGGTGGATGACGGAAAGATGCTGCGCAACTTTGTGCAGATCGTCCGCAGCGGCGTGACGGGGCGGAAGTCCCTCGGCTCGGCTCCGAAGCGGCTGGTGCAAAACTGGTTCGCGACGCGGAGCGACGAGCAGGTGTTCCGCGCTAGCGTGGGCCAGAGCCCTTCGCTGGCGGACGTCGTAAAGATGGTCCATCCGCGTTCGCAAACGCCGGAGCGTGCTGCGCTTTATGCGTGGCTCGTCGGCCGTGAGCACGATGCGTCGGCGCTGCCTGCGGTCGTGCGGCAGTTTGAGGATTTCAAGCTGAAGCAAGGGACGTCGGTGCCGGATGTTCCGTTTCAAATGCTGACGGCGCTGCCGCTCGGAAAGGCCGAGTGGACGGAGATCGCCCGCGTCGCGCCTTGGCAGATGACGCGGATGAATCTGAACACCTTCCTGCGTCATGGAGTTTTCTCCGACAAGGAAATGACCCGACGGATCGCGGAACGGCTGCGGGATCCGGAGAAAGTGCGGCGTTCGCGCTGCTTTCCGTATCAGCTTCTGGCTGCGTATCGGAACGCGGAAAAGGGAATCCCGACTGTCGTGACGAACGCGCTGCAAGATGCGCTGGAGATCGCGACCGAAAACGTGCCGCGGTTCACGGGGAAAGTGTGGGTTTTTCCAGACATCTCGGGCTCGATGCACTCGGCGATTACCGGCGAGCGCAAAAGCTTGACGTCAAAGGTCCGCTGCATCGACATCGCGGCGTTGATCGCTGCGACGGTCCTGCGCCGTGCGGATGATGCCGGTGTGCTGCCTTTCGAAAGCAAGGCGGTGAACGTGCGGCTGAACGGTCGCGACACGATCATGTCGAACGCCGAGAAACTGGCCGCGCTGCCTGCAGGTGGAACGAACTGTTCCGCGCCGCTGGCGGAGTTGAACCGGACGAAAGCGGACGGCGATCTGGTCATCTACGTTTCGGACAACGAGTCGTGGATGGATTCGCCTAACTACGGACGATTCAACGGCGCTCCCGCAACGGAGACCATGCGGCAGTGGTCGATCTTCAAGCAGCGCAACCCGCGTGCGCGGCTCGTGTGTCTGGACATCCAGCCATACGCGACGACTCAGGCGAGCGAGCGTGCGGACATCCTGAACATCGGGGGCTTCGGCGACTCGGTGTGGGAGATCATCGCGGCGTTTGCAAACGGTGAACTTTCGCCGGCCCACTGGGTCGGCGAGATCGAAAAAATCGCGCTTTAGAAAAGGCGCGTCCCCGGCGGTGACCGCGAGTCATCGCCGGGGTGGGCGGCGGCCTGGAGTCGCTGCCGACTGTTCTTTGATTCAACAACTTTCTAAACGGCGAATGCCGGAGGAACTACATCGAACCCGGTCCGCTTCGGCGGTATGCAGGTGGAAGCCCTGCTGCGAATCACATCGCAATGCGCAATTCCAGTCGCGCCGGGAGACTATTTCTCCACCCAACTTGGTCGCCGTTCTTCACTTTGCGACGGGAATGCCCGTCGGGACTACATTGGCACTCGCTGGTTCGAATCCGGCCGCGCTCGCAAGGGCGTTGACGTCTCGGCACATCCTCGTCCCGTCGCTAAACACTTTGTGACGAATGCCAGTGGGACTACATTTCCAATATGCGTGGTCGCGGGTTCGAATCCCGCCGGCTCCACTTTTACGGGGCTGTAGCTCAGAGGTAGAGCACGAACGTCTCACTACTTTTGTCGTCACAAAACCCTTTTGCGGCGAATGCCCGGGGAACTACATCCATAATCCGTCGGTCGCTGGTTCGAATCCAGTCCGCGCAACAACTGCGCGGTAGCTCAGCGGTAGAGCAGCGGAAGTAATGTTTCCCGAAAACCTTGTCGCCGCGCCCGGCTACTCGCGCTTTGGCTGTGTTTTTTCGATCAATTCAATGCGATGGCCGTCGGGGTCGGCGACTACTGCGCGGCGGCCCCACTCCGATTCTTTCGGAGCAGAAACTACGGAGTTCGGGTAGCCGATGATGGCCTCGATTGCCCTATCGACTGAGATAACCGAGAACCCGATCCGCGTGCCTGATGTTGGGGAAGCGTCCGGCGATAGCGGGTAGATTTCAAAAACTCCGCCGGGTAGCTCAGCAGCGAAATGCTCAGGACCGTTACCATGACGGTGGCGGGCGAACTCCAGACCAAGGCATCGATAAAACGCTGCTGACTGCTCGGCATCCGGCGACCGGATTACGACGAGATTGAGCGATAGAATGTTGCTGCTTTCGGTCGTGTCAGTCATCGGCTCCGCTTTAATCAGACATCCCCGCTGGAACAATTTAGAAAACAAACAAACACATGAACACAAACCTCATCCCTACCGGCGAAGCCACGGCGATTCTGCCTGCTCGCGATAATAAAGGTAAGCCAATCGCGGTCTTCGGGACCGAAGCGATTCGTGCGGGCTTTGATGCATCTTGCCTTGAGCAGGCGCTGAATTCCCGCGGTGCGCCGGGCGTTACGGACGTCGTCCTGAACCCCGATGCTCACGCCGGATACGGTGCGCCAATCGGGTGCGTGATGGTCTCGCCAACGCACATCTATCCTGGCCCTGTGGGTGTGGATATCAAGTGCTCGATGAGCCTGCTCCAGCTCGATGTGCCGGAGGATGCGATTCGCGATAAGTCGGTGCGCCGCGCGCTCATCAACGCAATCGTCGAGCGCACGCCAACCGGTGCCGGTCATGGCCAGCGCTCGGCGAAGAAGTCGCGTCGCGTGACGGCCGAGGTCGGCGCGCAAGCGTGCGTTGAAGGCGCGAGCCGTGCGGTTTGCGAAGCACTCGGAATCCCGCCGGAGTGGGCGGAGCGTTGCGAAGATGCGTTCCATCTCGGACACGACGATTCGCGCGATGCGCTGGCGAACCGCTTGCAGTGGGTCCGCGAGTCGGGACGCGTCCGCAACTTCGCGGAGAAGATGCAGCAGCTCGGAAGCTACGGTGGTGGAAACCACTTCGGTGAGTGCGAGATTGTCGAAGTCGCCGACCGCGACGACGCGCGCCGTGCCGCCAATGTTTTCGGGATGCGCGATCAACACGTCGGGTTCCTGTCGCACTGCGGTTCGCGCGGGTTTGGAAACATCCTGGCGTGCGCGCAGTTCCGCGACCTAGAAGAGAAGTTCGAGAAATGGGGGACGCCGTTCCCCGCGAACGACAAGAAGCTCGTTTACGCGCCGCTCGGGACTCCCGAGGCGGATGCGTATCTCGACGACCTCGCGCTCGGGTCGAACTTCGCGACGGTGAATCATATGCTGATCAACGCGCTCGTGCTTGAGGCGTTTCAGGAAGTGCTGCCCGGTGCGACGGGGCGGCTGGTGTATTTCATCAGCCACAACATCGCGCGGCAGGAGGTCGTTGGGAATGTGAAGTCGTGGGTGCACCGGAAAGGTGCGACGCGCGCTTTCCCCGGCGGACACTTCGCGCTGAAGGATACGCCGTTTTACGAAACCGGACATCCGATCCTGCTGCCGGGAAATCCCCGCGACGGCTCGGTGGTGATGGTCGCGCAGCCCGGCGCGGAGCAGAGCTGCTTCAGCGTGAACCACGGCGCCGGTCGCTCGATGGGGCGCAAGGCCGCGTCGCGCGCGCTGGATCAGAAAGTCGTCGATTCCCAGTTCGACGCCGGTGACATCCTGACGAACTGCCGTCAGTACCCGATCGATGAAGCGCCCGATGCTTACAAGGATTTCTCCGAAGTCCTGAAGAGCGTCGAGACCGCGGGACTCGCTACGACTGTCGCGAAGCTGCGCGCGCGGTTCGTCATTAAGGACTCGGCGCAGGCCGATGATTGAGATTGATAGAAAACAGTGAAAACAAAGTTGATTCAAATCGACGGGTCAGCCGGCGAGGGCGGGGGACAAATCCTCCGCACCTCGCTTGCGCTGTCGCTTGTCACGGGCAAGCCATTCCGCATCGAGCGCATCCGCGCCGGCCGGCAGAAGCCCGGTCTGATGCGCCAGCATCTGACGGCGGTGAACGCCGCTGTCGAGATCGGCGGCGCCGCCGTGGATGGCGCGGAAATCGGCTCGCAGGAGCTCATCTTTCATCCAGGCCCCGTAAAGCCGGGCGCGTATCGCTTTGCCGTGGGAACTGCCGGAAGCGCGACACTCGTTTTGCAAACCGTGCTGCCCGCTTTGCTGGTCGCCGATGAGCCGAGCGTTCTGAACCTCGAAGGCGGGACTCACAACCCGCTCGCGCCGCCGTTCGATTTTCTCGAGCGGGCGTTTCTTCCCGTCGTGGGAAGGATGGGCGCGCAGGTCGAGGCCGACTTGCTGCGTCCGGGCTTTTTCCCGGCGGGCGGCGGGCAGATGCAGGTTCGCATCACGCCATGCAGCAAGCTTCAGCCGGTCGAGATTCTCGAACGCGGGGGGCTCGTGTCCCGTTCTGCGCAGGTCATCATCGCCGGACTGCCGGATTCCATTGCGGAGCGGCAGCGGGAGTCGTTGAAGCGCTCGCTCGGATGGCCCGCCGAGTCGATCACCATCGAGCGCGAGAGCGATCAAGTAGGCCCCGGAAACGTCGTCCTTGCCGAATTATCCGGAGCCACGCACACGGAGATATTCAGTGCATTCGGGCAGCGTGGCGTGCGCAGCGAGCAGGTCGTCGATCATCTTGTGAAGAGTGTTCGCGACTATCTCACGCACGGTGCGCCGGTCGGCGAATACCTGGCGGATCAAATGTTGATCCCGATGGCTCTCGCAGGAGGCGGTTCATTCCGGACCGGCAAACTGTCGCGGCACTCCATCACCAATATGGATGTGATCCGGCGCTTCCTCGACACGGAGTTTGAAGTCACGCTGGACTCACCGCTAACCGAGCAGTTGACCGTGCGTTGATGCCGGGTTCCCGCGTTTTCTTGTGTGAGATCGCAACGTATGAGTCGGGGCTGACATTAAGTGCATGATATTTTTTACAAGCCAGCTTTACGATGGAATGCAGCCTCAGTCCGGATGGGAGCGCCGTGCACGGCGGCAGTGGATGCGGCGTTGGAAGATTTCCCGCGAATATTCGGCGCTTATCTCGCCGTTGTTGCCGGCTCCGGTTGTCCGTCTTGCGCGTGAGACCTTGCACGATGCGGTTGTGGAGTCAGTGGCGCAGCACGATGGGAGTCTTACGTTGATCATGGATGCGCGGCGGGCGCTGGGCGGGTTTGCTGGTCGTCGCGTTCAATTGTTGTTCACAGGGGTGAAGCATCGCATCCGCACGCTCGGGTTGGTCGGGCGCTGGTGGCTTTATGAGGAAGCGCATCTATGCAGTCGCGCAAGATTCTCGCTGCACGTGTTGCTCGACGAAGGTGAGTTGGAAATCGAAGCAGATGAGTTGCGCATCCAACGAGCGTCGAAACCCAAGGGCTCAGGCGATGGTGTCTGCGGATAATGCCGCGGTGCTTTCATCTATGATGGGCATCGAAGCAGATGAGTTGCCACCGCTGCGGTATTTGTGAAAGGCTTCCTCAACAAACGACGAAGATGATCCATTCGTGGCTCCCAATTTCTCTCGCTGCTCTGCTGTGGTTCGTTTCCGGCACAGCCTATGATTTGCTTGTGCCCGGCATTCCGGATTCCGGTATGCTCCCGATTGTGGCCGTTCCGTTGGCGTTTCCAGTATACGGCTCGGCGAGGCTCTGGACGTCCTTCGATATGCTCGTCGTTTGGGTCTTGTCTTGTCTGACTTTCCTGCTGCCACAGTTTGTCGCGTTTGCCTTGGTTACGACCAAGCGCGACATCGTGTGGTTCGGCGTTCTTACACTTGCCGAATGGCTACTCGGTGTTTGGCGGCTTCAGGCCCTCAGCTATGGCGACTACGGGTTCGGCGTCGGCATCGCTGCGATGACGATTGCCGCGCTACTTGGCATCGGTGGCGTTCTTGGATGTCTATTCAAACGCTCGCGAGCGGCGGGTTAAGTGGCTGGCCGTTTCTGACGCAACCCGTGTGAAATCGCGCTGTCCGGACGGCGGTTACCGAGCCGCGATTGACGCGCTTTGCGGTTCTGGCTGGTTGGCGAGATTACCGGCGGACGCGCTTTGGGTGAGTGCGATGTTGAGCGAGAGGCTCGCTGCGATGCCGAAGAGTCCGGCAATGATGTTGCGGGTGAACCACCATTCCGAAACCCCTGTGGTATCGATGGCGGCGGTTGTGTTTTCGTTTTTCATATCGCCCCGACATTATCGCAGCGCTCGCGCCGTTGCACGTTACGTAAAGGAAACGGCGGTTACGATTATGTGTACGGGTTTGCGGGATTCGCCCGCTTTTCGAGGCGGGGATTGCACGATTCTAAACGACCTGTCATCGTTATTGGCGTGAAAATCTGCGCCCGCTGCTTTCTCGCCATTTCCATTGCTTCGCTCGTCCCATCCTTGCATGCCGACGATTTTCTGAAGTTGCAGAACACGAGTGCATTAAACACCGCCGCCGCATGGCAGAATGGATTCGTGCCCGGTGTGAACGACTTCATGGTGTGGAACAATTTGTACACGACGCCCGGTGCGCTCGCCACGCTCTCGCAGCTCGGAGGCGATATGTCGGTTCTGGGGATCAAGGTGACGGACGTGGGCGGAGCGCGGAACGTGAACACCGTCATGGTGGGATTTCAGAATACCAACTCGGCGAATACACTAACGATTGGCGCGGGCGGCATCGACATGTCCACTGCTCTGCAAGCACTGCGGTTGCAGTCGAAGATTCAGATTGGGGCGAACCAGACGTGGCAAATCACGAACGCGAATACGAACACGACGCCGGCGGGTGGCTTCAATAACGGTGAGGATTTGTGTTTTGATTCGCTGATTGCTGGCGCGGCTTTCGATTTGGGAGGAAACACGGTGGACGTGGTGGGTAGCGGCGCGATTACGGTTTCCTCGGGCTTTGCGATTCGCAATGGAGCCTTCGGTGTGTCGATTCCGAACTTTACGATTCAAAGCGGCGGCAACCGCGCGACTTCCATCGAAGCGACGGCGACTTTCAATATTGCTACGGGCGGGAGGTTGCATCTGCAGTCGAACTCCGGTGTTGTTACGTCGGCTGCGACGATCAATTTGAACGGAGGAACGCTGACGTTTTCTCCGAACAGTACGACAAACGCCGTGACGCAGAGCGGGAACATCAATGTGCTCTCGGCCAGTACGATCGCAGTCAGCAAAACGAATACGAACAACGGCAGTACTGGGCCGCTGAATTTCACAGGCCGTCTCACAGGCAGCGCAGCGCTGACGATAAACAACGACCAGCCCGCTGCGGTGGTCAATCGTCTCGTTTTTAATGGCGATAATTCGGCTTACAGCGGAGTGCTCACGCTCACCGGCCTCGCTGGAAAAGCCACGCGACTTGCGAGTGCGACCGCGGGCAGTGCGGCTGCGTCGTGGAACGTCGCGTCGGGTCACACGCTGGAACTTAACGGCGTGAGTGTGTCGCTCGGGTCGCTTTCAGGCGCGGGCACGGTGCGGAATATCGTGGCTGCCACGACGTCGGTGGTCTCGGTAGGGGCGGGTACATTTGATGGAGCCTTGATCGACGGCACTGGAACGCTGGCGCTGACGAAAGTCGGAGTGGGAACGCTTGCGCTGAACGGGGCGAATTCTTATTCCGGACCCACAACGGTAAGCGCCGGCACGCTCGGCTTTCGCGCGGGCGGTGGCGCGACGTTTGGAATTTCGCCTGTCTCGGTCGCTGATGGTGCGGGTGTTTCCGTAAATGTTGCGGTGCCCGGTGGCGTCGCGACGCTTGCGTCATTGACGGTCGGCGGCAGTGCAGCGGGGCGGGTGACGTTTGCCTTGGGGTCTTCAGGAAACCCGCTTGTTGCGCCGCTTCGCGTGCCGACATTCTCGGCGTTCTCCGGCACGCAAATCATCGTATCCGGGGCGGGATTTACGAATGGAGTCGCGTTCCCTATTCTCGACTACGATACAACCATCGGCGGTGGCGGCTTTGCCGGCCTGTCGCTTGTGATGCCTCCGCGTGTATTGGGAACGCTCTCGGACGACACGACGACCACGGAACTGAAGCTTACAGTGAACGGGACCGATGCGCCGAAATGGACCGGCGCGGTCGATGGAAACTGGGATATCGACGGCACGCCCGGAACGCTGAACTGGCGTGAAATCGCGAGCGGAACCGCCACCCGCTACATTCAGACCGGAACCGGCTCGGACTCCGTCCGCTTCGACGATTCCGCGACAGGAGTTACCGACATCATCATCACGGCCGGAATGACGCCGTCTGCCGTTGTTTTCGAAAACACAGCCCGCATTTACACGCTGAGCGGGACCGGTAACATCTCGGGTTCTACTTCGGTCGTGAAGAGCGGCAGTGCGCTCGTGCGATTTGCGAATACCACGGCGAATACGTACGCCGGCGGCACCGTTATCAACGATGGCGTCATCGAACTCGGCGACGGCGTGACTGTCGGCGCCGGGTCCCTCGGAGGCGGCGCTATAACAAACAACGGCGTCCTTCGGATCAATCGCCCCGACGGATACACCGTGTTATCCGCCATCTCCGGCACCGGGAATATTGCCCTGATGGGTGGCAATTTGACCGTTGCCGGAGCAGCGGGGACATTCGGCGGCACCGTGGATATCGGTGCGACCAGACGGCTGACGGCCTCGAATGCGATGACGATTTCCGGCGCTGTGTCTGGGTCCGGGTCGCTGCTGAAGGACGGCACTGGGCAGCTCGTTCTAGCAAGTCCGGGCACCTACACCGGGGGAACGACCATTACCGGCGGAACGTTGCTCGTGCAGGCATCGGGTGCGGCGGGTACGGGGCCGGTTGCAATCGGTACCGCCGGGCGACTGCTCCTTGAGCCGGGAGTTACTCTCGCGAACCCCGTAACGGTGAATGCAAATTCGCCCGGAGTTGGGTTGGGAGCGATTCAAGTGAACGGCACTGCTGTCGGGAATGTCGTTCTCGGTGGGAGCGTGACCATCACCGGCGCTATGGCTAACGGTGGACACATCGTCGGAACTTCGCTCACCGGTACTGATGCGCTCGTATTCGGCGGTCCGCTGATTTTCAATGGAGTCACGGATGTCTCGGTCCGCACGGGTCGCGTGGCATTTGCCGGCGGTGGTGATCTTCCATCGAATGGCGTGGGAAGCCTCATCGTCACCGGATTCGCCAGGGTCGATGCGAACGACGGCGCTCCGATCGAGGCGGTGCTGAATCTCGCACCATCCGGCGCGGCGACATTCGACCTCAACGGATTCAATCAGACATTTGCGCTGCTGCGCAAAAACAACGCCAACGCGGGCGTCGTTACAAACACGTCGCTCACACCGTCGGTGCTCACGCTCGATACGCCTGCTGTTATCACGGCACCGCCGTTGGGCACGCAGACCGAAGGCTTCGGCGGGACGGTGACAGGGAATCTTTCATTGGTAAAAAATGGAGCCGGGACTCAATCGTTCGTCGCCGGTTCGGTCGCGTCATTTAGCGGAGGACTCACTGTGAACGGGGGTGTTCTGGATTTGCAGGGCGCCGTGAGTTACGCGGGAGCCACGACCATTTCGGCCGGTGTGCTGCGGACTTCGACGACGCAGACGGGAACGAGTTCGATATCGATTGGCTCGGCGGGCAGGCTTCTTGTCAGGATTGCGAACGCCGGCGGGGCGCTCGCGACCGGAGGGCTCACCACATCAGCCGGAAGCCGCATCGATTTCGACCTGGGGGTATTTGGCAATCCGACAGCGGCTCCCATTAATGCTCCTGCTCTGATTTCGGGTGCGAACACCCAGCTCACCATCATCGGAGCAACCACGACAGGCGTGTTTCCGCTGATTGCGTACGACAACATCAATCCCATCGGTGGCGCGGGTTTTGCAGGATTTGTGCTCAGTCTCCCGCTTAGAGTGGCCGGCAATCTCGTGGATAATGCCGCAGCCGGCACCATCGACGTGAATATTGCCGGGGCCGATAATCCGAAATGGAAAGGGGACGTCAGCAGTTCGTGGGACATCAATGACGGCTCCGGCACGGGCACACTCAACTGGCGCGGGACTTTGACCGGCTCGGCGACGCACTACTTCCAGAACGCGCCGGGCACGGATCATGTCTTGTTTGAAGATGGTGCGACGTCAGGAACCGTGAGCCTCACGACCACACTTGCGCCCCTGAGTGTCACTATCAACAATCCGGTGCTCACATACACTTTCAATGGTGCTGGGCGACTGAGCGGTTCGACTTCAATCGCGAAGTCCGGTGCCGGTACCCTGATATTGGCGAATGCCGGCGCGAATGACTTCACCGGCGGAATTGTGATCAACGAAGGTCGGGTGGAAATCGGCGACGGCACGACGGTCGGCACCGGCACGTTTGGCACCGGTGCAATTGCGAATAATGGAACGCTGGTATTCAACCGGCCCGGTGACTTCACGCTGGCAAACGTCATTTCGGGAAATGGAGCCATCGAGAAGCGGCAGTCTGGAACGTTAACTGTCCCTGCTACGACAACGCTCGCGGTTCCGCTGGCTGCGAGCGAGGGGACAATTGCGTTTGTTGCCGGAGCCACGCTCACCGGTCCATTGTCCGGTGCGGGCGCAATTCAATTTGGAGCCGCGTCGCAGATCGGCGGCATTGATCCGAACACATTCACCGGTGAACTGACGATCTCGGCGGGTGACTTGCAGTTGAATAAACCCGCGGGCGTGAATGCGACTGGGAACGTCATCAATATCACCGGCACCGGGCGCATGCTTCGCCTTGCCGCGGATCAGATTCCGGATACGGCGACTATTAATTTCACCGGCACTTCCACTGACAGTATCACGACACAAACGGGCACCGAGACGGTGGCAAACATCATTGTGAACTCGACGAACGCTGGTGCCACGGGCGGTCAGGTGATTATGCGAAGCGGCATGGTTGTGACCGGAACCGGAACGGTGTCGCGAGGGATTCTTGGTGTCGCGAGCGGAAGCACCGCAACGGTCAATGCCATCAACATCACGGCGACCGATACCACGTCGGCTATTTTGCGAGTCGCGGGCGGCGGCGCAGCGTCCACACTCAATATCGGCCCCGGCGGTATCACGGCAAGTGGTGGCGATATTCAGGTGAAGTTCAGCACGACGAATCAGGACGCAATTATCAATCTCGGCGGTGATTTCACCTCGACCGGCAACGTGATTTTCACGAATGCCGGATACGCGGGCGTAAATCTGAACGTTATCAATCTCGTCGGAGACCGGACATTTAACATCGGTGCGGGCACGCTCACCACCGTGGCGCCCGATTTCAGTGGAAGCGGCGGACTCATCAAGGCTGGCGATGGAACTTTGACGCTCAATGCCTCGTCCGTCGCTGGCCACACAGGCGGAACAACCGTGCTCGCCGGCGTTCTGGAATTGAACGGAAGCATCACCGGCAGTGTCGCGCTAAACGGCGGCACCTTGACCGGGACCGGAAGTGTTTCCGGTGCTCCTGCGCTCGTCGATTTCAACGCAGGTGCGCGAATCTCGCCCGGTCCGGCCGGGGGAATCGGAACGATGACATTTGGCACATCCGAGGTGGACTTCGCGGATGGTGCCGCTCCGATTGCGTCGGCTTCGTTGCTCTTTGATATCGGCGATCCGTTCTTAAGCGACAGGATTTCGCTGCCGTCCGGCGCATTGAATATTGGCTCGGGAGTTCTCGAGTTCGATGATTTCGTATTCACGACGCAGGCCGGTTTCGCGGACCAATTGGTCTACACGCTCCTGGAGACGAGTCAGCCCATTGCCGGAAGCTTTGGAGCGAATCGCTTCGGCACTGTCGGTGGCTTCCCGGCTCAGATTACGTTTGGAGATAGCGGAACGGATGTCGTCCTAATCATTCCAGAGCCCGGCAGCGTAGCGCTTTTGCTCGGCGGACTCGGCCTCGTCGCGTCGCGGCGTCGACGCTCTTGAGGCAGCCCGTTTACGGGGTGCTGGCGAAGATGCGCGCGAAATGTTTCGTGCTGCTTACGGGGGCTGTGCTGCGCCATGTTTCCGTGACGCTGCCGTTGCCATTTACCACGAGGCTCAGTCGTTGGATGTCCGCGGGCGTGCTCCCCCATGTGGCGAGGTCGGGGCTCATTTCGACGCGCCACGTGACATCGTCCGTCGCGGGAGCGTGGGTGAATGTGAATGTGAAGTAGGTGTTCGCCAGACCGTTGACGGTGAGCGTCTGCACCGCGGCGGACATCGCGGGTGCGCCGGGGCCGTTTGGATTTGTTCCGAGCACGTATTCCAGCACGTTGGCGTAGCCGTCGCCGTCGGTGTCGAGGTCGCTTGCGAGGCCGTTCGTTGTTTTCCATGCGGCGTAACCGCCGGCGTTGTCGCCGGTCCCGGGAGTTCCATTGTTGGACGCTGCGCTGGTGCGCCAGCTTTCGGCCTGATCATGGTTTGGGTTCGTGAACGGAGCGATGAGAACCAGCGAGAAGCCTCCGCCATCGGCAGCAACTGGCCATGCTCCGTTGTCCTTGTATTCGAAGCTCTTGATGATCGTCGTTCCGTCGGCCGCTGTGAGCGTAATGCGTTCGCCCCCGTTAGAGAGGCTGGTGTTCAATTCGAATGCGCCAGCGATGGGAAGTCCGCCGCCGTGGCGCGCGGCAAGTGCGGCAGGATTTTCGGCAATGATCAGTCGGCCGCCGGGCGCAAGCTGGCGGATGCTGCCGTTGTTAAAACGGTAGGTAATGCCGGCGGTGAATTCGCACCCGCTCAAATCCACGGTGCTGCCGCTGATGTTGAGTAGTTCGACGTATTCGAAGTCATTCGGGTCAACGTAACCGGGCGTCGGTGGCGTGGTGGAGGGGTTGTAACTGAACTCGCTGATGACGATATTCGACGCGCTGGCGGGAACTGTGCCGACGCTGAAGTATGCTTCGTTGAGCGCGCTCCAAACCCCGCCGAGGAGGATGCGCGACTTCACTGTCCCGCTGGCCGCGAGCGAAATGGGAGCGGTGTATGTTTGCGCGATGCCCGAAACCGACCCGCCCGTGACGCGCGGGTCAGTGCCGTCCAACGTGTAGAAAATCGTGCCGGACCCGTTGGGATTGCTGATTGTGAGCGGGTAATTCACTGCGACGCTTCCACCGTGCTGGCTGAAATCCGGTGCTTCGGTGGTCGGGTAGAGACCGTAGGTGGCGAGGCGGAACTGGCCTGTTCCGGGAGCCATGTAAAGGTTCCAGCGGTTTTGGATGAGCGAGTTCCCCCCGGTTTCCAGCACGGTGATACGATTCACCTCCGTGAGCCAGTCGCTGCGTTTGTAGGAGATATTCCCGTTGAGCGACGCCCGCGCGTAACCCCATCGAGCGGATTCTCCCCGGATAGCATCGGAGATTTCGTTGTTCCTGAAGTTAAAGGCGGCGGTCATTCCCGCGACTGTCAGCGGGCCGCCGTTGAACATTTGCTTCCGGATACGGTCGGCCCAGCGCAGCTTGTACTCGGCGTTCACGCGGAGTTTGTTGTGGATGTCCTTCGGCTGTCCTGCGCGCGGGACCTCATTACCGCCGCCAGCGATAAAGTTCTCGGCTCCCGTACGGAAAACGTGTTCGGCGTCCCAGCTTGCGAAGCGCCACTTTCCGCCGGGCGCGCGACTTTTCATGCAGTAGAGATTTTTGTCCGCCCAATCCTGATTTCCGGCGACGAAGTTGAGCATCATGTAATCGATGAAGTGATCGATATCGAGGACGGCTGCGACAGCGTTGTAGTTCGCTGGTTGCGTGAGGTCGGGTGCCGGATTCGGCGCACTGAAGCCCGAGCCAATGAGATCGAGGAAGTCCTCGTAGTTCTTCAGAACCGTGGAATTGTAGTATTGGGAGGAGGAGTTGAGCGATGTGATCGTTCCCGAACCGAGTGGAAGCGCCGGATCCAGAAAGGTCGTGTTTACGACCTGCGGGTAGGCATTCGCCGCGCCGTCCACGCCGGCCGTGGCGCTGTGTTTGAATACATCGTAGTCGCCGCTGTTTCCGCCCAGATACGCTGAGCCGTAGTGATGGTCAGGCTTTTCATGGAGCCAGTAGATGCCCCAGTACATCCCGTTGAGGTAAAGATGACAGGCCCTTGTGTGGAAGCCGCCTGCGCCGCTCATCTGATTCTGCAGATCCGCCATGACGTAGTCTCTGGAGAATGCAGAGCGCGTGCGCTGATTGGCGTCGGTGGGATGCATCCACGTGTTGTTCATCGCGGCATCGAGAACGAAATTGCTGAACTGGTTGGTTCCGTCGTCCCCGTAAGCGCGGAAGTTCACGTCGTTGAGGCACTGGAATCGGAAGGAAAGTTTCAGTGACTTCCACCGAGCCTGACTGGTCCCGCCAAAGATGTGGATGTTGCCATCGGTCTGGAAGCCTTTCGCGAGATTCGGTGAAGCGAGGGAGGCGTCGGGATTGATCAATTCCAGCGAGGCTGCGCGATCGACGCCTTCGAGCGCGACGCCGGACGCCGGTGGGTAAATGCCTTCACCGGCGTTCGGTCCGAAGAGGTCCTTCCAATCGGCCACGAGTGACAGTGTGGGAAGAGCCATGAGGTCGCTTTGGTGGAACTGATTGTCGGGATTTGGATCCGTTGCAATCGCCTGATTAACACCCCAGATGCTCAGGCCTGCGCTGACGTTTGTGAGACCGGTGAGAACCGCCGGTGTGGCACCCGCGCCGGTGCCGGTGCCCGCGGTGCCGCTTGTGGTGCCCCATCCGTTGATGGTGTTGGTGAGCGAACCCGGCGTGGTTCCGACGCCGATGGATGCCGGCGGTGAGTTCTGGGTCATCACGTCCGATGTGAAAATGTAGCTTTGGGTGTCGGTGTCACTCGGCGCGAGCCCGGCCTTGAATGCGCGGGCGCGGACGAGCGTCGTTGCGGTGATGTTCACGGCACCGCTGGGCGGAGTCAGTGAGTCGACTGGCGGGATTTGAGTGCCGTTTGTCAGCGTCGGAGTGCTTCCATTGAATGTATAAACAATCGTCGCGCCGGGCGTGGGGCATGCAATCGTCGTGGCGAATGGTGCCGAGTAGATTCCGCGGTCCACCGAAAATGTCGTGTCCGCGACAAAGCCGGTGACGCTTGCGGGATTGTTTGCCGCACCGGGCGTCGGCGTGGTGAGGTATGCGGGCGCAGTTGCGGCGAGATTGTCCGGCGCACCATAGGAAACGAAGCGGTGCTGCGACGGATACGGCGTCGCCAGCGTGCCGATCGCCGATACCGATACGGGTCCTCCTGCGGACGGGCGGCTGAGGATGAGAACGCCGGTGGTGCCGAGTTTGAAATTGGTATGTGATTGCGCGCCGTTCACGTGGCGATCCTTGCCCGAGGCGTAGACGAGCGCGTATCCGCCCGCGGGAATCGTGAGATTTGGCAGCGTGTATTTTCCCGGCAGAGTCGGGTCGTCTGAAAGGTGGTAGCCTCGAAGGTTGACCGAAGTCGCCTCGTTATTCCGGAGCTCGATCCAATCCTCGCTGTCGCCATCCATGTCGAGCGGAGCGGTCGGGTCGTTCGCTTTTGGCGAGCTGTTCGCCATGAATTCGTTGATGTGGACGTTGTAAGCGGCGGGAAGCGGGGTGTTCGTTGCAAGCAGCGGACTGGTTCCTGCCGCGACTTCCTCGCCGTCGTTCCAGTTGTCCCCGTCCGTGTCCACGAGCACCGGATTTGTGCCGTGACTGTTCACCTCTGCGCCGTCGTTCAATCCGTCGCCGTCCGTATCAGCAACTGCCGGATTGGAACCGAAAGTGTTGACCTCCACGCCGTCGCTCAAGCCGTCGCCGTCAGTGTCTGCGATGGTCGGATTGGAATTGCGGAGCTGCTCGTTGATGTTGGAGAGACCGTCGCCATCGGGATCGCCGGACGCCGTTTGGGTCAGGTTTCCAAAATACGTTTGCTCCCATGCATCGGCAAGACCGTCGCCGTCGGTGTCTCCCAGACTTGCGATGCCGGAATTGTAAATCGTCGAGATATCGCCGGCGGTGAGCGCGTGATTCCAGACGCCGACGTCGTCAAACCAGCCTTTCGTGTAGCGGGCGAGATGGTTCCCGACGATGAACGGGCTCGTATTCACTCCCATATCCCATTGTCCGTTCCCAGCCCCGGTGGTGATGGTCTTTGTCGAATAAAGCACACCGTCCACGTAAGTGCGGGCTTGCCCGCCGGTCCTGTCGATGACCGCGACAAAGTGATGCCATGTTCCATTCACCACCGCATCCGGAGCCTGATACGCGGTAACAAACCGGAATGCCGTAGCGTTCGTGCTGTTCTGGCGCGAATCGAATTGGAAGAACGACGTCATGTTCCCGGTGCCGGTCGTCCAGTTCACGGTCATGAGGTAGTATCCCGCCGAATCGTAGGCGGGCGTGCCGAGATTCAGGCCGTAGCCCTTTGTCATGAGCCCGCTGTTTGTCTGAAACTCCGCGGTGCTTTCGTCGCCGTCCGGTTTGTACCAGCAAGCCAGTGTGAAGCTCTGAGCCAGCGGGAATTCCAGTTTCGCCGCATCACCCATGTCCACGTAGCCGGTCGTGCCGTTCAGGTAAACTGCGCCGCCGAAGCGACCGGCTGCCGGCTGAAAGCTCGCGCCTCCGGTCAGCGCACCATTTGCGGGCGACGCAGCGGAATCGGCGGCCGTCGTTCCTGTTGCCTCGTCAAACTTCCACCAGCCGACGAGGCCTGCGTGAAGTGGCAGTGACGCAAGGAATGGGAGTGCGAAGGTGAGGTGACGGATGGTTCTTTGGAGAGTCATGGTGAGGTTGGGAGCACGGCTTTGAGGTAACACGCATGAGGCCAAACCGCATCGAAAAAATATGTCACAAACCGCCGGCACTCGCCCGGAGCGCGGAAGTCCGCGCTTCCATTTCCGCGGTAAAGCAGCGACGAAATGCGGCTTGATGTCCAACGTTTCAAAAGCATTTCGTCTCGCTTCGCTTCTTGCTGTCCCGACCGCATTCGGTGCGGGCGGGCCGGAGAATGCGCTCGTTGTCGTGAATGCGGACAGCTGGGCATCGATGGCGGTCGCAAACGCATACATCGACGCCCGCGGCATTCCTCAGGCGAACGTCGTTTATTTGAAGGATATCCCGTCTTTTGAGCGAATCGGCGTGGATGAATTCCGGCAGAAGATTCTGCAACCGGTCATCCGGACCGCCGAACTGCGCGGCATTGCGAGGCAGGTGGACTACGTGCTTTACAGCTCGGACTTCCCCACGGCGATCGACACGTCCGCGGACATGGCGGGCAAGGAGTTCCCGAAGGTCATCACGCAACCGGCATCGAGCACCGGGCTCACATTCTTCTACCAGTTCACGCTTTCCAAAAATCCCGGCTATCTCGGGATGAACGCGAACTTCTACTTCCGGCAGGTTTCGCAGGCCATCGAGCCGATGCAGTGGCCGGAAGACGAATTGTCGCGTTATCGCGCCGCGATGCAGAAGCTCCAGGACTTCGGCGCCCGGCGCGAGATGGAGCGTGCGGCGCGGGAGAAAGAGGAAGCCGCTGCGAAGAAGCAGGGCCGTGTGCCGTTTGTCGCAAGCCCCGATGCAGAGGCGATGGCGCGGGAGCTTGCGGTGCTGCGAGCTGCTGCTGCGGAGCTGGCTGCGCTGAAGGAGAAGCATCCGCGAAATACCGAGCTCCTGTACAACTTCGCATGCATGCGTGCCCGGCTCGGTGAAGGAGATGCTGCGATGGAATTGCTTCGCGAGGCGATGGAAAACGGCTGGTGGGACATGGCCCACGCACGGCGCGATGCCGATCTCGCGTCCCTGCACGACAGGGCCGATTTCAAGTTGCTCGACGTGCGGGCGAAGGATGTGAAATTCGACCTGTGGCCGACCAGCGGCTTTCGCTCCAGCGTAGGCTGGATGCCGAACGGACAGCCGACGCAGCCGGACAAGGGATTCCGGTATCTTCTGCCGACTGTGCTGGCGCAGACCAGCGGGCGCGGACTGAGTGTGACGGAGTCCATTGCGAATCTGCGCCGAAGCATCGCGGCGGACGGGACGAACCCGAGGGGCACGTTCTATTTCATGGAAAATGGCGACGTCCGATCGACGACCCGCGAGTGGGGAACTGCGCGGGCGGCTGAAAAGCTGCGCTCGCTCGGAATGCAGGCCTTTGTTGAAAAAGGAGTCCTCCCGGCATCGAAGAGCGATGTCGCCGGAGCGATGATTGGGATTGCGGATTTCGATTGGGCGAAGAGCGGAAGCACGATTCTGCCCGGCGCGATTTGTGAGCATCTGACGAGCTTTGGTGGTGCGATGGAGGATGGCGCTGGACAGACTCCGCTCAGCGCATTTCTTCGTGCCGGAGCAGCGGGTGCGAGCGGGGCGGTGACGGAGCCGTATGCAATCCAGGCCAAGTTCCCGACGCCGTTCATTCACTGGCATTACGCGCAGGGCTGCACGCTGGCGGAGGCATTCTACCAATCCGTCGCAGCGCCGTATCAGTTGCTCGTCGTGGGCGATGGACTTTGTGCGCCGTGGAAAAAGCGGATTGTTCCGGTGGTGTCGGAACTCACGCCGGGTCGCGAACTGAAGGGTGCGATGAAGGTATCGCCGGCGATCCAGTCGCCCGATGGGTTGCAGCCCGCGATGGTGGAGTTGGCGCTCGACGGTCGCCGCGTCGCGATTGCGAAGCCGGGAGAGCCGCTGGCATTTGATACTTCGCTTGCGCCGGACGGTGCGCACGAATTGTCGATCACGGTTACCGCATCGGACGCGCTGGCAACGCAGGGACGAATCTCGGTGCCGGTGGTGATTCGCAACCGCGAGTCGCTCATCCGCGTTACCGCGCCTTCCGGCGACTGGGCGTGGGACAAGCCGCTGGAAATTTCGGCAGCCGCGCCCGGAGCGACGGGTGTCGCGTTCTTTCACAATTTGCGCGACCTCGGGCGCATCAGCGGTGCCGAAGGACGGATTACCGTGGACCCACGAACGCTCGGCATGGGGCCGGTGCGAATTCTCGCTGCGGCGATGTTTGGCGACAAAAAGGAAACCAGGGCCGCACCGATTGTGTTGAACATCGTGCCGCCATCGGTGCTGCCGGCTTCTGCGCTTGCGGCCGGCCAGACTCTTGCGCCCGGGTTTCGCGTGATTCCCGCCGGTCAGCCGGCGGTGGTGGTCGAGGATGGAAAAGGGGACTGGCTCGCGAAAGCCGGCGTGCAGCGCGATGGTGAATTTTCGGTCGAGGGCTGGTTCGAAGCCGAGAGCGATGACGTTCATCAATTCCAACTCAGCGGGCCAAAGACGCTCGCGATTTCGGTGGATGGGACTCCGATTGCATGGCCGCGCGGCGGTGGATGGTGGTATGTGCCGGTGCCTCTTACGAAGGGGCTTCACCGGTTTCGCATCGAAGGCAAAGCGGATGGCGAGCCGAAGCTCGATGTGCGCTTTGGCGGAAAAGGGACGGAACGGATCCACGGCTCCTTTTTTAAGCACGCGAAGGCAGGCTGATTGGTTCCGGCAATTTCCCGTTGGACGCCGGGCTTCGTTCGCATACACACAACGCCTTCACTCTCAAATCATGACCATCCAGACATCGATTCTCGCAGTCGCGCTCGCCGTTGGCAGCGCATTCGCCCAGACACCCGCCGCGCCCGCAACTCCTGCGGCCCCGGCCCCGGCAGCTCCGGCTCCCGTCGCCAAGCCCAAGCGCGAGCCGCGCACGGCGGAGTCCGCCATTACTCCGGCGACCCGCAACGAGAATCGCCGCAAAGGGTTTCTTGAAGCCGGTAAGAAGCCGGGAATCCAAATCGTGTTCCTCGGCGACTCGATCACCGATGCATGGCCGGGCCGCGGCAAGGAGGCTTGGAACGAGCATTATGCGCCCTTCAATGCGGTGAGTTTCGGCGTTTCCGGTGAGCGTACCGAGGACACGCTCGGGCACATCGAAGGCGGCGTTCTCGACGGACTGAATCCGAAAGTCGTCGTGATCATGATCGGCACGAACAACATCGGGCACTTCGCCGAAGAGAAGCCGGAATGGGCCGCAGCGGGTGTGAAGAAGATTATCGAAAAGGTGCAGGCCAAGCTCCCTTCCACAAAAATCCTGCTGCTCGGCGTCTTCCCGCGCGACAAGAAGGACTCGCCGAAGCGCAAAGCTGTCGAGGGCATCAACGCAATCATCAGCACATACGGCGACGGCAAAAAGGTGACGTATCTCGACCTCACTTCGAAGTTCCTCGGACCGGACGGCGAGATTCCAAAAGACATCATGCCCGACCTGCTCCATCCAAATGCCGCAGGTTACAAAATCTGGGCGGAGGCGATGAAGGCGACGATGGATGCGTTGATGAAGTAGCCGCGCAAAGCGGGCGGCTTACTTCCGCTGATTACGGTGCTCTTTGTGGCACGCTGCGCAGTTTTCGCGCAGTTCCTTGATTGCTGCGTCCGCCTTGTCAGCTGAGTGCGTTCGTAGCGCTTCGGCGAGTTGCGTCGCGGCCTCGGTGCCTTTTGCGAGCAGTGCACGGTAGCTGTCGTTTCGTTTGGCCGTGTCCTCTAGTCGTGCAATTTCACGATATTGTTCGAGGAGGAGCGTCGCGTCGCCCGGCGCGCTTTGCCATCCCGCCCGCTGCGCTTCCTTTAGCAAATCGAAGTGTTCATCGATTGCGATCATCGCATCGACGATTCCCGGCGTTTTCGCAATTTCGGGCAGTGGTCCGACCGCCGCGATTTGCTCCTTCGTGACCGGCTTGAATTCTAGCACCGAGCGATACAGGCCCGCGTACTCCGTGCCGGTGCCGGCTTTTCTCAGCCATTCTTCAGCCTTGGCTGGCGACCAGCCTTCGGCGATCTCGCACATGATGGCTACGGCCGTGGGGCCGCGGTGCTTTCCGTGGTGGCAATGCACGAATATCAGGCCTTCCGCAGGCTTCTGCGCGACCTTTGCAAGCTCTGGAACGCGCGCCTGCGGGACCCCGTCATAGCCGATGGGAAGGTGGATGTATCGCAGCCCGAAACGGCGGGCGGTTTCGAGATCCGGCTTCGCGCCGTCGACGCTCACGATGGTTTTCACGCCGAGGTCTGCGAGGGCGCGAAACGCCGCGTCTCCTCCCGGTTGCGATCCGGAGAGGATTCGATCCGTGACGCGGAATGCGTTCGCGATTCCCGGTAGCTGAACCGGCTCCGAGGCATTTGCTTCAAGGCAAAACAGGCTCGCGAGAACGGAAGCGGCGAAAATTGCTGGCTGGATGTCAGGCACGAAGGGCGTTTAGAAGCAGAGCCAGCGCGGCGCAAGGTGGAACGCAGTGTTTCCCTCCTGCTTCCGATTGCAGAATGGCGAAAGATATTTATTTTGCTGCGATGCGTTTTGCACCCTTCCTCAATGTCTTTCTCGTTTCGCTCGCGGGCATGGCCGGCGCGGTCAATGTGCCGCCGGAGATCATCCGGCAGGCCGACCCGGCGGTTCTGCGCCGTGGTGGAACGGTGCAGACTCTCGATATGCTGCCGCTTTTCCGGGATCCGGATGCAATTGAGAATCGCGTCCGGCTGAGTGTCCGCATCGGTTCGCAGATTAAGGCAGTGGATATCGAGCTGTTCGATACCACGAAGCCCATCACCTCTGCCAATTTCATTGCCTACATTCAGGCCGGAGCGACCGAGAACAACTTCATTCATCGCTCCATTCCCGGCTTTGTAGTGCAGGGCGGCGGCTTCCGGTGGACCTCGACTGGCGTAGGTTCCGTGCCGACTTTTGCTGCCATCCAGAATGAGCCCGGCATCTCGAATCTTCGCGGGACGATTGCGATGGCGAAACTTGGGGGTGATCCGAACAGTGCCACCAGCCAGTGGTTCGTGAATCTCGCGGATAATTCTGCAAATCTCGATGCGCAGAACGGCGGGTTCACGGTTTTCGCACAGGTGCTCGGCAGTGGAATGGATGTCATCGATGAAATCGCCGCGCTGCCGAGAGTGAATGCCGGCGGTGCTTTTACCGATCTTCCGGTGAAGGATTTCTCGGGTGCTTCGGTCAACCGTGTTCATACCGTTGAGACATCGCTTGCGCACAAGTTCACGTATTCTGCGACGACCGACGACGGCGCGCTCGTGGGAGTCGGGTTGCTTGGGAAGTCGTTCGGTTTGTTTCCTCCGGCAGACCGTTCGGGTTCGACGGCAGTTCATTTGACCGCGACGGATTTCGACGGTGCGTCGGTGACGATGGATATTCCGGTGACCGTTCTGGCGCGCTCGCAGGGCTGGCATGTTGAATCCGGCGCAGGCGGATCCACGACCCTCGTCTTTAACCCGAATGATTCCGGCACTATCGCGGGCGATTCGACCCCGGCCGCGTGGGGCGATGCGGTCATCACCGAGCCCGCCTCGCGGACATTCACCATCCGCAATGATTCGGCCGCACCGCTCACGGGGATTCTTGTGTCGGTGAGCGGATCGAGCGCCGCCGAATTTGCGACTACCAGCGGCGCAGGACCGACTGATATCCCGGCGGGAGGTAGCGCCACATTCACCGCGACGCTCACTCCTGCTTCATTCGGCGCGAAGACGGCCACTTTCCGAGTCGGCAGTGCCAATCCGAATGAGGCATCCATAGACATTCTGGCATCGGCCGCCGGAGTGGATTTTCCTGCTCCCGTCATAACTGGAGCAATCCCGCTCGCACTGGAGCCGGATGGTAGCGGTCTTGTGACGATGCCGGACCTTCGCGGAGTTTCGGTTACCGCTGCCGACCCGCGCGGAATCACCACTTTTACCCAGACGCCCGCACCGGGTACTCCGTTAAATCTCGGTTCGTATTCGCTCGTTTTCACGGCCGTGAATTCCAAGAACAAGACGACCACCGTGAATACGACCGTTACCGTTCGCTACGAAGTAACTGGTGTCGAAGTGAATCCGGCAAGCGCATCGAGCGGTACATCTGCTCCAGCCGGAACAGCCGGCTTTTTCACGGATTTCGGGGTGCCTGCATTGAGTGATCGTCGCGGGATGGTCGCGCGGGTAACCTTGCAGAATGGGCGTGTGAAAACTGCGGCAATTTACGGCGAGGACGGTGCGGGTGCGGGCGGTATCGTAGCCAAACAGGGCGACCCCGCGGGTGTGCCGCTGGCGTCGTTCAAGTCGTTTGGTGACCCGCTCATCTCACCGAGCGGAAAGGTCGCTTTCGGTGCCAAAATGAGTGGTGCGAAAGGCTCTGAGGACGAGGGCGTTTGGACGGATCTGTTTGGCTCGCTGTCTCCGGTCCTTCGCGAAGGTCAGCCGCTTCCGGGACTCAGTCCGCTCCGGCTGAAGTCGGTTACGAGCATGTCGCTCACGGAAGATGCGGTCATTGCGCTGGTCCGTTTGCTGCCGCTTCCGGGAGTGGTGTCAGCCGCGAACGACACCGCGCTTGTTCGGGTCACGGGCGCAAGTTCCGCCGTGCTGCTCGCCCGCACCGGCACGCCGGTCTCGAATTCCATCGTGAAGAAGATCACCGTGCTCCAGCCCGCGCCCACCTCGGCGGGGCAGGGCCGCTGGCATGGAACGTCCGAAGTGCTCGCCAAGCTCACGCTTGCCGACAAGCGCGTCATTCTCGTGAAGCTCGGCGCATCGGGCACTTTGACCACGCTGCTGCGGACAAACTCCGCGTCGTCCGGGATCGCCGCGGCACTCGGCGCCCTCGGCATCCCGGCTTACGGAGGACCCGGCATCGCTGTGCTCGCGACAAAGTCACCCCAGCCGGGGGTGACCAAAGCGAACGACGTTGCGCTTCTCCGCTCGATCGATGGCGCTACGTTTACCGAGCTGCTGGGCGAAAGTACATTGCCGGAAGGTTTTTCGACATTCTCCGACCCGGTCATGAATAGTGCCGGAAGCGTTCTCTTTCTCGGTACCCGTCGCGCAGCGCTCGCAGGAAACCCGCCCGTCAACGGTCTATGGAAGTCTTCCGCGCCCGGTACGGCGCAGAGTGTCGCGGCAATTGGGGCCGCGGCGGTGGATTCCAATGGTGCCCAGCTCGCCGATACCATCTGGAGCAAGTTCACCACATTTGCATTACCCGAGTCGATGGGCCCGGTGTTCGTTGCGGAAGTCAAAGGTCGCGCAGTTTCCGCGAAAACAAAGACCGGACTCTGGGCCGTGGATTCGCAGGGCACGACCCGCCAGCTCCTTCGCACTGGCCAGACGATCGGAACAAAGCAGTTGTCATCCTTCGCTCTGCTCAACGCGCTTCCGGGCTCGTTTGGTGCGCGTCGCAGCTACAACGGCACCGGTTCGGTTGCCGTGCTCGCGACTTTCTCAGACCGGACAAAGTCGCTCCTTCGCATCGATCTCCCGTAACGGACGGAGCGAATTTTTCATTCCGGGCATCTCCGTGCTTGCGCCCGCCGGGATTTTGCGCACTCTCCGCGCCTCGACTGAAAAACGGATGGGTGGCAGAGTGGTCGATCGCGCACGCTTGGAAAGCGTGTTAGGTCTAAACAACCTACGAGGGTTCGAATCCCTCCCCATCCGCCAGATTTTTTTGGAATCGTGTCTCAAACATTCGGCGGCTCAATGTCCGGCGTATGAATTGCTTGAACAAACTACGGGCATATTCGTCATCATGGCGGTAGTAACGACTGTATGAAATCACGTGACGTTTTAATCATCGCCTTCATCCCAGTCGTAGCGGCCTCGGTGTGGCTTATTATGTCGTATGGCGATGAATCGCGCGCGGATGGTTCTTCCGCCAAAGCAGCAAGCGCCAACACCAAGAGTCGGGAGGGTGTTGCCGGGAAACGTTCGCCGGAGAATGTGCTTTCGGGAACCGCTGGAGGCCAGAGGGAGGTGGATTGGAATCGCTTTATCGAGCTGGCGAGTGGCAATTCGGCTTTCATGCCGACACCCGAACAAATAACCGGCTTTCTCGCGAAACATGGCGAGACCGCGGTGAATCTCGTCGCGGTGTTTGAAAAGACCCAGGAGCGCCGATTCCTAGACCGTGCGCTCGAACTCTTTCCAAACAGCCCCGTGGTGCTCATGGCTGCGATCAATGCCGTGCCTGCGAAGACTGTGCTGCCGGGCGAGAAGTCCGAGCCCAACCCGGAGCGCCTTGCACTGATCGAGCGGCTGAAGGCGGCGGACCCGAACAATCCGCTCGCTTGGATTTTCTCTGCGGCGGAGCTTTTCAAATCGGGGCCAAATGCGGGAGCCATCGGGGAGATTCGTGCTGCGCTGGAGCG
>SXGQ01738681.1_pt1 | contig 32443 bp, 30 predicted proteins | sample 3178371 | NCBI WGS metagenome assembly SXGQ01 (sample SAMN11356859, study PRJNA531348) | freshwater metagenome | isolation source: freshwater sample F1-20 | place: China: Fuxian Lake, Yuxi | collected 2017-12-25
CCCACGCCTTATTGAGCCATCACTTGCTGGAGGGGCCTTACTTGATCTTGGAATCTATCCAAACTCTTTTGCGCATATGATTTTAGGAGTTCCACAATCGATAACCTCCACCGCAGTCTTCACCGACAAAGGTGTTGATGCGCAAAGCTCAATGATTTTTGATTACTCCAACGGAGCACAAGCCGTACTCAATACGACAATGATTGTGCAGACACCTTGCACGGCAGTTATTGCAGGGCTCAATGGATACTTAGAAGTTAACCGAACCTTCTATAACCCAACATCTATGCGCCTCACACTCTTTGATGGAACCATTACCGACTATCCATCTGATTACAAAGGCCATGGATTGCGCGAACAAGCAGTTGAATTTGCCCGCGTTGTGAAGAGCGGAGCCAAGGAATCACCGATTCTCACAGGGGCAGACACTATTGCGATTATGGAGATTATGGATACCGTGCGCTCTCAAATCGGGTTGAAATACCCATTTGAGAATTAACTTCTAGCTAAATCAGCTACTCCAACAAGACCTGCTTCATTGCCTAACTGAGCCGCAATAATCTGAGGATAAGGATGCTTGCCAGCAAATGGCATATTGCGCTCCAGTGATTCACGCGTTGGCTTAAGAAGAATCTCACCTGCTTCAATTACTCCCCCACCAATAACAACACAGGCAGGATCTAAAAGAACAGAGAGAGATGCAATACCAGCGCCTAACCACTGGCCAGTTGTATTAAAAGCAGCCAATGCCACGGGGTCACCAGCGCGGGCAGCATCAGTAATAGCTTGACCTGTCAGTCCTGCAACAGTTCCATCGCCGCGCGAGAGCAGGTTACGTGCAACTTCAGGACTGGCGTTGATTGCTTCTCGCGCATGGCGCAGTAATGCATTTCCTGATGCATATTGCTCGAAACAACCACGAGCACCACAGCCACAGATGTGTCCTTCTGGAACTACGCGCATATGCCCAAACTCTGCTGCAATTCCAAAAGCACCTCGGTAGAGAGCACCGTTAACAACAATACCTCCACCAATTCCAGTTCCAACTGTGAGCATCATCATGTGATCTTGATTCTTGCCTGCACCAAACTTTGCTTCACCCCATGCTGCTGCATTTGCATCATTTTCAAGGACAACCGGAAGTCCGATGAGTTTGGTGAGTTGATTATCTAAATCAACACCATTCCAGTCGGCAATGTTGGGGGTTGCCAACATGGTCTTTCGATCAGAGGAAACAAAACCTGCAGCAGAAACTCCAACAGATGCGACTGAGTGTTGTGCGAGTAATTCTCTTGCGACATCAGCAATTGTCTGAGTTAGCGCAATTCCACCTTGACGAGGCGTGTCTTTTCTTGCAGTAGTGAGAACTTTTCCAGCTTCATCAACAACGCCGCCCAGAACCTTAGTTCCGCCAACATCGATACCAATTGTTAATGACATTAAGTTTGATTAAGCTTCTAGCGCAGTTTTAAGTTGTGCAAGTGCTTGATCAATTGTTGCCTTCTCAGCCTTTTGACGCATCATGGCTGGGATTGGCATTGAAAGTGAAACTCCCAATTGATATGTAACTTGGGTCGTATCTTCATCGATTGCCTTAATGGAATAAGAACCATCCATTCCGGTAAGAAGATCTGCATCATCGAGTGAGAAAGAAAGTTGCCCCGGAGCCTGGCTCCAGTCATAATCTAAAATCACGCGATCTTTCATCATTCCTGCGTCAATAGTCATTTTTACCTTAGTGGCCCGGCCTTGGTCATCACGTTCAACGACCTCGCTGGACTTAATCGCACTCGACCAGGTTGGGTATTGGTCAAGGGCAAAAAGGGCTCCTTGGACATCTGCTAATGGGGCATCGATCGTGATTGTTGAACTGCTCAAATCGCTCATGGGACAAGGTTACCCTCTTCCGCATTTCATATTCCTCACGCTAGCGTTAGCCCCATGAATGAAGTCACAACACCTGCCCTCGTCCCTTCAGCTACTGCTGGCAATCTGACAAACCTGATTGCTGAACGCGCCTGGTTTGAGCCAGAGCGCATCACCATGTCTCGCCCACTCGGCGATGGATGGCAAAGTGTCACTGCCCGTGAAGTTGACGAGGAGGTACGAGCAACTGCCAAAGGCTTAATCGCTGCAGGTATTCAAATCGGTGATCGTGTGGCAATCATGGCCCGTACTCGTTATGAGTGGACCATACTTGATTTTGCTATTTGGTATGCAGGAGCTGTCGTAGTCCCAATCTATGACACATCATCTGCAGAACAGATCGATTGGATTCTTAACGACTCTTCTACTGTTGGCATCATTGTTGAAACTCCAGCACTGCGTGAATTAGTCCAAACAGTTCGACCTGCACACACTAAGCATGTCTGGGTGATGACTGAGGATGTTCTTACAGTGCTTCGCAATTCGGGTGCTCAAGTATCAGATGATGAAATTGAACGTCGTCGTGCAGCACTTGGCCCAGATACTTTGGCAACACTTATCTACACATCAGGTACAACTGGAAAGCCAAAGGGTGTTTCACTCACACATGGCAACTTCTTAGCTGAGTGCGGAAATGTTGTGCAAGGTGCAAGTGATCTATTCCTTAAGCCAGGCGGATCAACTTTGCTTTTCTTGCCTGTTGCTCACGTCTTTGGCCGTATGGTTCAAATTGGTGCAATTAACTCAGGTCTACACCTTGCGCACTGCAGTGACCCACTTGGACGTCTACCAATTGATCTAGCTTCCTTTAAGCCAACATTCGTTTTGGCAGTTCCACGTATTTTCGAAAAGATTTATAACGGAGCTGAAGCTCGCGCTGAAGCTGCAGGTAAGGGAAAGATTTTTAGAAAAGCAGCAGATGTAGCAATCGCTTACTCTGAGGCCTTGGATAAAAAGAGAATCTCTCCTATCCTTAAACTCAAGCATGGCCTCTTTGACAAGTTGGTCTACTCAAAGATTCGTGCGGGTATGGGTGGACGCGTTGAAGCTGCAATCTCTGGTGGTGCCCCGCTAGGAGTGCGTTTAGGCCACTTCTATCGTGGTGCCGGCGTAACAATTTTAGAAGGCTACGGTTTAACTGAAACAACTGCTGGTGCAACATTAAACTTAACCGGTGCACACCGCGTTGGTTCCGTTGGTCGTCCAATCCCAGGCACTTCAATCAAGATTGCTGAAGATGGCGAAGTTCTTATCCGTGGCGCAATTGTTATGCGTGGGTACTGGCAAAACGATGCTGCAAACGCTGAGGTTTTCGATTCTGAAGGTTGGTTTAAGTCAGGTGACTTAGGAAAGCTCGATGAAGAAGGCTTCCTCTACATAGTCGGTCGTAAAAAAGAACTTATTGTTACTGCAGGTGGAAAGAATGTTGCCCCTGCTGTCCTAGAAGATCGCTTACGGGCTCATCCACTGGTCAGCCAGTGCTTGGTCGTTGGTGATAATCAACCATTCATTGCAGCGCTTGTAACTATTGATCAGGATGCACTTAAGGGTTGGGTAACAAATCACAAGAAGGAAGGTGCCTCAATGGCTGACCTTGCTAATGATCCTGATTTGATTGCTGTTATCCAAACTGCAGTTGATGATGCAAATAAGGCCGTGAGCAAAGCTGAATCAATCCGCAAGTTCACTATTCTTACAACAGATTTCACAATCGCTGGTGGACACTTAACTCAGAAGCTCTCTATTAAGCGACACGTCGTTGCGAAGGAATTCGCAAAGGAGATTGATCAGCTCTTCACAAAGTAACTATGTGAGCCTTACACAGCGAATAAAACTCGCACAAGAGCTCCACGATGGCATAGCCCAAGATCTCGTGGGGTTAGGCTATGGGTTAGATTCTTTGTTGTTTCAAGAGGATGATGAGACTAAGCGTACTGCTTTGCGATCTGTGCGCTTTGATATCAACACATTGATAGAGAAAGTTCGTAGCGAAATTCTCGAACTTCGCACAGAGCACAATGACCAAGAACTCCTTAGTTCTCAACCAGAATTTACTTATGAACTCAATAGAGTTTTTAGTGAAATCATCAACAATGTGACTGAGCATTCGCATGCGACTCGTCTGGATGTAATTTTCACTGATAATGGAATTGGTGGAGCTTCAGAGGTTGAGAATCATTATGGAATGGCAGGAATATCTGAGCGAATTATGGCTTTGGGTGGTCATGTAGATATCCACTCTGATTTCACCGGTACTAATGTTGCAATTTCATTGGACCTGCTGACTCCATGAGCAGATTGTTGATAGTTGATGATCATGCCCTTGTGCGTGAGGGTTTAAAGCGCGCACTTACCCATGAAGGCTTTAGTGAGATTACAGAGGCTTCATCTGTTCTTGAGGCCCGCGCCTCTATCGCAGCATTACAACCCGATGTTGTGACAATCGATATAAATCTTCCAGATGGTAGTGGCTTTGAGTTAGTGAGCTGGATAAGAGGCATCTCCCAAGAAATTGGAGTTATTGTTTTAACGCTTAATGATCATGAGAATTATATACGCGCTGCCATGAAAGCAGGTGCTAGTGCCTTCGTATGTAAATCTGAACCCATTCCTACTCTAGTAGCTGCAATTAAACATAGCGTTGTTTCTCCACTTGGCTTTAGTGCCAAGGGATTGGATAAAGTTTTTAAAAATACTCACAACCTTCTTACAGCCCGAGAATTTGATCTCTTGTCTCAATTAGAACTCGGTCAAACAACTGCGCAAATTTCTAAGAGTTTATTCATAAGTCCGGCGACCGTTAAAACACATCTAGCATCAATCTATAGAAAGTTAGAAGTAACTAACAGAACTGCGGCAATTCATGCCATGCACGAGAAGGGATTATCTGGCAAGTAGTTGGGAAAACTTGCTGCCCCAAATCTCCCAATTCCATTCTTTTTCAATCCAGGCTCGGCCTGCGCTACCCATATCCCGACGCAGTTTTTCATCACGTAAAAGTTGAATCACTCTGTTTGCTATTAACTCTGTCTTAGTTCCATCAACGACAAAACCTGTTACACCTTCTATAACCGCATCAGGTGCTCCCCCAGATGCACCTGCAATTACTGGTAGACCGCATGCACTTGCTTCCAGATACACAATTCCTAAGCCTTCTACCTCTAATCCACCAAAGCGCGATCTTGATGGCATCGCAAAGATATCGCCCACACAGATATAACCCGGTAAATCTTTATATTGAATACGGCCAATGAAGCTCACACTCTGTTCTAGCGAATGTTTCATCACTAGTTTTTCCAAGTGAGCCCTATACGGACCTTCACCGACAAGCAAAAGGTGAGCTTCTGGGACTTGAGTAAGGATCTGTGGCATTGATTCGATGAGAAAATCCTGACCTTTGCGGTGCACAAGTCTGCCCACACTGACAATGACTTTCTTCTCACGTAGTCCCAGGGATTGTCGCAGGGATTTTGCATCTACTTCCTTGAAATGATCAGCATCAATGCCTGGAGCAATTTTCTGCATAACTGATGCACTCTTCAATGTGAGAGCTTTGGAAATTGCCGTTCGAGTAAAATCGCCAAGATACGTTAGTGAATCAGTAGTGGATCCAATGCGTCGCAAAATTAAGTTGAATGGAAAAACCTTGGCCCACCAGACTTCATGTCCATGCGTAAGTGCAACTATTCGTAGTGCTCCGGCTTTGCGCAAAGTTGAAGACATCCAACCCAAAGGCGCAGCTGCTCCAAATGCCACGGTTTTAATACCTTGCTGGCTAACAATTCTGGCCACCGCGCGACTTATCCGTGGAGTCGGTAATAATATTTTTGCTTTATCTCTAATGACTTCAACACCAAAATTACGCAGCCATTGGGCGTCATAGTGCGCAGTTTCCTCTTGCGCTGAGGTGTAAACAATGATGCTCGACTTTGGTAATCGTTCAATCAAACCAATGATGAAGGTTTCTATGCCTCCAGCCCGTGGGCCAAAATCATTAGTTACGAATAGAGTTTTATTAGAAACGGCGTGCTCCAACTAAAGGTTTTCTTCCAAGAGAACCACTTGTTGTGATTTTCACACGTGAACCTGAGCGCGGTGCGTGCACCATCTTTCCGCCGCCGATATACATTCCAACGTGTGAAACTGGACGACCATAAAATAGTAGGTCACCCGGCTTTAGAGACTTAATTGAGACTTGCTTACCCAAGCGCGATTGGGCAGCAGATGAATGTGGAAGTGAAACTCCTGCTGCCTGGTAGGCTCGCATCGTTAAACCAGAACAATCCCAAGTTACTAAACCTGCTGCACCAAATACGTAGCGATCGCCTATTTGCTTGAGCGCATATTTAATTGCAATTCCAGCGCGACCTGAAATTCCCGTAAGCGCCCGAGCTGCGGCCTGTGAATCGGCTTGATCTGCATCCTCTTGTTCAGCAGCTAATTTTGCCAAACGCTCTCGCTCGGCTTTGGTTAGTTTGGAAAGCAAAGCCTCAGCCTCTGCCAGTTTCTCTTGGGCTATTGCAGATTGGGCTTTAAATTTCTTTTCAGCTGCAACTACCAGTGCCAACTTGTCGTTAACAGTCAGAGTTGTTGCACTTAAGCGCTGTTGTGCCGCTTCATATTTTCGCAGTTGGGCAGATTTGCGTCTGCTAATTGCATCTAGAGCACCGGCTGAAGACAAATACAGAGTGGGATCAGAAGAAAAGAGAAGTTCAAGTGATTGACCGAGTCCCCCTGCCTTGTATTGCTCGATTGCAATAGTTCCTAAAGATTTTTGAAGCGCTGAAAGTGTTTCTCCCTGGACAGCAGCTTTAGCTTTGATGCCGTTGAGTGTGCGCGTAAGGGCAATTAACTTCACTTTCGCTTCCTGAGCGCCCTCAGCTGCCGTGGTTGCTTCTTCTTCTAGATATCGCACCTTTGCCTGAATCTCGGCCAGTGATGGAGCCGCGTTGGCAGGAGCCATTAAGCCAACTGCCATGGCCAAAGCCACGAGTGCGCAAGGAAGAATGCGGCGATACATGGTTTAAGGCTAACGAGGTTTATTGCGACATCTCAACTTATGAGCGTGACTTACGCCTGAGAATTTTCAAAGAATCTGCAATAGTAGGGCAAATGAGCACAGTTGCATCGCTGGTGGTCGGGCGAGATGGGTCCACATCAAAAGATAAGAGCTCTAATGGAGTTTCATCCGATGCCGATCGAAAAGCTTTTCTAGCAAGGCGACGCAAAGTCGATTGCATACTAATTGGTGGAAATACTGCTCGCCATGAGCCTTACAAGCAGAGCCCAGTGCCTTTAGTAATTGTTTCGCGATCAACAATTAATCCAGTTGTTGGCAATGATTTATCACATTTATGGAACATGTCTCCTGCAGATGCCTTAGCAAAAGCTAAATCACAGTTTGGTGTAAGAATTTTAGTAGAAGCAGGAACATCAATTATTTTTGAACTAATTGATCAAGGTTTAATCGATCAACTAGAGCTCAGTGTTACACCAGTAACCGGTGGTGATGATCCTATTGATTGGCAAGCTCTCCTCAATAGATTTGAGAACCACACCCACACTAATGTTGATGGCACTGATTTCTATATTGCCCGTAACTAGAAAGCAGAAATAAGCGCCACGCCTGCAACAGCTAAGGCAATTCCGATGTATTGAACCCTCTGTAAACGCTCGCGCAAGAACTTAAATGCGAGAAGCGCAGTTACTATTGGAAAGAGCGAGCCCAAAACCATCGCAATTGAAACTAAGCCCTTAGTACATGCAATGCCTAGCAACACATTAGCTAAGAAATCTGCGATACCGATGAAAATAAGTGATGGGTATTCTTTTTTGGTAAACCCACCCATTGTTCGGAATTTAAGGGCTAAGGCGATGGTTACAAAGAAAGTTGCCCCACGCATTGAAACCATTGTCATGAGTGCACTTGACTGCGCACCAATCGACATTGAGGTTAATGCTGTTCCAAATCCAAGTGCTGCACCTATCGCTAGAAGTAAAGGCTTTAGAGGAAGACCTTGGGAGAGCTCTGGACCACTGGCACAAAAAACTCCCACCAAAGCTAGTACTACACCGATGGAAGTAATTGTTGAAAGTTTGTCACCGCTAATCAATGCATACGTTAAAGGGACAATTGCTCCCATAGAACTAATTGGTGAGACTACGCCCATTCTGCCCGTTGATAAACCTGCATAAAGACAAAACAATCCAAAGTAACCAAACAATCCAGCAATAATTCCAGGGACTAAATATCCCCCGGATCCAAGTGCCTGTGCATCCCAAGCACCAAAAGCAAGCATTACAACTAGGCCAAAAACTAAACCAAGAACTTGTGTGAATCCGAGTACTGCCAAAGGCGCATGCTTTTTACTTAGACGACCACCTTCAAAATCTGAAGTTCCCCACAAGATGCTTGAAAGAATTGCGAGTATTGAGGCCATATGCACAAGGATACCGCCCTGCCTCCCATAAAAAGGACTCCTCACTGTTTATTCTTAAGCAGTGGATGCCAAAGGATTTGAAGATTTAGTCAACTCCTTACGCACAATTACACCGCGTGCTGAAATTGTTTTAGAAGAGGTTCCAGCCCCACAACAACTAGCTACGTATTCTTTCGCATTTTCAGCCGATGTCAGTAATGGCCTACTAGGCGATGACGAAGATGAAATAGCTTCAGGCCGCTTTGTCTTATTACATGAGCCTGGTGGACAAGACACCTGGGAAGGTGAATTTCGTTGCGTAACTTTCGTTCGTGCAGATGTTGATCCAGTAATGCAACAGGATCCACTTCTGCCAGAGGTTGGCTGGAGTTGGTTTCTAGAAGCGCTAGAAAGTGAAAAGTGTGCACTTGCTGCACCAAGTGGAACTGTCACACGCGTATCAAGTGCCTCTTTCGGAAAACTATCCCCACGAAATGATGAATCAGAAATTGAGATTCGCGCCTCTTGGACACCAGCAATAACTGATCCCATTGAAATCATGAAACACATCGCAGGATGGTGTCGCTTGATTACTGATGTCGCTGGTCTCGAACCGATTCCTGATGGTGTTTCAACTATTTCATCTGCCAGACGTCGTTAAGCCCGCTGATGTCTGAAGAGGTAACTGCAACTCCACTGCTCACTCCTGCCGGTGGTACTCCTGCTGTTATAGATGATGAGACATCTTTTAGGTCAGTATTAGAACAATTGGCAAGGGGAAGCGGTCCATTTGCCGTTGATGCCGAAAGAGCCTCAGGTTTTCGTTATAGCGCACGTGCATATCTGATTCAAATTAAGCGCGCCAATGGTGGATTACATCTCATAGACCCAATCCCCTTCGGTCCAGCTCACCCACTGATACTTGAGCTCAATAATCTTCTTAATACCGATGAAGTAATTCTCCATGCCAGCACACAGGATCTACCATGTCTTCGAGAATTAGGAATCAACCCAAAGCGATTATTTGATACTGAATTAGGGGGGCGAATAGCAGGCCTACCACGTGTTGGTCTTGGCCCACTTTTGGAATCTTTGATGGGTGTTTCTCTTGCAAAAGAACACAGTGCCGCAGACTGGTCTGTGCGCCCACTGCCTCAAGACTGGCTGACATATGCAGCACTAGATGTTGAACTTCTTGTGGAACTGCGCGATAAAGTTGAAGCACTATTAATTGAAACCAAAAAAGACTCTTGGGCCAAAGAAGAGTTTGCTTCAATACTTTTAGCGCCGCCACCACCACCTCGTGTGGATCCTTGGCGTAGAACTTCTGGAATGCACAAAATTAAGCGAAGAGATCAATTAGCAATTATTCGTGAACTCTGGATTACACGAGATGAGATTGCAAAGTCACTAGACATTGCGGCTGGAAAGCTACTCAATGATTCAGCAATAGTTGAAATTGCACTTAATCCAGTTACAACTAAAAAAGAGTTTGAGAAAGTTTTACGCCCTCTTGGACTTCGGGCTCGTTGGCTAGAGAATCTGAAAGCGTGGCTAGATGCTGTGGCACGCGCAGTTGCTCTTGAAGAAAAAGACTGGCCAACACTTCGCACTAATGCAGATACTTTGCCGCCGATTAAACTGTGGAGAGATAAGTTCCCAGAAAAATACGCGCCACTTTCTCATGCACGAGCTCGCATAGAAATCATTGCTCAAGAAAACAACATTCCGGTGGAAAACCTAATCACCCCCGAGCTGGTCCGCCGAATTTGTTGGGCTCCCCCAGCACCATCAACTTCTGAATCCTCTCCAGAGATTGTCAGGGAGCATTTGCTCTCACTCGGTGCCAGACAATGGCAGGTGGATCTGGTCTTAGAGGCCATTACGACGTCGCTGCTGGAGCGAGAGGCGCTTCCCACGCCTGAAGCTGTGCCAGAAACCACACCTGAAGAAGCCTGAATTACGCAACATAAGAGTTGCGTAATTACCCCCCACCCTCTAGATTTTCCCCCATGTTGAGCACATTTGTCATCGCCCTTCGTGAAGGACTTGAAGCAGCGCTGATCATTGGCATTTTGGTCGCCTACATTCTAAAAACCGACCGCAGACATTTGTTAGCCCCATTGTGGAGTGGAGTAGCAGCAGCCATTGTCGGAAGTATCGGACTTGGACTAGTTCTTTCTAAAACTTCTGAGGAGTTAACTGAACGTGCTGAGAAGCTCTTTGTAGGAACAACATCTTTCCTTGCTGTGGCACTTGTTACTTGGATGGTATTTTGGATGAAGCGCACCGCTCGCACTTTAAGGGCAGATCTACATGGCAAGGTTGATGCGGCTTTGCGCACAGGCCCTCTAGCCCTTGCTGGGGCAGCGTTTTTCGCTGTTATTCGTGAAGGTCTAGAAACTTCACTCTTTGTTTATTCAAACTTCAATACCGTTGCTGATACACGAAGTTCTGCACTGGGATTAATTCTTGGTTTTGCAGTTGCAATCTCCCTTGGATATTTGATTTTCAAATCTGCAATCAAACTCGACTTGAGCAAATTCTTCCGCTACACCGGAGTTGCTCTCGTTGTCGTTGCAGCAGGAGTTCTCTCATATGGAGTTCATGAGTTCCAAGAGCTCGGCTGGCTGCCTGGTGGAGAGTCATATGCCTGGGATGTTTCAAACCTGATTCCTAAGGACTCACTGCTTGGGGCAACACTGGGTGGCCTTGTGGGCTTTGATAACACAACTTCATGGCTTCAACTAGGAATCTGGACGATCTATCTCACCACTGTCCTTGGGGCCTATCTCTCAAAGCCTCGGGCGCGTGCGCTAACGCCAGCCTGAGCGCTGTCACAAATCCTTACTGGCGGGTAACATAACCGCTATATCCACCCCTAGTAAAGGATCACTATGTCTCGCTCAGTTGTCTTAGTCGATGCCGTTCGTACCCCTTTTGGAAAAGCAGGGGGGATGTATGCAGGTACACGTGCCGATGATTTGATGGTGCGCGCAATTCGCGGACTCTTAGATAGAAATCCAAATGTTGACCATAGTGCAGTAGATGATGTTGCCATCGCCGCTGCAACACAAACAGGTGATCAGGGAATGAACATCGGCCGCAGTGCCACTCTCCTAGCAGGATTACCAAACACTGTTCCTGGCTATTCAATTGATCGCTGGTGTGCAGGTGCATTAACCGCAGTAACAACAATTGCAGGCGCCATTGCTTTTGGCTCAAACGATATTGCTATTGCCGGCGGCGTGGAACATATGGGAAATCATCCAATGGGTGAACTCATGGATCCTAATCCTCGCTATTTAGCTGAAAAACTAGTTGAACAAGATGCTCTTGCAATGGGTGCAACCGCTGAAAGATTGCACGATCGTTTTCCAACTATTACAAAAGAGCGCGCAGATAGATATGCACTAAACTCACAACTCAAAACAACTAAGGCATATGAAGCTGGTTTGATTCAGCGAGATCTCATCCCTATGGCTGCACGTAGTGCAGAGTTGGGTTGGACAATTGCAACAGTTGATGAAGCACCTCGCCCAACTACAACGATGGAAGGTCTATCAGGTTTAAAGACTCCCTTTCGTCCAGCAGGTCGAGTCACTGCCGGTAACTCTTCTGGATTAAATGATGGAGCAACTGCGGCGCTTCTTGCAAGTGAAGACAAAGCAATAGAGTTAGGTCTAAGCATTAAGGCGCGATTGGTTACATACGCATTTGCTGGAGTGGAACCTGAAGTAATGGGATTCGGTCCAGTTCCTTCAACTATTAAAGCTCTTGCACAAGCAGGGTTGAGTATTGAAGATATTGGACTCTTTGAGATTAATGAAGCCTTTGCAGTGCAGGTGCTAGCTTTTCTTGAGCACTTTGGAATTGCCGATGATGACGCCCGCGTTAATCCATTTGGTGGAGCAATTGCAGTTGGGCACCCACTTGCATCATCTGGCGTTCGCCTTATGCTCAATCTAGCGAGATCTTTTGAAGCCCACCCAGAGGTGCGCTATGGCTTAACAACTATGTGTATCGGTCTTGGTATGGGTGGCTCTGTTATTTGGGAAAACCCACACTTTAATGGTCAGGTGAAATAAATGAGCGTAGATATCAAACTTCCAGAAGGTGCACCAGAAGAGGTTGTCACTCAAGCTCTTGTCCGACAAGTTGATTTAAGCGCCTTCGGTGCCAAAGGCGTCTTAGCTCTGATTACTTTAGATAACTCACTAGATCATAATCGCCCCAATACTTTTGGCCCACAGTCTCTATTTGCATTAGATGCAGCAATTACGGCAGCTACTGCGCTCAATCCAGCTGCAATTGCGCTGACTGGTAAGCCTTTTATTTTTGCTGCAGGAGCTGATTTATCTGCGCTCGCATTTATTACAACCCGAGAGCAATCACTTGGTATCGGAAAATTGGGTCATGATGTCTTTCGCCGCTTAGGTGAATCAAAAATTCCAACATTTGCTTTCATCAACGGTTTGGCACTTGGTGGCGGACTTGAAGTTGGACTTCACTGCCACTACCGCACACTTGCCTCCACAGCATTTACTGCTTTGCCTGAAGTATTCCTTGGCCTAGTTCCTGGTTGGGGCGGTGCAACTATTTTGCCTAAGTTAATTGGACCCGAGCGCGCTGTTCAAGTAATCATGTTAAATGCTCTCAATAACAACACCATGATGAAAGCTAAAGATGCTTTCAAGCTTGGTGTTGTCGATGCTGTGTATGAACCTTCTGATTTCCTAGAGCGTTCCATTGCATTTGCAGCAAATGTTCTCAATGGAACAACTAAAGTTGAGCGCAAGGACTACAGCCAAGATTCAGCATGGGAAAGCGCCCTTGCAACTGGAAAAGCTGCTGCACTTAAGAAGTACGGCGGAGCCGAAATAGCATCACCAATGAAGGCTCTTGAACTCATCAGCGCAGCTAAGAGCAACACATTAAGTGCTGGCTTTGATGCTGAAGATTTAGCTCTAGCTGATTTAACAATGAGTGATCCGCTGCGTGCATCTCTCTATGCCTTCAATGTCATTCAAAAGAAGCGCAAGAAAGTAGAAGGTGCCCCAAAACCAGCTCTTGCTCGTAAGGTGGGCAAAGTAGGAGTTGTTGGCGCAGGACTCATGGCATCACAACTAGCACTACTTCTTCTCCGTAATCTCAAGTGCCCGATTGTTATGACAGATATTGATCAAGAGCGTGCCGATAAGGGTGTAGCCTGGGTTAAAAATGAGTTGGCTAAATTAGTTGAGAAGAAGCGCATGAGCGCTGAATCTGCAGCTCGTTTGTCTCTTCTTATTTCAGGATCATCTGATCAAAATACGTTCGCTGGATGCGACTTTATTATTGAAGCAATCTTCGAAGAACTATCTCTCAAGCAAGAACTCTTCAAGAAGCTTGAAACAATGGTTTCCCCTGAGTGCGTATTGGCGACAAACACCTCATCACTTTCAGTTGAGCGCATGAGTGAAGGACTTAAGAATCCTGAGCGAGTCGTGGGATTCCACTTCTTTAATCCAGTCGCCGTCATGCCTTTGCTTGAAGTTGCACGAACAAGTAAGACTGATGATGCAACTACGGCAACGGCAATCTCTGTGGGTAAAGAACTCAAGAAGACCATGATCATCTGCAAAGATGCACCTGGCTTTGTTGTTAATCGCTTGTTAACTCGCTTTATGGGCGAAATCACTGATGCTGTAGATGAAGGCACATCACCAGAGGTTGCCGATAACGCTATGCGTTCTATTGGTTTCCCAATGTCACCATTCCAACTTCTAGACCTAGTTGGTCCAGGAGTTGCATTACACGTATCTGAAACCTTGCATGCAAATCTTGGTGATCGCTACCGTATTTCACCAACCATGGCTGCAATGGTGAAAGAAGGCGTTCGAAACTTCTATGTTAAAAATGAAGATGGAAGTTATGGCGCAAATCCAGCCGCCCTAGCTCTTATTCATAAAGGAGATTCGCCATCAACGGCTGAGCAAGTTCGCAGCCGCGCACTAACCGCACTTGCCGTTGAAGCGCGAATGATGCTTGATGAAGGTGTTGTTTCAACTGCCGCTGAGATTGATCTTTGCATGTTGATGGGCGCAGGCTGGCCAATGCATCTAGGTGGAATATTGCCGTACTTGGATCGTGAGGGTATTAGCGAGTCTGCTTGCGGTCAGCGTTTTCATCCGAAGGGAGTTGCATCTCTTCCTTAAGAGAGCTTAAGAGCGAGCGAAGAACGTACTGCATAATTCCACCGTGGCGGTAGTAATCGGCTTCTCCTGGAGTATCTATGCGCACAGTTGCAACAAAGCTCTTGCTTCCAGCACTCACTGTCAGCTCCTTTGGAACTCCCCCAGTATTGAGTGCTGTGATGCCGCTGATTGAGAATTCTTCCTCACCTGTAATGCCAAGAGACTGAGCACTAGCGCCATTTTTAAATTGAAGAGGTAGGACTCCCATTCCAATCAAGTTGGAACGGTGAATGCGTTCAAAGCTTTCAGCGATTACTGCGCGCACTCCAAGTAGTGCAGTTCCCTTAGCAGCCCAGTCACGTGAAGAACCAGAGCCGTATTCCTTACCTGCCAAGATAACTAAGGGTATTCCAGCGTTTTGATAAGCAACTGATGCATCATAAATCGTTGATTGTTTTCCATCAGTTGCAAAGTTGCGCGTGAAGCCACCTTCAACGCCATCTAGTAACAAATTCTTCAGACGAATGTTGGCAAAAGTTCCACGAATCATTACTTCGTGATTTCCTCGGCGAGAGCCATAAGAGTTGAAATCTTTACGATCAATTCCATGCTCAGCTAAGTACTTACCTGCTGGTGAATCAGCTTTGATGTTTCCTGCAGGTGAGATGTGATCAGTTGTTACTGAATCCCCAAGAACAGCCAAGACGCGCGCACCAGAGATATCTACAACCGGAGTGGGCGTTTTTGGCATTCCATCAAAGTACGGAGGCTTTCTCACATAGGTAGAGTTAGGATCCCACTCAAAAACTTTTCCAACTGGTGTGGCCAATGACTTCCAGCGGTGATCTCCATCAAAAACTGAAGCATAATCTTTTGTAAACATGGCAGATGAAATTGAAGAGTCAATAACAGATTGAATTTCAGCTGGTGTTGGCCAGATATCGGCTAGGTAGACATCTTTACCGTTTTGATCTTGCCCCAGAGAGTCTCTCTCAAAGTCATGATCCATCGTTCCCGCAATTGCATATGCCACAACCAATGGCGGTGAAGCTAAGTAGTTCATCTTCACATCAGGACTAATGCGGCCTTCAAAATTTCGGTTACCAGACAGGACTGCGGTGACTGCTAAATCTGAGTCATTGACGGCCTTACTAATTTCAATAGGTAGTGGACCTGAGTTGCCAATACAGGTTACGCAACCGTAACCAACTAAGTGGAAACCCAATGCTTGCATGTATTTAGTTAAATCAGCACGGTCATAGTAATCAGTTACAACTTTTGAGCCTGGAGCAAGAGTTGTTTTGACCCAAGGCTTTGATTTCAAACCTTTTTCAACGGCCTTTTTTGCTAGAAGTGCCGCACCAATCATTACCGATGGATTTGATGTGTTGGTGCACGATGTAATGGATGCAATCACAACATCTCCATTTTTCACACGCGTAGACCCTGCCTTTACCTCGTCGCTAGATGTTTTGTCTGAGAAGTAAGTAGGTAAAATCTTTTCAAAAGCTAACTTTGAATCACTTAGAGAGATGCGATCTTGTGGACGCTTAGGTCCAGCAATAGATGGCACCACCGTAGAGAGATCTAACTCAACTTGCTCAGAAAAACGTGGCTCAACTGATGGGTCATGCCAAAGTCCTTGCCTCTTTGCATACTGCTCAACCAATGCAACTTGATCATCACTTCGCCCAGTTAGGCGCAAGTATCGCAAAGCTTCTTCATCGATAGGAAAAATTGCACATGTTGATCCGTACTCAGGACTCATGTTTCCAATAGTTGTCCGATTAGCCATAGGGACTGAGACCACACCTGGGCCATAGAACTCGACAAACTTTCCAACAACACCGTGCTTGCGCAAGATTTCAGTAATTGTCAGGGCCATATCTGTTGCAGTAGTTCCAAGAGGAAGTTGACCGGTTAATTTAAATCCCACAACACGTGGGATGAGCATTGAAACTGGCTGACCAAGGAGCGCTGCCTCTGCCTCAATTCCACCAACACCCCACCCCAGAACTCCTAAGCCGTTAACCATCGTTGTGTGAGAATCTGTTCCAACAACGGTGTCTGGGTAAGCGCGTAAGACTCCACCAACTGTGCGAGTCATGACTACGCGAGCTAGGTACTCAATATTTACCTGGTGGACAATCCCAGTTCCTGGCGGCACTACCTTGAACTCATCAAAGGCAGTTTGCCCCCAACGCAAAAAGCGATAACGCTCTTGGTTGCGCTCATACTCAATATCAGTATTTTGCTCAAAAGAATCTTTAGTTCCAAAAACATCTGCAATCACTGAGTGATCAATTACTAACTCTGCTGGGGCAAGTGGGTTAACTTTTGATGGATCTCCGCCCAAATCCACAATTGCCTCACGCATTGTTGCGAGGTCCACAATGCAGGGCACACCTGTGAAGTCCTGCATGACTACGCGTGCAGGAGTGAACTGAATTTCAGTATCTGGTTCTGCTGCTGGATTCCAATTAGCTAGAGCTTTGATGTGATCGGCTGTGATGTTTGCACCATCTTCTGTGCGAAGAAGATTCTCTAAAAGTACTTTCAGTGAGAATGGAAGGCTATTAGCGCCCTTGATGCCGGAGATATCGAAAATCTCATAACTCTTGCCCGCAACTTCTAGATTCTTCTTTGCGTTGAAAGAGTTCTTACTCATCATCTCCCCTAATAAATCCTCGCATTCTTGAGCGTCAAGATACCTTAGCGGGCTCAAAGCGCGCAACACATTCGATGTGATGTGTCATTGGAAAGAGATCAAAAGCTCTCATTTTTACGAGTGAATATCCACGTTCCAAAAAGTAACCAGTATCACGCGCTAATGCCGCTGGATCACATGCCACATAGACAATTGTTCGTGGCTTGAGTCTGGCAATTTCGCTGACCACTATTTTTCCAGCACCGTCGCGGGGCGGGTCTAGAACTACAACATCTACCGAATTTATCCTTGGTAGGTGCGTGGCTACATCTCCAGTAATAACTCTAACATTTGTGTTTCCAGCAAAATTTTTAGAAGCATCAGAGGTTGCACTTTTGCTACCTTCGATGAGTTCAATTCTTCCCTCTAAACCAACCAGGTCAATCAGCGCTGCGGCAAAAAGTCCAACACCTCCATAAAGATCCAAAACATGGTCGGCGTTCTTAACTCCAGCAAAATCTCGGACTACTTCGCTCAACACACTAGGAGCATTGACATGAGCTTGCCAAAAAGAGTTATTGCTAACTCCTAAAGTTTTATCCAAAACCTTTTCATGCAATATTGCTGGTCCTTCGCTTAAACGAGACTTGCTTTCTCCGCGAGTTGGCATAAGTGAAATAGAGCGTTCATCACTGTTAGAGGCAGCAATCTCAACTCGCATATCCCCTTTCCACGTTCTGGCAGCTAATTCAGAAAATCCAATTTCCTTAGCGGCAACCAAACAATTAGAAACTGGGATCACTGTGTGACTTCGAGAGCCAATAAATCCAAGCTGTCCATTTTTATCAGTTGTTGAAGTGATTCGAGAGCGCCAACCAAGTTCTGGGCCAACACATTCAACTTCGACGGACATTTTCATCTTTGCAATACGTGCAAATTGCTCATTAATGACATCTGCTTTTAGTTTTCGTTGCCGCTCGATTGTGATGTGCTGAAAATCGCAACCTCCACACCCACTACGGTTTGAGTATTCACATGGAGCAACAACACGGTCACTAGATGCTTCTAAGGTTTCAATAACATCTGCGCGGTTGAAGGAACTTCCTACCGAAGTGATTTGGATACGGCACTTTTCGCCGGGAATGGCATGACGCACGAAAATCACGCAGCCTTCGTGTCGGGCAACAAAGTGGCCGCCGTGGGCAACCTTTTCTATCGTTACCTCAATAACTTCGCCGACCACAAGGGTTCTTTTCATAGTTGGTGCCACGGAACTAACCTTATGGGTGTAAGTTAATACATATGCACGTAGTCATCATGGGATGCGGTCGAGTCGGCTCATCACTGGCCACTGATCTTGAAGCAGCTGGCCACACCGTTGCTGTCATTGACCAAGCACGTGAAGCTTTTCGCCGCTTGGGTCCAAACTTCAAAGGCAAAATAGTCACTGGTGTTGGCTTTGACCGAGATGTACTACGCGAAGCTGGAATTCAAGATGCCGATGCATTTGCGGCTGTTAGTAATGGTGATAACTCAAATATTTTGGCCGCACGCGTTGCTCGAGAAACGTATGGAGTTCAAAACGTTGTAGCCCGCATTTATGATCCAGGTCGTGCTGAAATTTATCAGCGCTTAGGAATCCCGACTGTCGCGACAGTTCTTTGGGCAACAGATCAAATTTTGCGCAGATTGCTTCCAGAAGGTTCACGTTCTGAATGGCGCGATGCCAGTGGAACAGTTCAGCTGTGTGAAATGCACCCACACAATGATTGGTATGGGCGACAGATTCTGCTTATCGATGAGCTCACTCCGGCCCGCGTTGCATTTATTACTCGCCTTGGCGTTGGCCTCATTCCTGACGAACACACCGTTTTGCAGCAAGGCGATCTGATACATGTGATGGTTGGCGATGAAGACATTGCTAAGACTGAAGAAATTCTTGCCAATACACCAGATGGAGAGGGTCAATGAGGGTTGCAATCGCTGGTGCAGGAAATGTGGGTCGAGCCATTGCGCGCGAAATTCTAGATAACGGACACCAAGTTTTACTCATTGACAAAGATCCCAAAGCCCTGAAACTTGAGAGCGTCCCAGATGCTGAATGGTTGATGGCTGATGCCTGTGAGATTACATCTTTAGATAATGCCCACCTCAATACATGCCAAGTTTTAGTTGCTGCAACAGGTGATGACAAAGCAAACTTAGTGACATCACTACTGGGCAAAACTGAGTATGGCATTCCACGTGTTGTTGCCCGAATTAACCACCCAAAGAATGAATGGCTTTTTGACTCCTCTTGGGGTGTAGACGTAGCGGTATCAACTCCTCGCATCATTGCAGCCCTTGTTGAAGAGGCTGTAAGTGTTGGTGATGTTGTTCGCTTGTTCTCATTTAAAAAGGGTCAAGCAAATCTTGTTGAGTTAACTCTTCCTGATGGATCTTCATGTATTGGTAAAACCGTAGAAGAGATTGAACTTCCAGAAGATGCGGCTCTAGCAGCAATTGTTCGAGATGGCCGTGTTATCACCGCCAAAGCCCATGATGTTTTTGCCGCTGGAGATGAGCTTCTATTTGTTGCTTCATCTGATGCCGAAGCCCGTATTAAATCTTGCTTTATAACTAGCTAGATTTAATCACAGGCGGAGCAGTTTTAATCACTAACCAACTTGCGTAGGCTGTAGCAAAAAATAATGGATAACCCATAGCAAGATTGACTGTGCCAAGTAAATTTACATTGCCGCTACGATAAATTGGATACTGGACTGCAATTCGTGAGAAGAACATGGCAACCCAAATCCAGCTAGCCCGTGTATAGACCTTCTTACGAGCTGGATTTTTCCGCCATTCAAAGTTTTCACCTAGCAATGGGCCTAGAACAATTCCAAGTAGTGGCCACCCAACAAGATTTGCGACTAAATACGCAGTTCCATATGCAAGATTTGTGAGTAGTTTAGGAATGTAAAAGTCAGATGCGTTTCCGGAACGATTAGCAAAATAAGCACATATCAAAACACCCAAAATACCAGAGACTGAATGCTGAATCGTATCTTTTTTGGCTAACCGTAAAATTGCTAAAAAAATTGAAAGGCTCAACGCGGCAATTATGGCTTCTCGTAGATTGTTTCTAAGATTAAAAGTCACAAGAAAAATTACCGCAGGCAGTCCCGAATCTATAAGCCCTTTCTTTCCTCCAAGAGCTTTAATTACAGTCTCTTTATCTTGATTATGTTCGCTCATGCCACACCAGTTGATCCAAAACCATCGTTACCTCGCCCAGATCCAGGTAGCTCTTCTACTTGGATGAACTGAGCTCTTTCAACTTGTTGAATAACCAATTGGGCAATACGATCGCCCTTCTTAAATGAAACTGATTCCTTAGAATCATGATTAATCAAAATACAAGCAATTTCACCACGATAACCAGCATCTATGGTTCCAGGAGTGTTCACCAGTGTAACTCCGTGTTTAATTGCCAATCCAGATCGAGGATGCACTAGTGCCACATAGCCATTAGGAAGTGCGATTGATATGCCAGTTGGAATGAGTGCGCGCTCCCCTGGGGCCAAAGTGAAATCTTTTGTCGTTACTAAATCAGCTCCAGCATCGCCACCTTTTGCATAATGTGGAAGTGGAACCGAGGGATCCAAGCGCTTGATCAAAACTTTTAGTTGGCTCATCTATGGATTAATCTCAAAATCAGGATCAACAAATGCCAGAATCTCAGGACTCTTAGCTATGTGGTCTAAATACTCCTTAGGTGCATTGTTGAGGAAGTGATCCATTGGAACAATGACAAATAAAGCTGCCGCACGAACAGCCAGTGGACCATCTGGTGCGTCTAAGCGACCTTCAGCAGAGGAATAAACCTTGCGATTTACTTGACCAGTAATTTTGGCAGTGATGTGCAAAGTTGAACCCATAGGAACAGGTTTTAAGAAATCTGTTTCAAGACGGGCAGTAACCGCAGGCGCACGAAGTAACCACATTAACTTTCCAAGTGCTTCATCAAAGGCTAGTGAAAGTAATCCTCCATGAGCTAAACCAGGTGCTCCTTGATGATTTTCAGTAACAGTAAATTGCGCAGTAATGTCAACGCCATCTCCGGAATAAGCAACAAGATGTAAACCAGTGGGATGGAGTTCACCACAACCAAAGCAGTGACCAAAATGTGAAGGAATCTTTGAACCAACTGGCGGAGCTTTTGGATGTCGCTCTGGAATGATGGCACCTTGGGGTGGCACGGTCGAAGCGATACGGCTCATGAAGCAAAGAGTATCCGATAGCGTATGACCTATGCGATACCGCGAAGTGATCCGTATGCCACTCTGGCTACTCGCACTTATTTACTTCTTTTTTCTCTCCTTTGTTCTCTCAGTATGGGCTGCACTCGGAAACTCTGCAGCACTGGTTACCTTTCTTGCGCTCAGCGCCCTTTTGGTTTTGATTTCCATCCGCACGCGCTTAATAATCCAAGTTGATCACTCTGAACTCATGGTGGGCAAAGCTCATATTGAATTGAAATACATAGGACAGGTCACACAGTTAGACAGCGCAGAAATGAAAGCCATCAGATCGCGTGATGCAAATCCAATGGCCTTTTTAGCATTTAGATTTTGGTCATCAACTGGGGTGAAAGTAGAAGTTATTGATGATCGAGATGAAACGCCATACTGGTTAATTACTAGTAACAAGGCAAATCAACTGGCTAAAGCATTAAAAGAGAATTAATTACACTCTTTACAAACAGCCTTGGCACCCTCGCCTTTTGCAAGCTGAGTGATGTGATGCACAAGGAAGCAGCGTGAACATGTAAATTCATCAACCTGCTTTGGTACAACTCGAACTGCTAATTCTTCACCTGATAAATCTGCACCAGGTAGCTCTAGACTTTCAGCAGCTTCTGCTTCATCAACATCGATCTGGCCGGATTGAGCATCGACACGTTTAGCTTTTAACTCTTCTAACGACTCTTCATGTAGTTCTTCATCTGTTTTTCTGGGTGTGTCGTAATCTGTTGCCATTGCTCTCACCTCGATTCCATACTTGACTAGTTCCTGCGGGCGCATCATGGCGCACATCAGCCTTTACTGTTGCTATAACGCTCGGCGTGTCGGGGTTATTCCCCCCTCACTTGCACCTTTTCTATCGCCGCAGCCAGCGTTGCATCGACCCGACCATGAATAGCAGTCCCACCCTCTTCATACACCTCAGAAAAGATTTCTCCACGCTCATGAATCTCATGCACTAAGTCGCCTCGCTCATATGGAATCACTGCATTGATTTCAACTGATGGCTTTGGCAATGAACGCTCAATTGCATAAACCAGGCCCTCGATACCAAAGCCAGTTCTCACTGAAAATGCATAGCTATTTGGCTCTTTCCGCAAAATCTCCATGACGACGTCAGGATTAGCGACATCAACTTTGTTAATCGCGATAATTTCAGGGATATCTCCCCCGCCAATTTCTGCAATTACTTCGCGAACTGCGCGAATCTGTTCAAATGGATCTGGGTGAGATCCATCGACTACATGCACAATGACATCAGATCCAGACACTTCTTCAAGTGTTGATTTAAAGGCGTCAATTAACTGGTGAGGTAGGTGTCGAACAAATCCCACCGTGTCACTTAATGTGTATACACGACCATCACTAGTTTGCGATTTACGAACAGTTGGATCTAAGGTAGCAAAAAGTGCATTCTCAACAAGGACCCCCGCATCAGTGAGGCGATTGAGCAGTGATGATTTCCCAGCATTGGTATATCCAGCAATAGCAACGGAGGGGATATTAAAACGCTTGCGCTCTTGTCGCTTGGTATCACGCGCGACCTTCATCTCAGCAATCTCTTTGCGCAACTTTGCCATCTTGTCACGGATTTTGCGGCGATCTGTTTCAATCTTTGTTTCACCTGGACCACGCCCGCCAATACCAGCACCACCAGCTGCGCGACCACCTGCTTGGCGTGAGAGTGAATCACCCCAACCACGTAGACGTGGTAATAAATATGCAATTTGTGCCAGCTCTACTTGCGCCTTACCTTCTTTGCTTTTAGCGTGTTGAGCGAAAATATCTAGAATCAAGGCGGTGCGATCCACAACTTTTACCTTGATTTTCTCCTCTAATTGTCGAAGTTGTGAAGGTGAGAGCTCTCCGTCACAAATCACGGTGTCAGCGCTAGTTGCAACAACAATCTGCTTGAGCTCTGCGACTTTTCCAGAACCAATGTAAGTGGCTGGATCTGCTTTATAGCGACGCTGAATAATTCCTTCCATGACTTCTGAACCCGCAGTTTCAGCCAATGCTTTAAGTTCTGCTAAAGAATTCTCAGCCATCTCTGAAGTGCCCTCTGTCCACACACCCACTAAGACAACTTTTTCAAGTTGTAATTCACGATTTTCAACCTCAGTAATATCTTGGAGCTGTGTAGAAAAACCTTTTACGCGTCTTAACGAATGGCGCTCTGAAAGTTCCTGAGTTGGATCTACTAATTCATCCTCTTCGCTGGCGTCGTATTCAGCGGTAACTCGAGCGCTTTCAGCGAGTAGAGCTTCAAATTCATCATCGAAATCTTTCTCAGGCAAGTAAAAACTCCGAAATATCCACATCTTTCACTAGAACTGCAGGGCCAATTAATGTGGCGTTGGAGTGTGCGTCAATAGAAACTTCTAAACGTCCTCCTGGTGGATTGATAATCCAATGTGCTGGTAGCCGTTTCTTTGTATAAAGGGATGCAGCAAGTGCTACAGCGCATGTGCCTGTGCCACAGGAGCGCGTTTCACCGCTTCCTCTTTCAAATACACGCATTGTTACTTCGTTGTCTCCCGTGATTTGAACAAACTCAACGTTAACACCTTCAGGATAAGTGTCCTTTGGTCTAACAATCGGAGCGTCATCGAGGGCACCTACCTGAGAAATGTCATCAACAAATACAACTGCATGGGGATTACCAACATTAATGTTGTAGCCATTCCAAATATGTCCATTATTTGCTGCAGTTATTGCTATCTCTTCATCGGTAACCTTGCCCATGTTTACAGAGATATCGCCAACCATTGGTACGCGTAAATGCTTCATTCCATCACGTGTGTTAATCCCAAAAATACCCTCAGGTATATGGCCACGTTCTACCAAATATCTTGCCATCACTCTTATGCCATTTCCGCACATTTCTGCCAAAGAGCCGTCAGCGTTGCGGTAATCCATAAACCACTTCTCATCACGCTTAATAATTCGTATTAATCCATCTGCACCAATTCCTGATTCGCGGTTACAAATCGCAGCGGTCTGGGCAGTAGTTATGGATTGTTCATTTTTTGGGTCAAAAACGAGAACAAAGTCATTCTCAGTCCCGTGACCATACGTTGCAATCATTATTCCTAGTTTATCTTCTCTAGATGTTTCAGTGCAGTTTCTAGACGAGGCTGGGCTTGTGATATCCACTTAATTCGAGCATCACGCGAAAACCAAGTCTCTTGACGACGGGCGTATTGGCGCGTGGCCCGTTTTGTGTCCTCTTTGGCTTCTTCCTCACTCCATAACCCATTCTTCATAGCAATAAGTTGTGAATACCCCAAAGCTAACTGAGCTGTGCGCCCGAAAGTAATTCCATCTTTGAGTAACTGCTCAACTTCTTCAACAAAACCTAACTCCCACATGCGATCAACGCGTGCACTTATTCGCTCACTTAGATGATCTCGGTCCATTACTAATCCGAACTGGACTGCATTGGGATAACGAGTGCTTGCCTCTCGTGGCAGATTAGCTGTGAATGGTTTACCAGTAATTGCGATTACTTCTAGAGCGCGAATTACTCGGCGAGAGTTAGCGCGATCAATAGCTATGGCGGCTGCAGGATCGAGTTTTTCTAAGCGCTCAAACAGTGCATTCAACCCAATAGTTGCTAATTCAAGTTCTAATGATGCGCGCACTACTGGGTCAGTATCTGGAAAGTTCAAATCGTCAAGAACTGCCTTTATATAGAGTCCTGTGCCACCAACTACAATCACATCCTTACCACGGCTATGGATTTCACTTATTGCATTACGTGCTTGTTCTTGATACCAAGCAACCGTTGAATCCTGAGTGACTTTCAAAACATCGAGCATATGGTGAGTGATTCCTGCTCGCTCGCTCACGGGAAGTTTTGCGGTACCGATATCCATGCCTTTATAAATCTGCATCGAGTCAGCATTAATAATTTCAGCCCCTAAGTATTGAGCAAGTGAGATTGCTAAATCGCTCTTTCCGGTTGCAGTAGCCCCGCAAATAACAATCAACTTCATACTTTTAACGTCGGCATTCCTAGTAATGTCGCTGCACTCTTCTTTTCTGCAGTGCGTGCTGCATGAGCATCCCCACCGCGCGTAGCTCTCACTTTTACTGGATTTCCGATTAAATAGTGCGCTGAAGCTTGAGTAATAGATACCTCTACTTCATCACCGGGGCGTGCTTCGATGCTGTTTGAGAAGTGAACTAATCTAAAATCCTCACTACGCCCAGTCATACGCGCCTGCGCTTCATCTCTGCGGCCCTCATAATCACCAACTAATACTTTAAATTCCTTGCCGACTGCTTCTTCATTTACAGAAAGAGATATTGCCTGTTGGTGATTATGCAAACGTGTATAGCGCTCACCAACAACTTCTGGCGAAACTTGATCGGGCATAGAAGCTGCCGGTGTTCCGGGGCGCTTTGAGTATTGATAGGTGTAGGCAGCTGCAAAACGTGCCTGCGTACAAAGATCCATTGTCGCCTGGAAATCACTTTCAGTCTCACCAGGGAAACCAACAATGATGTCAGTTGTAATTGCAGCATGTGGCATGGCAATACGGACTCGATCAATTATTCCTAAATATCTATCGGTTCTATATGAGCGACGCATAGCTTGCAAAATTGAATTAGAACCTGACTGAAGCGGCATATGAAGATGTGGCATGACATTGGCTGTTGTTGCCATAACTTCAATAACATCATCGGTGAAATCACGTGGGTGCGGAGACATAAAACGCACTCGTTCTAATCCATCAACTTTGCCACATTCTTGAAGTAAGTTGGCAAACGCACTTCTGTCGCCAAAATCAACTCCATAGGCGTTCACATTTTGACCCAGCAACGTAATTTCTATGACGCCTTGATCAACTAGCGTTCGAACTTCACTCAAAATATCGATTGCACTTCGATCTTTTTCAATACCACGCAAAGTTGGCACAATACAAAAAGTGCAGGTGTTATTACACCCAACCGAAACGGATACCCAGGAAGAGAACGCTGATAAACGTCTTGCCGGAAGAGTTGATGGAAAATGCTCCAAAGATTCAAGAATTTCAATCTGAGATTCTTCTTCGATTCGAGCACGTTCAAGTAAGACCGGGAGTGAGCCAACATTGTGAGTTCCAAAGACCACATCGACATATGGTGCCTTTTTCAAAATTGTTGCCTGATCTTTTTGAGCTAAGCATCCACCAACTGCAATCTGCATATTGGGGTTAGCTTTTTTAATGGGGGCTAAGAAAGACAAGTTTCCATATAATTTGTTATCTGCATTTTCACGCACTGCACATGTATTGAAAACAACAATGTCTGCCTGTGTTCCCGGCTCGGCTGGAATAAAACCTGCCTCATCAAGTAATCCAGAAATACGCTCTGAATCATGCACATTCATCTGGCAGCCGTAAGTTTCGACGGCATAGGTGCGGTTCATGCACCTATCGTAATGGGGGAAATTAGAGGTTGATTACGTCAATCTCAAAGGTTGAACGGTTCACGATGGCCGCATGGTGATTTTCTAAGGTGTGCCAGCCTGGTTGGTTCCATCCACTTGATGCAAAGAGAACCCCATCAGAGTTTTTCTTATACTTGATGACGTAATAGTCAGCAGGTGCCCAATCTGGTTTCTTTTCAGAATTGTGCTCACTACCAATAACAAAGCTCTCTTTGTTCATCAACATGAAGTTCAAAGATGTTGTCTTTCCATGTTCTTTGATAATAGCAACAGTTGTCTTGATTCCGTCAGCTAAACCTAGTTTCTCGATCTGTGTCATCATCAGATAGAAATAGCGCTCACTATCAGTGTCACCAACAATTAACTTCTTGAATTTTTCATCAATGAAGTCAGAAAAAGAATCCGGAGGAAAAATAGATCCATTATGGATAAATGAGTAATCCCCATAAACAAATGGATGTGCATTGTTCTCACTAACTGATAAGCCCTTGGTTGCCCAACGAAGATGCAGTAGAGCACCATCGGCTGCATTGTCAGCAATCACTTTTTGAAAAGTTGCACTTTCGGCTGCAGCTTCAACTCTCTTCTCGAGCACTGCGTGTGTGTGCTGTCTATCATTTGTGGAGATTCCCCAGCCGTCGCAGTGGACAGATGACAGGGCGATAAATTCTTCAAAATCTTCACCCACTTGTGCGGGAAATGAGGATTCAGCCTGCGACACGTATCCCATAAGACGGCACATTTTTGAGAAAATCCCTTCCATCTCGGTCACACTGTGGAGTAGAAAGATTACCCCAAATGGCTCAAGGAGGAGAACATCTTGGCACTTACAGACGAACAACGCTTAAATCAACTCGGTTATAAGCAAGAACTTAACCGAACATGGAGTTCGTTCTCGAACTTCGCGATCTCATTCTCAATCATTTCAATTCTCGCAGGTTGTTTCACAACATTTGCTCAGGCTTGGAATAACGGAGGCCCAGTTGCAATTTCAATCGGATGGCCGCTGATCTCACTTTTCATTTTGATTATCGGCTTTTGTATGTCAGAACTTGCTTCTGCATATCCAACATCAGGTGGTATTTACTGGTGGTCATCAAAGCTAGGTGGAGCAAGAGCTGGTTTCTACACCGGTTGGCTTAACCTAATTGGCCTAGTCTCTGTAACCGCATCTGTGGGTTACGGCGTGACTGGATTCCTAAACAACCTCATTGGCTTGTACTCACCTTCATATGCAACAAGCTTTATGGGTGGGGATTACATCAAGCAACAGTTCATGCTCTTCCTCATTGTTATTGCTTTTGCCACTTTGGTAAACGTTTATAGTGGTCCACTACTAGCTATGTTTAACAACATCTCAGTATGGTGGCACGTTTTCGGCGCTGCGCTCATTGTTGGAATTCTGGTATTTGGTACAGATAAGCATCAATCACTCAACTGGATGTTTACCACACAAGTAAACAACTCGGGCTTTGGTGACAACGCTTACTGGTATTTTGTGCTTCCACTGGGATTCTTGCTCACTCAATACACAATTACTGGTTTTGATGCTTCAGCTCACTTGTCAGAGGAAACTCACAGCGCTCACTTAGCGGCTGCAAAGGGCATTTGGAAGTCAATTGCTTACTCCGCAATTGGTGGATATATCCTTTTGATGTCTTTCCTTTATGTTGCTACTAACACTGATTACATCAACTCATTTGATCCAGCTGTAAACCCTTACGGTGGCGGTTCAATCATTGCGTTGCTATACAGCGCACTAGGTGGAGGAGCATCATTCAAGTTAGTCATGCTCATCACTACAGTTGGTCAAATCTTCTGTGTTACAGCGTGCTTAACCTCTTGCTCACGCATGATGTTTGCATTCTCGCGCGACGGTGCTGTACCCGGAGGAAATCTCTGGAAGAAAGTAAACAAGCACCAGGTTCCAGCTAATGCAGTACTCGCATCTGCTGTTGCCGGAGTTGTATTGACACTTCCAGCTCTTTGGAAATCACCAACTGGTGCACCAACAGCGTTTTATGCAGTCGTATCAGTTTGTGTGATTTCTCTTTACTTAGCTTTCTTAATTCCAATTTACCTACGCCTAAAGGCTGGTGATAAATTCAAAGTTGGTGAATGGAACCTTGGATCTAAGTACAAGTGGATGGGCACCATTGCAGTTGCCGAAATCGCAGTTATTTCGGTTTACTTTATTCTTCCATTCTCACCAGCTGGTGTTCCGGGAAATGAAGGCTTCACTTGGACAGCAGTGAATTACGCACCGATTGTTACTGGCGGAGCGTTAGTCATTCTGTGGATCTGGTGGAACCTATCTGCTAAGAAGTGGTACACAGGACCTCGAACAAACCTATAAAACAGTTATAACTCTCATAAATCCCCCCGCACACAAAGTGCGGGGGGATTTTTTAACCCTAGATTTTGCAGGCGTAAATCGTTAGGCTATCGGGCATGACATCAATGACAATTGCTGATTTAACAGCCAAGATCAAGAGTGGTGAAGTAGATACCGTCGTCGTAGCAATGACCGATATGCAGGGCCGCTTAACAGGTAAGCGCATCCACGGGGAGTTCTTTCTTGATGAAGTGCTTAAGCATGGCACTGAAGGGTGCAACTACCTTCTAGCAGTCGATGTTGATATGAATACCGTAGATGGGTATGAAATGTCTTCATGGGAGCGCGGCTATAGTGATTTCGCTTTGGTTCCAGATATGGACACCTTGCGCATGATTGATTGGCAAGAAGGTGCTGCACTTGTGTTAGCTGATGTGCAATGGCTAGATCACACAGATGTTGTGGCATCCCCTCGTCAGATCCTTCGCAGGCAAGTTAAAGCGCTCAAGGATGCTGGCATGGAAGCCATGTGTGGAACTGAGCTTGAGTTCGTCGTGTACAAAGACACATATGAGGAAGCTTGGAACAAGGGCTACAAGAACCTGATTCCTGTTAACCAATACAACGTTGACTATTCAATTTTAGGTGGATCACGCATTGAGCCTCTATTGCGCAGAATCCGTTTGTCTATGGCAAAAGCTGGAATGACTGTTGAATCCGTTAAGGGTGAATGTAACTTTGGGCAGCACGAAATTGCCTTTAAGTACTCTGATGCTCTATCAAATTGCGATAACCACGTCATTTATAAAAACGGTGCTAAAGAGATTGCGGCACAAGATGGCTATGCACTTACATTTATGGCTAAGCCAAATGAAAAAGAAGGTAACTCTTCACACATTCACCTTTCATTCCGTGGACTAGATGGCTCCATGGTGATGGCTGATGATTCAGATAAAGAGCAGGGTCTTAGCGATCTTGGTCGCCAGTTCATTGCTGGACAGATTGCGCATATGCGCGAGATGTCTTTGCTCTTTGCACCAAACATCAACTCTTATAAGCGCTATGTTCCAGGCTCATTTGCTCCAACAGCTATCCGCTGGGGTCGCGATAACCGCACATGCGCCCTTCGTTTAGTAGGCAAGGGTGCAAGTCTTCGCCTTGAAAACCGTGTTGCAGGCGGAGATGTAAATCCCTACCTAGCTGTTTCTGGAATCATCGCCGCAGGCCTTGATGGAATTAGGAACAAGATGGTTCTAGAACCAGCTTTCACGGGAAATGCATACGCCTCAGACTCACAACGGGTTCCTTCATCAATGAATGAATCACTTGCGCTATGGGAGGGCTCTTCTTGGGTTAAGGAAACCTTTGGCGCTGAAGTCCAGGCACACTATGCAAATATGGCCAAGATTGAAATTGCTGCATACGGCAAGGCAATCACCGATTGGGAATTAGTCCGCAACTTCGAAAGGTTCTAAACAACCGTGTCCACTTCATACGATGTAATCAATCCTGCCACCGAACAAATCGTTAAGAATGTTCCGCACTTAGATTTGGAACAGACTGATGCAATTATTGCAAAGGCAGCTAAAGCTTTTGAAACTTGGAAAAATGTCACTCCTGGTGAGCGTGCTCGCTTACTTCGTGCCTTTTCCCAAGTTGTAACAGACCACCGTGAAGAGTTGGCGCAGTTAGAAATCACTAATGCTGGCCACACACGAGGCAATGCACTCTGGGAAGCAGACAACGTTGCAAATACGCTGATGTATTACTCAGCAGCACCAGAGCGCCTATTTGGTAAGCAAATTCCAGTTCCAGGCGGAATAGATATAACTTTCAAAGAGCCTTTAGGTGTTGTTGGAATCATTGTTCCTTGGAACTTCCCGATGCCAATTGCTGGTTGGGGCTTTGCACCAGCGCTAGCTGCTGGAAATACTGTCGTTCTAAAGCCAGCCGAATACACACCACTAACTGCTATTCGCCTTGGCGAACTTGCATTGCTCGCCGGAATTCCTGAAGGTGTTCTCAACGTATTGCCTGGCAAGGGAAGTGTTGTTGGCAATCGCTTTGTTACACATCCCCTAGTTCGAAAAGTTGGCTTCACAGGTTCAACTGAAGTTGGTAAGCAGATCATGGCTGGATGCGCCGATCAGGTGAAGCGCGTGACTCTTGAGCTTGGTGGCAAGAGCGCTAACATCATCTTTGCTGATGCAGACATTAAAAAAGCTGCAGCTGGGGCACCTGGCGCGGTCTTTGATAACGCTGGCCAAGATTGCTGTGCTCGTTCAAGAATCCTTGTGCAAAAGTCGGCATTCGATAAGTTCATGGAGCACTTCGAAGTCGCGGTTAAGAAGTTCCGCTGCGAAGATCCAAATCTAGCTACTGCTGAAATGGGACCACTGATTTCAAAGAAGCAGTTTGATGTTGTTGAGTCTTATCTTGACGACAAAATTGCTTTCCAAGGTTCAGCACCATCAGGGCCCGGATACTGGATGCCACCAACCGTCTTGCTCCCTAAAAACGCCCAAGCAAAATCATGGCGTGAAGAGATCTTCGGTCCAGTTGTTTCAATCTTAACTTTTGAAGATGAAGCAGAAGGCATCAAGATGGCAAACGATAGCGAGTATGGATTATCCGGTTCTATCTGGACACGCGAAGTCGGAAAAGCTCTTCGTGTTTCCCGCGCGATTGAAACAGGCGCACTATCTGTAAATTCAAATTCTTCAGTGCGTTTCTGGACACCATTTGGTGGCTTTAAGCAGTCAGGCCTAGGACGTAGTTTAGGTCCAGATGCAGTTGATTCCTACACAGAGTTAAAAAACGTATTTATCTCTAACGACTAATTAGATTGTGCGGATTGGCGCGGTTGCGATGCGATCAAGAAATTGATCAACTAAATCGTAACCGCGCTGATTGCTTTCAGCCTCTAATTTTCTAGTTTCTGCACGTAGCTGATCTACAACCACTCCTTCAGATTCAACTTCGGCGCATCCACCTTCCATTGCCAACCACATATCCAAAACTTCAGAATCAATTTCTGGGTGAAACTGCAGGCCTAATGTGCGACCAAAGTGATATGCCTGCGGACATAACTCAGTTCGGGCAATCTCTGTTGCCCCAGGTGGAACAGTGAAACGATCCCAGTGGTATTGAAACCAGGGACCTTTAGGAATCAAAGTCTCATCATCACTATCTGTTTCATACCAGCCAAGCTCTGCAC
>SXGQ01380276.1_pt1 | contig 32433 bp, 28 predicted proteins | sample 3178371 | NCBI WGS metagenome assembly SXGQ01 (sample SAMN11356859, study PRJNA531348) | freshwater metagenome | isolation source: freshwater sample F1-20 | place: China: Fuxian Lake, Yuxi | collected 2017-12-25
CCGTACAAACAACAATCACCCCTTCAACGAATTCGGGTCCATGGTGGAAACGCCTTCTCGGCGTGGGGGTATCGGCGAGCGTCGCTCTCGGTGTGTGGGCAGGTGTTCTAAAAATCTTGGATATGTCACCCATCGTGGCTAAATCTCCGCTCGCAGTTTTTCGCTATCTCACAGTGGGCACGCGTGCAGCGGCTTCTCGAACACGTTTATTCGACGCTTATAGCGAAACTCTGCCTGTGGCATTTATCGGTTTGCTCTGCGGGTTGTTCGCCGCGCTGTTGCTTGCCGTGGTGCTCAGTCTGCGACCAACTCTTGGACGAACAGTATTACCATTCGCTCTTATTTCTCAGACGATGCCACTACCCGCATTGACACCGTTGATCGTCTTGATCTTCGGCCGAGATTTTTTAGCCACAGTAGTGGTGTGTATCTCAGTCACATTCTTCCCATCATTTGTGACCATCACTCAGGCTTTGGCAAGTACATCCCCAGCAGCGATTGATGTCGTACGTGTGAGTGGCGGCGGACGATTAAAAACACTGCGCTTCGTCGGTCTGCCTGGTGCTGTGCCGGCTTTGGTGACAGCAGCTCGACTTGCTGCACCGAGAGCGTTACTCGGAGTCATGATCGCCGAATATTTAGCAACTGGTAATGGACTCGGAAATCTGCTCAACGAATCTCGTGGCAAATTGGATTATGGAATGATTTGGACCGTTGCCACCACTTCAGTTCTCATGGCAGTTGTCATCACTCAGTTGATCGGTCTTGTTGAGCGTTTGGTGGACCGACGGGTTTAACGCAGGTGGGCGTCCTCACCTAGTGTGGTCTAGATGAATAGAGAGATGTTCACGGTTCCGCAGGGACGGCGGATTTACGGAATGCAGTTACCAGTGCAGGCGCAGAGCGCCTATTTCGTTGCCGATTGGGAGCGAACGGCTGGACCGCACGAACTCGCGATGATGGCCAAAGCGTGTGATGAGAACGGATTTGCCTACGTTGGGGTATGCGATCATGTGGCTCTCCCCGAATCGGTGGCAGGGGGGATGGGCACTCATTGGGCTGACCCGATTGCCACCTTGAGTTGGATCGCAGGAATGACCAGCAGAGTGGGCCTGCTCTCTCACGTTTATGTTCTGCCCTATCGCAATCCACGTATTGCAGCCAAGCAGTTCGCCACTCTTGATCATCTCAGTGATGGTCGTGCGTTCATTGGTATTGGCGCTGGTCATGCTCAAGCGGAGTTTGAACTTCTTGGTATCGATTTTCATCATCGTGGGAAAGCTTTAGATTCTGGAATTCCTGAATTGGCAATGCTGCTCGAGAATGAATTTGTGAATGGCTTTGGTGCTCGTCCGCTTCCCACTCAGTCACCTCGTCCTCCAATCTGGGTTGCAGGATCCAGCCCAGCAGCAATCAAGCGGGCTGCGCGACTGGGCGATGGATGGTTGCCCCAGGGTCCATCAGATGCGGGCATGATCAACCTCCTCAACGATGAATGGGCTCAAGTCGGACGCCATGCGGAAAATTTCATGATTGGTCACATTACGCCGTTTTTATATGTCGGTGAGCCGACATTTGATGTTGGTGAGGCGACGCTAACTGGTTCAGCACAATCAATTGCTGAAAGAATTCTTGCTGGTGCTGCCAGTGGGGTCAATCAATTGCAAGTTCGTTTCAAAGCCCAAAGTTGTCAGGAACTATGTGACCAAATCGCGGCCTTTGCTGCTGAGGTCGCCCCATTTCTCATCACTATCTAATTTACCCCTGTCACTAGAAACTATAGGAGAGAACAATGTTGTCAAATTTAGATGATTTCCCTATTCATCAGACATCAGAGCCAATGCGTCATGTCGCTACGAGCGATCGAAATTTTTATGATCGCTACTACTTCAACGGATTCAATCACGACGGAACGGTAATGTTCGTCTGTGGTTTGGGTGTGTATCCAAACTTAGGAGTTATTGACGCTTATCTTTTGGTGTTCCACGAGGGTCAACAGCGTGTGGTGCGGGCATCAGGTTCTCTTGACGCTGCTGATCGAATGAACCCAGGGGTTGGGCCGCTCAGCATCGAAGTGATTGAGCCACTTAAGAAACTGCGTGTGCGTTGCACCGATAACGAATGGGGTATCACCCTTGACGCAACATGGACCGGCGCTATGCCCGCTTTTGAGGAGCCACGACATTACATTCGCGAAAACGGGCGAGTGATTTTTGATACCTGTCGCTTGGCGCAAACTGGTGGTTGGGATGGAACCCTGACCGCTGGCGGCAAGACATTTGCGGTCGACTCAAAAACTTGGTGGGGGACTCGCGACCGCTCGTGGGGTGTGCGACCAATCGGGGAGAGTGAACCTGCGGGAATTCGTGTGAGCAATCCCTTCAGTTGGTTTTGGATTTATACGCCGATTCGTTTTGAGGATCATTCGTTGATGATCATCATGCAAGAGAATCCTGATGGCAGTCGTGTCATGGAAGAAGCCACGCGCATTTGGCCAGATGGCCGCATTGAACATTTGGGTCGCCCTGAGCATGATCTTGAATATCGCCAAGGTTCGCGTTTCTCGACTGGCGGAGTCATTCGCGTCGTGGCTGAAGATGGTCACGTGACAACTCTTGACATCAAACCGTTGTTGCCGGTGCATATTGGCATCGGAACTGGTTACGGCTATGACGCTGATTGGAGACACGGCATGTGGCAGGGACCACTGAAGGTGGAGAATTTTCATCTCGACACCACGACTCCTGAGGGAGCGATGCGTTTGTTCGGCATTGTCGATAACTCGGCGAAGTTTGCTTACACCGATCGTGATGGTCGGCGTCACGAAGGTTACGGACTCTATGAAAATATGGCCATCGGACCGCACGAAAAGTATGGCTTCAAAGACATGCTCGATGGTTTCGTCGGTGAATGATGGCGCACAGGGTTTATCCTCGCTCAATCCAACTCGGTGATGTGCTTGAAGTCATTGCTGACGCCATACCCAATGAGATGGCATTGATCACCAACGATGTTCGCTTCACTTATAGCGAACTTGATGAACGAGTGACGCGACTAGCGAATCATCTCTTGTCTATCGGGATTAAGAATGGTGAGCATGTTGGAGTGCACGCTCAGAATTGTCATCAATGGGTGGAAGCATTTTATGCCTGTGCCAAAATCAGTGCCGTAGCAGTGAATGTGAACTATCGCTATGTCGCTGCAGAATTGCGCTATCTTTACGACAACGCCGATTGCGTAGCCGTGATTACGGCGCCTGAGTATGTAGATGCGATTAATGATGTGCGCGATGCTTTGCCAAATCTTCGCAACTTATTAGTAATTGGCGATGAGTATGAATCGGTATTGGCTGCTGCTTCTGCGGATCGCGACTTTCCTGGGCGATCGGAAGACGATCTGTACATTCTCTACACCGGGGGGACGACGGGTATGCCCAAGGGTGTGCTGTGGCGTCACGAAGACATCGTCCTTGGAGCAATGAACTCGGCTCGTGCTAACCGGCCGATTGAGAATGTTGAGCAACTTGCCGAGGAAGCCGTCGCAGCAAGTTTTCACCCGCGGATGATGTCCATAGGACCGATGATGCATGGTGGCGGTCAATGGATCATGGGAAATGCGATTACTTCTGGTGGTTGTTTTGTGCTGTACACGAAACCACGTTTTGAAGCTTTGGATGTATGGCAATTAGTGGCCGACGGTGCCGTCAATTCTGTGTCCACGATCGGCGATGCCATGGCACGCCCGCTTGCCGAGGCTCTTCTTGTTGAACCACGACCAGATCTAGATTTGTCAATGTTCTTCGCCATTGGTAACGGAGGTGCGCCATTGTCATCTGGCGTGCGCGAGCAAATTCGCGCGGCCTTACCCAATGTCTCAATTTTAGATAACTTTGGTGCATCTGAAACTGGGGCAACTGGTTCGCGTACCGACGATGGTTCGGCGATGAGTTCGCCAAAATTTAGGATGAATGACGAGACGACGGTGCTCAGTGAAGATGGTCAGATCTGCGGTGTAGGAGAGGTCGGCAAATTAGCGCGCAGCGGTTTTATTCCACTTGGCTACTACAAGGACGCTGAAAAAACAGCGGCGACTTTTCCGACTTTTGCCGGACGACGTTGGGTGATGCCCGGCGACTTCGCGCAGATTGAAGAGGATGGGCAGATTTCGCTTTTGGGTCGCGGTTCGGTGTGCATCAACTCGGGTGGAGAAAAGATTTACCCCGAAGAAGTTGAAGCGGCGCTCAAGCAACATCCAGCCGTATTTGATGCCGTGGTCATTGGCACGCCCAATGAACGCTGGGGCGAACAGGTCACGGCATTAGTGCAACTGCGTTCGGACATGGCACCAAGTATGGAAGAGATCGTGATATTTTCTCGGACTCTCGTTGCCGATTACAAGAGTCCGAAAGTCATGTTTTTCGTGCCGATGATTGAACGCACACCTGTCGGTAAAGCCGACTATCAGTGGGCCAAAGTCACTGCTCTGCGTTTGCTCGCCTAGCCGCGGATGCGACCCCATTCGCCGGCATCGCGTCCTAACTTTTCCAAACGGCGCGTCACCGATAACGGTGCACCAATATCGCCCCCAGAACGAATGGTTCGAACCTGTTCACCATTTTCATCCCAGATGTGGCAGGTATTGAGGTTTGACGTAAATGCGGCTTCACGCGCTTGGGGAGAAAACTCAGGTTCGGGTGCGCTGTGCGAGTCCCGCTCGATTATCTTGATGACGCGCATACTCCAACCACATTGAATCGCTACTGGTCCCATTGCTTGTAACAGAGCAGTCGTGTGGGTGCATCCACGTGGTCCACCGAACAACTCGCGAACCTTATGAGTGAAACCGCGAGCAATAGATAGGCCGACAAGTTCTCGGTACTTGATAGCGATGCCGGGACACTCTTTGTGGGGGAACTCTTTGAGTTCCGCTGTTGCCTCAAGTATTTCCATCATTGGATACGAGACGCGTAGTTGCACCACCATGTGATGGATCGTGAGTGGTTCTAGGTCTCCATGGACATACATGCCAGCAGGCTTGTCATCGCGTACCGCTCCCCACAACAAAAGTTCTCCATCGTTGACCTTGAAAGCGCGAACTTCGTAGTTGCGAGTGTGAATGGGAACTAGGTCAGGATTGTCGGGAAGAATTGGATGGGGATTCGGAGAGGGTTGAGTCACTTTTTCCTCAAGAGTTCACGAGTATGTTGCCCAAGCGGGCCAAACTTGGCTGGGTTGAACCCAACTGCAGTTCCAACTGCTTGTGGAGTAAGAAATAACGATGGAGCGGATAATCGCGATCCACACCGACGCCACCGTGTACATGATGAGCGCCATGCATGATGCGCCACCCACCTTCGGCAGCCCAGAACTTGGCTGAGAGTAACGCCGCATCAGCATCAAGACCTTCGCTGATGCGCCATGCTGCATGCCAGGCCGTCAAACGCACACCCTCCGTATCAATGTACGCATCGCCAGCGCGCTGGCTCACAGCCTGAAAGGATGCAATTGCTTTTTCAAATTGGAAGCGACCCTTGGTGTACTCGGCCATCAACGCCAACGCCGATTGGCAGGCCCCCGAAGTCAATAAGCATGCAGCAGAAATTCCGCGATTGATGAGATCGTGAACGGCTGCAGAAGTGCCTAAGCATTTTGCCGTTGCGCCGTTGAATTGAACAAGAGCATCGGGGACTCCCGATGTTGTGTCTTGACGTGTGATCGTCACATTTGGATCTGATGCCTCGACGCAATACAACCCATCAGCCGCCGTCACAACGAAGCGCTTGGCAAGCAGGCCGTGGGGCACGCACACCTTGGTCCCCGTGATTTTCCCGTCAACAACTTTGGTGGCAGGATGAAAAGCATCACCGACTGGCTCATGAATTGCTGCGGTGACGATGACTTCACCGTTAGCCACACCATCAAGTAGGTCGGGGTAGGCAATCAGGGCATTGGCAGCGAGACCCATCACGGCGAAGGCGGGAACAGGAGCTGCCACTCGGCCAATCTCTTCAAGGACGACAGAGACCTCAATGATGCCGAGACCTGCACCGCCCACAGATTCCGGTAAGCCGATACCAACTAAGCCTGCATCGCCGAGTGTTCGCCATAAGGCGAGATCGGTAGCACTGCCGGAAGCCGAAATCTGTTTGAGGTGTTCGGGTGTACAAACGTCGGTCAAAATTTGACGGGCTAATGAGCGCAGTTCGTCTTGGTCGGAGGTGAGTGAGAAATCCACTATCGTGCCGCCCTTGGAAATCCTAAAGAGAACATGGTGATGAGGTCGCGTTGCATTTCATTTGTTCCGCCACCGAAGGTGAGGATGAGCATGCCGCGGTACATGCTTTCGAGTCGTGCTCGGACGACTGCGCCGGGAGTTCCTTGAGTGAGGTAGCCAACTGGTCCGAGAATTTCAAAGAGCAAGCGGAATGCTTCGAGGTAAAACTCGGTGCCATACACCTTGATGGATGAACAATGCCCAATATCAAGTTTGCCTTGGGTGGCTTCCCAAGCGGACTGCCAGTTCATGAGGCGCAAGACATCAAGTTTGGCGTACACGCGAGCCAGGTTCATCTGAACCCACTCTTGATCGGCAACTCGACGACCGTCGGGTAGAAGAGTTGTCTTGGCGTATTCCAATGTGTCGGCGAGAGCTCGATCAATCACACCCGTTGAGCACAATGTCACGCGTTCGTGGTTGAGTTGGTTGGTAATCAAGGTCCAGCCTTTGTTCTCTCCGCCGACACAGTTTTCGATTGGAATCCGTACCTCATCAAGGAACATTGCATTGATGTCATGCTCGCCGATGAGATTGAGTTTCTGCAAGGTGATGCCAGGAGAGTTCATTGGCATGATGAGGATGCTGATGCCCTTGTGCTTAGCAGCGTCGGGATCAGTGCGCACAGCAAGCCAGCAATAGTCGGCGTCACTTGATAGAGAAGTCCACATCTTTTGCCCAGTGACAACATAGACATCACCATCTCGCACGGCGCGCGTTTGTAACGAAGCCAAGTCGGTGCCAGCGCCAGGTTCGCTGTAACCGATACAGAAGTGCAAGTCACCTTTTAAAATCTTTGGTAGGAAAAACTCTTTTTGTTGATCGCTACCAAAGTTCATCAGTGTTGGTCCGACCGTGTTCAAACTGAGCATCGGGACTGGAGCCCCAGCGCGCATTGATTCATCAAAAAAGATGAATTGTTCGATAGCGCTACGACCTTGTCCACCGAAAGCTTTTGGCCAGCCGACTCCGGCCCAACCATCAGCACACATCTGTTTCCACACACGTCGTGGAGCCTCCCCGATGCCGTGACTACCGCTGAGTTCTTTAACGGTCTGCTCATCAAGCAGTTTTTCATAGTAAGCGCGCAGTTCAGTCCGCATTGCTTGCTGTTCTTCGGTATATCCGATGTCCATATTTCTCCCTGAAATACAAAATTGCGCCTTGCAGTTTCTAGCAGAAGTCACGCCAAAATATCTCTGCGAACTACGCTAAAATATATGACACACGATTTGAAACTTGGCTGGCACATTGGATACTGGGGCCGTTCAATGCCTGTCGGAGTGCCCGAGACTTTGCGAATCATTGAGGGTTTGGGTTACGACACTGTGTTTACTGCCGAATCATGGGGGAGCGACGCTATTTCGCCTCTTGCGTGGTGGGGCGCTGCGACGACCAAACTCCGCTTAGCGACGAACATCGTGCAACTATCTGCTCGCACTCCAACAGCCACGGCTATGGCAGCGATCACCATGGATCATCTTTCAGGGGGTCGCTTTTGTTTGGGTCTCGGAGTGAGCGGCCCCCAAGTCGTTGAAGGTTGGTACGGGCAACGATTCAATAAGCCTTTAGCGCGTACTCGGGAATATGTGGAGATTATTCGCAAGATCATCGCTCGTGAAGAACGTTTGACGAATGCGGGTCCTGAGTATCCAATTCCGGCTCAAGATGGTTTGGGTCTCGGTAAGGCACTCAATGTCATGACCCACCCCATTCGTCCCGACATGCCGATATTTATCGGCGCTGAAGGTCCAAAAAATGTCGCATTGGCCGCCGAGATCGCCGATGGTTGGTATCCAATTTTTTATGCGCCGCGACATGAAGAAATGTATAGCAAGCACCTCAATGAAGGTTTTTCGCGTCCTAATGCGCGTCGTACAGCAGACAACTTTGAAATTTTGGCGATGGCCAATGTTTCAATTGGTGACGATCTTGAGGTGGCCTATGACCGACTGCGTCCAACGATCGCTCTCTACGTAGGCGGCATGGGCGCACAAGAGATGAACTTTCACGCCGACGTATTTCGGCGACTTGGCTATCACCAAGATGTTGACAAAATCCAGGATTTGTTTCTCCACGGCAAGCAAGCCGAAGCCGTCGCTTCAGTCCCCAACAAAATGATTGACGAGATATGTTTGGTTGGGTCAACCGCCAAAATTAGAGACGATCTCGCCGCTTGGCGCGAGAGCAAAGTCACGACATTGGTGGTCGGCGGATCAGTGGAGACATTGCGCACGATGGCCGAACTTGTGTACGGCTGATTGCTTGAGTGACGGAATCAGGCAATAACGATGATGACGTCGCCTGAGCCCACTGTCTGGCCAGCGGCGACTTTAATCTCCGTGACCTTTCCTGCTTTCTCGGCCAAAATCTGGTTCTCCATTTTCATGGCCTCGAGCACGCACACGGCTTGACCAACTTCGACCACTTGACCAACTTCAACCATCAACTTGACGATGGTTCCTTGCATCGGAGCGGCGACTTGACCCGAACCGCCGCCGACACCAGCGCCACTTGATGAGCGAGTTGGCTTCTTGGCTTTTGCTGAACCCGAGGCGATGACCGCTGTTTGCTCGGGGACCCACATCGCTACCTCAAAACGCTTGCCGTTAATTTCAACAGTGGTGTTGCGGCGCACGAGAGGTTCAGCGTCATCGCCCTCTTGAGTGGGCGCTGCTGTCACTCCGATTCCCGAGAGATCAAGAACCTCTTCAACCCACTTAGTTGAATGCTTCATTGCTGCAAAATCAGGATGCTTCAAGATTGCTAAGTCGGCGGGAATGGTTGTGTAAATGCCTTCGACAACCATTTCCTCAAGAGCGCGGATGGTCCGAGCAATTGCTGTTGGACGATCCTTGCCCCACACGATCAGTTTGCCGACCAAGTTGTCGTAGTACTGGCTGATCTCATCGCCACTCTCATAGCCAGAGTCGAAGCGCACTCCGAAGCCGTCGGATGGGACGAGTTTGGTGATTTTTCCAGGTGAAGGGAGAAACTTTCCACCCGCTGGGTTCTCGGCATTAATGCGAATTTCAATGCCGTGTCCGTGGCGTCGTGCGGTGACCTCTTCTTGTGTCAGAGGAAGTTTTTCCCCTCCTGCGACACGCAACTGCCATTCAACGAGATCAATACCTGTGATGACCTCAGAAACAGGGTGTTCGACTTGAAGCCGAGTATTCATTTCAAGGAAAAAGAATTCGCCATCTTGGTAAATGAATTCAACGGTTCCGGCATTGAAATATCCAACCGCACGCGCCGCAAGAACAGCAGCAGCACCCATGGCTTCTTCCACTCCTTCGCCCATAGCAATTGCCGGGGCTTCCTCAACCAATTTTTGGTGACGACGTTGTGCTGAACAGTCACGGGTTGAAACCCACACATAATTGCCGTGTTGATCTCCGACCAACTGAACCTCAACATGGCGCGGCCAGGTGAGATATTTCTCCACATAGATCTCATCGCGACCGAAGAATGCTTTGGCTTCGCGCTGAGCACTGTCCATCGCTTCTTGCACGGTTTCGGCATTGTGTACAACTTTCATGCCGCGACCACCGCCACCGAATGCAGCCTTGATGGCAATTGGGTAACCAGCCGTTGCCGCAAACTCTTTGATCTCTTGTGCAGTTGTGATGAAATCTGTGGTTCCAGGAACGATCGGACAACCACCGCGCAACGCGGCGCGTCGACTAGAAACCTTGTCTCCCATTTCACGAATGGCGTCACCAGGAGGTCCGATGAAGGCCACGCCCATGTTGGTGATGGCGTCGGCGAAGTCGGCGTTCTCGCTGAAGAATCCGTAACCCGGATGAACTCCATCGGCACCACTTTTGCGAATGGCGTCAAGAATGGCTTGCGTGTTGAGGTAACTCTCGGCAGCGGTTTGACCACCCAAGGCATAGGCCTCGTCCGCGAGTCGGACATGCAGTGCATTGCGATCCAATTCGGAATACACCGCAACGGTGGCGATCCCCATCTCGCGGGCGGCACGAATAACGCGCACAGCAATCTCGCCACGGTTGGCTATCAGGATCTTTGTTAAGGGTTTAGTGGACACAAGTTACAATGTTGGTCTGATGGAGACCCCAAATGCCACCTCAAATGACGAGAACTTGCCAGGATCTCCATTTCTTAGGAAAAAAATCGGGAATTTCTCGGATTCTTGGACTGTTCGCTGGATTTCGACGACTGGGAGCACAAATGATGACCTTGTGGCCGCTGGTCGCAAGGGTGCCCCTGATCGCCTAGCGCTGGTGGCTGACCATCAATCAGCAGGTCGCGGTCGCCTTGACCGCACTTGGGAGGCTCCCCATGGAGCGAACCTTTTAGTCAGTTTATTGTTTCGCTCTGTCCCTCAGTTTCCCCATGCTCTCACCCATGCAGTGGCTTTGGCGGCACAGTCGGCCTGCTTACAGGTGATGCTCAAAGCGGGTATCGATGTTGCCGTGGAATTGAAATGGCCCAATGATCTATTGGTTGATGGTCGAAAATTGGCGGGTATCTTGTCGGCCGTTGGTCCGTTGCGGACAACAGTGAACAGTGCTGGTGAATCGTGTCAAACACCACAATTCGTGGTGGTTGGACTCGGGCTCAATGTTGCATGGGCGCCTCGTGAAGCCGCCTGCTTGTCGGAGTTTGCCGACAATACAGATATTGATCGAGATGCTGTCCTCGGATTGTTGTTGAAAGAGATGGACGTGTTGCTGGCGCTTGACCAGACGCAGTTGCATGAGCGCTATCGTGTCAATTTGTCAACGTTGCAACGAGATATCCGCGTCGAACTGCCACAGAATAAGTTTCTTGAAGGTCGTGCAGTTGATGTGGACGTGGATGGTCGTCTAGTGGTTGAGGATTCGCAAGGAGCGAGAAATTCACTCGATATCGGTGACATAGTGCATCTTCGTTAGGTTCTCCCTGCTTGCTTTTATTGATTGACCATACGCAGAGCGGCCAATCTAATAGTTTCTAAGCATGTCCTTGTCAAAGTCGCAGGCTCGTAGCGGACGCAAAATTTTCTCGAGCATCAATACCGTCACTATCGGCTTGTTTTTCGCATTGATTTCTGCGGTTGGGCTAGTTGTGGCGACCCAACAACAAGAAGCCAATGTTCATCGGGCCAATGAGCTGAATGGAGTCCTCGCTGATAAAGAGGGTCCATTTGTGAACTATCTCATCGTGGGTAGTGATAGTCGCGAAGGTATTGATGCAAATGAGTTGAAGACTGAACACTTTGGAACGATTGAGGGTCAACGAAGTGACACGGTGATGATTTTGCATGTGGACAATGTTCTTGACACTGTCTCCATCCTCTCTGTGCCTCGTGACCTTTGGTTGGAGATTCCCGATCATGGGAAAAATCGTTTGAATTCTGCGTATGGGTACGGCGCAGATGTTTTGGTGAGAACGATCCAAGAGAGTTTGGGGATTCCGTTAAACCATTATTTAGAAATTGATTTCGGCGCTTTCAAACAAATTGTTGACACGCTGGGTGGTGTGGATATTTGTTTTGAATATCCCACTCGTGATTACAAAACAGCACTTGATGTTCCAACTGCTGGTTGCTACACCCTTGATAAATCTCAAGCGTTGGCTTATGCGCGGAGTCGTTATTTTGAAGTATTCAAAGATGGTCAATGGAAAATTGATGGTCGTGCTGATCTTGGGCGTATTGAGAGACAACAGATTTTCTTAACATCTGCTGTGACAAAAGCAATTGAGCAGACAACATCCAATCCACTACGAACAAGTGAATTGGTAAATGCCGCCATTAATTCGCTCACTGTTGATTCGGGGCTCAATATTTTGGAAACAGCCAACTTCTTGCGACCGTTGGCATCAGGTGGCATGCGACGATTCAACTTGGCGGTATTGCCTGAAACCATTGATGACAAGGCCGTGCTAGTGCTCGGTTTTGAAGCGAGGGAAGTCCTGGATTATTTTTCTGGCGTGAGCGGACCACCCATAAAGTAATAATACTTTCCGGACGGACTCGCTAAGATCTTTCCAACAAGCCAGCAGTGGCCGACTATTGAGACGGAGACACATGAAAGCACTGATTTTGGCTGGGGGTGCTGGAACTCGTCTTCGACCGATCACTCATACCAGCGCCAAACAATTGGTGCCAGTGGCCAATAAGCCGATCTTGTTTTACGGCATTGAGGCCATGGTCGCGGCGGGTATCACTGATATCGGCGTGATCGTTGGTGACACCCGTATCGAAGTCATGGGCGCTTTGGGTGACGGTTCTCATTTCGGGGCCCAGTTCACTTTCATTCCTCAAGATGAACCACTCGGCTTGGCTCACTGTGTTCTCATCGCCTCGGATTTTCTTGGCGATGATGATTTCGTGATGTACCTCGGAGACAATCTCCTGGAACAGGATTTGGCTGCTTTCGTCCACGCATTTGAATCGGCGCGGCTTACAAGTAACCCGCCAACAGCACAGATTTTGTTGAAGAAAGTTCCTGATCCACATCGCTTCGGTATTGCTGAACTTGACGCTGCTGGCAACGTCATTCGTCTCATTGAAAAGCCTGCTGACCCGCCGACGGATCTGGCATTAGTTGGTGTGTATCTATTTGATCGCACGATCAACGAGGCTGTGAGAGCCATCGCGCCCTCACCACGCGGGGAACTTGAGATTACAGATGCCATTCAATGGCTTGTTGATCAAGGCAAAATAGTGCGCCAAGAATTACTGACTGGTTGGTGGATTGATACCGGAAAGTTGACGCCTTTGCTTGAAGCCAATCGTCTGCTTCTTGAGGTCATCACTCCACGCATTGATGGTGACGTTGACGATTTGTCCACTCTTGATGGGCGAGCAGTCGTCGAGGCTGGAGCCACTGTGCGAAACTCAATCCTGCGTGGACCGCTCGTCATTGGCAAGAACGCACGAATTATTGACAGTTTCATTGGTCCTTTTACTGCTATCGGTGATGGTTGCGAGATCGTGAATAGTGAAATTGAGCACTCGGTGATTATGCAAAGTAGTCGCATCATTGACATCAAGCGGCTTGAAGATAGTTTGATCGGGCGCGAGGCTGAAGTCATTCGTTCACAAAAGAGACCGCGCGCCTTGCGCTTGATGATTGGCGATCATTGCCAGATTGACACGGAGTAAACAATGTCCAAGGTATCTGCGAGCGACAAAATTGACGGTGTCTTTATCGTTGAACCGACAATTCACGGTGATCAGCGCGGCCTGTTTATCGAGACTTATCGCCGCGAGTGGTTTCCTAATGGACGCGAGATGATTCAAGGAAATCGTTCCAATAAGCAAGCTGGAGCGCTTGTTGGTTTGCATTATCACATGCATCAATCAGATTACTGGTACACGCCAGTGGGGACGATACGCGTGGTGCTTCATGACTTACGCGAAGGTGGCCCAACCGACGGCGCAACACAAATGATTGAGATCAGCGGCGAAAACCACAAGGGCGTGTACATCCCACCAGGTGTGGCCCACGGTTTTTCAGCTCTCACAGAAGTGGTCATGACGTATCTCGTTGATGGCTATTACAACCCTGCTGATGAACTAGGCGTGGCTTGGAATGATCCAGCCATTGGTGCTGATTGGGGAGTGACTGATCCAATCATGAGTGAACGCGATCGCACAAATCCAATGCGCTGTGATCTTGCGATCGGTCGGCGTCCCTATTGGCCAATGAGGACCTGAGTTGAAACTATTTATCACGGGCGCAGCAGGATTCATCGGATCGAATTATGTGCGATGGCTGTTATCTCATAGCGATGATTCGGTGACCATTTTTGACAAATTGACCTATGCCGGCAATCTGGAAAGCATCCGTGATGTGGTGGACGGTAAACGTTGCACATTCGTGCAGGGTGATATTTGTGACGCTGATGAAGTGTTCGCTGCCATGAGAGGTCACGACCAAGTAGTGCACTTCGCTGCCGAAAGTCATGTTGACCGTTCAATCGTTGATCCCTATGCCTTTGTGCGGACCAACGCCTACGGCACCAATGTCATGTGCGATGTGGCCCGACAAGTTGAGGTCCAACGTTTTCTGCACATCTCAACTGATGAGGTCTACGGCAGCATTGACGAAGGTTCGTTCAGCGAAACAGATGTTTTGTGTCCGCGTTCGCCTTATTCGGCATCCAAAGCCTCGAGCGATCTCATTGCTTTGTCGTATGTGACAACCTATGGTCTGCCTGTCATTGTGACCCGCTGTTCAAACAATTTCGGCCCGTACCAGTTTCCTGAAAAATTGATTCCGTTGTTTACAACAAACCTGTTGGATGGCAAAAAAGTTCCTCTCTATGGTGATGGCGGCAATGTTCGTGACTGGATCCATGTAGAAGACCACAACATCGCCGCGCACCTCGTTTTACAAAAAGGTGAAGTAGGCCAGGTGTACAACATTGGGGCGCATAATGAAATTACCAATCGGGAAATCACCTATCGGCTACTCGCGCTCTGTGGTCGTGATGAAAGCTCAATCACCCCCGTTGCTGATCGCTTAGGGCATGATCGTCGGTATTCAGTGCACATCGACAAGTTGAGTGCTCTCGGCTGGACATTGAGTCGCCCCTTTGAAGATTCCCTTGCCGAAACCGTGGAGTGGTATCGCGCTAACAGAGCGTGGTGGGAGCCCCTGAAGGCTCGTGCCGGTCTGTGAATAGCGAGACGTGATGAAAATCTTGGTGACTGGTGCCAATGGTCAACTTGGCCGGGATCTGATGAGTGTGATCACTGCTGGTGGTGACGATGCATTCGGCATTGACATTGACACAGTTGACATCACTAGCCGTGAAGCAGTCCAAGATGTTGTTGCCGGTGAGCGACCAGACGCTGTGATTAACTGTGCCGCATTTACTGCGGTTGATGCCTGTGAAAGTAACGCCGAGACAGCAATGTTGGTCAATGGCGCGGCAGTGCGTTGGGTTGCTGAAGCGAGTGATGCGATCGGTGCTCATCTCGTCCATATCAGCACCGATTATGTATTTGATGGAACGAAAATCGGCCCCTATGTTGAAACTGATGTGCCGAATCCCCAGAGTGTCTACGGGCGAACGAAGTTAGTTGGCGAGCACGAGGCGATGGCTCTTGAGACCAGCGTGGCAGTCGTGCGCACATCATGGGTGTGTGGTTTTTACGGCAACAACATGGTGAAGACCGTGCACAAGTTGGCTCAAGAACGTGATTCACTTTCGTTTGTGGATGATCAGTTTGGCCATCCGACATTTACATCTGATCTAGCACCGTTGTTGTATCGCCTTGCCCTTGATCGCCGTTCTGGTTTGTTTCACGGCACCAATCAAGGGGCGGTCAGTTGGTATGGATTTGTCCAGGAGATAGTGCGACTGATGGGCAAAGACCCAGCCATGGTGCACCCAATCAGCACCGCCGAACTGCAACCACCCCGTCCTGCCCAGCGTCCAGCAAATAGCGTGTTGGACAATAAGGCTTTGCGTGATGCCGGATATCAGGTCACACGAGATTTTCGTGAACCACTTGCCGAGTTACTCAAACTTCTGTGATGTATTCACTTGAAAGGGGCGACCCCAGTGCTGACGAGTGGGCTATTTGAGCGGTGTGTGGCGGGCATCTTCGCGTGTAACTCGGTAGGGACCAACGGCGAACTCCCTCACACTCTAGGCTCGCTCTATGACTGAGATCATGTTCGATGGCGCACCACTGAAACTCACTAAGTGGACAAGTTGTGGTGGTTGTGCTGCTAAGTGGGGCAAGGACTTATTGGCTGGGCTCGTGGGTGAATTGCCAGTTTCTATTGACCCCGCTTTGTTGATTGGTTTGGCTCCTTTTGATGACGCTGCGGTGTACAAAGTGAGCGATGACATCGCCCTAGTGAGCACGACGGATTTCTTCCCACCACTCGTCGATGATCCTTCAGACTTTGGAGCGATCGCTGCTGCAAATGCGTGCAGTGATGTGTATGCCATGGGTGGAAAAGTTTTGATGGCTGTGAACGTGGCTGCTTTTCCAGAGAATTTCCCACGTCAAGCCATCGTTGAAATTTTTGCAGCAGCAGCCGAGGTGATGGTGCAAGCGGGAGGCTCGGTTGCAGGTGGACATACGATCCGCAACCCTGAACCAATTTTTGGTCTGGCTGTGCAGGGCACGGTTCATCCTGATCGTATTTTTACTAAGGGTGGTGCACAAGAAGGTGATGTTCTCCTGTTATCCAAGCCACTCGGAACTGGAATTGCCTTAGCTGGCGGCACCGACTCGGAAAAAGCGGCAGCGATTGTTGGTATGCGACAGTTAAATCGCGATGCAAGCGAGCGCTTACAGGCCGTTGATGGGGTGCACGGCGTCACCGATGTGACTGGTTTCGCCTTGGCGGGTCATGGATGGGAAATGGCTGAGCGTTCGGGATGTCAGTTTGAAATAAATACGTCACTATTGCCTGTGTATCCCGGTGTCCTCGCGGCGGCGCAACGGGGCGTGCGCACTGGGGGAGACGCGCGCAACCGTACCGCCGTCGGGTCACACATTTCTTTGGCCTCAGGTGTTGACGCGGCATTTGACACAGTGGCCTTTGATCCACAAACATCGGGCGGTTTATTGGCCGCTGTTGACCCGCACGCGGTCCCACTGCTCACCGTTTCAGGTTCGCCATTTGTGGTGATCGGTCGAGTCATCGCTGGCAATGTGGGGTTGCATTTCATCTGATGGCCACTCGTTCTGCAGCACTGGTTCCGACGCGCGATCTTGAGCGCTCCTTGCATCAGCAAGGGCATCAAGTGATTGTCGGCATTGATGAGGTGGGCAAGGGTTCGTGGGCGGGACCCTTAGCGGTCGGCGTAGCAGTTTTGCCACTCACAGGAGATCTTGCTGGGGTACGGGATTCAAAATCAATCACTGAGAAAACGCGCGAGGCGATGTTTGAAACCGTGGGCAATTGGTGCACCTCGTGGGCTGTGGGTTACGCCTCACATCTTGAATGCGATGCACTTGGAATGGCCGACGCTCAGCGACTCGCCACCGAACGCGCGCTCACACAGTTGACCGTTATTCCCGATGCCGCAGTAGTTGATGGCAGTTGGGATTTTGTGACACCGTTGATTCCCAAAGTTGTGATGCAAGTGAAGGGCGATACGTCGGTGCTATCGATTGCCGCAGCATCAATCTTGGCAAAGGTCACGCGTGATCGTCTGATGCGTCAGTTGGCCGTTGATTACCCACTGTGGAGTCTTGATACCAATAAGGGGTACCCATGTCATTGGCATCGCACCGCATTGCAGGGATATGGGCCGTCGGCGATTCATCGTCGCAGTTGGGCGTTCATGGATAATTTTGTGCCGTGGTCGGGTGTGCCGCGTATCGACCGCTGTGAAACCCCGACACTTTTCTGAAAGCGACTATTTGCGTAGTTCGTTGAACGGACTCTTGCTGTCGATGCCTGGATCTTTCGGCATGCCTAAAACTCGTTCGGCCACGATGTTGCGCATCACTTCATCTGAGCCACCAGCGATACGTCCACCAGGAGTTCCAAGAATGAGTTGGTTCCATGCGTATGTTCCCCACTCGCCACTATCCGCAATGAGTTTGGGTCCAAGTACCATCGACACAAAGTCACCCATGCGCATCATATTCGCGGTTCCTGCCAACTTAGCCATACTCATTTCTGGACCAGGCATTTGACCAGCTTTAATTTTATCCATGGCGCGCTGATTATTGAACCCAGCGACTTTGTTCTGAATGATCAAATCAGCTAAAGCATCACGCACGACTGGGTCTTTTTCGAGTCCGTAATATTTGACCATTTCGATGACACGTGTGAACATTCCACCGCCACCACCACCGGCACCGATTGCGGCGCGCTCATTCATTAATGTTGTGAGCGCAACATTCCATCCGTTGTTGATATCTCCGAGACGGTGATCATCGCGCACGCGCACTTCACTAAAGAACACTTCGTTGAAACTTGCGCCACCAGTCATCTGGCGTAGCGGGCGAATTTCCACACCGGGCGCACGCATATCCACAATGAAACCAGTGAGTCCTTTGTGCTTGGGCATGTCAAAGTCAGTACGGGCGATGATCTCACCGATGTCGCTGTAGTGCGCGCCACTCGTCCAAACCTTTTGACCAGTGATGACCCACTCTTCGCCATCGCGCTCGGCCTTGGTGCTCAAACTCGCAAGATCGCTACCTGCTCCAGGCTCACTGAATAGTTGGCAACCTACAATTTCGCCGCGGTACATTTTGCGGACATAAGTTTTGCGAGCAATGTCGGATCCGTGCGCCACGATTGTTGGAGCAACCATTCCAAGTCCGATGGTGAAACAAGATTGGTTGGGGATTTCGTAGTTGGCTTCCAAGGACTCATAAATCTTTGAGTACGCAGCGGGAAGTCCTCGACCACCGTATTGCTCAGGTCCAAAGATGTATCCGAAACCAGCATCAAATTTTTTCTGTCGCCACGCACAGGCCAAGGCCACATCTCGTGTTTCGCTTTTGCGATCCTTTTCCTCAAACATGGAGACTTTGTCGGCACCCTCGCCCCAGACGAATTTCTTCTCGGCTTCTTTACGTGGGGCGTTGGCCTCCAGAAAGGCGAGGGCGTCGGCGTGGAATTGTTCAACTGTTGGTTGTGACATGGCACTCCTTTGAGGCGAGGGGAAAATAAGACAGTGCTGTGACGGTACCTCGCGCGAACTAAGGTTGTCATATGGGCCAACCTGTCATCGTTGTTGAGAAGCCAAGTAGTCGTCCTGGACTGGTCCGATTTGAGACCAACCGCACCCTGTCGGGAAGCGGTCACGAGCGTTTTTTGGCTTCTGACACGACGGCTCACGCTGTCTCGGCGGTGACCCCATCAGCCGAGCTAGCTCGGCGTTTGTTCGCCACGGGCCAGGTGGACGGGGTGCATGTGTATCAGAACATGATCACTGTTGACCTCGCCACAGGTAGTAACTCAGCCGGCTTAGGCGACATCGTCCGTGACCTTCACCAGTACTGGAAGCCAGGTATGGTTCCCCCGACTTTGGAAGAATTAGTAGGGCCTGAAGAGGCGTCGGCCCCCACTACATCGGAGTCCGCAAGCGACGGAGTAGTCGTTGACAGCCGTGTCCCTGCGCACTTGATTGAGAGAAGCCGCCTAGCGCGCGAAAGGTGGAGTTCTCGCGAGGGAGGGTGACTTAGTCGTTGCTCGACCTTGTCGTTGATAAGAATCGTGGGGTTTATGGGGGCAGAATCTCAGGGATCTTGGCGCATCGTCCTACCCTATGGAAGTGAGTGACCAAAATCTGACATTTCGTGAGGTAGCCGACATACTCGGTGTTCATTACATGACGGTCTATCGCTATGTGAAAAATGGTCAACTTCGGGCGACCAAGGTGGGTGGCCGTTATTTTGTAACTCGGAGTGACCTCGAGGATTTCAGGTTGCGCAGTGCGGAACGTAAAAACCGCAGTAAGGAGTTGCCCGATGCGCGCCGCACGGGGAACTATGTGGTCGAGCTTGAGAACTGTTTATTCAGTGGAGATTCGTCAGGTTCATGGAACGTTCTTGAGCGTGCAATCCAAGGGGGAGCCTCAATTGAGCATGTTCTTTTAGAGATCATTACGCCCGTGATGGTGAAGTTGGGGGCAAGGTGGGCCGACGGTGAAATTGATATTGCCGTCGAACATCAGGCCAGCGCGATTGTGGCCAAACTCCTTGGGCGTTTAAGCGAACGGGCGACGCGGGCAGGCCGTCATCGCGGTTCGGTTCTGATCGGCGGACCCACAGGAGAACGCCACGCTCTCGTTCTCGCAATGTTGAGTTGTCTGTTGAGTTTGCGAGGCTGGGAAGTGCTTGATCTCGGGCCAGATACCCCGGCGAGTGCCTTCGTACACGCTGCTCAGCGGATGGACAGATTGGTTGCGGTTGGGGTCAGTGTGACCTCAGCTGAATCATTCCCCAAAGTTGTGGAGACTTTGAGCCTCTTGCGGGAGAAAATTGGTCAAGATGTGCCAGTGATTCTCGGCGGTGGGGCCATTCAAGACGCGGAACATGCTCGCAAATTGGGAGCCGACTATTTCGCCGTGGGCTCTAGTGGCTTTATTGACTTCTTGGACGGACTGAAAAAAAAGTCCGCCTAGAAACTACCGAACACCTGTTCGCTATAGTCGTCGCTATGACTGTTGGCGTCGCTAGTTCAAAACCTGGTTCCCTCTCTCCGCAGGCCCTCTCCGCCCTCTTGGCTTCACAGATTGCTGGGGCACATCTAGTGATGGCCCACGAACGTTTGCTGCCGGTACATCCCGTACTCGCTCCGTTATTCGGCGTTTCATCTGACGATCCTCTTCCACTCGGGCTGGTGCGAGGGCACACACTTGCCTGCACTGGTTCGGCCGCCATGTCAAGTGCTCTAGCGGTGTTGGTGGCCCCGACACAATCTGGTTCATGGGCCGGAGTAGTCGGTCTGCCGTCAGTTGGTGTTTTAGCCGCCGCCAATCTTGGTGTCGCTCTTGAACGCACGATATTTGTCAGCGACCCTACGGGGACACGCAATCATGGTGAACAACGACCCGATGTGGCAGTAGTGCTCTCGGCTCTTGTCGACGGTGTTGATGTGCTTCTTGTGGCACAACGTTTAGTGACATCACTGCCATTGTCTTTGATGAGACGTGTACAAACGCGCATACAAACACGCGGTGGCATCCTCGTCATAGTTGGAGACTCTGCTCCGTTGTCAGTGGATATACGACTCAACGCGACAACCGTTGAATGGCAAGGTGTGGGTATAGGTCATGGCCACTTACAACGCCGACGAGTTGTGTTGCAACTTGATGGTCGTAGGCGCGCCCGCGCCACCGAGCACGAGGTTTGGCTCCCTGATACCCAAGGTCAGTTATCGGCAGTTGTTCAACAATCCGAAAAGTTCGCTGTTGCAGAACAAGTCGGTGTTGTTGTGCCATTGCGTCGTACTGGATAGCCATGTCATTTCCACGACAACCGCCGCGTTGCGCGGTCTTGCACAGTCCCGCATGGCCTCTCATTGCAGCCATAGTTCACAACCCGCAGATATATGCCCCATCACAACCTTTGGCGGTCTTTGATGCGCAACGAGTGTCTTGTTGTTCACCTGCTGCCTGGGGTGAGGGTGTTCGTTTAGGTCAGCGCTTACGTCAAGCCCAAGGAGCCTGCCCACATTTGGTCGTCGTCCCTCATGATCCCCAAAGAGACGCCCGATTATTTGAGCCAGTAGTGCGTTCGGTCGGCACTTTGGTGCCGTTGATTGATGTAGCAACACCAGGATCATTGCTACTGGCCACGCGGGGCCCATCGCGATATGTCGGAGGTGATGATGCACTGGCCATTCGTCTGATTGCTCTGGCGACCACAGGGGTCAACACCTTGAGCGAGTCTCTTGATATTGAGGCAGTGTTGTCAGCAGGTGGTGGCATGGGTGTTGGCATCGCCGATGGTCGAATAGCAGCCACGTTGGCTGCTCGTTCAGCGGCTCATCGGGGGACACCGATCGTGGTGCCAGGGGGAGCATCAGCCACGGCAGAATTCTTGGCTCCTTACGCAGTCAAAGTTTTGGTCTCAGTTGCTGGTTGTCCACCACAGTTGATTGATTTGTTGGAACGTCTCGGATTGCGTCAATTAGGCGATATCGCCGCCTTGTCACCGACACATCTTGTTGATCGTTTTGGATCTATCGGTTTGGTTTTGCATCGTTTGGCCAGTGGCACTGATGACACACCACCGGCAACTGTTCCGCCACCAGTTGATCTTTCCATCACGCGAGTTTTTGATGACCCAATTTGGCAACTTGACATGCTCATTTTCGCTGCTAAATCTCTGACTGATGAACTCGGAACATATTTTCATGAGCGTGGCCAAATATGCACACGGATGCGTATTGAAGCTGACAGCGAACACGGCGAGACATCGCACAGAGTGTGGTATCGCTCGCAAGGCATGCACTCGTCAACGATGTTGGATCGAGTGCGTTGGCAACTCGATGGTTGGATCAACGGCACCGATCCACCCTCGGCAGGCATCACGATGTTGCGCATCACGCCAACTGAGATCAGATCTGATGCTGGCACCCAAGAAGGCTTTTGGGGAGGGCGGTCGCAAGCCGATGAAACTGCGGCGCGGGCAATCACTCGGGTGATTGGTTTTTTGGGTCCTCAGGGAGTCACCGTTGCATCCTGGAACGGAGGTCGTGATCCGCGACAGGTGTACGACATGATTCCTGTGGCTGATTTGGGTTCAACTGCTGCTGCGGGTGAGCAACTCTTACTGCGCCCTCAAGATGATTCCTTGGCTGACCTCAATCTTTGGCCGGGCTCGCTTCCCGATCCTGCCCCAGCAGTCGTATTCCACGAAGCATTATCTGTTGCAGTCATAGATCGACGAGGTCACTCAGTCTCAGTGAGTGGACGCGGGCTCGTCAGCGCGCCCCCCGCAACGTTGACTCTCAAGGGCGCCAATCATGAGGTTGTGGCTTGGGCGGGACCGTGGCCCGTTGAAGAAAGATGGTGGGATGAGCGATCGCGTCGTGTCGCTCGATTTCAACTCGTCGTCCAAGTGCCTGACGGGCAACGGGCCTATCTTGTTGAAGTGTTCGCGGGAAATTGGTGGCTAACTGCTGAGTACGCCTAGCGATCTATTTTGCATCTGAAGTGTGCGCGATGAGGCCAGATCATGGACTGCTAATTGCAATAAGTCGTCGGTGAGACGAAATCCGATACCGCGCACAGTATGCATAAAACGCAACTCGGGGGCTCGCTCCTTGAGTTTGCGGCGAAGATTTGAGAGGTGTACGTCAACAATGTGAGTGTCCCCGACCCAGGTTGCTCCCCAGACCGTTTTCACAAGTTCGTTGCGACTGCATACCTCTAGCGGGCGCCGGCACAGTTGGGCAAATAAGTCAAACTCCAGTCGAGTGCTCGCGATGGGGAAGCGGTTGACTGTCATTTCGCGACGAGCTAAGTCAATGATCAAGGGACCGAAATATAAATGTGTCGCTTCATTCAATGAAAGAGTTGGATGGAGAAATTCGCGTGAGCGTCTCATCAACACCTGACACCGCACCGCTACTTCTTCGGGAGCGACACCCGTAGGTAACGCTTCATCGGCTCCATGGCGCAAAATGGCGATGCGCTCAGTATGAGTGTTGGCGCCGATCACGATGATATAGATTTCGTTGCAGCGTCGCACCTGAAGCATCAAGGCACTGACCACGGGAAAAAGATCGATGGCATCGCTGATCATCAGCAGGGGACGGAATGAGTGGAGTAAAACTTCGCTCACAGCGTGGTCATCTGTCGCGCGCACTGTGTAGCCAAGGCACTGCAGGGCAGTCTCGACCGAGCGTCGATCGGGCGTATGGCGCAGAGTCACAAGAGCTCGGGGCATCCCAACAAAAGTCATCATAAGGCTCGTTTCTTCGGTGGAGCGACCAAAACATGGGCGCCGATTGCTGTTGTTCGTTCCGAGGTTGGAGTAAGCAATCCATCGCATCTTTTTGCAGTTTTTTTTGGCGAAACGAGAAACTTGTGGATACCTTGACGAAAGCCGCGTAGAAACTGAGGACTTGCTCGTAAATGGAACCACTCATAGGCCCCTAGTCATGCTTGACTAGATGTACTGAGACCACTATCAGAAATAGATTTATGTCCACATCCGATAATCCCAACTTGGCAGATCTTGCGCCCGAAACCTTGGCTGTCCGTGGCGGCCGCCCGGATGGTCAATTGTCATTGGCCCCTGTTCTGTGGGCTTCAACAACGTACGAGATGGGAACCCTTGAGGAGGGTCGTCAGTTAGCCCATTCGACGCAGGCCAAAAAGTTTTATAGTCGCCATGGAAACCCAACGGTCAACGCCTTTGAAAATGCTGTCGCTGAACTTGAAGGCGCGCAAGCAGCCCGGGCATACGCCTCGGGTATGGGAGCGATTGCTGGAATTGTTTTAGGTCTGTGTTCCAAAGGCGATCACATCGTGGCCCAAAAACAGTTGTATGGCGGCACTATGCAATTACTGGCGGGAGTCTGTCCGCGCTTTGGCATTGATGTCACATTTGTTGATGGGACTGTCCCTGGTGCATTGAGTGAAGCCATCATTCCTGGGCGCACGATGTTGGTATTCGCAGAAACACCGGCGAATCCTTTACTTGATCTCGTTGATTTAGAGGAACTCGGTGCCATCGCTGGTCCGATCACTGTTGTTGATGCCACGTTGGCAACGCCACTTGGGGTGCGTCCGCTTGATTACGGCGTGAACTTGGTCGTGCATTCGGCGACTAAGGCCATGGCTGGCCACAACGATGCCACTCTGGGCGTTGTTTCCGGTGAACGAGATCTGATTGATGCTCTGTGGGGCTTCGCTGTTTTACAAGGTGCTTGCGCCTCGCCCTTTGATGCCCTGAACGGTCTACGCGGTCTACGCACATTGGCTCCGCGATTGCGCCAACAAGGAGCGACGGCAGTCGCCGTTGGCCGGGCTCTTGAATCTCACCCTGCAGTGAATTGGGTACGTCATCCAGGCCTTGAATCTCACCCACAATTCGCTCTAGGTCAGCGTCAATACCGTATGCACGGCGGCGTTCTTTCGTTTGATCTTGTAGGAGGTTTGGAGACTGGGTCTACATTCGTGAGCGCGGTGCAACTTTGTCGTCCAGCGACTTCCTTGGGCGGCCCCGAGACACTGGTGACTCATCCAGCGTCGACGACTCATGCGGGAATGACTTCAGAAGAATTGTCGGACTGTGGAATCACCGGTGGGACTGTTCGTCTGAGTTGTGGGCTTGAACATGTTGACGACATCGTTGCCGACATTTTGCAGGCTTTGTAGCAGATTTTTACTTGTTTGACTCCTTGAAGTAAATCAGCCCCGACTATGTTCAAGATATGAGAAATAAACCTGAACCGGAAACCCTTTTTAAGATTGCCCTGATTTTGGCTGCAGCAGCAAGTTTTGTGTTCAGCATCAGCCTGTACTTCAGCGCCGACAAAACTGACATCGCTGGTCGCCTCAACGGCATCTACGTCGGCATCTGGGTCCCGTCAATTTTAGCACTTGGATCATTTATTGTTGGAGGGAAAAAGCAATCATGAATGAGACAGCAGTATTCGTTTTCGGAGGTGCTGTGAGTTTAATTGTGGCCAGTGGATCATTTCTCTACGGCACAATTGCCTTGCGTAAGTGGTACTCAAAGTCTGGCGAATAGTTAAGCGCAAGTTTCAAACGATGTACGGATCGATCCGAGAGGGTTTGATGTCATACGTGGCAATGGCTTGCTGAACAATGGCGGGGCTCACGGCCCCAGATTGTGCGAGTGCTGCGAGGACCGTGACAACGATATTGGGCATGTCGATTTCAAAGTGGGAACGTAATGCATGGCGCGTATCGCTGCGCCCCATGCCATCAGTTCCGAGTGCGGTAAATGATCGCCCAGGTACAAAGCGGGCAATCTGTTCAGGGACAATTTTCATAAAGTCGCTGACAGCGACCACTGGGTCATTGCACCCGTTCAAGAGTGCTGTCACACGCGCTACCTTGGGCGGATCGCTGGGATGAAGGCGGTTATGGCGTTCGACTGCTAAGGCGTCTTCGCGCAAGGCTTTATACGAGGTTGCGGACCACAGATCAACAGCAACATTGAACAGCGTCCACAGTTCTTCGGCGGCAGCAATCGCAGCACCCTGAGCCGAACCGCTGAACAAGATCGTGGAGCGGTGTTTGACGTCGGGTCCACTTGGAGCGGCCGACCATTGATACAGGCCAGAAACGATGTCGGCGTCTGTCACTCCTGCTGGACGCGCCGGCATCGGGTAGTTCTCGTTATACAGCGCCAGGTAGTAGAACACGTCGGGATCAGTTTCGCCATTTGGTCCGCTAGCGCCGCCGTACATGCGACTTAAACCATGTTTGACAAGGGCTCCAACTTCATAGGCAAAGGCTGGGTCATAGGACTGGCAGGCGGGCACGGTCGAAGCCAAAACTAAGCTATGTCCGTCTTGATGTTGTAATCCTTCGCCCATCAAAGTGGTTCGACCAGCGGTTGCGCCCAGCAAGAATCCACGTGTTCGGGCGTCGGCGGCTTGCCAGATCAAATCACCAACTCGCTGAAAACCAAACATTGAATAGAAGGTGTAGAACGGTACCGTTGGTACACCGCGTGTGGCGTATGACGTGCCCGAAGCAATGAAACTACTCATTGCACCCGCTTCAGTGATTCCTTCCTCCAGAATCTGCCCGTCGGTTGCCTCTGTGTATGAGAGCAGCATGTCGTGATCAACAGGTTCGTACTTCTGACCCTGTGAGGCGTAGATTTTGAACTCTCGAAAGAGTGAGTCCATGCCGAATGTGCGGGCTTCGTCGGGAATAATCGGTACCACACGCGATCCAAACTTTTCGTCCCGGGCTAAATTTCGCAACAAGCGGGTAAAACTCATCGTGGTGCTGACTGCTTGCCCACCAGACCCAGCATCAAATTCAGTGAAGACGCTGTCTGCCGGCAATTCAAGTGGTCGACGATCGCGAATGACTCGCTTGGGAAGCGAGCCACCCAATCCACGGCGACGTTCCATGAGGTATTGATACTCAATTGAGCCTTCTCGTGGACGAAAATATGGAGGTATATCGCCTTGTAAGGCTGAGTCTGGTATTTCTTCGTTGAGGTGGAGGCGATCGCGCAATAAACGAATCTGTTCAGCATTCATTTTCTTGATCTGATGTGTTGCGTTACGACCCTCAATATCGGGACCTAGCGTCCAGCCTTTAACGGTCTTGCACAAAATCGCTGTCGGGCGTCCACTCCCTAAGTTTTGTGCTGCAGCGCGATAAGCAGCGTATAACTTGCGGTAATCGTGACCACCGCGCGGCAATGTGCTGAGTTCATCATCGCTCAGGTGGGCCACCATTTGACGCAAACGCGGGTCGGGTCCAAAGAAGTTTTCGCGAATGTAGTTGCCACTCTCAATCGTGTATCGCTGAAATTCTCCATCAACGGTTGCGTTCATTTGATTCAGCAACACGCCGTCGTCGTCTTGAGCCAAAAGATTGTCCCACTTGGAGCCCCAAATAACTTTGATGACATTCCATCCGGCACCGCGAAACACTGCTTCAAGTTCCTGAATGATCTTGCCATTGCCACGCACGGGTCCATCTAGTCGTTGCAGGTTGCAGTTCACAACGAAGACCAAATTGTCGAGTTGTTCGCGCGCCGCCAACGACAATGCTCCGAGAGTTTCTGGCTCGTCGGTTTCACCGTCTCCTAGATACGCCCAAACTCGACTAGCGCTGGTGTCATCGATGTGACGATTCATCAAATATCGATTAAAACGGGCGTGGTAGATGGCGCTGATCGGGCCAAGTCCCATGCTCACTGTTGGGAACTCCCAAAATTCGGGCATTAAGCGCGGATGGGGGTAACTTGAAAGTCCTTGACCAGGTCGAGCAATTTCGCGACGGAAATGATCAAGATCGTTCTCGCTCAGACGACCCTCTAAAAATGCTCGAGCGTAAATTCCTGGGGCAGCATGACCTTGAAAATAAATATGATCGCCAGCATTGCCATCATCCTTGCCACGAAAGAAATGATTGAAACCAATCTCGTACAAACTGGCCGAACTGGCGAAGGTGGAGAGGTGACCGCCGATTCCTTCAGCGTTTTTGTTGGCTCGCACGACCATGGCCGCAGCATTCCAACGGATGAATGCGCGGATGCGACGCTCAATATGTTCGTCACCTGGAAACCATGGTTCGTAGTCGCGCGGGATGGTATTGACGTAGGGCGTGGAAACGGTGGCAGGAAAACTCACTTGACTCTGTTGGGCTTTTTCCAGCAATCGGGACAAGAGATAGCGCGCACGTACTTTTCCGTGCACATTGATGACCGCATCGAGAGAATCAAGCCACTCTTGGGTTTCGCTGGGGTCGGTATCGGGGAGTTGGTGCATGGAACCGTCAAACAGCATTCCGTCAGTCTCGCAGAGTTACCGATTGGTAGTCACCGCAATCAGCGTTTGAGTGTGAGAATATAGGCGGCTTATGAGTTCCTCACCTGAGTTCCCCACGCAGTCAGACTCGCTACTCGTGTACACCGATGGGGCATGCAGTGGCAACCCTGGCCCTGGTGGCTGGGCGTGGGCCGTCGCTCCAACTGGTGAACGCCATGATTCTGGTGGCGAGAGTGGGACGACCAATCAACGCATGGAACTGATGGCGGCGATGGAGGCGATACGCGTCAACGCCCCAATCGCAGATGCGGAAAAGAAACACTTGGTCATCGTCAGCGATTCGACCTATGTCGTGAAATGTTTTAGCGATCGCTGGTGGGTGCGCTGGAAAGCCAACGGTTGGCGCAATGCGAAGAAAGAGCCCGTTGCCAATACAGATTTGTGGAAGCCGATGATTGCCATGTACGAAGCTTTCGACCCGGCGAAGAGACCCAGTTTCCAATGGGTGAAAGGTCACAGTGGAGACCCCATGAATGACCTAGTAGACGAGTTGGCAGTACGGGCCTGTCAACGCTGAGCAGGTCTTTTGTAGTTACTGACGGGACAAATGCGATAGAAACGAGTACGGTGCGAGGTGCCTGAAAAGGTCCGTGACGAGCCCCGAAATCGCTTTAGGGAACCGTTTTTCGGACCGATAACTCTATGTGCGTAACTTGATGACGAGTATTCAACGAACTTGCCTTGCCACTTTGGGTGGATTGTTGATCTGCGCATTCGCAGTTGTGTCAAGTCCACTGAGTTCTGCGCGCGCAGCACCCACGGACTCTGTTGCTGGTGTGGCGATCGTGATTGAAGGTCAGGGTTACGGTCACGGACGGGGGATGAGTCAATACGGTGCTTACGGTTGGGCCACTGGCAGTTACGGGGACAGCATCCTCACTGCGGAGCAAAAGGCAAAAGACTGGACGTGGATTCTCGATCATTACTACGGCGGTACTCAAAATGCCTTAACTGCACCTGACCAACGCCTGACAGTTTCTCTTTCGGCCTACGACGGGTTGCAAACAGCAGTGATCTCGTCGGATAGGACGGCCAATGTTGTGCTCGCTGGTGGGCCTGCTGTTTCGGGAACTTACGCATCCCTCGTGGCGCGCGAGATATCAGCGAGTGGGGTGCGGTCAACGTATACCTATCGCGTATACGGCTCGTCTAAGGTCACCTGTCCATCTGCTTCTGATCCCTTGACGGCGGAGACTGGCTGGAGCGTAGTGGGAGAGGGAACTGCGAAGGCGGGAAAACCGATCGTGACTTTCTCTGTACCCAATGGTGATGTTCCGACAACTGCGCCGGCATCGCTGCTTGGCGTGTGCGGATCAACTGGCAACGTCATTCACTATCGTGGCGCGATCTTTGCTGCCAACGGTTCGATTGGTGAAAATCGCACAGTCAACGATGTTCCAGTTGAGCAGTATCTGCGCGGAGTCGTACCACGCGAGTCGCCGGCCTCCTGGGGTGACACGGCGGGTGGTCTCGGAATCAACGCTCTTCGTGCCCAAGCAGTAGCAGCTCGGTCGTACTCGCTAGCCCAAGGTCGCTACACATATGCAAAGACCTGCGATACTCAAAGTTGTCAGGTTTATGGAGGGGCTGCTTCAAGGAATAGTGCCAAAGGTACTTTGGCTATTCGTGAGGATTCGCGTACAGACCGCGCCATTTTTGATACGGCGTTAACGATCCGCGTGCGCCCAGACAAACCGACGGTTCCGGTGGTGACTGAGTTTTCTTCGTCAAATGGTGCACGCAACGCAGGGGTGTATTTTCCTGCAGTTGATGATCTCGGTGACTCTGCCGACGGCAACCCGTATGCGAAGTGGACTCGTGTTGTCAGCCTGTCGAATCTGGCGACCCGATTGGGTCTGAGCACGATTACCAAGGTTGAGATGATTCTTGGAACGCAAGCGAATGTCACTCCAGCATGGGATGTGAGCATTAAGTTTTACAATGGCACACAAAGTGTGACAAAAACAGGAGCATGGTTGGCCGATGCTTACACGCTGAATTCAAAGTCGGTCAATGTGCGACTAGTCACTAGTGATTTTGCCAGTGCCGACGATTTTGTATTTATCGGTGACTCTGTTGGAGAAAGCGTTGCCGGTCAAAGCGTTTCGGGATCAGGTGAACTTCCTGAGATGTTGACGAATATGTTTAATTCAGCCTCATATTTCGCGCTATCAAATCGCTGCACAGTTGGTATTTGTCCAAGGAGCGTGACTGACGGTCTCAGTGTCGCCAATTCGCTGACAGGCAGCCCAGATTTGGCTCTAGTTGAACTCGGATATAACGACAATCAGTCCACATTGGGTGCAGAAATTGATCAAGTGATGACATCGCTTGTGGCCAAAGGTATTCGCGCCGTCGGCTGGGTGACGATGTCCGAGCGACGCACAACAAATGGAATAGCCAATTACGCAGCGGGTAACGCCGCATTACGTGCCGCAAAAATGCGCTGGCCGCAACTGCGCGTCTTTGATTGGGATGCGGCAAGTATCGGTGGTCCGCGCAATCGTTGGTTTGTTAAAGATGACAATGTGCATCTCACGACGAGCGGTCAAGCCGAATTTGCTATTTGGTTGAGAGATCGGGCGATTGAGTTGGCCGGTGGGACACCGTCATCTCCACAGTGGGTTGTCAAAGTTGGCCCCGGTGCCAATCTGATGATTCCCATTCTTGGTGAGAGTGGAGTTCCGGTGACAGGGGTTTCGGCGGTGAGCCTCACTATCACTTCTTTTGACGCGGATGTCTCAGGCTTTATCACCGTTTGGCCGTGCGGCAGTACTCAGCCGAGCACAGCCGGCCTGTATTTCGGCGGAACGCAAGCAGTGACGGGTGAAGTACTCGCGGCGATTGATAGCACTGGGAAAGTTTGTCTCGCATCATCGACCCCAGCACATATTTCGGTTGATGTGAACGGTTATTTCACGGCAGGTTTTCGAGCGACGAGTCTTCAACGGGTCGTTGATACGCGCGCCAATAGTTCTCAGGGATTACGTGAAGTCACCAAAGTGAAGTTAGCGCCCAAAGGAGTTGTGCGGATCAAGATGACTGACCTCGTTGTTGCGGGAGTCCCGGCAACAGGAGTGGGTGCGGTGGCGCTCAGCATTGCGTCTGTTGAATCAAGTAGCAGTGGATCGATCACGGTTCACAACTGTGGCAAGCGTCCTAAAGTTTGGAACTTATCCTTTTCTCGAAATGTTGCGGCGAGTGCAATGACCATTGTCCCAGTGAATTCTTCAACTGGAGAAGTGTGCATCTATTCATCTGCAGAGACTGATGTGCTCGTTGATCTAGTTGGATGGTTTTCTTCGACGGATTTCGGGATCATGCAGTCGCAACGTCTGATTGACACTCGGACTGATCAACCTCAAGGTGTCGTTTCTATGTCGAAAGGTATGATCGGCATGGACAAAAAACTGAAGATCAATCTCCACAAGTTGTCGGCGTTTGGTGTTCCCACAACGGGCATAGCTGGAGTGGTGGTGACGGTCACAGTTGAATCGCCATCGGCTGACGGCGTGTTGATGATCTATCCGTGTGGGGTGCATCCCAAGTTGGCCGATCTCAACTATGTCAAGGGTCAAAAAATTGGAGCTACGGTGCTGGTACCAGTTCAACAAACGACAGGGCGAATATGCGTTTATTCATCAGCGCTGAGCGATGTCGTCGTTGATCTTGCCGGCTGGATCGCTAACGGCAAGGGCTTCACCAGTTTGTCTCCAGCCAGGATTAGCGACTCTAGCAAAGGAATTGGGACAGTTCCTGGACGTTAAATTCTCCTTGACAGGACTCGGTTGCCTAGCCTAAGGCGATGGATATCAACGGAGTTAGCGCAATCGTCACTGGTGGAGCATCGGGCATCGGAGCGGCTACCGCTCGTCTACTTGCCGCAAAAGGAGCCAAGGTTGTCATCGCCGACCTTCAGGCTGATAAAGGTGAAGTGTTAGCCAAGGAGATCGGCGGCGCATTCTGCAAAGTTGATGTCACTCAGACTGAGGACATCATGAATGCCATTGAAATGGCTAAAGACATGGGACCACTACGAGTTCTCGTGAACTCTGCCGGTATTGGCTGGGCGCAACGCACTGTGGGTAAAGGTGGCTCATATGATTCGGCCGCCAATCTTGATGCCTACAAGAAAGTTATCGCCATCAACTTGGTAGGAACCTTTGATTGCATTCGCTTGGCAGCAACGGCGATGAGCGTCACG
>SXGQ01537389.1_pt1 | contig 32433 bp, 38 predicted proteins | sample 3178371 | NCBI WGS metagenome assembly SXGQ01 (sample SAMN11356859, study PRJNA531348) | freshwater metagenome | isolation source: freshwater sample F1-20 | place: China: Fuxian Lake, Yuxi | collected 2017-12-25
AAGTCGACCACAACGGGGGTCGAGGACGCATTCACGGTCTCGTCGAACGTGCTGCTGGTGAGGGTGACGATGCCTTCGGCCATGGTGAATCCTTTGCGAAACCGTCGGAACGGGCGAGTGGATTGAGATTACCGCGCTGCGGTCAGTGGTGCGCTTCAAGCCAGCGTTCGGCGTCGATGGCGGCCATGCACCCCGACCCCGATGCCGTGATCGCCTGCCGGTACACGTGATCCTTCACGTCTCCGCAGGCGAAGACACCCGGAATGTTGGTGTACGTCGAATCGGGTCGGGTGATGAGGTACCCACTGTCCTCCATGTCGAGAACGCCCTTGAACACATCGGTGTTCGGTCGGTGGCCGATGGCGATGAACAGACCCGTGACGTCCATGGTGCTCTCGGCTCCGGTCGCGGTGTTGCGGACACGGATGCCCTCGAGTTGTTCGGTTCCGATGAGATCCGTGACCGCCGAGTTCCAGAGAACTTCGATCTTCGGATTGTTCAGGGCACGGTCCTGCATGATCTTGCTCGCGCGGAACGAATCGCGTCGGTGGATGAGGGTCACCTTCGACGCGAACTTGGTGAGGAACGTGGCCTCCTCGATGGCCGAATCGCCACCTCCGACGACGGCGATCTCCTTGCCCCGGAAGAAGAATCCGTCGCAAGTGGCACAGGTCGACAGGCCATGGCCGATGAGTCGTTCTTCGGCTTCGAGCCCGAGCATCAGACTCTGCGCACCGGTCGAGACGATCACCGAATCGGCTGTGTGGACGTCGTTGTACACGTGAACCTTGAGTGGCCGTTCGCCGAACTCGACTTTGGTCGCCTTGGCAGTGAGGAACGTCGCTCCGAAGCGCGCCGCCTGTTCCTTGAACCGGCCCATGAGTTCCGGACCCATGATGCCCTCGGGAAATCCGGGGAAGTTCTCGACCTCGGTGGTGAGCATGAGTTGTCCACCCGGTTGATCGCTCGTGCTCGACGGCTCACCTTCGATGACGAAAGGTGCGAGATTGGCCCGCGCGGTGTAGATCGCCGCCGTGAGTCCCGCCGGTCCCGATCCGATGATGATCACTTTGTGGTGCTGTCCCATCAGACGGACTCCTCACTTCGACGTCGGGCCATGAACCACGCTCCGATTGCGCAAAGGATCCCGCCGATGACGAGATACGAGACCCACACCGCCGAGTCGTGGTCGAGCGGCCATTCGATGAGTGAGATCATCGCGCGAGTCAGTCCGACGATCAGTAGTCCGACGATCAGAATGCCGAGGAACGACGCCAAGAGTCCGAAAACGAGACCACGCGCCATGATGACGAGCGGCTTGGTGGTGCGGTCGCGAACCTTGTCGACGGTGTTGACGATCGAGTCGGTGACGTCGGCGGCCCAATTCGGATCGGTGAGCGGGTTGCCAGCCATGTGGACGAGGCTAGCGAGGCGATCCGTCAGGGCGTGATGCCAGCCAGAACCATGCAGTCGGACAGAGCCACGACCTTCAGGTTGCTCGGGCCGAGATGGATCTCGGCGGGGATGCCGTCGAACATCACGTCCATGTCGACGCGTCGCATTCCCTCGGCGAGAGGGCACATTGCGGCCGGGCTCATCGTCGGTGGGGTGGTCCACCAACCATTCGTCAGTCGTCCTAGTTCGACCATGTCGGCGATCACGACGGATTCACCCGTCGACGACATCACCTCCGACTCGGCGGCTCCGGCAGCCTCGATGACTTCCTGTGACTCGGAGGCGGGAGCTTCTGTATCGATGGTCTTGGCGAGCGGACTCGACATCATCGGCTGATCGGCAGTCGCGAGATCGTCGGAGGATCGTGAATCACGACCGATGGCAGTGATTCCGATGGCGATGACACCGATCAGTGCGGCCGCCATACTGAGTGGTCCGCCGATGCGACGCCACGATGATCGGGGTGCCGTCTTCGCGGTTCTGATGGCTCGCGCGATGGCGATGTCGTCGATGACACCGGGCGTGCCGATCGCCGAAAGGCCGGTTCGGACGGCGGCGAAGTCAGCGGCGCGGGACTGTACCTGTGCACGAAGATCGGCCGGAACGTCGGCGAACTCGACCTCTCGATCGACGACGCGACTCGCCCACCAGTCGACCACGTCGACGGCGTCGTCGGTTGTTCGCTTGTCCGGGGTGTCGTTCACGAGGGATCCTTCGTATCGAAACTCTGACGTTCGCCGACCCCATTGCGGTTCCGAAGAACATCGGCCAGATGGGCCCGTCCGCGGGCGATGCGCGAGCGAACCGTTCCGATGGGGACCCCGAGAATCTGGGCGATCTGCTCGTAGTCGAGGTCGGCGACGTCCCGCAGAACCACGGCGACTCGGAAATCCTCGGGAACGGAGGCCAATGCACGTTCCAGCGCGTCACGCTCGTCGAGGGAAGCGAAGACCCGGTCACTCGAAAGATCCACGATTCGCGTGGCGTCGAGTTCTTCGCGCCCGACCCTCGGGCGTCGCTGCCGACGTCGAGCCTCGTCGAGTGCCGCGTTCGTGGCGATGCGGTAGGCCCAGGTGCCAAAGGCCGATCGACCATCGAATGACGGAAGCGCGCGAACGATGGCGATCAGCGCATTCTGGGTGGCGTCGTCGGCATCGGCGTCGCTGTTCAGGATGCGACGACACACCGCTCGCAGGCGTGGCTGGTGCCGGCGTAGAAGTTCTTCGACGGCCCGTGCGTCACCGGCGACAGCCGACTCGACGAGTTCGGAGTCAGTGTTGTCGATCATCACTCGGTCTTTCGATGCGCATGGTCGACTCAGGGAGCGGGTGAGACACGAATCTCGGTGATGTTGCCACGGAACGGATTGTCCTTGCTGCAGCCACCGTCACGGCCCACCTCACGCAGGTAGATCAGCGCGTATTGCGCGGGTGTGTTCATCACACCAGTAAGGGTCGGACCGTTCGATGCATCGGACGATCCGATCGATCCGCCCCAGTCGCTCACGTTGTCACTCAGAACGTTCGACGCGTAGACATCGGCCTTCCATTCGTCACCCGAGAGTTGAACGTCGATCTTGGCCAGACTCGCCTCGGTGAGCTTCACGACCAAACCGACTCCCGACTTGCTACCGAAAGTGGACGACTTGTAACAGACCGTTGACCACACCGTTCCGACGTCGCCATCGGTCGTGAGGCTGACCGACGAATCGTTCTCGGTGCGGTCACCTTCCGGGTCGAACGCCGTCACACCGGCCATGACCGGCGGTCCGGAGGCGACGGGGACGGTCGTCGATTCCATCGGCGCGACACTCGTCGAATCACCACCGGTGGCGACGCGCACGATGAGAGTGGCGAGAGCCACCAACGCCACCGCCAAGCCACCCCACAGGATGGGTGACCCGCGGAAGGGCTTCTTGGTGCCGTGCGCTGGCGTCGGGCGCGGACGTGGTGAATTCCCCGACGGCGTGTGGCTCGGAGGCCGGATGATCTTGCCGGGGGTCGGGGTGCGATCGCCGGTGCTCGGATGGGCGACCGAACGGGGCGTTGCGTTGCCGTCGGAATTCGGAACCGCAGTTCGCAGAGCCGATTTCGCTTCGGCGCCACTTGCGTAACGACGATCGGGACGGCGTTCGAGCATGCGGTGGATGACCGCGGCGAGCTCGGCATTCACATCGGAACGAATCGTGGAGATGTCGGTGGCGTCGCGCTGCAGTCGGGCGAGCGCCGTCTCGGTGTCGTTCTTGCCCACGAAAGGCACGCGTCCGGCGAGGCATTCGTAGAGGACGAGCCCGAGCGAGTAGAGATCGGCGCGCAGATCGAGTTCGTCACCCTTCACCTGCTCGGGCGAGAGGTACTTGGCCGTACCCATCATGATGTTCTCGCTCGTCAGGTCTTCACCGCTCCCGAGCGCTTTGGCGATACCGAAGTCGGTGAGCATGACTCGTCCCGACTTGGTGACGAGAACGTTGCCGGGCTTCACGTCGCGGTGGATGATGTTGTTGCGGTGGGCCGCGTCGAGTGCTGCGCAGATGCTGGTGCCGATGTGGACCGTGAGTTTGGGGGACAGTCGTTTGGAGTCGTCGAGCAGATTGCGCAACGAACGTCCGTCGACGAACTCCATGATCACGGCTTGGCGTCCTTGATCGGACACCGCGTCGTACACGGTGACGATGTTCGGGTGGCTCAGACTCGCGGCAGCAATTGCTTCGCGACGAAAGCGTTCGGCCACCGTCTCGTCGGCGGCGAGATGGGGCTTCAAGAGTTTGACGGCCACCACACGATCGAGTTGGAGATCGTGGGCCTTCCAGACGTCGGCCATGCCGCCATGAGCCCACGCCTGATCGAGTCGGTATCGTCCGGCGATCACCGTGTTCGGTTCGGGAGCGTTCACGGACGACATGTCAATCGTCAACGCTAGTTGTGCACCGCCCCTGCGCTGGGGAATTGCGAATCGTTCGCGTCGTCTACTTCACGAAGAAGGCGACACCGATCGTGCCGCGACCCGCGTGCGTGCCGATCACCGCGCCGATGTCACCAACGATGATTTCGCCCGAATACACGGCCTTCAACTGATCGACGAAAGCGTCGACGTCACTGCAGTCGGCATGGAGAACCGCGAGCTCGGAGATACCGGGACTCGCCACTGCTTCTTTGACCTTGTCGACCAAGAACGCAACGGCCTTGCTTCGCGTGCGCTGCTTGCCACCCTCTTCCACCACACCGTCCCGAACCTCGATGATCGGCTTGATCGAGAGAACCGAGGCGAGCATGGCCTTGGCTCCACCGATTCGACCGCCCTTCTTCAGGTTCTCGAGGGTGTCGAGTGCGCCCCAGACCTTGCAGCGAGTGGCCATGTCACGGGCCAAGGCCTCGACGTCGTCGATGGTCCGGCCGGCGCGGCCGGCGCGAGCGCAGGCCACCACGATCGAGCCGAGTCCCATCGACACACTCCGGCTGTCGACGACCCGGACCGGGATCTCCGAACCGACGGCCGCGGCACCCAACTCGGCGCTCTGATGGGTCGCCGAGAGAGCCCCCGACAACGACACGATGACGACCCCCGTAGCCCCCTGACCAGCGAGTTTCCTGATCGCAGCCTCGAAATGACCAGGTGAAGGCGCCGCCGTGGAGGGAAGTTCGGACTCACGAGCACACCGAGCCCAGAACTCGGCCGTGCTCAGTTGCTCGCGATCCACGAGCTCGTCGTCACCGAAGCGGATGTAGAGGGGAACGATCTCGATTCCGAGGGACGTCACCAAGTCGTCCGGAAGATCACACGCGCTGTCGGTGATGATGCGGACACAAGAAGGATGATCGGGCACGCACGGAGGTTAGTTCGGCGCGAACTCAGCCTGGGGTGCGTGGGGAGGGTTCACCACTCGGATGACGAGAGGAGGTGTCGGCCACACCTTCCAGACGGCGTCGGTTCTCTCGACGGAAGTGGGCGATCCACCAGGTGGCGAGGAGCAGGAGGGCGACTCCGGTGACGAGTTGTCCGAGGCCCGCCAGCGCGTTGACGCGTGCAGTGAACACCGTGGGAGGTGCGAGCGAGATGTCACCGTCGGGGGTGAGAAGTTGCAGGGTGACCGGGAAGCGACCGTTGGTCCGAGCTTGCACGGGCACTTCGACCGAGGCGACGGTGCCGGCTGGTATTGCGACCACTTGCTCACCTTCGGGGATCCGAAGTTTGGACGACGTCAGCCGAACGCGGATGCGCAGTTCGGTGTCGCTGTCGTTGCGCAGACTGAGGCGAATCGAACTGTCGCGACCGCCGAGGGTGAAAACGGTCGGAATCGGAGCGGCGACGGAATCGGCCAACCGCTGTGTCTCTTCGACGACCACGGCGAAATAGCCCTCTCGCTGTTCGTCGGAAAGGTTCTGATCAGGGATGACGTCGAGAACTCGGCGCCACATGGTGGGACGTTCATCACCATCGGGGAGCATCGACACGAAGCCGGCGATGCGGGCCTCCGCCCGGTCCATGACGTCACTCAAGTTCGACGGTGACGGGTCCTCGTCGGCCGGCAGGCCGATGTTGACGGGTCGACCATCGGCGAGCGCGACCCGGCTGGTGGCCAAGGCATCGGCAACGGACACGAAAGAGACTTGCCCGGAAGCACCGAGGGTGTCGACGAGCGAGGCGAGTGTGTCGGCGTCCGGCAGTCGGCCGTCCCGGGTGGTGATGATCAGGGCCCGACCGGTCATGTCCTCACCGCGGTCGACGATGTCCTGACGAAGGATCGTGATGTCGGCGAGAACGTATTGCGCACTGAGGAACGCGTTGTCGGCGGATGCGTTCGAGAGGATGTCGGCCACGAGGGGATCGGCGATGAGTCCCTCGATCCGCCCGCCGTTCGGAAGATCGAGATCGACTAGGCGCGTGGAGTCCACGAGCAGGACGTCGTCGACCGACCCGGTTGCGAGGAGTGACGGCAACAACGTGATGGAGCGGAATCCGAGGTCACGAATGAATTGCGCGCCGGCTGCCGAGAGTGGGCCGTCCTGCAACCAAGTCGTGCGATTCGGCGTGGTCTGGGGCAGCGCCTCACCGAGCACGTCCTCACCGAGGCGCAATTGGTTGGTGAAGACTTCGCGGTCGTCCGACGAAGCTGCCGAGGTCGGGTCGAGGTCGACGAAGGTGGTCGACACGACGTCGATCGAGTCCGCCAGTGACAACTGGGTGTAGATCTCGGCATCGTCCGGGTTCGAACGAGAGAGGCCCTCGATCAACTCGGGTCGGAGGGCGACACTGAGTGGCGTGCCGGATGTTGCGTCGACGGCCGTGAGAAGTTGGGTCACGGCCATTCGGTCGGCGGGGGAGACGAGGGTCGTCGAATCCGCCTGAAGGGTCGGACCACCATCCACCGAACCGACGATCGACACGGTGAGTGGGGTGTCAGCCTCGGGTTCGGAACGGCCACCCGGCAGTCGCTCGACGAAGGTGGTGATCGATGCGACAGCGACGTCGTCGACGAGAACCGAGATTCCGATGGGATACAGACCGGTCGCCGACATCTGGAGCCGATCGCGCGTCCGTCGGCCGATTTCGATCGGGACGGCAACTTCGACCACCGGCGAATCCGTCGAACCGTTCGTCGTCAACGGAAGTTCCACCGTATCCACGACCGAGGTCATGTCACCCGCGATCACTCCGTGGACTTCCAGGCGATTCCGTACCGGTCGATACGAGGTGACCGTCGTCGTCAAGCGACCGGTCGATTCGCGCACTTCCTCACCGTCGAGGAGCAGCGAGATGGTGAAGACGGCGTCTTCCACTCCGGCGACGGTTTGATCCTGGGCGATCAACGACACGTTCACATCGTCGGGAGCCGCCTGCACATGACCGGGAAGAATCCCGATCGACGCACTGAGCGCGACCAACGCGGCGATACCTGCGGATCGGTTCACGCCGGTGCCTCGATCTTTCGTTCGAACACCTGCAATGAATCGGGAAGGAGGCGGAAACCGAAACGTTCGTAGAGCGCGAGTGCGCGATCGTTGTCGAAGTTCGTGTTGACGAGTACTTCACGCGCGCCGCGCCGCTGTAACCACGTGAGTCCGTCACACAGGAGCGACGTCGCGACACCCTGACCCTCGAGCGATCGTTCGACGGCCAATCGTTGTATGAATCCCGCCGCACCATTGCGTCCGGTGATGATGTAGCCGGCTGGTTGATCGGAACTCGTGATCGCGATTCGGATTCGGTGCGCCGGCGTCGCGTGGCAGGCATCGAGAATGCTGGGTGCGTCGAGCCCCCAGCGGTTCTCGAACGCCGAGCGGTCGAGGCGAGCAGCGACGGCGAGTTGGCGAGGGCCGCGTAGCGGCCGGAGTTCGTGCTGAATCGTTCCGAAACTCATGTTGCGACTGAGATCGAGCCGCAGGAGCGCGAGAGTCTGGATCGGTTCGAAACCCAACTCGACGAAAGGCGGAGTTGCGCTGATGGCGAGGGCCCCTGTCCGAACGCGTCGAAATCCGTGTTCGGTGATCACGGCGAGCCATTGCCCGAGGGTGTTGACCGACGGAGCTTTGGTGTGGTCGGTCAGCACGAGTTGTGCGGTGGGTGGTTCGTTGGGCCATGGTCGGAGGCGGGCGCGCACGCGACCGTCGTCGAGCATTCGCGGCGGTTCGGTCCGTCGACGTTGACGCATCCCGGCGATCACGTCATCGACGGTAGCGTTCTCGGAGATGGCCATCTTGTTCGCCACGCACGAGGCGTATCTCGATCATCTGACCGGCCCACGTCATCCGGAGCGCCCCGAGCGACTCGGAGCGGTGATCGATGGTTCTCGCGATTCCGGGGTCTTCGATGCACTCGTACCGCTCGTGCCCGAGCCGGCACAGATGCACCATCTGGAGCGGGTGCACACCTCGGCCCACGTGAAAGACGTCGAGTCACTCGTCGCCCGAGGCGGTGGACGGCTCGACCCGGACACGGTCGCCTCGTCGGGATCGTGGCGAGCCGCGTTGCTCGCCGCCGGGGCCGGACTCACTGCGGTCGACGCCCTCACCGAAGGCCGGGCCGATGCGGCGTTCTGTGCGGTTCGCCCACCGGGCCATCACGCGACTCGTTCGCATGCGATGGGCTTCTGTCTGATCTCCAACGTCGCAGTGGTGGCCGCCGAACTCGCCGAGCGCGGTGAGCGGGTGGCGATCGTCGACTTCGACGCGCACCACGGAAACGGAACCCAAGACGTCTTCTATTCCGATCCGCGTGTTCTCTACGTCTCGATTCACCAGTGGCCGCTGTATCCCGGAACCGGATGGTTCGAAGAAATCGGTGAGGGTGCCGGCCGCGGTTCCACCATGAACGTTCCACTGCCACCCGGTAGTGGTGGCGCGATCTACTCGCGGGCGATCGACGAACTCGTTCTTCCTCTCTGTGCACAGTTCGATCCGACCTGGCTCATCATCTCGGCCGGCTTCGACGGACACCGCAACGATCCCATCACCGACCTCGGACTCTCGTCGGGCGACTTCTCGTCGCTGACCGCGACTCTCTGCAAGCTGGTGCCCGCCGGTCGGCGACTCGTGATGCTCGAAGGCGGTTACGACCTCGATGCACTTCGGATGTCGACCGCAGCGTGTCTCGGATCCTTGGCTGGTCGATCGGTGTGTCCCGAGGAACCCACCATCGGTCGCACGACTCTGGCCGACGACATGGTGGATCGGGTGCGGCGATTCTGGGTCGAGTCCGGACTTCTCACTGTTTGAGGAGTGGCGCGTCCTAACCTGCTGACGTGGTTCCCGAGCGTTTCGCGCCCGTTCTCGCGGAGGTCGCCGACGTTGCGGCGCTGTTTCGACAGGCGGGTCACCGGTTGTATCTCGTGGGCGGGACCGTACGCGACCTGTTGAGCGGACAACCGCTCGACAAACTGGATTTCGACGCGACCACCGAAGCCCGACCCGAGGCCGTGAAGAAGATCATCGCTGGTTGGGCTGACGCCGTCTGGACCCAGGGTGAGAAGTTCGGAACCATCGGGGCGCGCAAGGGTGAACGTGTCTACGAGATCACGACGCACCGGGCCGAGGCGTACCACTCCGACACCCGCAAACCCGACGTGGAATTCGCCGACGCGATCGAGACCGATCTTTCGCGACGCGATTTCACGATCAACGCGATGGCTCTTGAGGTCACGACCGATTCGCCCACGCTGGTCGACCCTTTCGATGGTGCCGCCGATCTCCTCACGAAGACACTGCGCACACCACTCGCCGCTGATATCAGTTTCAGCGACGATCCGTTGCGCATGATGCGCGCCGCGCGATTCATCGCGCGCTTCGGCATGACTCCGGTCCCCGAGTTGGTGGCGGCCGTCCGGACCATGAAGGATCGGCTCGAGATCGTGTCGTCGGAGCGCATTCGCGACGAATTGAACAAACTCATCACAGTCGACACTCCCTCACTCGGCTTGTGGTTCCTGGTCGACACCGGGCTCGCCGATCTGTTCCTTCCCGAGCTCCCGGCCATGCGACTCGAGAACGATCCGATTCACCGACACAAAGACGTCCTGACGCACACCTTGGCCGTCATCGAGAACGTGCGTCCCGACGCCGCACCCGCGTTCGATTTCCGACTCACGCGCCTGGCCGCCCTTTTCCACGACATCGGCAAGCCGCGCACACGCGGTTTCCTCGAAGGCAAGGGAACGACGTTCCACATGCACGACGTCGTCGGCGCCAAGATGACCCGCAAGCGACTCGTTGCACTGAAGTTCCCGAACGAAGACGTCGAGAAGATCACCGAACTCGTACGACTTCATCTTCGCTTCCATACCTACGAGATGGGCTGGACCGACTCGGCGGTTCGACGCTACGTGAACGACGCCGGACCACTCCTGGACGAACTGAACGTTCTGACCCGGTGCGACTGCACGACGCGCAACGTCAAGAAAGCCGAACGCCTCGCCAAACGTATGGACGAACTCGAGGCCCGAATCTCGACGTTGGCCGCTCAAGAGGAACTGAAGGCGATTCGCCCGGAGATGAACGGTGTCGAGGTGATGGAGCATCTCGGTCTCGAACCATCGCCGGTGGTCGGAAAGGCGCTGTCGTTCCTGCTCGAGATCCGACTCGACGAGGGATTGATCGGCGACACCGAGATCCGACGCCGACTCGACGCGTGGTGGCAGGCGCGCTCGGGCGCTTCGACATCGGACTAGCCTGCCCGTGATGACGAACGACGGGACCCCGAGCCGTGGAACCTCGTTCGGTTCGAGTTCGTTGCGTGGTATGTCGTCGCTGCGCGGGGGTCTCGTCGACCATCGGATGGCCCGTCGGGCAACGATCAACGAAGTCCATCGCGGCCGGCTGGGACGGGAGGAAGTTTGTGATGCGCACCCCGAGCTCATGCGCGCCGCGCGGTCGGTGGGCAAGCGCACCGAAACCCCGTGTCCGATCTGTTCCGAGGACAATCTCGTACTCGTGACCTACGTGTTCGGCCCGAAACTGCCGTCACACGGCCGACTCGCGGCCGACAACAAGGAGCTCGCGCAGTTCCATCGCCGGGCCGAGGAGTACACCGCCTACGTGGTCGAGGCGTGCTGTACGTGCCGCTGGCACTATCTCGTTCGTGCGCTACCCATCGGCGGTCAGCGCGGTCGGCGACAGGTGGGCTGAGCCATCGCCTGGGGGAGCGGTTCTCGGGGGCGGGACATGTCGAGTTCCCGTGGGATACGCCGTTTCGGTCTGGGCCTGAGCCGTTCGTCGCGACGGAACAGTTGGCTGTCGTACGAGTCGAGCCGTCGACTCCAGCGTGATGCCGTGACCGGTTTGGTGATGGTCTTCCTCGCCGCCCTCGTGCTGTTGGCCATCGGGGCCTTCGGAGGCTCGTTCTCGGTCCAGTCCGAAGACGGTCGTCCGGTCTCCGACGGCAAGGAGTGTGAGGTGCTCGTGGTGTCATCGGTCGACGACCCCTCGGCGCCGGTTCGTCAGATGATCGACTGCGGCGACGAGAGCGATCTCGGGTTCTCCGGATTCCTCCAATATGCGGCGGTCGCGGTGGGAGCGGTGGGAACTCTCCTGCTGTTGAGTGCCGTCTTCTCGCTCGTCCTCGCGGCGAGGATGCCGCGCGAAACCTTGGCGGTGCCGTTCTGTGTGGCGGCGATCGTGCTCGGTGTGATCTCGATCCTGTGGGGTCTGGGCGACACCGGCGGACCCGCCATCGTGTTTCAGGGCGACCGAACAGGTGCGGTGACGGGTGTGTTGCGCGCCGGCGGTCAGTTCACGACGCGCGACGGTGCAATTGCCGCCGGAGTGGGCCTGATCGCGGGGTCGATCGTGCGCCTCACGCGCCCCTAGCGTCCATCACCCCTGCTCAGACCACTTCGCCACACCCCGGTGGCACCATGCCCACATGCTCGTTGCTTCTCCCGTGGTCTCAGGTGATCTGGTCGGTACCCCCCGATACACTCACCCGGTCCATATTCACCCTGCCCCATCCGGGGCCCCGGGGCCGATCGCATCGGCACCGAGTCCGAAGGGAGGTTTCGGTTCACCATGCGTGGATACGAACTCATGATCATCATCGACGGCACTCTCGAAGAGGCTGCCGCTCAGCAGTGGATCGCCAGCGTGACCAAGAGCGTCAAGGCTGCCGGTGGAGAAGTTCACGGCAAGGTCGATTGGTGGGGCAAGCGTCGTCTCGCCTACCCGATCAAGAAGAAGGAAGACGGCTTCTACGTCGTTTTCAATGTCACCGCAGCCGGCGGTGCACTCGACGAGCTCGAGCGCTCGTTGCGTATTGCTGATGACGTCCTGCGTCACAAGCTGTTCCGTCTTCCCGAGGCCGAAGCGGCCCGTCGGGGACTCGTAGCCGCCTGATCAGCGCCGTTCGAACAACCACCAGGAGCATTCACATGGCATCAAACTCGATCACCGTCGTGGGCAACCTCACCCGCGACCCCGAACTGCGCTTCACCCAGTCGGGCAAGCCCACCTGCACGCTCGGTCTGGCCGTCAATCGTCGTTACCAGGTCAACGGCGAATGGCAGGATCAGACCTCTTTCATGAACGTGGTCCTCTGGGACCAGCTCGCCGAGAACGCGGCGGCCTCGCTCAGCAAGGGCACACGAGTCCTCGTCTCGGGTCGTCTCGACGTCCGCGAATACGAAGCCCGCGACGGCAGCGGCAAGCGCCAGTCGGTCGACATCGTCGCTGACGAAATCGGTCCGACCCTGCGCTGGGCCACCGTCACCGTCGAGCGCACCGCTCCCCGTGGTGGTGGCGAGGGTGGCGGATACTCCGGCGGTCGGGGCGCGTCCTCGGCTCCCGCGGCCGACAACTACTCCGACGAAGAACCGTTCTGACCCGAACCCGAATACGACGAAAAGACTGAAGGAAGACCGATATGAGCAACAGCAAGAAGCCCGTCCGCCGGGGAGCCCCCAAAGACGGCGGACGCAAGATCAAGAAGAAGGGCAATGTTCTTGCCGCCGAGAAGATCGAGTACATCGACTACAAGGACGTCAACCTGCTTCAGCGGTTCATGTCCGACCGCTCGAAGATCCGCGGCCAGAAGATCAACGGCCACACGGTGCAGCAGCAGCGTGAACTCGTGACCGCCATCAAGAACGCCCGTGAGATGGCTCTTTTGCCGTACACCAAGCGCGTCGCTTCGGTGGGTCGCGGTCCTCGTCGTGGCCCGGCGGTCGAAGAGACCGTCGATCAGGTTGCCGAGGTCGAGATCGAAGATCAGGTCACCGAGAATCTGGTCGAGGAGACCGAAGAGGGCGAGGGCTGATCATGAAGGTGATTCTCCGTTCCGACATTTCCGGTTTGGGCAAGCGCGGCGACATCGTCGATGTCGCCGATGGCCACGGCCGGAACTATCTCCTGCCGCGCGGCCTGGCCATCACGGCCTCCGATGCCGCTCAGTCGCAGGCCGCGGCCATGCGCCGTCGTCGCGACCTTCGCGATGCCGCCGATCGTGATGCTGCCCAGACGGTGGCTTCGGCCCTCGTTGCCAAGGTGATCGAAGTCAAGGTCAAGGCCGGTGGAGAGGGTCGTCTGTACGGCTCGGTTCACGCCGCCGACGTGGCCTCGGCCATCGAGGCTCAGACCGGTATCGAGATCGATCGCAAGAAGCTGACCGTGCCCGACCACATCAAGTCGGTCGGTGAGTACAGCGTTGGAGCCAAGTTGCACTCCGACGTCGAATTCGCGGTCACCATCAACGTCGTCGCCAAGTGAGTTGGTCGGGGCTGTCCACAGCCCTGACGACTTGTCCACAGGAAGATCACAGGGCTATGCCCCTAGCGATTAACAGGTCTATTGGGTCAGAGTGGTCCCGATGACCGACACCGTTCCTCCCGTCTCGTCCTCGCGGGGATCGCGTGCGAACGTCAAGCCGGCAGTGACGACGCGCGTCCCACCGCACAACCTCAGTGCCGAGGAATCGCTCCTGGGTGCCATGTTGTTGTCGCGCGAGGCCGTGAACACCGTGAGCGAACTCGGTCTCTCGGTGGAGGCTTTCTACAAGCCGGCCCACCAACACGTCTTCGATGGCATCCGCAATCTCCTGTCGGGTGGTCAGCCGGTCGACGCAGTCACGGTGGCCGACGAACTCCGCCGGGTGGGTCTGCTCGACCAGATCGGCGGCCTCGATTTCCTCCTGCAGTTGCAGAACACCACACCTGTGATCGGCAACGTCGGTCGTTACGCCAAGATCGTGATGGATACGGCGGCCTTACGTCGGCTGATCTCGGTGGCGAGTGAGATCGCTGAGATCGCCTACACCGAACCCGACGATGTTTCGCGCGCCCTCGATGCCGCCGAATCGAAGGTGTTCGAAGTGGCCGATGAGCGAGTGACCGACTCGGTTCAGGAGATCCGTGAGGTCCTGCGCATCACCACCGACGAACTCGAACGCCGCTATACGGAGAAGGCCGGTGTCACCGGAGTGGCCACCGGTTTCCACGACCTCGACAACGCGCTTCTGGGTTTGCAGCCCGCCTCGCTTCTCATCCTCGGTGCTCGCCCGGCCATGGGTAAGTCGGCGCTCGCTCTGAACATCGCCACCAACGTCGCCAAGTCAACGCGCAAGCCGGTGCTCGTGTTCTCGCTCGAAATGAGCCACAGCGAACTCGCTCACCGAATCCTGTCGTCGGAAGCCCGAGTCGATTCGAAGAAGCTTCGGACCGGCAATCTCACCGGCGCCGAGTGGAGCGACGTCAACAACGCAGTCGGTCGTCTGGAGGTACCGCTCTTCCTCGACGACAATCCGGCGGTCACGGTAATGGAGATCCGGGCCAAGGCCCGACGCCTGAAGGCGCGCTACGACGATCTGGGTCTGATCGTGATCGACTACCTGCAACTCATGAGTGGTGGTCCGCAGGCCGAGAACCGTCAGCTCGAAGTGAGTGAGATCAGCCGAAACCTGAAGGTGCTCGCGCGCGAACTCAACGTTCCGATCCTCGCCTTGAGCCAGTTGAGCCGTCGTCTCGAAGAACGCTCCGACAAGAAGCCCCAACTAGCCGACCTACGTGAGTCCGGTTCACTCGAACAGGACGCTGACGTCGTGATGTTCTTGTATCGCGACGAGGTCTACAAACAGGACTCCACCGATCCGGCATTGAAGGGCATGGCCGAACTCATCATCGCCAAGCACCGTGCCGGTCCCATCGCCACCATCCGTCTTGTGTTCCAGGGTGAGTTCACGCTCTTCCGCAGTGCGGCTCGAGGTGTGAGCACGCAGGTGGAAGAAGAGATCTGATCTCAGCCCGCGGGCAGAAGGATCGCGTCACCTTCCGGTTGCCAGATCTTGGCCCCGAACACCTTTTCCATCTCCGGCTTCGGATCCATGAGTAGTTCCATCGCGTGCTTCTTCTCGTCGTCGGTGAAGTCGCGGACGGTGTGGCAGAACTCGACGGTGTTGCCCTCGGGGTCGCGGATGTAGATCGAACGACAGAACTCGTGGTCGACTTCGAGCACGGTCTGCCCGTGGGCCCGCCACCGCTCGCGATGCCGCTCGAGGTCTTCGGCAGTGGGGGCGTCGAAGGCCAGGTGGTTGGCCCACCACGGAAGTCCGGCGCTCTTGTTGAGGTTTGTACCGAACTCGGCTCCGATCGACTCGTCGTGGATCTCCCAGAACGCGATCATCCCTTGCTCACCACTCGGTGATGTACCGGTGGAATAGAAGAAGTGCTTGCTCCAACCCCCTTCCGGCGTGGGAGCGGTGACGACCTTGACCAACTCGAATCCCATCACGTTCGTGTAGAAGTCGTAATTGGCCTTCGTGTCGTGAATGGCGATGGCGACGTGGTGGAAACCCATGTGGGCAGTTTGGCGCACAACCATCGAGTTGTCAGCACCCGGAATCCCTTCGGCTGCTCGGAGGCTGGCAGACTCGGGACGTGTTTCTCGGTGAAGACCTTCTCGCCTGGCTGGTGCTGGCCTTGGGCGGCGCATTGTTCGTGGGTAACTCCCTGGCCATCGTGAAGCCGCCGCCGCGAGCCAAAGAGGGGGACTTGGCCAAGGCTCCGGTTGCGCGGAGCGTGGGCATGGCCATCGTCGGTCTGATCGCTGCCGTGTGGGCCCTGGCCTCGCTCGTGGCCGGATGAAGGCTGTGTCGTGAGCGCTGACCGACTTCGCCAACAGCTCGATTTCCTGGTGGAGATCGACCGTCTCAAGCAGATCGAGCGCCAGACGCACATCACCGGCGGATCTCGTCGTGAGAACACGGCCGAGCATTCGTGGCATCTGGCCATGTACGCGCTGATCCTCGCCGAGTGGAGCAATGCTGACGTCGATCTCTTTCACGTGCTGGCGCTCTGTTTGGTGCACGACATCGTGGAGATCGATGCCGGTGACACCTTTGCCTACGACACGTCGGCCAACGCCGACAAAGCCGATCGGGAGCAACGTGCCGCGGAGCGACTCTTCGGACTCCTTCCCGATGATCAGGCCCAGTACTTGTGGCGCCTGTGGGAGGAATACGAAGACCAGGAGACTCCCGAGAGCAAGTTCGCCAACGCGGTCGATCGCATGCAACCGGCCATGCTCAACCACTTGGCCGGTGACGAATCGCCGTGGAAGCGACACGGCGTGTCGGTTCCACAGGCCATGAAGAGGTTGTCGCCCATCGGGGACGGCTCGGATGCCCTGTGGGAGCACACCTTGGGCCTCATTCACGATGCACGGCAGAGAGGTCATCTGGCCGAGGGCGACCTCTGACTTCTCACTCCCGGCCGATCGGGCCGAGAATCGACCATGCGCAAAATGTTTACGGCGGTGGCGGTGGTGGCGGCACTCATGTGGGCGAGTCCGGCGAGCGCCCACGACCCGATCATCCTGACCGCCGAACAGCGAACGCCGGCCGATGGTCCGCTGCTTCCTGACGGAACGGTGTCGTTCGCCTTGTACGGAACGATCGATGCTCCTTCGGACACGCGCGGTTTCCGGGTGAGTTTCGCCGAAGGAGACCCGTTGTATCTGTCGCTCCTCATTCCGGATCTCGAGCCCGAGAACGCCTTGGCTGCCGAGGATCTGCCTCATCTCATCGTGGAAGACCCCAATGGTGTGATCACCGAATTCACGACCGATGAACGGGTTCCTTTCGCCGAACCATTCACCGGGACCAATTACGTCCGATTGATCGAGGACGTCGGAGTTGCCGTGGCGGGCACCTATTCGGTCACGATCAGCGGTGCGGTACCGGCGCGATTCACGGTGTCGGTGGGCACGAAGGAGTTGTTCGGTACCGAGGTGGAGAATGTTCCGAATCGCGAACTCGGTGTCGCGGGTGTGATGGCTTGGTACACCACACCACCGGCAACATTGGCGCCCACGACGGTCCCGAACACCACCGTTGCCCCAACGTCATCGGTGACCCCGACCACCGAAGCTGCAATGGCGGACAACGAAGACGAGTCGGATGACGGTTCGTCAAACACAGGCGTGATCGTGGCCGTGATCGCGGTGTTCGTGGTGGCCGCGGCGATGATGATGCGTCGCCGCCGACCGTCGGCCTGAGGATCAGTCGTCCCAGGTGACGGTGCGATTGACTTCGCTGATCTCCTTGACTTCGCTGATCTCGTTGGCCGCCGGTACCCCGAGTTCGCGCATTTTGCGCGATTGCGGCCGCAGACGGCTTTCGAATGAGGACGCCGCCTTGTTGAAGTTCTCAACGGCCGATTTGAGGCCGCTGCCGACTTTGTTGAAATGGTCGACGAAGGTGGCCAAGCGGTCCGACAACTCGGCGGCCTCCTTGGCGATGATGGCTGCGTTCTCGGCCTGAGCAACCTGCTTCCAGCCGTACTCCACCGAGCGAAGCATGCCGAGGAGAGTCATGGGCGTGGCAAGGAGGATGCGAGATCCGATGGCGAACTCCGACAACGCCGGATCGGCGGTGAGAGCAGTGGCCAGAACACCCTCGGTCGGAACGAAAAGCACCACGAAATCGACCGCACCATCGACGTAACGCGAGTAGTCCTTGGCCGCGAGTTCGCGGATGTGCTTCTTCAGAGCTTCGGCCTGAACCTTGGGTGCGTTGGTGTTGTTCTCGAAGTCGATCTTGGGTGCCTTGGCATCGACCACGATGCGACGACCGTTCGGAAGGCTGACGACGAGATCGGGGCGGATGTTGGAGTCCTCGCCCGTGGTCGTGGCCTGATCGACCCACGAGATGTGCTTGGTCATTCCGGCGAGTTCGACGGTCCGCTTCAACTGGAGTTCACCCCAGTCGCCGGAAACCTTGGTGCCCTGCAGTGCGGTGGAGATCTGAAGAGTGGCCTGATTGAGACGGTTGCCTTGTTCGAAGAGGCGGTTGTTCTGCTCCGAGACGTTCTGGAACTCCTTCAGAAGGGTGGCCTTCTCCTCGGCCGCGGCGACTCGGTTTTCCGCCAATGCCTTCTGGATCACCTGGATCTGTTCGCGCACCGGTGCGAGAAGTGACTCGGGATCGAGAACGGGCGCGACAGGTGCGACCACGGGAGGCGGGGTCGGAGCGGGTCGACCCCGCAGCGTGTTGAGTGCGAAGAGTCCGCACAGGACGACGAGGAGGATCAGGATGGCGGTGTTCATGACTCTCCAACGCTCCGAGTGGGTGAATGTGTGCTCACGGGACCCGAATTCCTTCGGCGGCCACGACTTTGCCTTCGATCACGGTGAGGAGATACGGGGTGAGGACGATGGCTTCGGTGTCTTCGTCGGGTACGACCACGGTGGTCTGTCGACCGTTCACGAGTGGCCACCAGTTGGCCGGGCTGATGCTGCGGCTGGTGAAGGCACCGGTGGCCGGATCGCCGAAAGTGGGTAGTGACACGAAGATGAGATCGGCAACCGCAACCTTGAGCAGGCCGCTTAGAGACGGGTCGGATCCGTAGTCGTCGAGGCAGGCATCGGGATCGTCTCCGAATTCGGCCCGACAGGATTCGGATCCCCAGAACACCTGGCGGAGTTCGAAGGTGATGGTCCGCTCGGGTTCGTCGGCTGATGAGTCGATGTAGCCCCAGTAGTAACCATCGGGCAGAGCGGCGGTGATGACACCCTTGCTGATCCAGCTCGGCGAGAGTTCGGCCGAGATCGCCGGAACAACCGGCGGATCGACCAAGGTGAAGTCGTCGAGCACCGAGCCATCGGAATGATCGGAGTCCTCGGTTTCGATGTGGACGGTGACGGGTGGAGCCACGGTGCCACCGGGCTCGGACACCGAAGGTGTGGTGTCGGCCGATGCGGACTCGGTCGGGGTCGAGGTGTCGGCCCCGCCGATCAGCGCCGGACTCGTTGCGGTGTCGTCGGAACGGTTAGCGGCGAACACCACGAGGCCTCCGACACCAGCCATGAGCAGGACCAGGAGGAAGAGAGGAAGGCGACTCGCCTTCCTCTTGCGACGTTTGCGCTTGGCCACGACGACAGTCTGACAGACCCGTGTGGCGGGGTGCGGTTGCTCAGAGTTTCCGCAGGCGGACGTCGGACACTCGGTGATCGTGTCCCTTGCGCAGGATCAACGAAGCCCGGTCGCGGGTGGGCTCGATGTTTTCGCGCAGGTTGAGTCCGTTGATCTCTTTCCAGATGAATCGTGCGGTTGCGACTGCTTCATCGGAGGTGAGTTGCGCGTAGTGCTGGAAGAAGCTGTTCGGATCTTGGAAGACCGAGTTCATGAGTGAGAGAAAGCGATCGACGTACCAGTTCTCGATGTCGGCTTCGTCGGCGTCGATGTAGATCGAGAAATCGAAGTAGTCGCTCACGAACTCGGTCGCGTCGGATCCCGGTGCTCCCACCTGCAAGACGTTGAGCCCCTCGAGGATCAAGATGTCGGGCTGGCACACCTTGACCGATTCTCCGTCGACGATGTCGTACACCACGTGGCTGTAAACAGGAGCCGAGACGGTCGGTTGACCGCTCTTCAGATCGCGGAGGAACTTGAGAAGTGCCCGAGTGTCGTAACTCTCCGGGAACCCCTTGCGGTTCATGATGCCGCGTTCGTCGAGAACCCGGTTGGGGTGCAGGAAGCCATCGGTGGTGATGAGGTCGACCTTGGGATGGTCGGGCCAACGCGCGAGCAGTGCCTGCAGGATGCGGGCGAAGGTGCTCTTGCCCACAGCAACGGAGCCGGCGACGCCGATCACGTACGGAACCTTCGGGGCGAGAGTGCCAAGGAACGTGGCCGACACCTTGTGCAGATTCTGTGTGGCCGACACGTAGAGATTCAGCAGGCGGGTGAGTGGCAGGTACACCGCAGCGACCTCGTCGAGGTCGATGCTCTCGTTGATGCCGCGCAGGTTGTCGAGATCGGTCTCCCGCAGGGTCATGGGTGTGGCGGCTCGAAGTTCGGCCCATTGATCGCGGTCGAAAGAGACGTAGCGCTCGCCCACGTCCCGAACGCTACGGCCCGACAGCCCGAACCGACGACTTCGCCGTCAGGAGGGGCGACGAGGCGAGACCGATCCCTCGCCCGCGGTGAGTACATCGACGCCCGTGTCGGTCACGAGCACGGTGTGTTCGAACTGCGCGGTTCGCTTGCCGTCGGCGGTCACGGCAGTCCAGTCGTCGTCCCACATCTTGTGCTGCCAGGTGCCGATCGTGATCATCGGCTCGATCGTGACGACCATGCCGGGCTTCATGATCATGTCGTTACGCGGGTCGTAGTAGTGCAACACCTGGATGTCGGTGTGGAACTGCTCGCCGATTCCGTGGCCGATGAACGCCCGCACGACACCCAGTCGATTCTTGGTGGCGTGATCCTCGATGGCCCGGCCGATATCGGACAACGGACGGTCGGGGCGCACGGCCTCGATCCCCCGCCACATGCATTCTTCGGTGACCTTCACGAGTCGTCGGCTCTCAGCGTCGACATCACCCACGAAGAACGTCGCATTGGTATCGCCGTGCACGCCACCCACGTAACACGTCACGTCGAGATTGATGATGTCGCCATCGTGCAGCACCGTGGAGTCGGGGATGCCGTGGCAGATGACTTCGTTGAGTGACGTGCACACACTCTTGGGGTAACGGTGATAGTTGAGCGGGCTCGGATACGCACCGCGCTCGACGGTCAGATCGTGCACGAACACGTCGATGTCGTCGGTGGTGATGCCGGGCTTCACGAACTCACCCGCCAGACGCAGAATGTCGGCCGCCATCGTGCACGCGTGCCGCATGCGCTCGATGATCTCGGGAGATTTCACCCGTGGTTCGTTCCAGCGCGGTACGTCACCGCTATCGGCATACGGCGGTCGGGCGATGTGCGACGGAACAGTGCGCATCGGTGAGACGACTCCGGGAAGGATCCGCCCCTCCATGCCCTTGTGACACCGCTTGTAACGACGCCCCGAACCGCACCAGCACGGATCGTTCGACTGCGGCAGAACCGCAGGAGGAGTCCGGCTGTCGATCGTCACGCCGTCAGGTTATCGGTGGCCGCTTCGGTGACCGTCGGCCGAGTCGCCGATGAATGGGACTCCCGACCCATCGACCGTCAAGCCTCCGTCGCCCACGATCTCGATCACATCACTTCGTTCGGTCTCTGGTGAGGGAGTCATGAATCAACAACCAACAACATCGATCGGTTCGATCGAAGGTCGCAAGGCCGCCGTCGACGCTCGGGTGCTGGCACCCCTTCGCCGACGAGGCGTACGTCTACCCGAACTCGGAATCGGGATCGCAGTCATCCTCGTGTCGGTCATCGGCTCGCTGTGGTGGCAGTCCCGAGGCGCCAGTCCGAATCGAATTGCCGTGGCGGCCGACGACTTGAGGGCGGGCGACATTCTGGAGTCGGATGATCTGGCCGCGGTCAGCATCTCGAGTGACGACGAGTTGCTGCTCCTCGCGGCGGCCGAGGCGACAACGATCGTCGGTCAGCGGGTCGTCACCGACATCCCGGCGGGTACTCCTCTCACGCGAGCCCAGTTCTCGGAACTGATGCCACTTTCCTCGACCGAATCGTTGGTGGGAGTGGTCGTGGATGCTTCGCGGGCGCCGCTGGAGATCGTCGCCGGCGATCTTGTCGATGTGGTCGCGCTCGATCGGGATCTCACCGGCTCCGACATCGTGAGTTCCGTCGTTCGGCAGGCCCAAGTGTGGTCGGTTTCCGTACCGAATGAGGTTCTCGATGAACGCTCGGTCACCTTGCGAGTACCCAAGTCGTCGATCGACCTCTTCGTGGGGCACGACGAGATCCACCTGATGAAAGCCGGCTCCTGACATGGCTCTCGTCGTCACTGCCACGACCGGTGGTCTGATGGACCTCGGAACGGTCTCGCTGCACATCGCCTCGATGTGGTCCACTCCGGTGTGCGTCATCGAGGCCGACCCCGATGGCGGTCGACTGGCCGCTCGACACAACTGGGAGGTCCGACCGGGGCTCGTGGAGCTCGCCGCTCGTTTGCGATCCTCGACCGGCACCCCACCGAAGACCGATGAATTCATTCGACATCATGGTGATGGTGTGTCGGTGGTTGTTGCACCTCCGGCGGCCGAACCAGTCATCGCCGCCCTCGGTGTCCTGGCTTCCCGACCGCGAATGCTCGAAGAGGCGATTGGTACCGACGTGATCGTCGATGTCGGTCGCGCCCGACCGGATTCCCCGGCTCGAGAATTGATCGCAGCCGCCGACGTACGTCTCCTCGTGACCCGAACCGATCTCGAGGATGTCGTGTCGGTCGTCCATCGAAGCGATCATCTTCGGTCGCTCGGCGACTGGAAGGTACTCACGGCCGGTGGTCGATACGGAATGGACGAGGTCGACCGCGCTCTGGAGTGGCCGGTGATCGCCGATCTGCTGCCGAGCGATCGGAGGAGTAGCGGCCGCCTGAAGGAAGCAGTTGCCCGACTTCGTTCGACTTCGATGGTGGACACATCTCATCTGGTGACGGCGGTGGCGTAGCCATGGACGACCAGATCCTGATGAACAAGGTTCGTGAGCGAGCGGCCGAAGCACTGATCGCTCACCGCCAGGAGAGTCGAGAGACCGGCGCGCGACCGAGGCCCGGAGCCGAAGAGGTGGTCATTCGCTCGGCTTGCGGAGTCCTCCTCGACGAGGAGGCGTCGTCGCGCCTGTTGAGTGGCCGTCCCACTCTCGACATCGACACCGAACGACGGATCACCAAGCGTGTCGTCGACGAGTTGCTCGGGATGGGGCCCCTGCAGGACCTCCTCGACGATCCGGAGATCACCGACATTCACGTCCGGGGCACCTCGCCGGTTTGGGTGAAGCGACGGGATGGAAGCCGGCTCGAGATTCCGTCCATCGTCGATCACCCCGATGAATTGGTTGCGCTCGTTCGAAATGCAGCTTCACGGTCGTCCCGCGGTGAGCGTCGCTTCGATGCCTCGACCGTCGAGTGCAACCTCTGTCTGGAAGATGGCAGCCGGCTGTTCGCCATCATGGACGTCTCGTCCGAGCCCTCGTTGGTGATCAGAAAGCACCAGTTCTCACTTGCATCCCTGTCCGATCTCGAATCCACCGGGATCTTCGGCTCCGAAGTGAGTGACTTCTTCCGAGCTGCCGTCCGGGCCCGTAGGAACATCGTGATCGCCGGTGGCACCGGGTCCGGAAAGACGACTCTTCTGCGCGCCCTGATCAACGAGGTTCCACGGGACGAGCGCATCGTCACGATCGAGGATGCCTACGAGTTGGGTATCGACCGTTTCGGAGATCTGCACCCCGACCACGACGCACTGCAATCGAGGCCACCGAACATCGAGGGCAACGGCGCCATTCCTTTGGCCGATCTGACTCGGATGGCTCTACGAATGGATCCTGATCGAGTGATCGTCGGCGAAGTGCGGGGCGCGGAGGCCTTTCCGATGTTGATGGCAATGAGCCAAGGAAACAACGGATCCATGTGCACGTTGCACGCCGACTCGACTCGATCGGTCTTCCCCAAGCTCGCGGCGTACGTTTCCATGGCTGAAACAGGACTTCCCGTCGACATCGTCAATCTCGTGATCGCCTCGGCGGTGCACCTCGTCGTGCACATCGAAATTCGCAACGGCCGACGGAGGATCACGAGCATTCGAGAGGTGGTCGATGCCGACGGGGCTCGCATCGTTTCGAATGAGATCTTCGAGAGTGATCAACGTGGTCGTCTCGAGTCCGCATTTCCGATGACGGCCGAACTGCGGGATCTGCTCGACGAATACGGATATGCCGCGATTCGGGACAACTCACGCCGATTCCCGGTGGTGGCCTGATGTCGGTCGTCTGGTCTCTCGCCTTCGGTCTCTCCATCGGCTCGGGTGCGGTGTTCGTCATCGCGGCGTTGCGAGGTGTGGAGTTTCCGGGAGGTCATCGGTCCAAGGGAAGTTCTCGTTCCGGGAATTCCGACGATCGACCCCTGGTGGAAGGTCTTGCCGTCTGGATCGAGCAACTCCGCGACATGATGGCCGGCGCGCGGGGACTCGAGCAGGCCTTGTCGGCAAGTGCGACGACCGCACCCAGCATTGTTCGACCGGCTGTGGAGCGCCTTTCGGCCAATCTCGAGTTTCAATCGCTATCAACGGCGGCTCGTGGTTTCGCTTCGGATGTGAATCATCCCCTGGCCGACTTCGTGGCTGCGGTTCTGATCACGACTTCTCGGCATCAAGCCCGGGACGTCGTGGCTTTGCTGACCCAGTTGGCCGAGACATGTCGCGATGAGGTTTCGATGCGTACCCGGGTGTGGGTGTCGCGTGCGCGTACCCGAAGTGCGGTGCGGATCATCTCGGTGGTGGTCGTTGCATTCATTGCGGGTCTCTTCATCCTCAATCGCGACTATCTGGCTCCTTACTCGTCGGCAGGTGGCGCCATCGTGCTGGTCGTCGTGGTCTCGCTCTTCGCCGGATCCTTCCTGGGTCTCCGGCAACTGGCCCAATTCGACGTTCCTCCTCGGTTCGTGGCCGCATCAGAGGTCGAATCATGAGCATTCTCATGGGGGCTTTGCTCGGTACGGGTGTGCTGCTGGTCATGATGGCGATGCGACCACGCGAACTGGAAGTGGCCCTGGCCACTTTTGGTACCGGGGCGATCCGCTCGGAAACGATGGCTCGACGAGCCCTCCGACTTTCCGCGACGCGATTTGCTCCAGCGTCGAGTGATCTTGCGGTCACCGGTCGTTCACTCGAGTCGTTTGCCCTCGAACGCATCGTGTGCCTGGCGATCGGCGCCGGGATTCCGATCGGTTGTGGAGTGATCACCCGAATCGGAGGCCTGACACTTCCGATCGGCTTGCTGTTGCCGTTCGTTCTCGCAGGAGCAACGGCCGGTGCGATGTTGCCCGTCATGACCGTTCGTCAATCGGCGGTGTCGGCCCGTCGGGACTTCCGCTCGTCCTTGTCCGCCTACCTCGATCTCGTTTCGATCATGCTGGCCGGGGGAGCTGGAGCGGAAACCGCCCTCGTCGCCGCGGCCCGAGTCGGATCCGGTCGAACCTTTGCCGTCGTGACCGAGTGCCTCGAAATCGCGCGTTCCAGCCGACGTTCGTTGTGGAGCGTTCTCGCCGAAGAAGGCGACCGTCTCGGGATCATCGAGCTCCCCGAGCTCGCATCGACCATCCAGTTGAGTGGTGAGCACGGTGCTCGTATGACGGCATCACTCACCGCCAAGGCACGTTCCCTGCGCGCCAAGCAGATGGCCGACATCGAAGCTTCGGCGAACGCGGCCACCGAACGAATGGGTTTACCCATGGTCCTGATGTTCATGGGATTCCTGGTGCTTCTCGGGTATCCGGCGATGCACCTCATCAGTCAGGGATTCAGCAGCTGAATCACTGGGAAACAACACACCAAAGGAGAAAGAAATGACGCAATTCAGACAGATCTGGGACTACTACTCGATTCGCTTGGCGGCGTCTCGAGAAGCGGACCAAGACGCTGGTGAGGTCAGCGCAACGACGGTGGTACTGGCCGCTGCGCTGATCGCCTTGGCGATCTCGGTCGGGGTCATCATCACCAACAAGGTTCGTGACAAGGCGAACAGCCTCGACCTGGGCTGAATCCGACATGAGATCAACTCGTCGCGATCGAGGTTCGGCCACCTCCGAACTCGTGATCCTCACCCCGGTTTTGGTTCTTCTGATTCTGCTGGTCGTACAGATGTCGATCTACTTCCACGCTTCGCACGTGGCGTCAGCAGCCGCTTCGGAAGGCGCTGCGGTGGGGGCCGGGGCCGTACCGGACGAGGGCCGGGCCGAGATCGCGGCGACCGAGTTCGTTCGACAGCTGGGCGGGACCATCACCCAACCACCCCGCGCGTCGATCGATTCCGAATTGATGAAGGTCCGGGTCTCGGTCGCCATTCCGGCGATCGTCCCGTTTTTCACCGAAGAGGTCGTGCGTGAGGCAGTGGAGCCGCTCGAAGAGGTCGTGGTGGAGGCCGAGCGATGAAGCGATTGCTCCGGGACCACGGGAGTGTGTCGGTCGAGATGGTCGTACTCACCCCTCTGCTCGTTGTACTCACCTTGTTCGGAGTCTTCGCGGGCCGAGTGACCGAAGGTCTCACCTCGGTCCGACACGCAGCCGATCAAGGGGCGCGGGCTGCTTCGAAGGTTGCCGTGGCGCGGATGGAGATGGTCGGCCGCGAGGCCGCTCTGGAGGATTTGCGGAGTCACGATGTGGCTTGCACTACCCCTCGCATTTCGGTCACCCGAGGTGACGGCGGACGGACGGTCACGGTGGGTATCGAATGCTTCTCATCCAACGATGGACTCGGACTCCTCGGCGTCTCCTCACCCCCGACGCGAGCAAGCTCGACCGAAGTCATCGACTTCTATCGCGGAGGAGACGAATGAGGGCGACGTGTCGCGACCATGGGATCATCTCAGCTTTCGTCGTCGGCATCGTGCTGACTCTCATTCTGTCCACCGGGCTCGCTCTCGACAGTGGTCGATTGGTTGCCGCGCGAGTCGAGATCGCCGACCACGCCGAAAATGCAGCCCGACTCGCAGCGCAGGAAGTAGTGGGTATCCGTTCGGGCCGTCCGGTGGTCGACCCGGTACGAGGCCGCCGTGTCGCCTCCACTTACTTGGCAAGTCATGGCCTGGACGGAACCGTCACTATCGGATCGCGATCGGTCACCGTCGAGGTCCACACGACTCGGAACATGCTGATACTCCAGTTGGCTGGTATTTCGTCGAAGACGGTGTCGGCATCCCGTACTGCGGAGATCACCGACGCATGAGAAAGATGATCTTTCGTTTGCTATTGATCGTTTTCGTCACTCTTCCGTTGATCGGTGGAACGATCGGTCTGGGGACGCAATTCGATTCCGGGTCTCTTGCTCGGGACATCACCCAGTTGTTCATTCGGACATGGAGTGGCGAGGTCGACGCTGGAGTTCTGATCGCCTGGTGTTCGATCGGTCTGTTGGTGACATGGTGGTTGGTCGGTCTCTCGTTGATCAGAGCGATGATCAGCCTGCGCAAGGGTGGGGGCACGAGAAGCGGTGTTGGTCGATGGCTTGCCGTCGCGGTGATCACCGGAGCTCTCCCCATCGGTGAAACAGCGGTGAGTGCTTCCGAGTCAGCGCCGATTTCAGTCGAGTCATCGACGGTTGGTTCGAAGGTTGAGGACGAGTCGACTGCTCGCGGATTGGACGCCAACGAAGTCCTTTCTTTCAGTCTCGGAGCCGGATCGGCATTGGTGGGGGCCGGAATGGTCAAGCGGATACGGCATAGCCAGCTCCGCCGGCTTCGTGAGGTTGATCGCGATTCGGAGCCGATCCGCGTCCCGGACGAGCTCGTCGAGTGGCCGGCATGGAAACGCGCCGAAGTGCTCGTCGAGCGAATGGAGTCGGCGATCGCAATTGCCGCCGAGATCGAGCGGGAAGCACAGGTTGTCCAAGTGGTCGTTCACGAATCGGGGGATCTCCTCCTCGAGTTCGATCGAGTCCCCAAAGTCACCGAACCCTTCGAACGCGTCTCGAACCGAATCGCTCGTCTACGAAGTGCGGTCGATGTCGGCGCTTCGAGGTCGTCGGAGCTCCTGACCGTGCTGATCCACGTCGGGCGAACCACGGGTGGAAGCGTTTGGATCAACCTCGCGGCAACACGAAGCTTCATGGTCGATGATGAGGCTGACGACTCCGCAGTGGTGTGGCGTGCACTGACCTCGGGCGTCCGACTCGGACCTTTCAATGAACGGGTGACGATCGTAGGCGGCGAGCAAGATGGAGCCGTCGGTACCGGTTTGATGACGACGGAGTCCGAGGTAGCCACGGTGGCTGGATTGATCTCGGATATCGGCCCGACTTTGGCGCTTCTGGAGGCACGGGACGAGAGGTTGAATCCCGCCAACATCCTCTGCCTCTGTCAGGGAAAAGCCGGTCCTCGCGATCACGGTTTGGTCACGTCTGACAGTGGCTGGCGCCTCATGCCTTCGGGGATTGCAATCGAGCCAGTGGGGATGGCCGATGACGAAATTCAGCGCGTTCGTCAGTTGCTTGGTGACGAACACCTGCCGATGATCGTCCGGGAACGAGTCCCCGTGGAGATGGTGTGTGAGCCACACCATGCTCTGCCTCAGTGGACGTTCTTGGCGAGCGTGATGGGCCCACCCATGGTGGCTCATCGATCGCAGGGTCGAGTGGAGTTCGAGCGCTCGAAGGCCGAAGAACTCGTGATCTGGCTGGCTCTTCATCCGCAACAGCGACGTCGCTCACTTGCCCGCACTGCGCTCTGGAACGCCGCGGTCAAGGACGCAACTTTCTCGAACATCACTGCCGAGGTGCGCCGGGCATTGTCGATCATCGAAGACTCCGGCCCTGGTGAGCATTGGCTCGGTATCACGATGACCGACGATCTACCCCTGCACGAGTCCATCGTCGCCGACTCTCACATTCTGAAAGGGGCCTTGGACCATGCCCGGTCGGTACCGGAAGACGACGGGATCGGAGCTCTTCGCGAAGGCCTGGATCTTGTTCGGGGAACGCCGTTCTGTGGTTCGAACTTCATATGGCCTGATTACATCGGCGTGAGCAGTGATGTCGCCGTGATGATCGTACGTGCGTCGATGCTCATGGCCGATATGTGTCGGGAGGTTGGTGACCTGGAAGGTGTTTATTGGGCGACAGCGAAGGGGCTCGCAGCATTACCTGGGCACGAAGAACTCGTCGCGATACGCATGAAGGCTCACGCCGACCACGGCGACTTCAGCGGTGTGCGTGCCGAGTGGGATTCGTATTGTCGGGCGATCGCTGCCGACGAATGGCGTCCGTCCGAGCCGGCCCCGAAACTTGTCGAGTTATGGCGACAACTCGGCGGAAGGCCAGCTACCTGATCGTCAGATTCGCGAGAAGAGGACTCCGAAACAGCCCACCAAGAGCGTCATGATTGTTGCAGTGTTGATCCGCAATGACTTTTGGAATTCTGCCTGCAACCCTTTGATGGCCGAAACATTCTTTTCTTGATGAGACGCGATCTCGGTTCGGAGATTGGCTAGTCCGACTTCAGTCGTGGCATTCAATTCCGCGAATTTGATATCTATGTCCGCAAACTTCAAGTTCATCTCGTCGCGGGTGGCAAAGGCTTTCAGATCATCCTTGGTGGCGACTTGATTCCAGTCGAAGGGAGGCAACGAGCTCATGAGAACCCCGGCCATTTCTTCGCCGATCTGTCGTTCGAGCGATTGGTGCAATCGAAGTCGTTGCTGTTCATTGGTGGTCATTGTGTACCGTCTCCTCTCCTCAGACAATGCTTGAGAGTGGAAATGAGTCGGATGACTCAGGAAGGAAACGGTTCAGAATTGTTGATCGAATGAGCCGTTCAGCCCAAGGGCTTGCATCGCTTCACGAAGGGTGGCGACGCGCTCGATCTTGATGTCGACGTCGACATCGGGTGATTTCGCCGGGACGATTGCTTTGGCGAATCCGAGGCGGGCGGCCTCGGCGAGTCGGCGCGAAGCATGCGGCACTTGACGTACTTCGCCTCCCAAACCGACTTCACCAAAGGCGATCACGTTGGGTGGCACGGGCTTGTTGGAGATAGCCGACAACACAGCGATACACAGACCGAGATCGGTGCCCGGTTCGGACAACTTCACCCCGCCTACTACGGAGGCATAGACGTCGTGCTTTTGCACCGGACTCTTGACTCGCTGAGCGAGAACGGCCAGAAGCATGGCGAGCCGACCGGGGTCGAGACCCTGTGCGCTGCGACGAGCCGGCATGTCGTTCTTCAACTCGTTGGTGAGCACTTGCAGTTCCACCATGAGCGGACGCTGACCCTCGAGCGTGGGCACCACCACGCTGCCGGGCACGCCGGTTTGCCGATCGGAGAGGAAGAGGGCACTCGGGTCGGGGACTCCTCGCAGACCGGCTTCGACCATCTCGAAGAGGCCGAGTTCGGTGGTGGGTCCGAAACGGTGCTTGGACGCACGCAGGAGACGCAGCGCGTGGTGGCGCTCACCTTCGAACTGCAACACGGTGTCGACCACGTGTTCCAGCACCCGCGGTCCGGCGAGGCCACCTTCTTTGGTGACGTGACCCACGAGGATCACGGGAACATTGCGCTTCTTGGCTTCCATCACGAGTTTGTGCGCGCAACCACGGACCTGCACCACGCTTCCGGGTGACGAGCCGAGTTCGGGATCGACGAGGGTCTGAATGCTGTCGATCACGACGAGTTCGGGAGAGAGTTCGTCGAGCGCGGCGATCACGTGGGGAAGGACCGTCTCGGAGAGGAGCCAGAGTTCGGGGCGGACGGCATCGAGTCGTTCGGCACGGAGCCGGACTTGCTGAGCGCTCTCTTCGGCCGATACGTACAACGTGCGACCGGGCCACGCGGCCAGCGCTTGCAGGAGCAGTGTGCTCTTGCCGATACCCGGCTCTCCACCGAGAAGCGTGACCGAACCAGGCACCAATCCGCCGCCGAGTACGCGATCGAGTTCGTCGATACCCGTGGAGCGCGGTGCGCCGTGGGCGGCATCGATTTCGCCGATGCGCTGGGCCGGTGCCGAAGCCAGGAGTGCAACGCCGGCGGCGAGTGACGAGATGTGATTGGCATTCGGATCTTCCACGTCTTCCACGAGGCTGTTCCAGGCTCCGCAGGCTGTGCACTTACCGGCCCACTTCGGGAACTGCGCGCCGCAGTCGGAGCAGTTGTAGACGAGACGAAGGCGGGCCACGGTGGAAAGTTATTCCTTGGGTGTGGCGCGGCTCGAGCGACGCTTCGGGTTCGGTTGGGCCACACCCTTGCGACGACGTGCGTACATCACGAGGAGTATCAAGCTGCCCATGACGAGCAGCCAGGCTCCGAGGAGGATGCCCGTGGTGGTGGCTACCGCGCCCCACACACCTCCGCTCTTGCTCGATGCGTAGGTGCCGAGAACCACGGTTTGTGCCGAGCCGTCGAGCGGGGCCGACCACACGACTCCGCCCTCGGCTTCGGTTCCGGTCGTCTTGCGGATGTCACCGGGTAATTGTGCTTCCAGGGTGAACGACACCGACTGCATCGGGTCCACGCCCAGTTTCTGAGCGGTGGAGTTCCAAGGCGCATCGCCGATGAGCGAACTGAGTTCGGAGTCCGAGAACGCTTCGATGCCTCCTACGAACTGCAGCGTGGCATCGAACGTGGTGGCGACGTTGCTGCCATCGATGGTTCGTTTGAGAGCCGGCGCGAGAAGAGGACCATTCGGGCCGTTGATCTGTTGCAGAGCGCGGTTGGCTTCAGCTGGCGACTCGAAGTCGAAGGTGAGCACGACCCGAAGTCCACCGTTGTTCACTTGCGTCGGACCTTCGACCTGCCAACCGCTCTGCAGCAGGTCGTCGAGCCGAAGGTCTTCGGCGAGACCAGGTACGAGGCTCGCAGCCTCGTTGTCGATGTCGGTCGTCAGTGTGAGGCGACCCGAACCGTCGGGCTCGGCGGCGACATCGAGTTTGATGTCGACCCGACACGCCGACAACAGAAGCAGCGACGCCCCGACCAAGAGCACGGTCCAGGCGCGTCGTGACATCGGTCTCAACCTAGTCGGCAGGGAAATGCAGAAGGTCAGTCGGTGGAAGGTGTGTCGGTGTCGCCACTGGCTTCACCGACGCCTGCCAACTCGATGGTCGACGGCGGCTGGAAGCCCTCCACGGCGCTGAACCCGAGACGCTTCTCGCCCGGACGATCGGGATCGTCCTCGGTGTCGACCACCACGATCTCGCCGGCCTTGAACTGCTTGTAGAGGATCTTCTCGCTGAGCGCGTCTTCGATGAGTCGCTGGATCGCGCGACGCAGCGGACGTGCACCGAGTTGCGGGTCGTAACCCTTCTCGGCGAGGAACTCCTTGGCGGCCTGCGTGAGTTCGATACCCAGACCCTGCGCTTCGAGCTGACCCGTGAGCCGCTTGAGCATGAGGTCGACCATCTGCATGACTTCGTTCTTGGCGAGTTCGTGGAACACGATCACTTCGTCGATGCGGTTCAGGAACTCGGGGCGGAAGTGGTTCTTCAGCGAGTCCATCACCTTGTCGCGCATGCGGGCGTAGCTCATGGCTTCGTCGGCCTTGGTGAAGCCCACGTTGGCCTTGCGCAAATCGGCAGTGCCGAGGTTCGACGTCATGATGATGATCGTGTTGCGGAAATCGA
>SXGQ01234880.1_pt1 | contig 32432 bp, 28 predicted proteins | sample 3178371 | NCBI WGS metagenome assembly SXGQ01 (sample SAMN11356859, study PRJNA531348) | freshwater metagenome | isolation source: freshwater sample F1-20 | place: China: Fuxian Lake, Yuxi | collected 2017-12-25
AACAGGAACAGATGCCAATGGATGTAAAGGAACCGCAACAGTACAAATAAAAGTAAATACATGCACAGGGATTTCAGAAATAAGTAAAGAAAACGGAATAAAAATTTATCCTAACCCAAATCAAGGAGAGTTTACCATTGAACTAAATAGCAAAGACAATAGTAACATAACCATTACAAATGTTTTAGGACAAATCATAAAAACGCAAAAAGCAGAATTAATTAATCATATTAATATAAATGCTTTTGATAAAGGAATTTATTTCATCCGTGTAATTGAGGATAATCAATCTATTTACGGAGGAAGTGTGATTAAAGAATAAGTTTTTTTTAGATTTATTAAATCCTTATTTGCTATTATAAAAATTAATTGAATTAGGACATACAAAAAGAAATTTAACTTTTTTACTAAACAGTTTATTATTAAAAATTATTTAAATTTATGAAGCCAAGATTTTGTTTTCAATAAATAAAAGTCAGGTGTCTGAGATTGGTAATCTTCGTATTTAAAATTTTCATAAACAAATGGTTTAGCAGGTTCAATTTGTGTTCCCTCGTGCCATTCGTTAAATGAAGTGATACCAATCCACTGTGCTTTAATATCTAATGCCGATTGAAACATACGGTCGTAATAAGCGCCACCCTCTCTGTTTTTTGTATTTTTTGCATTCCAAGGTCTTACTCTAACATCAATGTATCCTGGACCAACAGAAGGAATAAAAATTTTTGAATTTGCATCTGCCCATTTTTTAAGTTGAGACCAATTAGATGGTGACGAACCATAAGTAAAATTAGTGGCAGCAAAGTAAGTGTAAAATCCATCAAATCCCGATTCCAAAAAAAACTTTTGTTCATCCTTAGTAACCCAAAGTCCAATCATATCTGCATCAAAAACAGTATTTCGGATGGTGTTTTTACCATTTATTCCAAAAACATCATTCCAATCACTTGCTGCAATCACATATGAATCGTACACAAAAAACATAGGTTTATTTGTTTTAGTATTTTTTAAAAATGCTGGATGTTTTCCAAACCGTGTAATTAAAAATTCTACCGCATTACGAGTTGAAATAGCTGATTCACGAACACATGGTTCGATTTGAAAACAAACTTTAATTCCTTGACGGTAAGCTGCATCTAATATTAATGGAACGCTTTTATAAGTGTAATCATCTTGACCTAACCATGTAACCGCAATAATGCCAATACCTGCTGAAGTAATTTGTTGCATGTGCTTTTCAATTATTGCAGAATCTGCACTACTATACTCTCCTGCTTCAGGATAATAATTTGCACCTATATTTCCATTTGCATGATAAAAACCGCTTATGGTATCTTTATCGCTTTGAGGCATAATTGGATGTTCCCAATGCCATGAGCCTCCATCAACTTTTACTGATCCATACCAATTGTAATAAAAACAAATTGCTTTGTAATTTAACTTGGTTTTTTGACCATAAGTTTTTTGAATGCATAAAAAAAAAATATTTGGGTCAAAAATAAAATGATGCTTATATTAATTAGGAGGCAATATTTTTCGATGCTTTTATTTAATTTCATTTAAGAGTTTTAATTGTTTCACAATCTTACTAAATAATTATTAAATTTAGTCATTTTAAGTAAATTGAATACATTAAAATTTGGAGAGTAGAAGTAAACTATTATTAACTGACTTTAGTAAATTATAATGGTTACGGTTACAAAGAAATAATAGTAGACAAAATAAAACTAAAAATAATGAAAAATAGAGTAGAAGATAAAAAACGAAAATCACTTTACTTTCCGATACAAAACCTATCAAAGATATTCATTAATAAGTCATTATTTGTTACCTGACCTGTAATTTCTCCAAGTGCATCTAATGCATAACGAATATCTAATGCTAAAAAATCATTTTGGGTATTTTTACTTAAGCCTTCATTTACTTTTCCTAATGCAGTTTGAGCCTTATTTAATGAATTAACGTGCCTAGAGTTTGTAACAATTGTATCAGTAGCATTAACTGTTTGTTTATCAAATAAACTTACTAAAGTATCTTTTAAGGCTTGAATATTATTTTGCTCTTTAGCCGAAATAAATAAAATATTCGGAATATCTTTAAACTCAACTTTCAAACTCTCTAAATCTTCAAAATCAATTTTATTACCCACTATCACTAATTGTGAATTTCCAATATAATTTTTAATAAGATTGATTTCAGTTTCCAAGTCACCCCTACTTAACTCATGAGTATCAAATAAATAAATAATAATTGCCGATTTCTTAATTACCTCAAATGCCTTATTAACCCCTATTTGTTCTATTAAATCACTAGTAGTTCTGATGCCAGCAGTATCTATAAAACGAAACATAACTCCATCAATAATTATTTCATCCTCAATAGTGTCTCTTGTTGTGCCAGGAATTTCACTTACAATTGCTCTATCGTCATCTAACAAAACATTTAGTAAAGTTGATTTGCCAGCATTTGGTTTACCGACAATAGCCACCGGTATTCCATTTTTAATCACATTACCCAATTCAAAACTCGAAATCAGTTTTTGAATAATTTCCAAAATAGTATTGATTAGTTTTTTTAAGTCGTTTCTATTTGCAAACTCTACATCCTCTTCACTAAAATCTAACTCTAATTCAATTAAAGATGCAAAATTAATTAAGTTTTCTCGCAACACTTTAATTTTATTGCTAAAACCACCACGCATTTGTTGCATAGCCACCTGATGAGAAATTGCTGAATTACTTGCAATTAAATCTGCCACGGCTTCAGCCTGACTTAAATCTAACTTTCCGTTTAAAAAAGCACGTAATGTAAATTCTCCAGCTTTTGCAGGGCGCGCACTATGTTTAAATAATACTTGTAAAATTTGTTGTTGAATAAACATCGACCCATGACAAGATATTTCAATAATTTCTTGACCTGTATAAGTATTAGGTGCTTTAAATATGGTAACTAAAACTTCATCAATGATAATCTCATTTTCTATTATTAATCCGAAATGAGCGGTATGGCTTGCTTTATTATTGAGTGATTTTGGCTTTAAATTTTTTGTAAAGAATACTTTTTCTACTATTGCAATAGCATTTTCACCACTTAATCGAATTATAGCAATAGCACCTGAACCATGAGGCGTTGCCAATGCTGCAATTGTATCGTTATAAAAAGGTTTCATACTTTACTAAAGTATTTATAATTATCCACTTAAAAAAATTAAGAGTATAAAAACTAGTTTAAAAAAAATTAATCAGTCATAATCATTATTGTTATTTATTAATTAAAATAAATTTATTTCTTATTTTTTTTTATATTTGATAAAGCTAATTTTAGCTATTAAAATAGTATTTTATAAAATAAAAAATGAGTGAAAGAATTTTAAGGGCATTAATGCAAATGTTTGCAATTGTTGCGAAGGTGGATGTTGCAGATAATAGTGAACGTCATATAGTTGAATCATTTTTAAAGCAACAATTAAATCTTGATCATGTAGAGACCTATCTTAAAATTTTTGATGAATATTTAGAATCCCATCATAATATCAGTAAACGTAAAGAAGGAGCTGCAAAAAAAACATCAGTTAATTCTGTAAAAGTTTTAAGAATATGCAATCAAATTAATCAAGAACTCGAACAAGTTCAAAAAGTTGTTGTTTTAATACGTTTGTTTGAACTTATCAATTCTTCTAATGGTATATCAAAACAAGAATTTGAATTTGTTAATACAGTTGGCGAAGCATTTAATATACCTTCTCATGAATTTAAATTATTAAAATTATTTATTGAAAATGATGTTTCTGTAATACCCGACGATTCTAATATTTTAGTAATAAATAATAAAGAAAAGGGTTACGAAAATAAAAGTAAACACGTTTTTTGCGATACAATGTCTAAACAAGTTCGGGTTCTTCAAATTACCAGTGTTTCGATGTATGTATTAAAAATGTATGGAGACTTTGATTTAAATTTAAATGGACAAGTTATATCAAAAGAGCGTGTTCATATTTTTACACCCGGTTCTTCAATCCGTTCAAGAAAAATAAAGCCAATTTATTATAGTGATATTATTGGACGTTTTTTAAGTGATGAAACAAAATCTAAAATAACATTTGAAGTAAAAAATCTTGAATTTAAATTTAAAGGAGGAAAGCTTGGTTTACGCGACATTAATATTAACGAAGAAAGCGGAAAACTGATTGGAATAATGGGGGGCTCTGGAGCCGGAAAATCTACTTTACTAAATGTTTTAAACAGCATGGAAACTCCAAGTGCTGGTTCGGTAAAAATTAATGGTAAAAATATTCACACCGAAAATAAAGAAATAAAAGGGGTAATTGGTCATGTAAGCCAAGATGATTTATTAATTGAAGAATTAACTGTTTATGAAAATCTATTCTACAATGCTAAATTATGTTTTGGTAATTTATCTGACGATGAAATTTCTAAAAACTGTATTAATTTACTATCTAGTATAGGCTTAAGCGAAACTCGCAACCTTAAAGTTGGCTCACCACTTGAAAAAACGATTTCTGGTGGTCAAAGAAAACGTTTAAATATTTCTTTAGAATTAATTCGACAACCAAGTGTTTTATTTGTTGACGAGCCTACTTCTGGTTTATCCTCAAGAGATTCTGAAAACATTATGGATCTTTTAAAAGAGTTGGCTTTAAAGGGAAAATTAATTTTTGTTGTAATACATCAGCCCTCATCTGATATTTATAAAATGTTTGATAAATTAATGATATTAGATGTAGGTGGTTATCCAATTTATTATGGCAATCCGGTAGAAGCAGTAAGTTATTTTAAACATTTAGTAAATCATGTTAATGCAGAAGAATCTGAGTGTATTCATTGTGGAAATGTTAATCCAGAACAAATTTTTAACATCATCGAAAGTAAAGTTCTTGATGAATATGGTAACTTAACTTTTAATCGCAAGACAAATCCTTCTGTTTGGAATAAACATTATAAAGAATTAATCGAAAAGGATATTCATTCAGAAAAAAAATACACTGATATACCTGAAAGCATTTTTAAGATCCCAAATTTATTTAAACAGTTTAATGTTTTTATTTCGCGTGATATAAAAAGTAAGTTAACAAATACTCAATACTTATTAATTAATTTTTTAGAAGCACCTATTTTAGCTTTTATTTTAGCTTACTTGGTTAGATTTTATAATACCGATGTTGATACTGGCCATGGTTATGTATATGGCGAAAATGAAAACATACCAGCTTACATGTTTATGTCGGTAGTTGTAGCTTTATTTATTGGGTTAACCGTTAGTGCTGAAGAAATTATTCGTGATAAAAAAATAAGAAAAAGAGAATCTTTCTTGAATTTAAGTAAAGGCAGTTATTTGTGGAGTAAAATAACAATTATGTTTTTATTATCAGCTTTTCAAACTTTAACTTTTGTACTAGTAGGTAATAAAATTTTAGGTATTGAAGGTATGTATTCTGATTATTGGTTTGTATTGTTTACTATTTCTTGTTTTGCAAATATTTTAGGATTAAATATATCTTCTGCATTTAACAGTGCAGTAACAATTTATATTTTAATTCCTTTTTTGATTATTCCGCAATTATTATTAGCAGGAGTAGTTGTTAAATTTGATAAATTAAACCCTACTATTTCTGCTCAGGGTAGTGTTCCAATTACAGGAGAAATAATGGCTAGCAGATGGGCTTTTGAAGCATTGGCAGTAAACCAATTTAAAAATAATAAATACGAAAAAAATTTTTATAAATACGATAAAATAATTAGCGTTGCCCAATATAAAAAAGATTATTGGATGCCTAAATTAGAAAGTAAACTTAATAAAATAGATATTGAACTAAAAGAGGGAAAAAAGCTAAATGAAATTAAGGCAGATATTGAACTTTTATATAACGAAATTAAGAAAGAATGTGAACACAATAAAAAAATAAGTTGTGTTGTGTTGAATAAAATTAATTTTAAAGAGTATAATATCGATGTTATAGATGGTATTAAAAGTTATTTATTAAATATTAAAGATTACTATATTAATTTACAAAATAATGCTTATCATAAATTAGATGCTGTTAAGGTAAGTATGCAAGAATCTAAAAAAGATAAAGAAAATTTCATTCTACTATCTTCACATAATGATAACGAAAATTTAAATAATTTGGTTAAAAATGCAAATGAGTTAAATAGATGTATTGAGAAAGATGGTAGATTAATTCAAGAAATTGATCCCGTTTTTCAGGATCCTATTGGATCTAAATTAGGTCGTGCTCATTTTTTTGCCCCTCGAAAAAATTTCCTTGGACATTATTATTCAACTTTTTGGTTTAATATGTGTATAATTTGGATGATGACCATCATTTTGATTGTTACACTTTATCTAGATATTTTTAAATTAATATTAGAAGGTTTAGAATATCTATCAGGAAAGATTATTAAGAAAAAAATAAATTAAGATTAAACTATCTTATTATTAATCCTTCCAAAAAATATTTAATAGTAATTGCAGGGCCAACAGCAATTGGTAAAACGCACCTTACTATTCAACTAGCTAAACATTTTCATTCTGTAATTATATCCGCCGATTCTCGACAGTTTTATAAAGAACTTAATATTGGAACAGCTAAGCCTAGCTCTGATGAATTAGAGGAAGTAGTTCACTATTTTATTAATAATAAAAACATAAATGAAATATATAGCTCAGGAAATTACGAAAAAGACGCTTTAAACATAATTGATGAGTTATTTAAATCTCATGATTTACTTTTTTTAGTTGGTGGCTCGGGTTTATATATCAATGCTGTATTAAAAGGTATGGATGATTTTATTAAGGTACCATCAGAAATAAGAGAAGAATTAAAAAAAGAATTTTTAAACAAAGGAATAAATTGGTTACAGGATGAATTAAAAAAACATGATCCCATTTATTTTGAAACAGTTGATTTAAATAACCAACAAAGATTATTAAGGGCTTTGGAGGTTTGTGTTTATACTAAAAAAACTTATTCTAGCTTTTTAAATAAAACAAAAGTACCAAGAAATTTTAATACTATAAAAATTTTATTAAACACCTCACGCGAAAATCTTTATAACAGAATAAATAATCGTGTAGATGAGATGATGAAAAAGGGATTGTTAGAGGAAGCTAAAAGTTTAATTGATTTTAAAGAATTAAATGCTCTAAAAACTGTTGGTTATCAGGAGTTAATTGATCATTTTGAAGGCCATATTTCTCTATCAGAGGCTGTTGAAAAAATCAAACAACATACCCGCAATTATGCCAAACGCCAATTAACTTGGTTTAAAAATCAAGATGGTTTTGAGATATTTATGCCAGAAGATTATGTAAAAATTATAGCTTACATTGATTTCAGAAAGCAATTTAATAATAAGCCAATGTTTTATAATTTATAACAAAATCCTATTCGAGCAAAGGGGCCGCCAATACTTAATTCAGCATGAATACCATATACATCAGATAGGTAAGTCCTTAACCCCAAGCCTACTTTTATGCCAAAATTTGTTGTATTATCATTACTATATTGAAAATATTTTGGATAATTAATTGATGGTGGTTCTTGATTAAACTCTATTCTTTCAAATACTAAGCCTAAGCCAAAATTCGAATAAAAATCAACCTTATTTGTTTTATAAAAATGGACGTTTATTTTTGCAAACGTTCGTAATTTCTCATATTTTATATCTATTTTAAAAATTTCTAAATTATTTAATGTATCATATCTATAGTCATTAACTGTCCCATTTAATAAGCGATAAGTTATTTCTGCACCTATTCCAATTTTATCATTAACTAAATATTCAAATGCTCCTCCAATATAATATTTTTGAGTATTATTATTAGGGATGGGCCAATTTCTATTTTTACTGATTCCGTAATGATTAAAAGTGACTCCATAAAAAGCATCTGAAATTTTAAATCCCTTTTTTACACAATAATTAGTATTTTGTGTTGTTTCTTTTTGAATATTTTTTGGAGAATCTATATTTAAGTTTTCACTAAAAACATCTTTGGCGCCATTTTCGTATTTTATTATAAAAATATTTTTTTTTAGAGTAACTATGGTCGGCCCATTTTGATTATCAAATAGTTTGTATTTAATTTCAATATTATTAATTTCTATTACTTTTGATAAAATCTCTGTTCCATCAATGAACATAATTTTATCTTGTGCAATAAAATTATTAATAAAGCCAATAAATATAAATATCCAAATCAGCTTTTTCATTTATAAATTATTTTTTTCTTGCATTATAACCAACAATAATAGAAAGTCTGTAACCAGTTTGATAATTATTTCCATTATCTCCTTTAGAACCAACTGAAGGAACAAAAACAAGATTTATAGGGAAATTGATATTACTGTTATTAATAGATGTACCCAAAGCTAAAACTAGTCCTAAATTTGGTTTTTTTTCACCTTTATAGTTATATGATAAGGAAAAGTTAGGTCCCATAGCAAATTCAAATGAAAATTTTGTACTAGTTCCATTTCTTAAACCAGTTAGTACACTCAATGAAGGAATAAATAAACCTTGTTCAAAACCACCAATCATAGGAATAAATTCAAGTAATGCAGAGGATCCATCTTCAGTTGTAAAAATTCTTGATTCAAATTGCCATCCAAACTGAGAAAATAGATTGCTTTTATTTTGTTTTTTTAATTCATCGTAGGAGGTACCATTGCCAAGGTATGTAAAACCTATTCTTGGCCCATCAAATTTCTTAAGTTTCTTTTTTACGAAATCTGTTTTATCAGGATCAAATTTTAAATTATTATCTGTTAAATCTGAACCTGTATTAGCCTTTTGACTTTGTGAATTTATATTCACAGAATTGTATACTTCAATTTTTCCATTTTCATATTTTATCGAAAATATATCTTTTTTTAATACAACACGATCTGGGCCATCTTGATTATTATAAATCTTATATTTAATTTGTGTTTCATTTATTTCAAATATTTTTGAAGTAATTTCAGATCCGTCTAACATAGTAATCTTATCTTGTGCAGTTAATTTGCAATTGAATAAAATAAGGCTAAATAAAATTAAAAAATAAGATTTTTTAAATCTAAATAATTGTGTGTTTAATTTTTTCATAGGATTATATTTTCGTTATATATTTACGAATTAAAATTAATTAAAATATTAAAAAAAAAAAATTGATAATCACAAAAGTATTTTTAAAATGAAAAGATAAATTATCGATAATTCATTTTTTTTTATTGGAAATTCAATTTTTTAGTATATTCCAATTATTTAAATAATAATTTAAATAGAAATTAAATTTAAACCATAAACTTAAATATAATAAAATATTTAAAAGAAAATAAGTGCATGAGTATATTTTCATTCATTAAAGAATATAAACACATTGAAAAACCGATTAAAAACGTTATTGTATCAGAGTTTTTTATTCAAGCCGTTAATGCAACTTTTATGAATATTTTACCATTATACATGACTAGACACGGATTTTCAGATAGAGATATTGCAATTTTTATTACTTTTCGTTTCATTGGTGTGTTTATTTTAGCAATACCATTAGGGCACTTCATCAAAAAACAAAAATTAATTTTTTTATTTTATTTATCAAATTTTTTTGTGCCTTTTTTTGGAATTGCCATTGTTATTTTTATTTCATTACAATTTAAAATTTTAACAATAATATCACTTTTATTTTGGGGGGCTTCTTTTACATTTATGCAAATCCCAATCTTTCCATTCATTTTAAGAAATTCGAGTAAGAAAAATCAAACGGCCGCAATTTCTTTAAGTTATTCTACATGGAGTTTTGGTGGTATTTTTAGCGGAATTGTTATAGCATTGTTAGATTTTATAAATCCTATTTTATTTAACGAACAATTTATTTTAATGATATTTTCTATAATCGGTTTTGGTGGGCTTTATTTTTTATTTAAAGTAAAATCTTTTAACGAAAATATTCAAGAAGATATATTTCATGAGAAAATAAAAAAATCTAACTTACATAAAAATACCGATTGGAAATTAATTATTAAAGCTTTAACCCCAACACTTATAATTGCTACTGGCGCCGGCTTAACTATCCCTTTTATTAGTTTGTTTTTTGATAAAATTCATAATCTTCATAAAGGTGGTTTTTCTATTTTAAGTTTTGTAGCATCATTATTAGTTGCCTATTTTGCTATGCTTGTTCCCAAAATAAAAACAAACATTGGATATAAAATTGCTATTCCAAGTACACAGTCTTTAGCTGTAGTTTCTCTTGTTGCATTGGCAACTACTCAATTTTACAGTACGAATCCAATTGCCATAATTATTGCATCTATTTGCTACTTATTAAGACAGCCTCTAATGAATATGGCTGGACCTATGACCTCGGATTTAGTTTTAAACTATGTTGGAAATAACAATCGTGAAATTACCAGTGCATTAACCTCTGCTATTTGGAGTGGAAGTTGGGTTATTAGTGGCCTTATGGTAAGTATTATGTTTAGCTATAATATTAGTTTTGCAAATATTTTTTTAATTACCTCATTATTATATGCATTAGGAGTAATACTTTATTATTTATTGATTTTAGATTATAATAAGAGGGAAAAAGCAGGTTTGATTAACTAATAATTATGTTTGAATTACATTTCTAATTATTAAATTTGTTTATATGATACAAAGAAAACAAACTCTTTTTTTACTTCAATCTTTATTTTTTAGTATTGCTTTATTTTTTATTCCAAATAAATATATTAACGATGGTTTACTTATTAAAAAGTTTATTTACTTAATTCCTCATATTAACTCAAGTATCGGACACTATACAGCAATTACAATTAATTGCTTAATAATTACAATAACATTAATCATTGTTTTTTTATTTAAACAACAATCTTTTCAATTAAAACTAACTAAAATTTTAAGTATTTTTTGGCTAATTTTATTATTAATGATTTTGTTTTGTCCTTTTTTTAATGAGCAGACTATAGCTGGCGTTATTACCACTAATTATTTAAGTGTATTTGTATGTTTAGCAGGTTATTTATCAATTATTTTTGCCTGCAAGTTCATAAAAAGAGACATTGAACTTTTAAAAAGTTCTGAAAGAATTCGTTAAAAAGAAAAAAATCATTTTATAAATTATATATCAAAAAGTTATTTTTAATTTTATTACTTTATTATTTCTTTTAACCTCAATAATTGTAGATTGTTCTTTTTCAAATTTTGATAAAGCTTTCATGTATGTTTGAACATCTTTTATATTTGTATCTCCAAGTTTTATAACTACATCTCCGGTTTTTATTCCCGATTTGAAAGCAGGTTTATTTTCAGTTACTCCATCAATTCTCATTCCTTCGCCATCGTAAGTATAATCAGGCATAACACCCATTGTAACTTTAAATGAAGATTTACTCATATCTAGATTTCGAGTTTTTGTAAAAATTAATTTAGGATAACGATATGTTTTTTCGATAAAGTTAACTATTAAACTAAGTACTTCTGCTTCTCCTTTATAGTTTATTTTATCAGCATCATCGGTTGGTTTATGATAATCACTATGTTGTCCTGTAAAAAAATGTAATACAGGAATGTCTTTTAAATAAAACGAAGTTTGATCGCTTGGTCCAATACCACTGCTATCTTTCTTGATATCAAAATTTAAATTTAAAGAATCTATAAGAGGAACAAAACTTGGGGAGGTTCCAACGCCATAAATTATTAATTTTTTAGTAGAATCATTTAAACGACCAATCATATCCATATTAATCATGTAATTTATACTATTTAGATTTATATCCGGATTATTGCACCATTTTTTAGAACCAATTAAACCCAACTCTTCACCACTAAAACAAATAAATAAAAAATTAAAAGGCTCGATTGTTTTATTTTTTGAAAAATACTCAGCTAATTCTAAAACGCCTGCAGTCCCGCTTGCATTATCATCAGCCCCATTATGAATTTTTCCATCTGGATTGGCATCTAAACTATTGTGATCATATCCTAATCCTAAATGGTCGTAATGAGCTCCAATCACAATAGTATATAGCGCTTTATTGTTTATAAACCCAACTACATTATAGCCTTTTTTTTCTTCAATTTTTGTTGTAGATGTATCGTGTGGATTTGGATTTTTTTTGTATAAAAAGAGTTTTAAATATGAGTTATTGAACGAAGTTAATCCTAATTTTGAAAAATTATCAGCAAGATAATTTGCTGCAATTAATTCATCTTCAGAAGACGTTCCTCTTCCTTTTAATTTATCTGAAGCTAAATATGAAATATGATTTTTTATAGCATCAATGTTTTTTATTTGAGAATTTAAATTAAACGAACAAATACAAATAAATAAATAATAATTAAAAGGCTTGATTTTCATATGAAATTTGTATAAATAGAGTGTAAATGAATAATTTTTCAGTTTTTTTTGATTTAATTGACCCATTAAATATAACATTAAAATTAGGTAAAATATTGATTTGATTAACAAATGGATATTGATCATAAACTAGCTTTGGTCCTATACAAAATTTAAATCTGTTTGATTTAGAAAAAATTCCTATAAAACTTATTTCTATAAAATTCGAGAATTTATTGCTATTAATATAGTAGTAATTAAATGTAGCCATATAATTAAATCTCTTCATTATTTTTCCTTGTAAATTATTTTTTAAGCTTAATACTAAATTCTCAATGGGAGGAGCAAAGCGATTATAGATTATTGGAAATCCACTGAATAAAGACTATTAATTTTAGTTCCTGAGGAAAATGAAATATTTAAATTAGTACTTATTAAAAGTTTATTATTAATCATGTAAGAAGCAAAAATACCATTTTCAAGTAAAAAAAGTTTAGGTATATTTATTTCTAGAACTTTTTATAAAATCAGATTGTCTTTTTTTGTATCATCAGAAGAAAAAGCTACTGAATAAACATTAAATAAAGTAACAGCCTAAACCCTTTTATATTAAGCTCAGCTTTTAATATATAATATTTTAAATAAAAATATTTCTCGGCTTCACTTTGATCAGATCTTAATGGCAAACTTAATCTTTTAGCATTTTTAAGTGGCCATTTATTAAAAATAACAATACCCATATTTATTTTACCTAAACCATGACTTGGAATAAACTCAGATTGCCAAACATTTCCATAGTAAGCATAATTAAATTGAGTGTTATTTAAATAATATTTATTTCTTGACTGTAGGAGGTTTTTTTAGAATTAACGTCGCATTCGTGAACCATCAATATATTTGGATTTTCTTTATTTATTTTTCCAGTTATTAGAGTTAAAGTAGAATCAACTTTTTTTTGTCGAAAATCGTATTAAGACCGCAGGCATCTCCGAACCAATCACTTCGGCCAATACCAAAACGAATATTCCAACTCATCAATTTGATCTCATTTAATGGCTGTGGATTGTTTTTTTGTTTTTTTAGCAGAAAAAATAATTGCATCTTCCGAAGGTTCAAAAGTTTCACTTACTTTTCTGCACCCGGTAATACAAAATAGAATAATAATTAAAATAAATCTGTACGTTAATAAATAATTTATTTTATATATATAATAAAAAAAAAAATTTTAATCAAATATATTTGGTTATAATAATTAAATTATTTATAATTGTAAATATGACTAAAATAAAAAACATATTTTTTTTATTTTTTATTGCTCCTTTATTTTTATTTGCTAGATTCTCTTATACTAGCTATTTATTTATTATTCCTGATGATGATAAAAAAGTTAAGGAGAAAAAACTTAAAAGAGAAGATACTATAAAATTTGTCATTAATCAAGAGAGTTTACCAGATTTACCTGAAACTCCCGATACTAATCAAATATTATTTCCAAGCCATGATTTATACTCCAGTTGGGATTCTAACACCGCCCATCCATACAATTTCGATGAAATTTTTAAGAGTGATAGTATTGTTTTAACTATAATTCAACCAGGCAATAATAATTTTGTTATACCGTTTCGCGGAAATCTAACTAGTTTATTTGGATGGAGGAAATATCGTCCTCATTATGGAACTGATATCGATTTAAAATCTGGTGATGAAGTAGTTTCAGCTTTTGATGGAATGGTTAGACTAGCTAAATACTACCATGGTTATGGTAATTGTGTCATCATTAGACATGCTAATGGATTAGAAACCGTTTATGCTCATCTCTCGCGTTTACTTGTAGAATCAGGTCAAAAACTTAATGCAGGCACTATTATAGGGTTGGGAGGAAATACAGGTCATTCATATGGAAGTCATTTGCATTTTGAAATTCGATATCTAGGACAAGCATTAGACACTCAAGATCTTATTGATTACGAAAAAGGAATATTAAAGTCAAACACTTTCGTTTTAAGAAAGTCTGATGTTGAAAATAAATACGACTTAAGATCTTTACATTCTCGTCATAGGCATGATATTGGTATAGTGAAAAACCAGAAAGATTATAAGTATGGATATTACAAAATTAAATCAGGAGACACTTTATCCAAAATTGCTAAATTAAAGAAAACAAACATTAAATCATTGTGTCGCAAAAATGGTTTACGAGTAAATTCTAAATTACGAGTTGGTCAGAGAATTAAAATCTAAATTTATAATTTTTAGTCATTTATAATACCTTAAATTTTTTTTACTAAGTCAAATTATAACAAATGGTTTAAATTAGATTAGATAATTTGATTTTTTTATATTTAATGATATTGATTAAATATTTGCCAACTAAATTTATATGCAGTATTTAATTCAACTTTATTTAAAGATAATTTGATTTTATTATTATTAGCAAAAGTTTCTAAATCCTCGGTAGCAATATTTCCAATTAATTCATCTTTTGCCATTGGACAGCCACCAAATCCGTGAATCGCAACATCAAAACTTCGACATCCACTTTCGAAAGCAACTTTAATTTTTTCAATTGAATTATTTTTTGCAGAATGTAAATGTGCCGCAATTTGAGTGTTTTTTAATTCGGGTAAAATCGTTGTAAATAACTGTTTTATGCTTTCTTGATTTGAGGAACCAAAAGTATCTGCTAAAGCCAAATGATTTACCCCCATATTATTTATTTTATGGCACCATTGTGAAGTGATGTCTGTATGCCATTCATCGCCGTATGGATTTCCAAAAGCCATAGATATATAAACCAATAATTGTTTATTATTTTTAATACATAAATTTTGAATTTCTTCGACACGTGCTAAAGAGGATTCAATAGTAGAATTTGTGTTTCGGATTTGAAATGTTTCAGAAATAGAAAATGGAAAACCCAAATAACTAATCTCATCAAAACCACAAGCGTTTTCAGCCCCTCTGGTATTAGCTATAATTGCAAGTAGTTTAGTTTTTGTATGACTCAAGTCAAGCTTATTTAATACAGCAGCAGTGTCTTGCATTTGTGGTATGGCTTTGTGCGAAACAAAACTTCCAAAATCGATGGTATCGAAGCCAACTTTAAGTAATTGATTAATATATTGAGCTTTTAATTCTGTAGGAATAAATTTTTTAATCCCTTGCATAGCATCGCGGGGACATTCGGTGATTTTTATCATTAATTTTTATTAATTAATAATTTATTAATTTCTTTAATTAATTTTGGACCGTGATAAATAAATCCAGTATATATTTGAATTAAATCGGCTCCAGCATTTAATTTTTCAAGAGCATCATTAGCGCTGTGTATTCCACCTACTCCAATGATGTTAAATTCATTATTAGAATTTTGCTTCAAATATTTAATCACTTCAGTACTTTTATTTTTTAAAGGTAAACCACTTAAGCCTCCTGGTCCAAAGGTTTCTATTTTTTTTGAACAATAACTTAATCCCTCTCGACTGGTAGTTGTATTAGATGCAACAACTCCTGCAAGTTTTGTTTTTTTAATTATATGAATAATGTCGTCGAGTTGAGTATTTGATAAATCAGGGGCAATTTTAAGTAAAATTGGTTTTGGATTCTTTTTTTTATTATTTAGCGTTTGTAAAGTATTAAGTAATATTTTAAGTGGCTCTTTTTCTTGCAATTCTCTTAAGTTTGGAGTATTGGGTGACGAAACATTCACTACAAAATAATCAACCACTTCAAATAACTCATTAAAACAGATAATATAATCATTAACTGCATCTGAGATGGGGGTCGTTTTATTTTTACCTATATTACCACCAATAATTAAAGTTTTATCTTTTCTTTTTTTTAAATTATTGGCAGCCGCTATTACACCCTTATTATTAAATCCCATTCTGTTAATTAATGCTTCATTTTTTGGGAGTCTATATAGTCGAGGTTGGTCATTTCCAGGTTGTGCTTTTGGGGTAACCGTACCTATTTCTATAAATCCAAATCCTAAATCTCCAAATTGTTTAAATGCAATAGCATCTTTGTCTAAACCAGCGGCTAAACCAATTGGATTTTTAAATTCTAATCCAAAAACATTTCTTTTTAATGAAGCATGTTTTTTTTGAAATATTAAACTTGCAAAAATAGATATACCAGGAATTTTAAGTAAGAAAAATGTTAGGTGATGAGCTGTTTCGGGTTTAAATTTAAATAATATGAATTTTAAAAAAGAGTACATTTTTTTTTGATTAATTTTTAATTGTTTTTTAATTTAATTTTTGATATGTTTTCCACCATCGATCTGGAATTTCACCTCTCAAAGCCAATTCGTAATCTTTATAATTGCAAGGCATTAATGTGTGACGTTCAAATTTCGAATCTTTATGAGGCGGGTATGGTATTTCCATCCACCAACGATCGCTTTTTTTACTTTTATAAAAATTAATTTCTTGTTTTTCATCTTGCATAACCACATGAAATTGAATATAGTTAACATTATTTTTACTTGGAAAATCATTTTTGCGTTGATAAAATCCATCCATAAAACACCAAATCATTTGTGCTGCTAAATGGCTTGTTTTTCCATGCTCATCTAATTCGGGGTTAATTTCGTAAATACCCAATGAGGATAACTTATCATTCATTCCTGCATAACGCATCATTTGGCAGGCTTCTTCTGCATAAAATCCATTTGGCGAAGCATATGGGTTTGCAGGCGCATCAGAATGTTTAATAGCCTTGATATCAAAAGATAACATATCTGCTTGTCTAATAATTGGTTCTGACTCTTCAATTTTATCGCGAACTTCTCCTAATCGGAAAGCATCAAAATATAATTTTGTCATCATTTCAACACTATTTTGATCTACTAAATAAGTTTGATAGCCAATATTACTATAATTAAATAAAAAATTAGGTTGATATAAAATAATTTTCCCTAAATAAGTGGTATTGGATATTTTTTCTTCTGGGTTTCCGAGATCGAAAACACTATCGATAGAAACTATATTAATGGTTTGTTCTAAGTTTTTATAACCCAAAAATTGAGCATAACTTAAATCTTGTGAACCACCAATAATAATTGGGACAATGTTGTTTCTTATTAAATTATCGACTACTGATTGTAAAGCAAAATAAGTATCATTACAAGAATGACCTGCAATAATATTACCTAAATCGGCTACCCTTAAACTATAACTACCGCCATATAAATAGTATAAATATTCGCGAACTGAATCTGGAGCTAATCCACAGCCGATGTTTTTTTCAGAATTTCTATCTTCGCAAACACCAATAATTGCCAAATCAATATTTTCGAGTGAAGGAAAATTTCCCAATGCAGAATATACCGAAAAGAGTTGACCAAATTGTTTTTCTTTTAAATGTGAAACATTTAATAAATCATGAGAATTAATTGGTTGAAAAAAATGTGAGATATCACTCATGGTTATATTTTATAATATAAAAGTAGGATATTTTAATGTAATTTTTTTATTTTAATCCTATTATATTAATAGGGGAGTGTTAGAAACTAAAATTGTCTTTTAATAATTGTTTTTCAAAACTAACAAAAGTTATTCGATAACTTTACATGTTATATTAAATTATTCTTTTTAATTAATTATAAATTTGAATTTATTAATTCAATTTTAATATATTCTCCTAAACTAAGTAATCGTTTAACTTATGTTTTACGAACACTTATTGGCGATGGCTTAGGAATTGATTTTGAAATTACCCAACAGCTTGATTATTTCATCAAATCTTCGTTACCAAAGGTTAATTATTCTAATGAAATTATCGATAATTGTATTCAAATTTCCCCACATGTTATTTTATTTGATTTTGGAATTAAGGATTATCATTTGGAGGTAATGAGTAACTCTCGATTTAGAAAAATACTTTTTAAAACAAGTAATTCTTTAATTCCATTTGATTTATTTGGAGCTAGTTTTTGGTTTTTATCTCGTTACGAAGAGTATTTACCGCATAAATCTGATAAATATAATCGATTTAATTACAAATATAGTTTAGCTTTTCAGTACGATTTTATTGATACACCATTAGTTAATTTATGGTTAAATGAGTTTAAGGAGATTATAAAAAGTCAATTTCCAACACTTATTTTTAAAGAAAGACAGTATAGTTTTTTATCGAGTATAGATATAGATAATGTATATAAATATAAATATAAAGGCTTTGTAAGATCATTGGCTGGGATAATTACTGATAGAAGTTTAAAAAAAATAAAGTTACGTTTTCAAATTATTTTAAATAAAGTTAAAGACCCCTTCGACTGTTATGATTTTTTATTAAGTGTACATAAACAATTTAAAACTCAATCAATTTATTTTTTTTTATTAGGAGATTATGGGCCAAATGATAAAAATCACTCAGCCACTGATTTAAGATTTCAGTCATTAATTAAACATTTATCAGATTATTCGATGGTTGGTATTCATCCTTCATTTGGCTCAACAAATAATCTTCAACAAATAAAAGTAGAAATTAATAGGCTTACTAACATTACCCACAAAATCATTACTAAAAGTCGACAACATTTTTCAATCTTATATTTTCCCCAAACTTATTTAAATTTAATACAGACAGGTATTTTACACGATTATTCAATGGGCTATAAAGATTGTAATGGTTTTAGGGCATCTTATTGTTTTCCTTATAAGTGGTTTAGTTTTGATAGCGAATCTACTAGTGCATTAACGATTAATCCATTTTGTATAACAGAAAACAGTTTAATTACCGAATCTGATAAGAAAAATATAGATATAGAAAAATTAGCAATAACTTTAATTGATGAGGTTAAAAAGTATAATGGTCAATTAATTTCTATTTTTCACAACGATTCGTATAATCAAAAAATAAAAGATTTTTATTTATCTTTTTTAAAATTAGCTGAGTAAGTGTTTGAATTGGTTAAGCGATGTTATTTACTTCTGAAATAATGGTTTTTACTATTGAACTAATGCTCGAAATTATCATCTGAACACCAATACCAATAACAATAAATCCCATCACTTTGGATAGAGATGTTAAACCTGCTTTGCCTGTATATTTCATTAAACGTGGCGCGAATTTAAAAATAAAGTAAATACTAATGGCTACTATAATTATAGCTACTACTGCAGCTGTATCTTGCCAAAATGCAAAACCTATATTTTTGCTACGATTAGAATACAAAGTTATTAAAAACGACATTGAACCAGGGCCTGCTAACAGAGGCATAGCTAGTGGAGAGAATGAAATGTCTTCTTTTTTATCATTATCCTCTCTTAACTTTCCGCTTATTTCTCTTTTGTGTTTTAAATTGAGTAATTGCCAGCCAGATCTAAAAATAATAAGTCCGCCAGCTAATCTTAGAGCAGGAATTGTAATTCCAAAAAAATGTAATAAATATACTCCAATATAATAAGAGGCAATACATATAATTATTATGTAAATGCAGGTTTTTTTGAGTGTTTTTAATTTATTTTGTTCAGAATAATTTTCTGTAAGATTAATATATACAGGGAGCGCACTCATTGGATTGATTAATGAAAATAAACCAATTAATATGGTTAAAAATATTGAAGGATCAATCATAAAACAAAAATACCTTATAGATTTGTAAAATTATCATTTTTTTAATTCATTTAACACAAATAAAAAGTATAAAAATTATTCTAATTTTGTTAAATTATTATATTTAATGAATTTAAGTTTAAAGTCTTTCATAATCAGAACAATCAGTGGCATTGTATTTGTAATTTTTTTTATAGGTAGTTTATTATGGAATTACTGTTCCTTTACTATTTTCTTTTTTTTAATTGCTTTATTTGGTTTAAAAGAGTTTTATAATTTAACCGATAAAATAAATGTAAAGACGATAAGAATATCAGGTTATTTATGTGGAGTTTTAACATATTTTGCTTTTTTAAATACATCTTTTTTTTTGAAAATCAATTTTGAATACATAGATAATTTGCCTTTATTTTTATTATTTATTCCTTTTTTTATTTATATAGTCGCTTTATTATCAAATTATCAAAATCCTTTAGAAAGCACATTATACACATTAATGGGGATATTATATTCAGTAGTACCTTTTGGCTTAATGCATAAACTAGTTTTTATTTCTGAACAATTAGATTATTCTCCAAATTTTTTAATAATAATAATTTTATTAATTTGGAGTAACGATACATTTGCTTATTTAGGAGGAACTTTGTTCGGAAAACACAAGATGGTTGAACATATTTCGCCAGGAAAAACTTGGGAGGGTACCTTAATTGGTATTTTTATTACGATTACTTTATGTTTTTATTTTCAAAAGAGAATTGAGGAAACAACTTCTTTATCGTGGTTAATTTTGGCTATTTTAATTCCAATATTGGCAACAATAGGGGATTTGATAGAAAGTATGATTAAGCGCCTTGCAAAAGTAAAAGATAGTGGGAGTATTATGCCAGGACATGGTGGTATTCTTGATCGATTTGACAGTATTATTTTTGTTGTTCCTTTTACAGTTATAATGATTAAAATCTTTACGTAATAATAATTAAATTTTAATTATTGGCCTTAGAATATTGTAAAGTTCTTGTGCTTTTTGACTTCCAATTCTATAGGTAAAATTTGCTTCATCATTTAACTCAATAAAATCTTGCCCACTTGTATAAAATTTTATCACACCCCTGTTATGCAGATTATATACAGCTCTTTGAAAAATAGTTCTCTTAAATTTTGTTTTTTTTATTGAATTAATTGTATTTAGTTCTATTTTTATTTTCCTTGAAGTCCAAAACCCTTCTAATATTATAAAATTTTCATAAACTTTAGTTTCTATATGTAATACAAATGTTAAAGCAGCACTTAAAATTAAAATACAAATACCTAACACAAAAAAAATAAAGCCTGAATCACTGTTATTTTGAATATGAAAAATATTCAAATTATATGAATTTTGATTTTCACTTAAATAATAGCTAAATAAACAAAAGATTGCTAGTGCTGTTCTAATAACTATACTTAAACGATTATGTCCTAAGTATTGTTTTTCTTCAAATAATATGATTTTATTTTGCACTATATTTAAGTTTTATTAAATCAGTTTGTTCATCTATTTTATATCGTTGATCGCTTCTTATACCAATTATCCAAATAATTTCATTATTGCCATTAATCAGTAATTTAGTATTTATTTTTTCGAAGTTATTGAGTTTTTCGTCTTTATAAATGTTACTAATCAATTTTAATGCAGACATGCCGTAGGGTATAAATTTATCTCCTATTTTTTTTGATCTTACTTTTAAAGGAAAAACTAAGTCATTTTCGCTTATATAAAGTTCATTTTTTTTTGGTTTAATAATTTTATTTATTTTAGAAAAAGTGATACCTGGAATTTTTTTTATTTCATTTATAGATTTGATATATAATGTATTTTCTTTTTCATTATTAATAGGTGTAATAATTATATTTTCTCTATCAATAATTAATTGATGTGTTTGAGAAAAAAATCTTTTTCCAGTATTAAATTTTCTTACAAGGCTATTTATCAAGTTTTTTTCTTGAGTTTCGTTAAAGTTATATGGTTTTAATATATAATTAATGATAGTTTCTTTATGAGTTTCTTCATTTAATAAGTGTTTATTAATTATAACAGAATTAGAATTAATTGAGACTATTTTTTTGTATTTTAATTTTAAATAATCTTCTACAATAGAAGCTTCTTGTATAAAATGTTCAGTATTTTTTAAAAATGTTTGTTCTAATTGAGGATGCCTTTTTTTGAGTTTAGGAATGATTTCTAAACGTATTAAATTGCGCTCATATTTTGTATTTAAATTACTTTTATCTAATCTAAATTTTATTTCTTGATTTTTTGCAAATAATTCGATTTCTTTTTTATTGAATATTAATAATGGCCTTATTATATTATCTTTTTTTTCTGAAATACCTTTTAAACCTCTAATTCCAGTTCCTCTTAATAAATTAATAAAAATTGTTTCGACTAAATCGTCAGCATGATGAGCAGTTAGTAAATAACTATAGGATTGTTTTTTTAACAATTCTGAAAACCATACATATCTCAGTTTTCTGGCTGCCATTTGAATACTTATTTTATTTTTTTTACAGTAATTTTCTAATTTAAATTGTTTTATAAATAGAGGAACATTTAATTTTTTAGCTATTTTCTTACAAAATTGCTCATCTAATTTACTTTCTTCTCCCCTAAGGTTAAAATTACAATGAGCTAACTCAAATTTATAATTTAACTTATTTAATAAATGAGCTAAAACAACAGAATCAACTCCACCACTTATAGCAAGTAACAATGTATCTTTTTTATCAAAAAGCTTTTTTTTAATTATATTTTTTTCAAATTTTGCCTCCACTTCCGTAAAGTTAAGAAATTACTAACTTAGTTATCTTTAAATCTGAATTAGAAATATGTAAATTATGTTTTTATATGTTAATTTTGTAATTATTAATTAAATAAAATTACATTTTAAAGTTAATTTTAAATATGAAAAAAAAGGTGACTATCGTAGGTGCAGGATTAGTTGGTTCTTTACTGTCTATTTATTTGTCAAAAAGAGGATATAAAGTAAATATTTTTGAACGTAGAGCTGATATGCGACAAGAAACAATGAGTGCGGGACGTTCAATAAATTTGGCGCTTAGTGACAGGGGTTGGCGAGGTTTGGAAGGGGTAGGTATTGCTGATGAGATTAAAAAAATTGCAATTCCTATGTATGGACGTTTTATTCATCATAAAGATGGAACAAATGCTTATCAACCATATGGTATGGATAATCAAGCTATATATTCAGTGTCGCGTGCCGATATTAATATGAAATTAATGGATTTGGCCGAACAGCAAGAAAATGTTAATATTCAATTTAATAAAAAATGTACATTAATTAATAGAAAAGATTTATCCATTACATTTGAGGATAATGTTACAAAAGAAACTTCTCTTACGTATAGCGATTTATTGTTTGGCGCAGATGGTGCTTTTGCAGCATCTAGATTAACTATTCAACTTCAAAGCGATCGATTTGAATATAACCAACATTATATTGATTGTGGTTACAAGGAATTAATTATACCGCCAGGAAAAAATGGGGAGTTCTTAATGGATAAAAACGCTCTTCATATATGGCCAAGAGGTAGTTTTATGATGATCGCACTTCCAAATCCAGACGGTAATTTTACTTGTACATTGTTTTTACCTTTTGAAGGTGAAAAATCATTTTCTAATTTGAAAACAGAAAAACAAATTGAAGATTTTTTTAAAACTGAATTTTCTGATGCTTTTAATTTAATGCCAACACTTATTTCTGATTTTAAAGCAAATACTACCGCTTCGTTAGTTACTGTAAAATGTTTTCCTTGGGTTTTCGATAATAAAATTGCCCTAATTGGAGATGCAGCTCATGCCATTGTTCCTTTTTATGGTCAAGGAATGAATTGTGGATTTGAAGATTGTGTAGTTTTAAATGAACTAATTGATAAACACAATGATAATTGGGATATTATTTTTCCTGAATATGAAAAATTACGAAAACCTGATGGTGATGCTATAGCTGATTTAGCGATTGCTAATTTTGTTGAAATGCGTGATAAAACTGCAGACCCAAAATTTATTTTACAAAAAAAAATAGAAGCTAAATTTTCTCAACATTATCCTGATAAATGGATCCCATTGTATAGCATGGTTACGTATAGTCCACATATTCGCTACAGCACAGCATTAAAAGAAGGTCAAAAACAACAGGCGATTATGGATGAAATTATGGCTTTTAATAATATAGAATCAATTTGGGAAAGTGATGAAATTGAATCGGAAATATTAAAACGAATTAATTAGATTGTATAAAAAAGATATTTTCTGTAAATATAAAATTGGCTTATTTATCAATTCTCATTTTTATAATTTATTTTTATGTCAATTAATTTATAATCTTTATGCTTATTAGTACCTTTTTTATTTCATTTTTAAATAATAAATAAAATATTAAACCAAAAATTATTAATTGGACCAAATATAGCCAAATGTTATACTGAGAGAATATAAAGTACTGAGCCACATTTATAATAATATATATTAAAGGGATAAGTAAAATTTTTGAATAATTAAATTCGTAAATAAATACAGGTTTAGTAAATAAAATACAAAACAATACTTGTATAATTTTTGTGCTTAACCCTGCAAATATAGCACCTAATAATCCATAATAATGAATTGCAATAAGTGTTATTAAGATTTGAAATAAGGCACTTAATCCAAAAATAGACAATAAAACATTGATTTTTTTGGTATACATAATAGTTGACAAGTAAAAATTTAAAATACTACGTAATGCATAACCGCCTGCTAAAATACCAATGTATTGCTCGCTTTGATAAAAACTTTCGTTTTTTACAATTAATTTATAAATAAGAGGAATAAAAATACAAAACAAAATTAATTGTAAGATATTAATAGCTGTAAATACATTAAAATATCGGTTGCTTTCGGGCGTTGTTTTATTATTTTTATCTTTATTCCATATTTCGTAGAGTTTTGGAAAAATTACTGCCGACAGACTATTTTGTAAAAACTCTATTCCAAAAAAGCATTTTAAAATTAAATCGTAGGCATTTAAATCTGTATTTAAAATACTAGATTGTAGTAAATATCGATCTACTTGTCCTAAAATCCAGCCACAAATAACATAAAATAAATAAGGAATACAGAATTTAATTAAATCATTAAAAAAGCTTTTATCTAATATAAAAGCTCCATTCTTATTAAAAATAGCAAAGGCCATTGTAAAAATAATAAAGCCTGATAATAAGCGACCATAGATTGGACCAATAATGCTATTTGGAAAAAAATACAAGCCACCAAGTGAAATTCCAATTGTTGCTATAAAATTTACGACATTAGTTATTAAAAATAGTTTAGCTTGTTTTAAATAAATTAAGCCAATTGTAGCAGCTTTAAAATAAGAGTTAAAAAAAGCTGTCAGAATAGAGTAGAAGCCATATGGCCAAAAATCCATGTTTAGATTACTTTGATAAATTATTTTAAATAATTGCTCACCAAATAACGAGGATAGAATTAATAATCCTAATCCAATAATTAATAAGATTAATGAAATAGTACCGATAAATTTTTTTTGTTTTTCTGGTTCTTCTGCTAGTTGAGAGAATTTAATACCAAAATATGATTCGATTGAAAATGAAAAAAGAATTTGAAATAACAAAGAAATACTTATATAAAATAATACTTGAGTATAATTTATATCTGATAAATAGTTGGTATAAAAAGGTAATAATATAATTCCAGCAACCATTGGAAGAGACCCTCCGAGAGTAAACAAGATTGATGATTTAAAAAAAGATTTGCTAATCATTTTGTTTTTTAAATATAAAATTAATGTTTACTAATTTGTTTTTAGCTAAAAATATAATTAAGCCCACTTATTTTTAATTGATACAACTTTAGAATAAGGTAATAATTGTATAAATTTGCCAAATAAGTATTAATTTTTTATATATATAAGCCAAAACTTATTAAAAAACTGTTTTTGAAATGAATAATACCGAAAAAATAACCTCAAAACAACAGGTTGAAGATTTTTATAATACTTTTAAAGATCATCAAAAAAAATTAGGAGTTAATATTCGTCATAGAACAATTTTTAAAAATTTAAAAGAAGCGGGATTAAATTTAAATTCAAAAGTAATAGAAATAGGTTGTGGAATTGGAACTGTAAGTGGTTTAATTTTAAAATATATTTCTCAAGGTTCATTTGTGGGCGTTGATATTAGTCACGAAAGTATAGAGCTCGCCAAAAAAATAAATTCTCAATATCATTATGCAGAGTTTTTAGTTAATGATATGAGTTCATTTACTCATTCTACTAAATTCGATTTTGTTGTATTACCTGATGTTTTAGAGCATATTCCAGTTCAACAACACTTAAATTTATTTAAAGTACTTAGTGCTGTTACTACCGAAAACGCTATTATCTTGATTAATATTCCAGAACCAAACTATTTAAATTGGACTAGAAAAAATTTTCCTGAAAAACTTCAAATTATTGACCAATCACTAAGTATGCAAGATTTATTAAATAATTCATATCCTCATGGTTTTAAATTATTTTCTATGAAATCTTATTGTCTTCATTATAAAGACCCAGATTATACTTGTGTGATTTTAAAAAAGAGCATGGAATTAGATAATTATCAAATAAAAAATAAATTAATACTTGGAATAGAAAATTTTATAAGTAAATTAACTTAAATGAATTTATTTTTATTTTCGAATTTTTTTCCATATAAAAAGGCTGAAGCTTTTTTATTGAATGAGTTTGAATTTACCAAAAAAGAAGCTTCATGTATTTATTTAATAAGTCTTTATGGTAAGTATGAAGAATCTTTAATTAAAGAAGAGTCTAATCTAAAGTTATTTCAACCAATTATTAATAAACCAACTAGCAAACTTTTTTTGTTATTTAAAGGTATTTTTAATTTAGCCCCAATAAATTTTCACTTTAAAGAATTTATTAAAACTGGTATTTTATTATCTCCTAAAAAGTTTTATTGCTGGATTATCAGTATAATCATTTATAGAGCTGCAATGACATCAGACGCTTATAATCAATTAGTTAAGACGGTTAATACATCTAAATATCCTGTTCTATATTTTTATTGGGGTGATAATTTAGCTTGGACTATCCCATATCTAAAAAAAGTAATCAAAAATAATGATTTAAAAATTATTATTCGTTTACATGGCTCTGATTTATACGAAAATATAAAACATAATTATGCCCCATTACGTTCAGCCATTTTTTCTGCAGTTGATTATATTATTCCTATTTCAGAACACGGTAAAAATTATATATTAAATAAATATCCACAATTTTCAACTAAAGTTTTTTTATCTCGTTTAGGTGTTTTTGATAATGGACTTAATTATAATAATCAAAATAATATAAATGAATTTACTTTGGTTTCGGTTTCTAATGTGGTTCCATTAAAACGCTTAAATCTATTATTTGATGCTCTCCAAAAAACAAGGTCTAAAATTACGTGGCATCATTTTGGTGATGGAGTTTTGATGAATGAATTATTAAAAGCTGTAAAAAATAAACGTCAAGGTTTAAACGTTATTTTGCACGGATATGTTTCTAATCAAATAATAATTAATTTCTATCAGCAACAAAAAGTTGATTTATTTATTAATGTAAGTTCTAGTGAAGGGATACCAGTATCTATAATGGAAGCTTTGTCGTTCGGAATACCAGTTATAGCTACCGATGTAGGAGGAATCTCTGAATTAGTTAGTAAAAAAGTTGGCGAATTAATTTCTTCCAATTTTACTAATGAAAGTTTAGGGCAAAATATTGAAAAATTATTAAATTTAAATTCAGAAGAATTTTTATTAATGAGAAGCAATGCTAGGTCTGTTTTCGAATTAATGGTGAATGCTAAAATCAATTATTTGGTTTTTTACAAAAAAATAAAAAATTAATTCTTTTATTATAAAACTCTCCAGTTTTAATCTTCTTCATTTTCTCTTCGAAAATCAAATTCATTATCATTAGATTCATCATCATCTAATGTTTCTTCTCCTTCTTCTGCTTCAAGATTATTTATATCTTCGTCTTCAATGCCTTCTTCGTTAGTATCTATTATTTTATAAATATCATCATCTGTTAAATTTGGATCGTCTAATAAATCAGCCATAGCTAATTCAGAGCTGAGTTCTTCTTTAGCCATATTTAATTGTTTGTATTGTTTTGGTGGGGTTCCAAAGCTTTTGGTTATTAACGGATATTTAATTTTGGGGAGTTCTTCAATTATTTTAATCATTTCAATCATAAAACCCCATTTCACATTTGGATCGAAAATATAAACAAAGCGTTGGTGAGGTTGATCAATGTATTTAGCAATTTTAATATCCGACATTAATTTTTTTGGCTCAACTTTTTTTCTAATTTCATCTTCATCTAAAGGTAAATCTTCTTTCCTAAGTGTAATTTCTTGGCCTTTTCTCCAATAATCATCGCTAACAAAAAAAGCTGCTGCATGTTTTGCATCAAATTTAAACGCTTCTTGAATAATTTTATGAAATTGCTCAAAGGTTTGAGAAGCCTTAATGTCTATATCCCTATAAATATCTTCGTTATCCTCAAGGTAAATTTTAAAACGATAAACAGCCATAATATAATTAGCTTCTAGTTTTATAAATCTCAGATTTAATGATACCTAATTTATTAAAAAAGTGGTTAAATGAAACACCTAAAACACCTATGCCGTATTTCATACTTCTACTAAAATTAATAGAACTAGCTTCAGGAAAGTATTTAGTAGGGCAAGTAACTTCTGCAATATCAAATCCTGCATAAAAAATTTGAGAGATCATCTGATTATCAAACACAAAATCATCTGAATTTGCATGATAATTAATTTTTAAAATTACTTCTTTAGAAAAAGCTCGATATCCGGTATGGTATTCAGATAATTTTTGATTTATTAATATATTTTGAGATAATGTTAAAAACCGATTAAAAATATATTTATACATCGGCATGCCACCTTTTAAAGCCCCTTTTCCTAATATTCTTGAGCCAAAAGCAACGGGATAAAGATCGTTTGCTATCAAATAACTTAAGCTTTGAATTAATTTTGGGGTATATTGATAATCAGGATGTAGCATGATCACAATATCGGCACCTAATCTCATTGCTGTATCGTAACATGTTTTTTGGTTACCTCCATATCCCTTATTTTTTTCGTGAGTAATTACATGTTTAATTCCAATATTTTTTGCAATTTCTAAAGTATTATCAGTACTACAATCATCTACCAATACAACATCGTCTACAATATCAAATGGTATCTCTTCGAATGTTTTTTTTAATGTAAGTGCAGCATTATATGCTGGCAATACAGCAATTAATTTTTTACCATTAATCATAAGACAACAAAAATAACAAAGTTTAGTTAATTTATAAATAAAAGGTAAACAAATAAATGTATTTTTATAAATAATTTTGCATTTAAAAAAACTACATAGTCTTGTCATAAAAGAGTTTTTACCTCCTTTTTTTATAACGTTGTTTGTTAGCGTATTTCTTTTTTTTTTAGTTGAAGTTGTTATTACTTATTTAGACGATTTAATTGGTAAGGGTTTAAGAACGACTGATTTATTAAAATTATTTTTTTATGCTTGGATTGCTATTATTCCACAATGCATTCCATTAGCTGTTTTGTTGGCTTCTATTATGAGTTTTGGAAATTTAGCCGAAAATTATGAATTAGCAGCATTGAAGGCATCTGGAATATCTCTTCTTCGAATAATTCGTCCTGTTTTTATAGTTATTTTATTATTATCGATATTTACTTTTTTATTTATTAATTTTATTTTGCCAGTTGTTCATTTAAAGTCTCAAACATTATTATACGATATGAGACAAAAAAAACCTACCGTTAATATTAAAGAAGGAATTTTTTATAACGCTATAGAAAACTATAGCTTAAGAGTCGGAAAAAAATCTCCAGATAAAGATACATTATTTGAAATTTATATATATGATCATACTGCTCATATGGGAAATGATATTCAAATGTATGCCAAAAGTGGAAAAACAATTATAAGCCAAGATTCAAGCGATTTAGTATTATTTTTAAAAGATGGTAACCGCTACGAGGAAAGTAATAACTATGAGGGTATAAGGAATAGAAAGAAACTTTCTCATTTAAATTATAAGCAGTTACAAATAAATATTCCATTAGAAGATTATAAATTGAAACATACAAACGAAGAATTATTTAAAGGTAATGAAGAAATGCTTAATATATGGCAATTAGATTCAGTCGCTGATTCAACTACTCATATTATTAATAAACAAATAAATAATTTATATAGTCAGGCAGATAATTATTTTTATCCCCATACATTAAGATCTCTAAATAAAACAAATTATTTTCCAAAAGTTAATGTTTATATGTTTTATGATAGTTTAAAAAATGAATCTTTTTTATTTTGTATCCAAAATGCACTCAATACAACACGAACAGCTATATCTTATATTGATAATGCTGATATTAATATAGAAGTTGAAAAGAAAACTCTTTTAAGTTTATTAATAGAATGGCATAAAAAAATCACTGTAAGTTTTGCCTGTATTGTTTTATTTTTTATTGGTGCCCCTCTTGGTGCAATTATTAAAAAAGGTGGTTTAGGGATGCCTGTAGTAGTTTCAGTTTTTTTCTTCTTGGCTTATTATATTTTAACTGAATTTTATGTTAACCTCGCTAATGAGGGACATTTAGCTCCTTTAAATGCTATTTGGATGCCACTATTGATTTTTTTACCAATAAGTATTTTTTTAACATTTAAAGCTGCTAGAGATTCTTCTATTTTTGATGAAACTATTTACTATTCAATCTTAAACAAATTATTCACAAAAAAAAACCGTGTTAAAAATACTTCAGATATCAAATAAAGCCCCTTATCCTGCTAATGATGGAAGTAGTATTGCTATTTTTAATATGGCTAAAGGCTTAATTGAAAACAATGTAGAATTGCATTTACTTTCAATAAATACTAAAAAACATTTTAAACCCGACAACGAAGTTCCTTTAGAGTTTAAAATTAAAAGCAATTATAATTCAGTTTATAAAAATACTAACACTACTTTTTTTGGAGCTTTTTTAAATTTGTTTTCATCAAGGTCATATTTTATTTCACGTTTTTATTTTAAATCATTTAAAAATAAATTAATTCAAATATTAAAAAATAACAACTTCGATTTTATTCAGATTGAAGGATTGTTTATGGCTATTTATATTGATGAAATCAGAAAAAACAGTAAGGCTAAGATCATTTTAAGAGCACATAATATTGAACATTTTATTTGGAATAGATATAACCAAATTGAATCTAATTATTTCAAATTAAAATATCTTTCAATGCAAAATAAAAGGCTTAAACATTTTGAAATTAAAATACTTTCTAAGGTTGATGCTGTTGTTCCAATTACAAAAATTGATGAACACGAATTTAAATTGTTAGGTTGTATAAAACCATTATTTACTTGTATTACTGGTGTTGATGTTTTGTTATATCAAAAAAAAATATTATTTAAAGAAAAACCAAAAACTATTTTTTACTTTGGTTCTATGGATTGGATACCAAATCAAGAGGCTGTTAAGTGGTTTTTAGACTATTGTTGGGATGAAATTTATAAAGTTGTGCCAGACTCGAAATTTATTATTGCAGGAAAAGGAATTCCGCTTAATTTTTTTCATATTAATAAACCTAATGTTCTTATCGTTGAAAATGTAATTGATAGCAAAGAATTTTTTTTACAACATCATGTTATGATTGTACCCCTTTGGTCGGGAAGTGGCTTAAGAATTAAAATTATTGAGGGAATGTCATATGGTAAAGCTATTGTAAGCACATCTATTGGTGCCGAAGGAATTAACTACACTCATCAAAAAAACATTTTAATAGCCGATAATCCTTATGATTTTATTCAATCTGTAATTGAATTACTTACAAAAGAAGATTTATGTAAAAACATTCAGCAAGAGGCTTCTATATTAGCATTAAATCAGTTTGATAATTTATCAGTTGTTTCTGAGTTAGTTCAATTTTATAAAAAATTGAGTCATGTTTGATTTATTAATTCTTCTTCTATTAGGATTTTCTTTTTTGATATTACATACTTATGTATTTTATCCCTTTTTTATGATTTTAATTTATGGCAATTCAAAGCATAAACATTTAATTTACGATTCGGATGGAGAATTACCATCTATTGCAATTTTAATTGCAGCTTATAATGAAGAAAAAGTTATTGAAAAAAAAATCTTATCAATTTTTAATACAAATTATCCAAGCTCTAAATTGAGGGTTTTTATCGGTTCAGATGCCTCAAACGATAAAACTGATGAAATCATCTCAAATTTAACTAATAAATATAGTAAATTAGAATTCATTAAGTTTAAGGGTAGGGTAGGGAAAATTTTTATAATTAATCATTTACAATCATTGTGCGACGAACCTATTTTGATTTTAACCGATGCAAATGTTATATTTG
>SXGQ01174800.1_pt1 | contig 32427 bp, 35 predicted proteins | sample 3178371 | NCBI WGS metagenome assembly SXGQ01 (sample SAMN11356859, study PRJNA531348) | freshwater metagenome | isolation source: freshwater sample F1-20 | place: China: Fuxian Lake, Yuxi | collected 2017-12-25
GCCACGTGACGTTGCATGGCGCGAGCGCCGGCTAGATGGATAAAAGGATATTTGAATCTTTCACCGTCTTGATTTTCCACAAACAATGCACCGATGTTTCTTGTTCTACTACCAGGAGCAGTGTCATCCATGACTGCCTTGCTGTGTTTAATGATTAGACGTGTGTCCATTAATTTTTGGAAGCTGACATTCTTGCTGCCATACATTGCGCTTTCGCTCATAATTGATTCTCCAACAGTGGGGGGTGTATTTGGTTGTGATTGCTTGGGTGCATTGTACTGACTTAGAAATGCAAAGTCTCTACGATCTAGATTGTCTTTGGCAATATCTCTAGTATCAAAACTCATTAATCTTCTCTTGGCAAACAAACGTAATTCTTTAAGAAATCCATACCAACCTTCTTTCTGAACAGTATCCATGCTCTCTGTGATACCTGTGCTAAAATAAACTTTGATTGAATTATCCTCAGCAAGACTGATACTCACATGACCTATAGCTGTTTCACCATCTTTGTAATCAAAATCAAAGAATCTTGCTTCTTCAGGATTGATAGTAATAGCACCTGTGTCGTTGCCTAATTTTAGGCCAGAAAATCTACTACGTATTTTGTAGAATAGATCAGTGGCGATGTTGTTTGTTGCATCCATAGTTATATTTATCAATAACCGCTGCTGACAAAGATCGGCATTGGCATTTGATCTTCTGTGAGTTTTTCCGTCATTTTTTCGTAGATTTTAGGATCCCAGTCGCTGAGAATAGTGGCCATACGCAGTACAAGTAATGTTGCACTTACTAGATCGTCGTGTTCCCCGGTCTTGGCGCCAAATCCTACTCCGTGAGCCACAAAATTTTTCAATTCAGAAATCAAAGGCTTGCTGTTGATCTTCATCTTTTGTGTCTCTAGCATATGCTTGAGCTGACTACAAGTTGTTATTTTTGTACGGTGTGTGGTGTTGAATCCCTTGCGAAATTTTCTAATGTGACCTTTGCGGATTGGTTCACTTAGAAACAATCCGGAAAAGTTTTCTTCGCCTATATTATTAATCACAATCAATGCAGCTTCGCCTAGGGTATTATTTTCTACACTGTAGTATATCTGCGAACTTGCACCTCCTAGCTCTGTGCTTCGGTCTTGAATGTATTTGCAGACTTCTCTTAGATGTTTTACCTGAGTCTGTATAGGAGTAAGATTATGGCACCATTCCGCCACCTGAATCATGCTGGGCATTTCATACACCTGTATGGCAGCATAGTCTCCGCCTGTACCTAGACTGGGATCTAATGCTACTAGATAGGTGCACCTAGCATCAATTTCTTTATACCAACGTGTTTGACCCATGGTCATTATAGGGTCAATGCCTTTGAGTTCTGCAAGTTTAACAGAATTGATAAGTGTTTCATCGAAGATTAAAAATTCGCAATCAAATTCTCTACGAAATCGCTCGTCCCCTATTTTAGCTCTTTCTGTTTGAGCCCAAACTTCGTCGCGATCAGGATGTTCATTCCAGTTTGCAAAAAAGCTGTGAAATCCGTTTTTTCCTAATTCAGTTTCATTGCCAAATTCATCAAAACGATTTTGAGCTTCGGTCCAAATAAGTGCAAATTGATCTTCGTCTGAGTTTGGAGTTGATGTAATAATACACTTACCACCAGTTGACAGCGTCGGTGATAACGCAGTCCAGAACTCTTTGGCTTTTTCGGGTGGTTGCACAAATGCAAACTCATCACAATAAATCAGTGAAAGAGATTTACCACGACCTGTGTTTTCTGTTGTCGTAACTGCCTGTATACGAGCACCGTTGTCATATTCGATGGTATTTCTATTATATGAATAAACCCCAGCACGAATAAAATCAGGAAGATTTTCATAGCCAAATCGATATCTATTCATGATATCCTGTGCACCTTCATACTTGTGCGCCGCAATCAACACCTGTGCTTCTGGCACAAATTGAGTAAACCACAGTAAGTATCCTGTGGCGCAAGTGGTCTTGCCCATTTGGCGAGGCAGCATACCGATAGACTGTTTGTAGTTGTGATATGATTGAATCAATCGTTCTTGATATTCATAAGGCACGAAAGGAATAGATCCACGCACAGGATGCTGAATCTTTAAAAAGTTTTTACAAAAATACAATGGGCCGTCAACAGGATCCATGCAGGCTTCTAGATGCTTGACTTGCTCTAACGTGTATCGTTGAGGTGCATGAGCTTTTTTAATTAAATTGCCGTCTAATGATTTTGCCATATTGTTATTTACTGAAAAAAATAGGCTCCGAAGAGCCTATTTGAGTTTGTATTTTTTTATGCTACAGTAATACTGGAGCCAGCAGCCACTGTGGTGCCACTGATATCAATGTCATTAGGACCTATACTGGTAGTAGTTGCGCCGCCGCCGTCGATGCCAATTCTTCTAATCCGCACCTGCAGTTCTGAAGCCGAATTTACACTTTGATCCATGATCACATGTATTGTACCTGCACCACTATCTGTGACAAAAAACATCAAAGGATTCAGCTCCTTAACAATTTGCTCCACAGTTTCATCTACAGCATCATCTTCTGCTCTTAGATCTCTTGCGCTTGCTGCTGCGTTTTTCACAGTAATCAAAAATGCGTTGGCATTCAAATTATACAGGGTTCCTACTGTACAGTTTAGCCCGTTTGTTCTTGTAAATGATCCCATTTATATCTCCTTAATCCTTTAATCTGCCATCGGCTTCAGCTGACTTTAAAATTGCTGCACGGTCTGGATAACTACCACGCTTGACATCTTTGGCAGCAGCCTTTTCACCCTTGGTAGGGTTTTTAACATGCTTTAATGCGTCAAACTTTTCACTTTTAGCTTCTGCTAAACGATTACGTAATTCATTTCTAATAGAAGTTCTTAAATCAACAGCTTCGACACGTTGCATAGGGTTGTCGCCGCCTGCTACTTTGGGATACGTGCCTTTAGGCCCGTTCATTCCACCTGCAAGTTTGTTCACCATGTAGTCAATGTCTTTGTATTGCTCTTCTGGCTCATTGGCGTATTCATTTTTCTTGTCGTCATCTTTTTCTACGTCGTGATCATCCATGTCGTGATCACCGTCACTATCTTGGTCGCCTCGAAGTTTGTCAAGGTCATTATCATCCGAGTCCATGTCGTTTGGATCATTCATGCTGTCTCTGTCGGACGATCCTTTGGGTTTGTCCATGTCTAGATCAGGCAACATCTTTAAAGGTCCAGCATCTAGGTTGCCAAGATCACCTATGGCAGATATACTAGGTCCTGGAGGAGTCAAGGATGGCATTGCAGTCATGGAGGGCATTGGCATCATCTTGGATGGCTGATTGATCATATCTGGATTGACTTTGGTCATGAGTTTTATCAAACTTTCAATGTTGTCCATTCCCTGTGCGTTAAGATTCACACTCATACTAGGATGAGCAGGCGGTGCCTGATCATTCATTGACGGTGGCATACTCATTGGCATAGGTGCATCGCCACAGGCTTCCGTGGTTGGTTGATCCAAGTCTCTCATCTTGGCTAACAGTTGATTAAAGTCCATTATTTACTCCCCATTGCGCTTTTAAGGCCTAACTTGTCAGTCTTGGCTTTGGGCAGCTTGTATTCTGTTGGCCCTGTTTGATCTTTTTTACGTTGCTTTGCAGTTTTTTCAAGGTCTTTTAAAAAACCTTTGTTGAAGTCATCGCCAAAATAATCTTTGTGTTTGACATCTGTGTATTCTTTGTAATTGGAATCCAACAACAGAGACTCGCCCGATGGTTCATTGTCTAGCAGAACCTGGTCAGCTTCTGTAGGCTCACTGCCACCTCGCACTCGGAAACGAGCTTCATCCAGTCCCAGTGCTTTTACATCGTTGGTTATTTCTGGGCCTGTAATAGGATATTCACAAATTACCTCGAACACAGTGACTTCACAATTTTTCATTGCGGGAAAGTCCAGTGGCAATGCCTGTATTGGCGTGGTCTTGATTTTTTCTAACTTGATGCACTTACAGCGGTCTAGTGCTGTCTTCAAGTTTTCTTGAAAAGCCTCGGGCAATTCTCCAGCCACTTTGACTTTGAAGTTATAGATTTTTTTGCTTTCAGCAAGATATTCTGTAAATGGTTTCATGTTAGTATTTATGCTTTTCCGCTTAATTTCTTAATGAGCTCGTTACGATCGGTAATTACATAACCCTGTCCGTTAATAACATCGTTGGGGTCGTTGTTGTCTCGATCAATTTTGTATTTTTTAAGTTGTAGATCTATGGCTTTTAGTTTTTTATCAATTTTAGCTGCTTTGGCTGTGATTGCATTGCCCATCATAGAACTTGCTACTTCGAATATCCGACCGCTGTAACGTACTTCGACATTCATGCCTAGATCCATTAGATCATCGTATGCCTGTTCAGCTTTTCTTGCTAGATTGTCTAACTCGTTGTCATTTAAATCATTCAGTTCAGTTATTTGAGGAAGATTTCTAGTAATTTGGTTCACAGCTTCAATGCTTTCATCTAGTGTTTTTACTTCTGTGGCCTTTTCTACCAGTTGTTCGTTGATAGATTTAGGCACAACATTTATCTGTTTGTCGTCTAAATTAAATAATTCTTCAAGTTTCTTGGTCATAGCAATACTTATCAGCGTTTTGAACCTTGATGGAAAATATGTTCTTCATTTACCACACGGAATCTTATGCCTTGCTGCTTGCACCATTTGGTAGCAGCTTCCCATTTAGCCATATTTTTCACATACTGTTGCTGATTGTAAGCACTCTTTCCAACATTTTCTAACAGTGTTTGGCTGGCTGGCTTTACTTCAACAACTTCTGCATGCTTCGCTCCGTTCTTGTCAACATAAGTAATGAAAAAATCAGGCACATATATGGTATATTTTCCTGTCAGGGGATCTCTGTAGGGTATTTGTATGCTTTCGCTGGCCCATTTTTCTACGCCTTGATGTTCATCCAGCATACGCATGAAAACAAATTCCCAACTTGATCTTGCCAATGGCGTTTTAGTCCCAACATATTTGCCAGGATTTTTCATTTCGAATCTTCCTTGAGCAAATTTGGCCATTATGGTAAAATGTTTCTAGTTTGATTTATCTTGATGACATTAACCACTCTAAATCCCAATGAAGATGTGTTGGGTCGATATTTGTTGAGAATCTGTGCGACTACTGCACTGAGTTGGGTACCATTAAGTGGTTTTAGGGTATCTAGTATTTCAAAGACAGCAACACCATCCACTTTGGCTTGACGCAGTATGGTCATTGCTGTGACGGTGGCAGCTTCTTCTTCAAACCCTTTACTTGTAAAAAATCCTATACTGGCAGAGACTTCATTGGCTCCAAATTCCAAAGGTCTGCGACCGTAGGTGTCAAAAAATAATTTTGTACTTGCAGCACTGTCTGTTTTTGTCGCTGCTGGTAAATTAATTGTGCTCATGGAAATTCTGCAGGAATTTCATTTCTGCTTCCGGATGATTGTGGGAATGTGTTATTGGCTGACTGTGTCTGCAGGATTTTTTTAGTTGCAGTCGTTGCTGCAATTGACCCTAATGCTGCACCCACTTTAGGAAAACTGGCTCCTATAATTCCACCAACAGTATTGGCCGCGGTAAGAATATTTGCAGGATTTTTTAATTCTCCAATAACTCCGTCCACTGTGGGAAATTGTCCGCCATTGTTTTTGTAAGTATTGATTTGAGAAATTGCCGTGTTTATAAATCCACCTGGATTCTTCAAGATATTCTTTTTGGTTACATCACCGAATACTGATTCAATGCCGCCCAGCACATCTCCAACGGGTCCTAGTACATTGCCAAGTCCTAATGATCCGCCTAATACGTTTGGACTTTGTACCACGTCATAAGACAAACTAGCAAATCCGTCAGGACTTCCGTAAGCCACACTGCCCGAAAGATATTTTACACCTTCGTATTCAACGGTCATTGTATTATCTAAAGGTTCATTGGATGCATAGTCTACCTGTCCGTGTGACCAAGACTTGATTCTAGGTGCTAGCAATTCGTAGCCATTGAATCTCTTTCTACTCAAAGTGTATAGTGATATTTTTCTAAAAAAGTTTGTTGGAGTAGCAAAACCCATGCCATATGCTCCTGAATAATTCAGCGTACTCATGGGGTGATTGCCTTGGTCATTTCCTCCGTCGTAGGCATAATGTGCATAGTATGCGGAATACATAGAATGCATAAGACCAGCATTATCGTCGTGAAACGTTAAATTAAGAGGCTCATAATTTATTTTCTTATAAATCTGTTTGGTGCGATTATAGACATTTTTATTTGCCATTTCAAAATTAAATTTAGGCAGGTCAGTAGATTTGATTAGTAGGCTGACTTCTCTTTCTGCACCCGAGAAAACAGCATAATAAAGAAATTTCGTTCTAGGGGCTAGTCGATAGTAGTTGTCAACAAATATTCGTGTGGCATGCTGAAAATTACCAACCACACCCTTGGGTCCTCTGAGCGCACTATTTAAAAATCTTGTAAACTTATTGGCCATATAATTATTTATGCATAAAAAAAAGCCCGAAAACTTCGGGCTTTTTTAAGTCAAGATACTAATTAAATACCTGAGCTACCTACTGCTAGCGCACTAGAGGTTGGTCTGGCTGTGCCGGCTGTGCCTATACCGATGACGCCAACTGCATCTGGTGTGTGCATTGCATTGTCATAGACAATGGTCAGAGCCACTGTGGCTGGTTCGTTGGTTGTGTAATTCAAATCACCGTAGTCTGTGTTTTGTAGAAAACAACCATAACATTCCCAGGTTTCAAGTGTTACTGGAGCAGCAGCGCCGTTACCACCGTCTAGTATTTCAATACGTGTGGTAAACTTGTAGTCAATACCAGAGCGGGCACTGGCCTGCTCATGGAAATCAAATTGTTTCTGAATCTGCTGGCCAACGAGTTTAATGATGTTGCTGCTGGCATCATCCCTGAGGTTTAAAGTAATGGGTTCCCAGGTATATTTGCCTGCAAGTTTAATCTTGGAATTGTAAATTTCGATTGGAATCTCTTCAAAAGAAACTTTTGGTCGAGTAACATCCATGACCTGTTTGGTAAGTTCAGTACTAGCCGATGTGCCGAAACCCAGTAAAGTAACACGAAAGCGATACTTTAGTTTAGGCATCAACATACCGGTATTTGAACCAGGACCAGATGGATTAATCGAGTAATTTGTTAATGATGTAATTGCCATTGTCTTATGCTCCGATATTGTATTTATTCATTAAATCTCACCTGTGTTCTTGAGACGCAATGGTATGTAGATAAATTCAACGGCCTTGGTTGGCTCAATTGCAACATCTACATATAGTTCATTACGATCAATTCTACTTGGTGTGTTGTTGGTTTCGTCGCATACCACTGCAAAGTCATAGATAGCTCTTAGACCCACTAGTTCCAGTAACAGACTTTCAACAGCTTGTTTGATCTCATCACGAGTGATTTGATCGTTTGGCTCAAAGATGTATGGACGAGCTAGTTTTGTAAGTTGACTGCGTAGATATACAACAAGACGTGCCACGTTTATACGATCTAACGATGATGCATTTGCTGCACGAGTCTTTTGACCATAAGCTACCAATCCTGTGCCTACAAAGAACGGAATTGGATTGACTTTAAGGTCATACAAGGTGTCTCTTTGACCGTTGTTTAGAGCAACGCTTTGGAATTCGCCTGTGGCGGCATCGATGTAGCCCACTGCTGTGGCATTAGTAATACCACCTCGTCGTGTGCCTGCTGGAGCGAACCATGGGAAGCTGACTTGATCGCTTAGAGCAATTGTTCTTAACATCATGTGACTGGCCGGAACCACAGCATTTGCACCTGTGAGGTCAGTGGTAAATCCATTTGGATAATAAACCGCTGCATATTCATCATAGGTAACAATACCGTTATCTCCGTTGTCCAGTGCTAGGTTAGCATTTGTGCCCCAGGTTGTTAGACTTGTTGCATCACTCTTGAGACGCAGTGGTGTATCGCCAACCACAAAAGCTGTGACCTTGCGATCCAGATTCAAGTTGATCAAATTGCTGAGTGCTTCTGGATATCCGGGGCAAGCAATTAGGTTGAAGTTTCTGCGTTCTTCATCACGTGCTTCTTCGCTGGTGTCAATTACACTCTTAAGTGCAGCAACCACAGCTGATCTCTGTGCCTTGCGGCCAAAGCTGCCTGAACCGTCTTCATTGTTAGGGCTGGCTGTGGTCCAGCGATCTGGCCAGTATGCCTCCATGCTTGGAGATCCGGTTTGTCTTTCGTTGTCTGCTGTGGTATCAATATAACCATCATTGTATTTCTTGACGTTTCCACCGCTTCTACGTAGATTCCACAGCAACATGCCTTTGGGATATAGATCTGGATCTGGTGCATCTGGATCTAAGAAATCGCTGGTTAACAAATCTTTGATTGATCCGGTAGGAGCAGCAGTAGCGGAGCCACCGCTTGTACCAGCACGAGCATCTGCAAATAAAACACCTTCTTCTGTGGTTTGATCAGTCTTGTCAACTAATACCCATTTTTGTGCAAGTTTTGTTCCTGCGTCAGGATTAAATTTGTATATGCTTGGGAAATTTTCTAGATCAGCTGTGCTGATCCAAAGATCACCGCTGACTAAAGCAGTACCGTCAGATTGTTCTTCAGGCATTGATGCGGATACAATGGGACCTTCTGGATCAGTACCAGTGTATCCTCCGAAGTTGTCATAGCCCACAAATGTTGTGCCATCGTGTATCATTATATCAACCTCGCCAAAGGCAGGATTGTACCATAGTTGTCCGTCTTCCGGCTCTTCTAATGGAGCATCCGGAGTAGCAGCAAACACATCACCCACCAATGGAATCCACAAGGAAGCCAAATAATTTTCTTGTGCGCCTGTGGCCAAACCACCTGACAGTGCGTAGAAATTACTGGTGCCAGCACCTGTTTCGAGATTGTAAACTGTAAATAAGGTGCCAACCGCAGTGCCAGTGGAATCAGTGAGTCTTATATCACCGCCTGTCTTGTGTTTAATCACCAATTCGTTGCTGGTTGTGACACTGGCTACTACATTATTTGTGATCGCATCACCGGCTGAATCAGTATAGCTTGCAGCGTTAATCAATCCTGCAATAGTAAATGCATCGTCGGCTGTGTTTGCTGCGGTGAATGTAAACGTAGCTGCTGAGCTGAGTGCAGTATCACCAACAATTGACTGTTTGATAGTGAAGGTTCTTGACGTTGCGCTCAATGTGCCTGTTGTAATAATTTTGGATTTTATTGAGGTTTCTCCACTGGCTGCTCTTTTGAATATTCTAAAAGTAGTAGTAGCCAGTGTTTCATCCATGCCATCAAAGCCATTTACTGCTCCAGTGGTAGCGGAATATGATCCTGCGTGTTCTCTAGCATTTGTTTGCACAAATAATGCACCTTTAGGAAGATTCGCACCTCCGCCTGAAGCATCAAGATAGTACAGTGCAGCGTGTGGAGTTGCGTACAGAGGTGCTTCGTTGGCTACCCAAGCATCAGTGCTTTCATTGTACTTTTTGGCTCTCCAACGTGATCCGTTGTTTGGCTCAGTGGTTTTCAACCACACAGAACCTGTGGGACGTGCATTCACGGTAGATGCAAAATCTGATCTCTTAAACAGCGGCACACTGGTATGTGGCTGTTGAGCCAATGCCGGGCACATGTATGTACCAGCGGCAATATTTAATTTGCCAGCTCCGGTGCCTAGAACAGTTCCACTGATCACAATGCCACCAGTGCCGCCACCTACTGCGGTTGAGTCACCACCTGTGGCAGTGGATGTGCCATCACTGTATAGATACAATCTGCTGTTGCTGGCAACGGCTGTGATTCCGCTGCCATTCATCAGTGTATTGATGCTGGAAACACAAGCAGCTAGAGTTACACCTGGTGTAATTGTAACATCATTGATGATCAATGTGCCTGATATTGCAGAATCTACCGCAGCTGAACTAAATGCTGTAGGATGGCTCGCTGCCCAATCTGGACTGCCAACCAATACCCAATCACCAGCTGTGATACCAGCGGTGGCATTGCCTGCGCTCTTGTAGTATATTCTTACTAGCTCATCTTCAGCTAAAAATGTTCCGTCGCCTGCGGCTGTTTGAAACACCACAGCGTAATCACCGATTGTGCCTACTGCTGTTTTAGGAGCATTACTGGAGATATTATCGAGATCAGCGTCTGTGAGCACCAATGGAGTTTTAGCAGTGAATTTTTGACCACTGTCTGCAAGTGCCAAACTATTCCATTCGTTGATACCCCAAGTGGTGGTTTGTGTGTCTATCCACCACTTGCCATCAGCTGGTTCTGCTCCCGGTGCGTCTGTTTGACCTTCTAGTTCATTTAGGTTGATGTCTGCACGTAAGATAAATGCAGAATTTGAAACGCCCAATAAACTGTAAGCAGCTAGTAGACCGTATTCGTTTCTTTCGCCACCGTGTATAGGACTAGCAGACACAGTCTGTTCAAAGAATGGTGAGCCAAATGTGTCAACAAGTTCTCGTTGACTAGTCATTTTGAATACTTTACCTGCATTGGCTGCGGTAGTGCCTGAAGCTGTGCCTGTGCCAGCTCCGTTTATTTTGTTTTCAGCAGTGGCTACAACAATTAACGGAACCGTACCTGGTTCAGCTGGAGTATAAAAACTCTCGTCAATTACTTGTACTTCTACGCCTGGTGATGTTAGTGCCATTCGACTGTCTCCTAGGGTTAAATCAATGTATAGTATTTAGCGGTATCATTGAAAAACCCCAGGATATACAAGTTCGAAAAGGGGCTGAAAAGGTGTAAATATGTTTATGAGACCCCTTTGTAGGTGCGGACAACGACCCCGTGCTGTGAACTATAAAAAAAACAACAAGATCTACTATAGAAGCCTCTGCGAGATTTGCATGGCAAATGGTCTAGGCTTTGGTATTCCCAGATGGTATCGCTCTGGATATCGAATGAAAAATCAATGTGACAAATGTGGATTTCGCTCGGCCCACAAAGAAGTTTTTACAGTGTTTCACATAGACGGAAATCTAGACCACTGCAGACACAGCAATTTGAAAACCGTGTGTTCAAACTGTGCTCAAATACTAGGCAAAGAAGGGATCACTTGGAGACAGGGCGATCTTGTTGCTGACTACTAGACTGGCTGACTGTCTATAAAGATCATCAATAGAACCGTTGTTATCAATAACAACATCAAAGTCACTGCCTAACCAAGCCCACTCGCTGGCGTGTATCTTGCGCATTTTCATTGCGTTTAATCCCACGTTATTGCCTTGGTTAGCACTGACTGCATCGGCGTACCAGTCAGGCAGGCCGCCTCTTTGTACCCAAACAATGTTTCCACCTGCACGTTTCAGTGATTCAATTTCATTAGGAAATCGGCAATCTGAAATTACAATATTATCTCGACTGTTGCGCAGTTTGTTTTCTAGGCTGGCGATCCATATGTCATCATGAAATGCTTTGCGACATACTTCTGTACCCCAATATTGTAAAACCCATCTAGGTGTTAGTGTGGGCATATCAAGTTTTGTGGCCCACCAAGGATCAACCTGCTCTCTCCACTCACGGGCTTCTTTGGTACGACCTTCCAACATGGTTCGATCCCAACCAAATACTGAGGCCACTGCGTCTTTTAGGGTTGATGCAAAACTTTCTCTACGAAACTCGTGAAAGTTAACTAGGTAGTCTGCAACTGTGTCTTTTCCCGAACCAATAAAACCGCAAATTCCAATAATCATAATATTCTCCAACTGTATAAAGTATACAGGAGAATATGATTGTGGTCAACCTATAATAAAAGTATATCCTTGACCGCCTGGTACCAGTTTCATCAAATCATCTGTGAGTTTTTCAATTTCTGCAGTGGCTTCTGATTTCATTGCCGCACCGTTTAGACTGCTTCCACCCTGTGGTCCAGCAATTTGAGCAAACTTTTCACGGGCTTGACCCAGCATCATTTTACAGTTGGCGAGGCTATAGTCTTTGATCCACTGTCCTGCATAAGTATCATCAATTATGGCAAAATCTGGCTTGGTGTTATAGACCTGAATCATGACTTCTTCAAAGCCCCGGGGACGTTGGAGAATAGTTAGTTTTCTACTCTGTGGATGCCAATTAAAGCCAATAAATGATCCAAACATTTTACCCACTAATTCTTGATAGCCGCTGAATAATTCGTAGGTTAATAGTCCGCCCATATTTGTTGAACTCAACAGATAGGTGTTGGTATAGGCCAAGTTAAATGGTTCAAACACTGTGCCGCCTGTACCGTTGCCGGTTCTTGATCCAATGCTACGGCGAAAGATTTGTCGTACCTGTTGTACTTCTTTAGGTAAGATATAATCATTCTGATTTTCCTGTAGAGTTAAAAAAGCATAACTTTCCTCAACAGCATTATCTGAACGCTGTCGAAATACGCCTAGTGCTCTATTCAGTGCAGTTTCATAGTGTATGGGATCTAATTCTACATCGATCATGCCGTCGCCCAGCATGGCTTTGCAGTATTTGAAAACTTCTTGCTTGGATTGGTCTATTTGGCTCATAGTGTTATTTATAAATATATGACTATGCCAAGACTGAGCCTTTACCGTCCTGAAAAGGGCAATGACTATAAATTTATAGATAAAAATATCTGGGAAATGTTCCAGGTTGGCGGTACTGATGTTTTTATACATCGATATCTAGGCCCTGGATCCACAGGTAGCCCAGCCTCTCCTACTCTACCTGTGTACAACACCAGCAATCCCACACAGATACAAGATCTGCTGTTTTTAGAAAACAGAGATCGCAAGTACGATCCCGACATTTACGTCATGCGAGGTGTGTACAGTCTGCAAGATCTAGATTTCAATCTCAGTCAGTTTGGATTATTTCTACAAAACGACACAGTTTTTATCACCTTTCACATCAACGACACTGTTGAAAAACTAGGTCGTAAATTGATCAGTGGGGATGTTATAGAGCTGCCACATTTGAAAGATGATCATGCTCTCAATGATTTTCAATTTGCTCTAAAAAGATTTTATGTGATAGAGGAAGTCAGTCGAGCTGCAGAAGGATTTTCAGTCACTTGGTATCCGCATCTATATCGTGCTAAATGTAAACCCCTAGTTGACAGTCAAGAATTCAAAGAAATACTAGACCAAGTTGCCAACAAAGATGCAATGGTTGGCACATACAATGCTGCTGTGACCTATTATCCTGGTGATGTCGTTACTGGACTCGATGGAAAAAATTACACGGTGATACAAGAGGTCGTCGGAATTGCACCACCTAATGTGTCCTATTATGAACTTGCCGACAGCTTACGCAACATAATGAGCACATATGAAAAAGAAATGCAGATTACACAAGCAGTTCTTGATCAGGCTGAAGCAGACGCTCCTAGAAGTGGATCAGACACTACACAATTTTACACGCTGACAGTAGATGAAAACAAATTACCTGTATTAGTCAGTGCGGATACCAGTCAAATGGATGCCAGCCTAGAAACTCAGGCCACTGATGAAGACGGCAATCTCTTGTTTAACACCGATGGTACTCCAGTTTATGTAGGAGTCACTGCTGCTTCTGTCTTGCTATCATCAGAAGTATCTGCTTACAATGGATACCTGGTGGGTGACGGTATTCCTCCAAACGGTGCTCCATTTACAGCAGGTATAGCCTTTCCGTTGGCACCTGGAATTGGTGAGTTTTGTCTAAGAAAAGATTATTTCCCCTATAGGCTGTTTAGATACAACGGATCAAGATGGGTCAAGGTTGAAGACAAAGTGAGAATGACCATGAGCAACCTCGGACCAAGCGATGTTGGAGTGGGCGATGAGTTTGAAGGCAAGGATGCTCGCCAGACACAAAAAGCTGGATTCATCAACAACACAAATACAGACACAATCAATGGTAACACTGTGAAAGAAAGACAGAGTCTCAGCAAGGCTCTTAGACCAGAGGCGGATGAATAATGGATTATTTTTATGATGCACAGGTAAGACGTTATGTCACACAGTTTATGAGAATCTTTATAGGATTCAAATATAAAACTGGAGGCGATGTTCCTGAAGAGCGACACGTGCCTGTGTTATATGGTGATATGACTAGACAGGTTGCCAGCATGATCAAAGACAACAGTGAAAACAAACTGTCAACTGTGCCTAGAATAGCCTGTTATATCAGTGGCCTTGAGTTGGATAATTCTAGACTCAGTGACTATAGTTTTGTAAGTAAATTATCTGTAAGAGAAAGGCAGTATACCATTGACCAAGCGGGTGAAAGAGAATACGGTGGTGTACAGGGCGGTGGCTACACTGTGGAAAGACTCATGCCGACACCATTCAAATTGAGTATGAAAGCAGAAATTTGGACATCTAACACGGATCAAAAACTTCAGCTGCTGGAACAGATTCTGGTGTTGTTTAACCCAAGCCTCGAAATCCAAACCACAGACAACTATGTGGACTGGACCAGCATCAGTGTGGTAGACCTCAGCAGTATAAATTTCAGTTCTAGAACCATTCCACAAGGCCCGGATAGTGACATCGATATATGTACTCTAGACTTTCAAACTCCTATCTGGATCAGTCCGCCGGCCAAGGTCAAGAAAATGGGCATCATTAAAAACATCATCATGAACGTGTTTGGTGAGTCAGGTCAGTTGTTGGGTCTAGAAGATCTCATATTCAACGGTGACAGTGCAAGTGCAACCACTCAGATACAAAATACCGTGGATCAATTTGGTGTTTTACTGCTACTAAACAAAGCCACAGGTTTCTATGATCTTACTGTATTAAATGTCTACGAAGCTGTGTTGGCCTTGGGTCTGGATGAGACTCCTTACAAAGGCAATCAACAAAGATTGGATTGGTTTAAGGTGCTGGAACTGCACGGTGGTTACACAGGTACCAGTAGAATACATTTCACACAGCCTAGTGGCTACGAAGTCACTGGTACATTCACAGTAAATGAAATCGATCCCACGTATCTAGTAATAGATCTCGATATGGACACGGTGCCTACTAATACAATTTCACCTGTGACTGCTATCGTTGATCCTTACAAGTTTAGTCCCATTGAAAAATTTGGAAGCATTGCTGCTATTCCTGTGGGCACAAGATACCTAGTATTGGATGATGTCAACAACAGTGTGAATGTAGGACAGACTGTGGAAAATTCAGGATGGAACAACTTTGATTCCGGTTCAACTGCCTACGACGGACCAGATGCTTGGAAAGATCTTATTGGCAACGACACAGTGATCAAGGCAAATTCCATAATTCAATGGACTGGCACTGCGTGGCAGGAAACGTTTGATCCTGGCGCAGTAACCGATATCCAATATTTTAGTAATTTGACCACAGGTGTGCAGTACAAGTGGACGGGAACAACTTGGTTACGTTCGTTTGAAGGCGAATACGCTGCCGGATATTGGAGATTTGATCTAGATGCCTGATAAGTATCTAGATGCAACAACGTGCCGGGCTATTATTTCTTGCTAAAAACACCAAGAGAATTCTTCTTATTCTAGAAGATGCCAAATGGACTGTGCCTACTTTTGTAAGAAACAGCAGTCTATTAGAAGATGCCCAACCGTTGTTAAATAATTTTTCAGTGGGTAAAATTTTACCCATAGAATTGTATCTCAGTGAAGATCGTGGATTTGAATTTGGTACATATATCTGTCTAGTTGATGATGAATTTCTCACCACATCAGCTGCTACTATATGTTGGGCTGCATTGAATCACTTGCCCAAACAATTGCACACAGGTTTAAAAAACACATTGAGCAATACCATAATTCGTACAAAAATTGAAACTATATTGGAGTTAGAAAATGTCAAGCATACTGCAAAAATCTACTAGATTCGTCAAAGACTGTGAAAGATATGAGTCGGTGATTGCCACCATGCCACAAGGTGATGTAAAAAATGAAACTGTGCAGTTGCTGCAAAAACTAACCTACAGTATCAAAAAACTTGATAGCATGCATTTAGAAATGGTGTACTCTAGACAGTTGCCTACCATGGGTAATGAAATGCGTGATGAAATATCAAACTTGCGAAAAAAATTAGAAACTAGAATCAGAGACTGGACACAGGCGCAAAAAAATTAATAAATTATTTCTGCAATCGTTGTCGTTCTATCAACACATTGAGATTGTCCTCGGGCTCAAATTTCAATGTCGGAGCATCTAAATTTAAAAAACTGGTTTTATCTAATAGGCCTATGGTTCCGTTTATCCAGGTATTAAAAGATAAACTTATCCTATCGGTGTTAGCCATTGATCTCATTACAGAATGTTCTAGGTAGGACGGAAACATCAATAATGTTCCTTGTTTAATGTCAACTGTGGTGCTAGGTGTATTATATTGATTATAACTAGTAGGAAACATCTTTAATGGGGTCCAAACACAATTTTTGTCTACGTGAAATTCAATAGGGCTAGGATTTTCTGTGAAATATAGTACTCCGCTGACAATGCTATTTACATGATGATGCTGATAATGATATGCTCCTGTTGTGGTGCGATTCAACCAACTGATAGTAGGAAACAGCTGATTAGATATAGACATTACCTCTTTAGCATACAGATTCAATTGTGTTTGCACAAAATCACGCACTCTTGACATTTCAGATAAATGTATGATATCAAATCTATCCGATCCAACAAGTCTTCCTGGTTCATCTTTGTATCGAGCATACAAAGATGGTTGTTTTACAAATTCTAATTCTTTAGTTGTGAATTCCTGTATTTCTGCAACAAATAATGGAGTTGGAAATAACGGAATAACTTCGTAGGTCATCGAAAACGCCTTATTTAAATTTTAAATCAAAGCCAATTATAGTTTTGATTGTGTGTGAATTATTGGGTAACGTGTAATGCAAAATATTACTAGGTACAATGATCATGTATCCTTCACTGGCTTGTATGCTCTTTATCTCTGTTTGGTCGGTTATGCAGTTGTTTACAGGATTAATAAAATAAGTTGGACTGTGGACAGTTTCATTGTAATCTAAATAGATGATTCCCGAATATCCCACTCCTGAGTGATTATGAGGAATATGAAATTCATCTTTTGCATAAGACACTGTCCATACGTCGCCTATATCTAATGAGTCTACTTTGATTTCGTTAGAAAACAGAGTTAGTTCATTCTTAAAAATTTCAACAAACTCAGACTGATAGCTGTTGTTGCCTCGATCGCTTGTAAATAATTGATCGGGCTTCCTTATCAATGTTGCGGTATTGATTTTTTCTAAAATTTTTTCTTTCTTTGATTCCCAATCGTTGATATAATAACTATAAAATTTTGTTTCAAACAATGTACTTTGCACTAGTGATTCCTCCGAAAAAATGATTTGATCTTAGCGTAATTTCTTACGAAAGTATTGTTCATTAGTATATAATTTATCGTTAGTGCTTCTTTGTCGATATCAGTTCTGACTTCTAATTCTACGGAATCTTTAGGAACTGCAATAAATTGTGCAAGTGGTGTGCCGGCTTTGATCACTGTTTCTTCGTTGAGACTATGCCAAAATACCGGAACATTGATATTATTGATTCCGTAGTCACTTGAATAAATTCCACTTAGCGCAGTAAATCGATTGTCATCTGCATAAAACACAGGGGTTTGTATCAACATATAATCACTAGGAATTTTGCAGCACCAGCCGGTTATAAACTTTATTACAGATCGACTAGAGTGATGCGGCCAGTGTTGAAATGTTTTAAACAGACTGTCTTGATGTTCTTCAATTGCCGGACTGCCGTTAATTTTCTGCTGATCAATAGGAGTATGCCATTGTATTTTATCGTGTGGAGAGCCTGCTTTGATATAGATATCTTGCCATGCTCGCACTACATATCCTTGGCTCTGTAGAGTGTTGATTCCAGGACAATTAGAAATACTGTGTATGGTATTGCCGAGATTATTTTTTTGATTTTTGAATTCTCTAGCTGCTTCCTGTTTCCAATTATGCACAATTTTATCAGCAGATAAAATAGGCATTGTCTTATCGATACCAGGTATAGTGGGGTAAAATATAATCTTTTGTGCAGTCATGTCTTTTATTATAACATACTGACACAGTTTTCACAAGCAATCATTGACTCAAAACAAAGTTGTTGTCAACACCCCAGACATTTTGACAAATAATTTCCATGTTGATAGAAATTCGATAATCCAAGGTAAATGATTGATGGGGCTGATGGTTAAGATAACCAGGAAAAATAATCAAATCACCAACTTGGGGTCTTATATTATAAATTTCTTGACGATTATTGTTATAAAAACTTAGAGAACCTTGATGTGTGTCTGTAGTTTCGGGTACGTTCAAATAGTAAACAGCATTTATCACACAGGTGGCTAGGTGATTATGGATGCCACCTTTGTAAAAAAATTTGTTTGTTACATAACCCCAACAGTTAGCAAGATTTCGTTGGTCTAGTTGTAGCGGTCCAAAATGCTGATTGGCGACACGGAAAAAATCTTTGTATAAGGTGTAAAAAACACCGGAAGACTCTTTGATTAGAAAATTGTTTCCGCGGCTGTAATTAGCCATTTGGAATGCTTCTAACACCCGGGTCTTCATCCAATCAATTGGATAGGATTTTAAACCTTGGTGTAGAAATATTGGTAGCTTCGAATCTACTTGGTTCATTCAAACAGATTGTATACCCCCCAGCTTTACCAATCCGCACGAAGTTCTGGCTGCGGTATAGTAAAATCGTAGTATTTTAACAAGTCTTCAAATGATTTTTTATGAGCAGCTGATCTTCTTGACAGTTCCATAAACCATTCTACTAAATGTGGCAAATTGTCTTCTCGAGCATCATCTGCATATTTCAGATAGATATTAGCCGATGCTTGCATTTCAGCAGCGATTGCAGTTTCTAATATCTGAGTAATATGCATAGATGGCTTTCCGGTATCTGGGTCCCCTAATCCGCCCGAGATGGCTTCTTTTAAATGTCCTTGCGCAAACTTGTGTTTGTCTTCAGCAATCTGTTTAAAATAGGCCGCGGCGTTTGCATCTTCATGTTTGTTAGCTACAGTGGCAAAATAATGATATCTATCATTAGATCGTGCTTCTGCAGCAAACGCTAGTTTGAGATTGGCCGCTGTTTTGCTGTCTAGTGCTACTGGAATGGCCAACGGTGTATTTGGGTCAGGATCCTGTGATGCAACTAATGGTTCTTTGTAGCCTTCTGGGGCTGGTAGTATTGTGTTCATGTAAATTAACTCCGCAATAGGTGAAATTGTATAGTATATTTATGTTATGCGTTGATCACAAGAGTGTTATTATTGAAATTGCCTTTGACAAAAGTATTAAAAGAAATACTCAATCGTACATTATTTGTGGTATTTACAGGCACACTGTGATAAAGGCTAGAAGGAAAAAGTATCAACATCGCATCTTGAACAGGGATTGACCATTCTATGCTGTTAAATGGTGTGCGTTCGATGCACTCAAACTCCATAAAAAACGGTGATGTGAGCCTATTGAAGCAAATAGAATTTTCACTGTTTCCAACATTGACGTAGTATACTCCTGAAATCACGCTATTTCTGTGATTGTGCAAATCATGTGGCTGTCCTTTTTTATTTTGATTTTTCCAAGAATTTGTCATATAAAATTTGCAGTCAGTTTTGATTACTTCTCGAGCATAATTATGCACATGCTCCATGAATATGTTTTTTAAATCTGCGAATATATTATCATCAAGTAGAGAGGACTTGACAGAGGTTTGATTGCCTTGCCTATTTACAGAGGTCACATTATTAGTATCAAATGCAGTGCGTTCATCTGCTGATAACTTTCTAAGATTTATTCTATAGATAGCTGCAGGAAAAATTGGAATAATTTGTGGAGTCATATTTTTACTATAACAAATATTTAATTCATTAATTTAAAGCCTGTAAATAATCTGGACGCTTAGTCTACAGTAGCCAGGAAAATCAAATACTGCCGAAGTTTTTAACACTGATAGTGCCCACCATGCCAACATGGATGCTGCACTGATATCTATATCCACCAGAAACTGTATCTGGAATCTTCCAATATAATGTGCCTGATGTTTGACCTTGAGCAGACGATCCTGTCGATACGGTACCTGCTGTAGTAACGTGAACCAATCCGGTGTTGTAGTTTGTGCCTGTACCGTCTTGTATCAAGAAAGGATGCCCTGCCACACTGAGATTAAAGGCAATAGTTGTTCCGTTGATGGCATATATTGTGGGATCGTCTGTGGTACCATATTGATCAAATCTATATGCACTGGCACCGTTGTTGGTAACTGATAACATGGTGATAGCAGGCATATAAAATTTATCTACAGTATTGCCACCAGCATCTGTTAATCCGGTAAATGCTGTAGCACCCGACGAAACTGTGCTGGTGATAGTGACTGTGTCCGTGCCGGCATTAGTGGTAATTGATATTCCCGAGCCTGCAGCCAACGTCAAGGTGTCTGTGGCAGAATCTGCCATCACATTGGATTGACCTGCGACTGCAATGGTTTCAAAACTATTTGATCCGCCTGCACTTGTAGCGTCTGTGTCATTGATCCAATTTGATCCATTATATTTAAGAACCTGACCGTTGCTGGCAGACGTGATCACTACATCGCTCAAGCCGTCCAGTGTAGTAGCTCCTGCGCCGGTAATTGTAATAGTGTCTGTGCCCGCATTTGTGGTTATTGTTACGCTGCCTGCGCCTGCCAGTGTAAGAGTGTCAGTGGCAGAGTCTGCAACTACATTTGATTGTCCGGTTACTGCGATCGTAGCAAAACTGTCCGAAGAGCCTCCTCCTGCAACTACAGCCCAGGTATTGTCTCCTCTTAGATAGGTGGTAGCATCCCTAGTGCCAGATGTTCCAAGTCTCAACACTGGTACAGTGCCGTTGCCTAAGTTTGTGGCATTAAGAGATGTGAGATTAACACCACTGGCCGCAGGCAGGGTGGCTGGAAAACGTGCATCTGGTACAGTACCTGTGGTCAGCTGTGTGGCGTTGAGTGCTGTAATTAATGCACCGCCACCACTGAAGTTGGTAGCTGTTAGCAGTCCAGCATCGGAGATGGTGGCAGAACTGTTTTGAATAATTGTTCCGGTTGTGCCGTCATAGCGTATGATGGCATTGTCCACATACCCGCCACCAGCACTAAGCACATCGCCAGTTCCTGCTCCTGAAGCACCTTGTGGTCCTGGTGGCCCTGCGGGGCCTGGTACGCCTTCAGCTGAAGAGCTTTGCCTAGTTCCATCGGAAAAAACAATATCCGTACCAACCGTGATGTCGCTGTCAAAGACCACACTAGGTGTAAACGAAATTGCAGAGCTGTCTGTGCTGTCTATCACTGTGCCTGCAAAGGTCACGGAACCTGTGTTTGCCACCGATGAGATAGTATAAATATCTACCGTTGAATCATTGCTAGAAGTAATTGTAATACCAGATCCGGCTTCGAGCTGAAAAGCGTTTGGTAGGCTGGATTCACTGGCTACTGGTACCCAAGCCCCTGCGTGTGCATAATAGAGTTTGCCAGTGCTGTGAACGTGTGCGACCATTCCATGATAGTCTACAGGCGAAACTTCGCTGTTAAGATCTGCCAGTGTGTCCCAATGGAATCTGATACGATTTTTCTGCCCACTTACCTGAATTGTTCCTGTCAGATTCAATGTGCTTGTATTAGCAGTCCATTCCAGTTCTGTTAGGTCGTTGACCTGCGACCCCGTCGCTGGGTAATAGGCCAATTTTCCAGAAACACCTGCCTGCACGCCTCCACTGAATCCAGCGGAATTAGCTTTAGCTAAAAATACGGCGTTTGATATGTTGGTTAGATCTGTTTTTGCAAGGCTAATGCCGCCTGTCTGGCTTCCGTCATATAATCTCAGTGAGTTTTGATCTCGATCGTAAAAAATTTCACCCTTTAGCCCCGACTTTCTATTCAGAAATTCAGCTTCTCTAGGAATTATTCTTATTGCATCAGATACGGATATTTTGGCCATTGCTATTCTTTGTTATTGATTTATTATTTATTCTAAAAATGCAGACTGGATGCCAATAAATAAAGAGTGACATCGACTATCAAAATAATACAAGATAACGGTGCTGCGAGTCCTATTTTCCTCAAAGCCATACAATATCTTATAGAAAAACAAAATAATACAGACCAGTTGTCTTTAGATCTACCGTTTGCAATTAGGCACTATTGGCAGTCTGAATTCAAATCATCAATTTCCAAAGATTGGCGTAGCATTGAGTTTTCGAACCGTTTAGATCTATTAACTTTTTCACTGAAATTCAGTTAATTTCATCTACCCATACATTATTTGTAGCAAGATGTATATCATATGTTGCAAGCAATTTTTGCACCTTGTCCGAAGCATCTTCTCCAAAAAATGTTAATGAATGAAAATTTGTTTCTGCTAACACAGGATAGTAAACTAAATAAAATTCACAATACGGGTCCCAGGCAGCGTACACTCCTACTATTCCTGGTTTAAAATAAATTTCTTCCCAAACTGCTATATCTGCAACACCAGGGGTTACAGTAGTTTGTATGTTATTAGACAAGATGTGTTGACAGTAATTTTTATCAAAGTTGTGATTAAAAATTTCGACACTAGAAATAAAACGTGTGGCCATAATCAATATTTATGAAATAATTCTATTGTGCTCTTAAATAGCATAGCTAGTGTAAAGGACAAAGATATGACCGTGGTAATAAACAATTTTTTCCCTGGAGAACTACAGCCGAGCACTGTGATAGCAGGTTGTATTGCCATTTATGAAAATGCCTGGCCAAATCCAGGAAACACCATTGAGATGATTGAAAATGCAGCTTCTGATTCAGATTCCGGGGTGCATTGGCAACGGGCTGAAACTACCCAGGAAGGGGCACATCAAACCCACAGAACAAACAAAATGATGGGAATCACTCATTTAGCAGGAATTACCAACAATGCTGTATTACAAAATGTTCACAATCAATACTATATGTTACTACTAGCAGCATCGATTCCCTATGCCAAAAGGTTTAATATCGCAGAAGGGCTATGGCACGAACATTATCAGATGTTGAAATACGATCAAGGTGAAGAATACAAAGGTCATTATGATGGGGGGACTACTATAGGAAGAGCAATATCTTGCCTGTGCTATCTTAATGACAATTTCGAAGGTGGTGAAATAGAATTTCCTAATTTCCACGTGAAAATTAAACCCGAACCTGGAATGTTGATTTTGTTTCCGTCTAACTATGCGTATCTGCATATTGCCCATCCTGTGACTTCTGGCACAAAATACAGCATGGTAACTTGGATCAAGGACAGAGAAAAATAATATGTATTTTCCCTCGATGTGTGTGGATAATTTTTATAACAATCCGGATGTAATTAGAGAATTTGCGTTGTCTTTGGAATTCAAAGCAACTTCTAATATGCCATGGCCCGGTAAAAGATCACCTTCTCTTGATTCTGTAAATCCTGTTTTTTTTACAAATTTCTGCGATAAACTGTTTTCTCTAACCTTTGATTTTAAAAAAACCCGCAATGTTAAATGGGCCGTGGAAACCTACTTCCAGATGGTAGAACCAGATCAATACTCATCAATCAATCAAGGATGGATTCACGCAGACTATAGGCCATATGCTGGAGTGATATATCTTACTCCTGGAATAGATACAAGCTGCGGCACTTCTTTGTTTAGACCAAAAAACCCATTTGATATGCCTATCAATCTAGAAGAAAAACAAGATATGTTTTTAAATTTTGATAGATCTAAAACTGATTTCTACAATGAAAAGCTACAGAAAAACAACAGTCTATTCGAAGAAACAGTGAATTTTAAAAATATCTACAATAGAATTATTGCATATGACGGGTCCCAGTATCACGGTGTAAATAAATTCACAGGCCATGATAACAGGCCCAGACTTACACAGGTATTTTTTATCCAAGAAGTAAGCTCTGATTATTTTCCTATTCCTGCATCGAGACAAATACTATTATGAAATTTCCATATTTTTTTACCAGACAAGAAGAAGTGGTGTTAGACTGCTTTACTCATCTCGCATATGCCTACGACTACGCTAAAATTGACTGGGCTATGAAGTATGTGCCAGATTGGTGGAGACAGTTGCCATCAAAAGTTCCAGATTCTGATCCCCCTTTGGTAACCATAAAACATTGTAATGCAATTATAGAATACTATAAAAAAGGCATAACTATTCCCTCATGGTTTGAAATGAATGTGATTGTAAATCCCATAGGATCTGAAAAAGAGTGGGAATGGGTGAGTTCTAACGGGGATGTTTCTACTCCTACTAATCATCCAGGTATGCAATTTCCTGGATTTGCTGGCCAGCATGGTCATAATGTAAAACTTATTTCTCCATGGGCAATTAAAACCAAAAAAGACATGAATTTTACTTGGACCGAACCACTATGGAATATGCAAGACACCCATGGTGTTATATCAGTATTACCCGGGATAGTCAACTACAAATACACGCATGCCACAGAAATTAATCTATTTGTAAAACAAACTGAGAAACAACAAGTCTGCACTATATTACCGCTGACACCGTTGGCCATTCTGCACCCTATGTCAGAAAAGCGCATCAAAATTGTGCAGCATTTAGTCACGCTGAACGAATATCAAAGAATATTCGGCATTGATAAATTTGTTATGCGGAGAGATCAATATCGTGATTCTACTCAGATTTATAGTAGCAAAAAAAGACTACATGAAAAAATAGAACAACAAGCAAGTGGTTGTCCTTTTCATCGAGGAGAATAAATGAGTCAAACAGTGTATTACAGCCCTTGGAATGACTCAGCTGCTGAACGTGCAGCCATGTTCTTGGCATTTCAACCTCCGGTGAATGTGCTAACTGACATGACAAAGGAAATTCAGAGAGAAAATAACCGTGATAATTTTATTAATTGTCCTGCATTTATTAATTCAATCAAAAACACATTTCTTCTTTCCAGTCCAACTAACTGTGCGGTTGAAGTTCGCGGAAATACAATTATAGACACAGCAGCTGAAAAACTAGGGTATGTTACTCCTACAGTAAAGCCGCCGTCTATGTTAAATTCATATACTATAAATTTAGGTGCTAATTGGATTTTTTTTAGCGAACACGATCAAGAAATAGAAACAAGACATCCCTTCTTGCATCATAGTCCTATAAGTAACTATGGATATTATGTGCCTGGTAATATGAATATAAGTTCATGGTTTAGACCATTAGAGTATGCTTTTCAAGGATGGCCTAATGTGCAAGAGTTTAAAGTTACTCAAGGCGATCCGTTGCTTTACGTAAATTTTCCTAGTGATGAGAAAATCATCCTAAAAAGATTTCACCTTACTGAAGAATTGTTTGATGCATCAATAAGTTGTATAAGATTAAAATTTTATTGGCGCGAAAAAAATCTTAAAAAATTGTACAATATATTCCGTGCCTCTAAAATACATAAACATATAATTCGTGAAATCAAAAAAAATATTATGGAATAAAAAATTATGAATAATTTATCTACTCAACTTGATTTTAAAAACAACGGCTATTGTATAGTTCGATCGGCTATTTCTACAGAACTTAGAGATTTTGTCACTCAATATGCTCTGTTTGATGAAATGCAAGATTTCACTCCGGAAAAGGCCTTGATGGGCAACGGAGCTCAGTGTGCTGAAGCTCATTCAAAATACTGTGATCCTGCAATGGAAAGCATGTTAGTACATCTGCAACCTGCACTAGAACAAGCGGTGGGGTTTTCTCTGTTTCCAACTTATTGCTATTATAGAATTTATAGAAACGGTGACACGCTTACTCCCCATGTTGATAGACCCAGTTGTGAAATTTCTGCAACTCTGTGTTTTAATTTCAATTACGATGCCGACAACGTTTGGTCAATATACATGGGCGGTAATCGAGTAGATCTACTGCCTGGTGACCTAGCAATTTATCGAGGCTGCGATGTTCCTCATTGGCGAGAACCGTTTGACAAAGGTCAAGATGCTTGGCAAGTGCAGGCTTTCTTTCATTATGTAGATGCTCATGGACCAAATGCAGAATGGAAATGGGACAAACGTATTTCTTTGGGCATGCTAGGTATAGGTCCTAGTCTAGAACCACTGAAAGACTATAAAGCATCTACTAAACCCAGTAATGCTGTGGCTGAGAAATCCTATATTCAATACACCAAATGATAGACGGTTGGTTCCCCACACTGATCTACAATGATACATTGAATTTTCAACATAGAACGTATCTTGTAAACAAGGCCAAGACCATATATTCTCAGACTCAGGGTCATACTGTTACCAAGTGGGCCTGTGATACATATAACACAGTGGGATTTTATGATCATAAATCTGATCAAGACACTGTGGTTCTATCTTTGATTGATCTGCTTCGAACCAAGGTACACGAATTTGGTAAAACCTACGGTATTAATCTTCCCATTGAAACTCTTTACTGCAAAGACTTTTGGTTTAATCTTGCAGAACCTGGTGCATATCAAGAATATCATCAACACACACGATCTCATTTCAGTGTTAGTTACTATTTAACTATGGGAGAAAATTGTGGAAAAATTCGATTTAGAAGCATAGAAGCCATGACTGACATGTATACTCTTCCGGTAGAAGGAAATCTTGAAAATTTTGCTAGCAGGAAAACCTGTGCGTATGAACCGGTAGAAGATTTGCTTTTGATATTTAGATCTAATATTCCACACATGGTGGAAAAAAATCACAGTGGAGATATCAGGATTAGCATTAGCGCAAACTTTGAATATGCCTAGTGCTGGAGTCAGTCAGACAGTACAATATTGCCTTGCTGTTTGGCTTCACCGGGTTGATATAACCATAAATCTTTATCGTTTACCCATGTTTGTTTCACTGCCACTATCATTCCTACTTCTTTGGCTCTGCGGTATGCAGCCTGCATGGAGCCTGGCCCATAAAAACATTCGATATTACCGGGTTTTGCCTGTACCCATTTTCCTGTGACGATGTAAAATTCAGCATAGGGCAGATATGCAGCATATAGACCTATTCCTCCAGTTTTGTAGCAAATCTGTTCCCAGATTTCTACATCTTCAATCCTCATTTCTCTGTCATATGACCAATTCACAGTTGGTGGCGCATAAGGAACATCATGATTCATCCAATTCTCATTGAACAGCTCATCTTCCCATGGCGCTGTGAATATGTCTCGATTAGTTTTAAAAAATGCCATTAACTAGGATACCTTACTACCACTAGGCCGCTGGCACCGTAGCCGCCGCCCTGATACCAACCAATGTTTGGCGCCCAGTATGAGCCGGCTCCGCCGCCTGAACCAGAATTTGCTGTATAGGCATGGGTTACTCCCCATCCTCCGCGAGGATCTTGACTGTATGAATAGTAAGCGTAGCCCCAATTTGGAGCACTGCCGTGACCTCTGCCGCCACCTGAATGTCCGTCGCCACTATACTCTGAACTATTTCCACCACCGCCACCGCCACCTGCTCGCGCTGCGCTAGAGCCAGTGATTGAGCTAGAGGTGCCGTTGCCGCCTTGCACACCACTACCTGCTCCAGATGATCCGCCGCCGCCATATCCTGTCCAATAATAACCGCCAGGTGCCCCGGGATTGCCTTGACCAGGGACACCGCTACCGGCGCTATAGCCTGCAGCTGAACCGCCACCACTTCCCCCATAACCGCCGGCTGATCCGTAGTAGTATCCTCCACCGCCTCCATAGACGCCTTGAATAGGTCCTAAAAAGCTAGATGAGCCAGGAGAGCTACCGTTATAGGGATATGGTCCTGCACCACCACCGACTGTGACTGGTGTTGAGCCCAGCCCAAGTGATGTAGAACCTGTGAGGTATCCTCCTGCACCACCACCGCCGTTGCCATTGGTACTTACGCCCTGTCCACCGCTGCCGCCCCCGCCGATTATTAGATATTCGGCAGTGACACTTCCTCCACCAGACTGTAGAGCAATTGCTGAATTTTGATATTTGTCTTTGACCTTAATGTTAAACTCATGGTCGCCCACGGTAGTAAACATGTGTATAGTATATCCTCCGGCGGTGTATACTTTATCTCCACCTGTGATCTCATAGATAGATTCCGAAATTTCTTTTTCGGGTTGTTTATGATTTGATTGACTTCTTATTGTGCTGATAAAAGGCATATATTTCTCCTATGCTTACGAAACTACAAAACTGTAACCACCTACTGAAGTATACTGGTGTATCTTGAAACCGCCACTGGTGCTAGTTGACCCGCCACTGGCGCTGACAGTACCAGCAACAAGAGAGTGAACCACGAACCAGGTGTCGGTGCTGCGTTTTCTACAGAATAACTGTTCTGTGGTAGCCATTGCTCCGGAAGCAGTATTTCCTGTGAGAGTAACTCCACTACCTGCTGTCAGCGCCACAGTGCCTGAGTTTATTCTAGCTATGCTGATCACTGTTCCTACAGCAAACGCCACACTGCTGTTTGGGGGTATAGTGATTGTTGCTGCACTGGTGTTGTCCATGGTGACAACTTTTCCAGCGTCTGACAACACACAGGTATAACTGCTTGACTGCACGTTTTCTACTTGTAGACTTGTGGCTAATCCTGCTACTCTTAACTCGGTGACACTCAATATACCTGTGCTGGGTTGAAAGGTTAGTTTTGTTGAACTACGTCTCACTGAGGTGATAGTGGTATCTGTAGTAGATGTAGTCAACGTCACAAAGTGAGAGGCAGAATCGGAGGTATTATCCGTTAAAGATAATCCAGGAGTAGCCCATCCCAATGTGCCCGAGCCGTTGGTGAATAACACCTGTGTGTTTGAGCCGTCTGTGCCGGGCAGTGTCCAAGTCAAATTTGATGATACCGTGGTCGGTGCTTGAAATGCCACATAATTTGAACTATCTGCATCTGCAAATCTTAGATCGCCTTGGGCCTGTAACTGCGCATCGCCTGCTATTTTAAATATACCAGTGCCGGCAGGATCTATGGTAATGTCCAGATCGTCAGCAGCAGTTAGAGTGGTGTTATCTATATTAAAACCACCAACTCCTGAGCCACCTGCTGTTCCTGCTGTATGTTTTCTACCCATCGTATTCTCCTAGTTACGCAGTAGCAGTTTCTATGCCATAGGCCACTGCATTTACACCAGTAGCACTGGAACGTACCACCAGTAACTTTCCTGTGTCCATGACAATGCCAGTGCGTTCTAGCACACCTTTGGCTGCTAGACTCACGTCATATTCCAGATACTCTGCGTCACTTGGTGACGCAGAACTAGCCATTGCTATTCTTATCAGTGCCGGCGATGCACCGCGATTTACCACGCTGACAGTTGCCACTGTAAATGTTGTAGCAGGTACTGTATACAGTGTGGTATTTGTCACTGCTGCTAGATCTGCTGTTCCTAGTCTTCCTGTTGCCATAAGTTATTTCTCCCGTGTATTTAGTTCAAAAAGTAATTGAATGCCAAAGGTATTCCTATAACACCTGATCGAAATTCAAAGACTGCATTCATTTTAATCGGTCCTGCTGTAGTAGTAGTTATAATATTAGAACTGATAAACACTGACCCTGCTGTCACCGAGTTAACGTTTAAACTAGCTCCACCACCACCAATTTGTCCTGCTATATAGGCCTTGATGGCTCGCTGCGTAGGCACTATACTATCAGAATCGGCTGTAAAGAAAGGATCTGTGGAAAATTCAGTGATTGTTGCTGATCCGCCACCCAAGGTCACATTGCCTAAATTTAGTTCTTGCAGTCCTGAAATGTTGAATGCATCGGCATTCAGTGTGGCAATACCAGTTGATTGTTCAATGGCAAACAGATCTCCCACTCGGAAGTTACCGTCTTGATCAGTTGAAGTAAAAAACACTCTGCCGCCTCCATTATCCACTGCTTCGTTGGCAGGAATCACAGGCTGAGTACTCAGTCCGGGGTAATTTGTTTCGATAAAACTGCCCGTGCCTATATCCAAGAAATCGTGTCCAGTCAATCGAACCTGGCTGTATCTGATTCTAGTTTCAACTGCTACACCATTCGTTGGTGCTTCTGATATAGTCAACTGTGGACTAATTTGTAAGAATGCCGTGTAAGCACCGGCGTTTGAGCCCAAGAATGTGACCACGTTGACCAACTTGAAAGTTCTATCAGGTAAATGACTAAACACCACATTGGCTCCGGGCACTGGTTGGGTGCTGATTCTTCTCACGGCCACAAACGAACCTGGTTGAAATAGGTTGGAATATCCATCACCGATATCCACTTCTCCACTGCCTGTGACGTAAGCTGAACCTCTGTTTACAAAACTTGGATTAGCCAACACACCGCTGCCTGTTCTCACATCCACAGGAGATTCAAATGTATTGTTGGGATCAGTGAATGTGATATCTGGCACACTCGCGTATCCTGATCCAGGTTCAGTGATATTGACTTGGAACAGTTTCTCCGCTGCCACTTTGGCTCGGCCTCTGGCTGTGGCTCCGGTTCTGATATATGTAGCATCAGTGCCGGTACCGCCGCGTAAAGCCACGAACTGTCCGTAACGATCTCTATTTCCGAATGTAAGTGAATTATATCCAAATGTCGCAACGGCCGGAACGGTTCTAGCTGTCCATGTGATGCCATCTGGCGATGTGGCAGCCACTGTAGAAGTAGAGCTTACAGCAAGGAATACTCCCTGGCCGTAAACGACCTTGGTCCAATCTGCAGTAGCAGGCAGTGTGCTGGCTGTCCACGTGATACCATCTAAACTGTAGGCAGCTATGGCACCATTGGTATTTGATATCGCAACAAATCTATTATTACCGTAGGCGATACTGTTCCATGCTGAACTTGAAGGTAATGCGCCTGCGGTCCATGTGCCTGTGACGCCCGAAGTAGTAGCGTAATTTGAGACCGATGAACCGCTCTTGATAGCTACGAATCTGTTTTTACCGTAGGCAATAGCTGTGAAACCTGTGGCTGTCAGCGTACCTGTTTGATCCCAATTTTCGCCGTCATTGCTGATTCTCACTGTGGTGACATCGCTGGCTATGGCTACGAATTTGCTTGCGGCAAATCCTCCAAAGGCCACGTCTACCCATATAGCTGATGTCACCATGCTGGCGGAGGACCATGTGATACCATCATCTGAATATGCACCTGTGGTATTAGCTGAATTTCCAGCAACTGCAACAAATTTGCCTACCTTGCCAACAGTGGAGCCGTCATCAAATAAACCAGCGGCCATAGCCGACCAGTTGGCAGCACTAGGCATCAAGCTGGGTCTAGTGGTCCATGAAATTCCATCCTCACTTGTTGCGCCAACTGTGCTGGCACCACGTAGAGCTACATATCTACCGCCCATACCGTAGCCTGAGTGATCAAACTCTAAGATAGCACCTGTGGTACTATTCACTGCGGTGATTGTAATCACTAGATCATTAGCAGTGGTAGTGCCACCTAGGCTGGTGCCTAGTATGGTTATGGTCTCTAACCTAGTGTATCCAGTGCCTGCTGCCTGTACGGAAGGTGTGTATTTCCATCCGTTTCTTGTAACACTAAATGTTGCATTAATTCCTGCGCCACTGTATGTTCCTGTGACTGAGGTATATACCACAGCAGTTTCACCATATTTCACTGCGGTCCATGCGCCGGAAGTTGGCAGTGTAGCCGCTGTTGCTGCATAAGCTGGGGCTGTAAATGTTACTCTTGGCTCTATAATGTAAGTGCTGGAAGCATCTGGTGCCACAATTGTAGTGCCTGCTATTAAATGATCGTATCCTGCTGTGCCGTCAGATTCTTTGACCAATCCTGCTACCTTGGTACCCGAATTGTATGTATTAATTATACCAAACTGTCCGACACCTGCACCACCTGTGAGCACTATCTTCATGCCTATATATGCTGTGCTGAGTTCACTGTCTGTGGCAGCTATAGTCACAGAAGTTGATGAGCCTCCCTGACAAGTGCTGGCAGCAGTTTTATAACCAAATCCACCAAGGTTACCGGCTGCTTCTGGGGCATTAGTACTGTCTTCTACAAGATCTAGCATACGAACTTCAAACACAGCATCATCACGGAATTCATCTGCCTGTACTGAGGCGTTCGTTCCGCCACCAGTGAGAGTGTAAGTGACCTCTGTATAGTCAATACCTGCGTTGGTATATTCTAATTGTATCAATGCAGATCCGTCTGTAATCACACGATCGATCTCTGCGTTAAATTGCAGTCGATTGTCAACTATAGCCGTTCCAGCTGTTTCATTGCTGTCGAATCCTTCTGCCACAGAACCAAAATCGCCATAGGAGTTGTTGCCGTTGGTAGCTCTAATACGTCCACCGTTTTCTGCTAGGTATGCAATATGAGCATAGTATGAGAACACGGAAACCAGCTCTGCGCGACCATTGTTGGTGATCCA
>SXGQ01149598.1_pt1 | contig 32424 bp, 22 predicted proteins | sample 3178371 | NCBI WGS metagenome assembly SXGQ01 (sample SAMN11356859, study PRJNA531348) | freshwater metagenome | isolation source: freshwater sample F1-20 | place: China: Fuxian Lake, Yuxi | collected 2017-12-25
GTTAGCCACTTTTTCTTTCAGATACTTTAAGTCAAACTTGAGGCTTGGCGCTTCAAAATGCTTTTCAGGATAGCCCGCTACGCCCACACAAAAATCAGTTTGGAAGCTCGGCTCGGTTTCCTCGTGTAGGTACTTACCTGGGTTCATGCGGACCACTTGGGCCACGAGTTCGCTAGCACACGAGTGCCCATTAGGCTCGCCTACAAAGCGTTCTGCTTTAGGAGCATCCCCACGAAGGGCCAGCACATTTTCTACCCCAATAAAATCAAGATCAATCAACAGGTTTTCCGTTTCCTCTTTAGTGAAGCCTCCACAAAGCACATGCGGCACGGCATCTACATCAAATCGGTTGATCAAGGCAGCACAAATCCCAACAGTTCCTGGGCGTTTCTTCGTGCTTACCTTCTCTAGAAGTCCATTGGTATGCTTCTTATAAATGTACTCCTCACGGTGGTAGGTCACATCCACAAATGGGGGGTTAAACTCCATTAAAGGGGAAATACCCTCCATGAGCTCCTTCAAACTTTGTCCTTTTAGTGGAGGAAGAATTTCAAAGGAAAAGAGGGTTCCTTTTGCGTTTTTTATATGTTCAGTGATTTTCATTGTGGTATAGTCTCAAGAATTGCAGTTGGAGTGTAGGCCAAATTTGGAGAAAGTAAACGCTCAGCAGCCTGGAGACCGATGCCTTTTCGCTTTGCATAACTTTCTACTTGGTCGGCACCAATTTTTCCTAAGCCAAAATAGCTGCTTTCGGGGTGTGCAAAGAAGAATCCAGAAACTGAGCTAGTCGGATACATGGCGTAGCTGGATGTCAAGGTAATTCCTATCGTATTTTCTAAATCTAACAATTCAGAAATAGTCAGCTTCTCCGAGTGCTCTGGACAGGCTGGATAGCCAGGTGCTGGACGGATACCTAGGTATTCCTCGCTAACCAAGGCCTCGTTGGATAGCTGCTCCTGAGGGGCATAGCCCCAAAGTTCCTTTCGTGTCAATTCATGTAAGTATTCGGTAGCTGCCTCTGCCAATCTATCGGCCAAGGCCTTAAACAAAATGTCGTTGTAATCATCCCCTGCCGCTTGAAATTCGGCTAGCTTCGTTTCCATGCCGAGCCCGGAGGTGACAGCAAAGCAACCTAAGTAGTCCAGCTGGTCAGGATGCAAGTAATCGACTAGGGAGCGATTTGGCACTCCCTTGCCTTTTTTACCCTGCTGCCTCAAGAAGTGAAAGCTGGTAATGGATTCCCCTTTTTCGTTCAGCACACGGGCATCATCGCCTTCGCGTTGCACAGGAAATAAGGAACATACTGCCTTGGCAGTGAGCCATTTTTCTTTGATTAAGGTATCTAGCATGGCTTCTGCGTCTGCAAAAAGGCGGGTAGCCTCTTCTCCGACCACAGGATCGGCCAATATCTTTGGGAACTTGCCACTTAGCATCCAGGTACTGAAGAATGGTGTCCAATCAATGTACTTTCTCAACACCGATAAGTCTAGTTCCTCAAGCACTGTTCTACCCAAAACTTTTGGCTTCATAGGAGCAATTCCTGCCCACTCGATTGGCACCGGGTTGGCCATGGCCTCCTCATAGGAAATTAACTGCTTGACCGCCTGCTTGGCTTCGTGCTCTTCCCGCAAAGCCTTGTATATGGCCTTCAGATTGATGCGGTAGCTTTCGCTAGTTTCTGGTGAAATAGACTCCCCTGCGATAGGAACCGACTTACTCGCATCTGTGACGTGAATGACACAACCGGAATACATAGGATCAATTTTCACTGCGGTATGAATTCTGGAAGTAGTGGCTCCACCGATAAGCAAAGGTATCGTCAGCCCTTGGCGCTCCATTTCAGAAGCCACATTGACCATTTCGTCTAGGGAAGGAGTAATCAATCCACTCAATCCAATAATATCTACCTTGTTTTTGATCGCCTCGTCAATGATTTTTTGTGCATCTACCATCACACCGAGGTCGATGATTTGGTAGCTATTACAGGCCAAAACTACTCCTACGATGTTTTTACCGATGTCGTGTACATCTCCTTTTACGGTTGCTAGGAGGATTTTCTTTAGGGAAGAGGCTTCTTGACCCTCCTCTGGAAGCGGCATAAAAGGCTCCAAATAGGCTACTGCCTTTTTCATTACTCGTGCAGACTTCACTACTTGGGGAAGGAACATTTTTCCTTCACCAAACAAGTCTCCTACTACATTCATTCCATCCATCAAAGGCCCTTCAATCACTTTCAGAGGATTGACCAATTCAAGGCGTGCTGACTCAGTATCCTCAATAATAAAGTCCAAAATACCTTTCACCAAGGCATGTTCAATTCGCTTGGCTACTGGAGCAGCTCTCCAGGCCTCGTTCACCACTTCTTTTTTATCCGCAGACTTCACCGTTTCAGCAAAGTCCAGTAGGCGCTCGGTAGCGTCCTCCCTACGATCAAATAATACATCTTCCACCCTCTCCAATAATTCCTTATCGATATCGGCATATACCTCGAGCATGGTGGGGTTGACAATTCCCATATCCATCCCATGCTGGATTGCATGGTAAAGGAAAGCGGCGTGCATGGCTTCGCGCACAGGATCATTTCCCCGGAAGGAAAAAGATACGTTGCTGACGCCACCACTTACCTTGGCACCGGGAAGATTTTGCTTGATCCAGCGCGTTGCATTAAAGAAGTCAACCGCATTCTTGCGGTGCTCTTCCATCCCTGTAGCTACTGGGAAAATATTGGGATCAAAAATGATGTCTTGCGGATTAAACTTTACGTAATCTACTAAGATTCGGTAGCTACGCTCACAGATTTGGATGCGTCTCTCGTAGGTATCAGCCTGTCCCTTCTCATCGAAAGCCATCACCACTACTGCAGCGCCAAATTTTTTGATGGTCTTCGCCTGCTGTATAAATTCTTCTTCCCCGTTTTTTAGGGAAATGGAGTTCACAATACCTTTTCCCTGCACACACTTCAATCCGGCAAGGATGATACTCCACTTGGAACTATCAATAACGATTGGAATACGGCTAATCTCCGGTTCAGAAGCAATCAAGTTGAGAAAGCGAACCATAGCAAACTCGCCATCCAGCATCCCCTCGTCCATGCAGACGTCCAAAACCTGTGCACCACCTCGAACTTGGTCTAAAGCGATATCTAAGGCGTCATCGTATTGGCCATTGAGGATGAGGCGGGCAAATTTTTTGGATCCAGTGATATTGGTTCGTTCGCCGATATTCACAAAGTTGAGCGTAGGTGTAAATACCAAAGGCTCAAGGCCAGAAAGCTTCAGATAGTTAGGCTTAAGCATGTTGCTCCTCCTCTTCCGTAAATTGACCAATTTGTCTTGGGCTATATTCGGCTGCCAGCTGTGCCAAAGCACGAATATGGTCAGGAGTAGTGCCGCAGCAGCCTCCCAAAATATTCAGCATTCCCTCTTTCAAAAAAGTTCGTACTTGATCCGCCATTTCATTAGCTCCTTGGTCATAGGCGCCAAATTCGTTGGGCAAACCAGCATTGGGGTAGGCAGACACATAAAATGGGGCCTCTTGCGCGAGCACCTTCAAGTAAGGTCGAAGTTCCTTAGCTCCTAAGGCACAGTTGAGGCCTACAGAAAATAAGGGTACATGGGATACCGAAATTAAAAAAGCTTCGGTGGTCTGTCCAGAAAGCGTTCGTCCAGAGGCATCGGTAATGGTTCCTGAAATCATTATTGGAATTCCTCCCTCTCTTGCGTCTAGGGGAATATTTCGCTCCTCATACACTTCCTGAATGGCATAGAGAGCAGCCTTGGCATTGAGTGTGTCAAAAATGGTCTCTACCAGAATTAGGTCGGCACCCCCATCCAATAAGCCCCTTACCTGCTCCGCGTAGGCTTCTGCTAGCTGATCAAAGGTGATGGCACGGTATCCAGGATCGTTTACATCAGGTGAGATAGATGCAGTTCGGTTGGTTGGACCCATCGCACCAGCTACAAAGCGTGGTTTGTCTGGGCTAGTCTCCGTGAATGCATCTGCAACCTCTCGAGCAATTTTGGTAGATTCAAAATTGATTTCATAAGCCAGGTGGGACAAGCCATAATCTTCCTGAGCAATGGTCGTTCCTGAAAAAGTATTTGTTTCAATGATATCCGAACCAGCCTCTAGGTATTCCTTATGAATCGCACGAATGATATCGGGTCTACTTAGGGAAAGGAGGTCATTATTGCCTTTTAAAGACTTGGGATGGTCTTTTAAAGCTAGAGTCCTAAAATCTTCTTCGGTAAGGGTGTAACGTTGAATCATGGTACCCATGGCACCGTCTAGGATTAAAATCCTATTTTTAACTGCTTGGAGCAGTTGGTCCGTTCTGTTTTGTCTCATTGTTGGTTACATTCAAAAAACTAATCGAGCAAAACACGGAGAAAAGTAGGTCAATTTACTGTTCTTCTCATCTATTCTTGGCATATCCAAGAGGGGAGTTAGCACCTTGATTACAGGTTGCTAAGACGTCAAAGGGCCCATCCCTCGGTCTTTCTCGATAAGTAACTGCAAAAGTAATACTAAAATCCAAAAAACCGAAAGATCAATCTAATTTTCACGCAGAAAAAATAGTTTTTTTGAAAAAAACAGAAGGATATTAGGGACGGATCCCTAGTCCAAAAGTTAAAAATGGTCCAGACTGATAGGAATTCATGGACAGTCCTCCGAGCTTAAATCCAGGAATTGCCTGTTCGTAACCCGCCGAGGTGGAAAATACGACATCAAAAATCTTTCTTTTGGTCATGGGCAGGCCATATTCTAAAAGCAGCTCTGGCTTGAGAAAAATTCCTGAATTCCGGAGGTATCCATCAAAATTTCGTTGATCAAGCAAGGTAGGAAAATCAGGCTTCACATCCTGAAGCAGCGTATATCTCAAGTTACCATACCCAAGACCAGCCATGGCACCTACTCCCAAATTTTTATATTGAAAGAATTTTTTACCCACATTCGCATAGATTCGAAGGCTATTTAAACTATGAGATTGTATGGTACTTGCTCTGCCTTTTTGCGCGACATTAAATACATCTATACCATATAGCAGGCCACCTGTTTCCCCCAGAATACGTAGCCCCAACTGAGAGGGGCTACCATCAAAGGCTTGGTAACCCTGCTCTTGAAGGTAGGTATTGAACTTTTCTGGCTTCGAAAAGTGGAAGCCCCGAATCATGGAAATCCCAATCGTGGCATCCTTGTAGGTAAAATTCCGGTCTGGAAGACTGATTCCGGTTCCAACCCTAAAAAATGCTCCTGCTTGCGCATTATCAAAAGACAATCCATTCATCTTCCAACTTTCCTCAAAAGGACTAAAAGCATATCCTGCTTTAGCCATCACGATTAGCGCCTCCTTTCGATTGGGGATGAGGAAATCATAGGATAGCTGAAACCCAATTTCTGTCAGAAAATCACCGAAATACTGCGATCCATTATGGATATTATTTTCTCGTAAAATAAATCCTTGTCGAGGATTTTTTAGAAAGGATTCTAAACTTATGGATTGCTCTTTTGGAAGCAGTTGAACGTTCATGTATCCCATGCCTAGGGATAGGTAATGGATCAGCTGAAATTTCCCTTCTTCAGTTAGTGAGTAACCTAGATTCACTAATGCACGAGAGGTACGGTATTGGAAGCGATGCTCCCCTATTTTCGCTGATTGACTTTGATGTTGGGATAGCTCAAAGCCTAAAATAAAATCATTCAGCCTAGCCTGATAACCTAGCCCAAAAGAATTATACTTATTCTGAATAGGAAGTATTCCACGGTCACTTAAGAGTGCATTGAATTGACTCAAGTTCGCTCCTGAGGTACCCGTATACGCATAAATGGAAGATCTATTTGCTAAAAAACCTTGAGCTTGAAGACCAACTCCCAAAAGCAGTAGCGAAAATAGAAGAAAGAGTCTTGGCTTCATCCGATAAAGCTTTTTGACAAAAATAATGCTAAAAGCCAATTTTAAAGGTAAACTAGCCAAATCCCGAACTATATTATCCTTAAAAAATTCGAGAATATCCGAGTTAGCTGGACATCCACTGCATAATCAATCCGCTGATATATGCTCCATAAGTACCCAGAGCGTAACCTAGCACAGCCAAAAGCACCCCCACAGAAGCCAAAGAAGCATCAAAAGCAGAAGCGACGATGGGTGCAGAAGCCGCACCACCTATGTTGGCTTGGGAGCCCACTGCCACATAAAAGAAGGGAGCCTTAATCAGCCAAGCCACGAAAAGCATCAGCGATATGTGAAACAAAATCCAAATTATTCCTATCAAAAATAGAATGGGATTATCTAGAACAGCCGCCAAGTCCATTTGCATCCCAATAGTCGCTACCATGACATACAGGAGAACTGAACCCAAACGAGAAGCACCCACTCCTTCCAAATCCCTTGCCTTGGTAAAGGAAAGTACCAAACCTAGCGCAGTTGCAATGACTACAATCCAGAAGAATGCCGAATTTAAGGAGTATTGGTTCCATTCCGGGTGATTGGTCTCAAACCAAGGAGCTAAGAAATCAGCAAAAAAGTGCGATACCCCCGTAACCCCAAACCCAATTCCTAGAATTACTAAAATATCCGTTAAGTTGGGAATAGCAACACTAGCCTCCCTCGCTTTTGCAATTCGATCTCGGAGTTCATAAATAGCCTTGGTATCAGCTTTTAAAAGTTTATCGATTTTTTCCGGTTTAGCTGCCCAATACAATAAAATGGCCATCCAAAAATTAGCTATTAAAACGTCTACCGCAATCATCTGACCAAACAAGACCGGACTTGCACCAAAGACCTCCAACATGGCAGTTTGGTTGGCTCCACCCCCAATCCAACTCCCAGCAATCGTAGACAGACCCCTCCACAATTCATCCGGACCTGTACCTGCATACAAATCAGGTTGAATCCAACCAACTAGCAGCAAAGAAACTGGGCCACCTAAAATAACTCCGACTGTTCCGGTAAGGAACAGGATCAATGCTTTGGGTCCCAAGCGAAGGATACCTTTCAAATCCACACTGATGGTAAAAAGTACCAAAGAAGCTGGTAGTAGGTAACGGGAAGCTACTTTATACAAATTTGAAGACTCCCCAGAAATCAATCCCATGGAGTTGTATACCGCAGGGATAAAATAGCAAAGCAACACCGCAGGTACATAGGTGTAAAACTTAACCCAAAAAGGATGCTTATTGGAAGAAGAAACGAAAATAAAAGCCAAAGTGGCCATTAGTAGACCAAATACTACGGCATCATTGGTCAAAATAGGACTAGTTTGCTCTTGCATATTCCTAAAGTTATCCTACACAACATTACCAAGAATTGATTAAAAAGCCATCCTTAGCTCTCATATTTGATCCAAAACCTCTATAAGCTCACTCAAAATCATCGCTGTAGCACCCCAAACTACCTCTTCCTCAACTGCGAAATAAGGAGTGTCCAAGTATAATCCTCCACCAACTGGAAGCTGCGTGTGTTTTTTAATATCGGGATGAAAAAGGGAAATCACTTCAGTAGCTATGATCCGTGCTACCTCCCGCTGCTCAGGAACAAAATTTGGCTTCTCAAGCACAAATCCAACCACAGGGCTCACTAAAAAATTGCTCGTTGGGATATATAAATCTGAAAGTTGACCAAGCACCTCTACTTTGCTTGCCTTTATGCCAATCTCCTCTTCTGCTTCCCGCAAAGCCGTAAATAGAATGTCTGGATCTGAGGGTTCCATTTTACCGCCAGGAAAGCCCACTTGCCCACCGTGCACTCCAGGGTATTGTGGTCGTTTGATCAAGGGAAAATACACTACCCCTTGATCTTGGTAAAACAACAATAAAACCCCACTTTTTTTAGGTGGCTCGGAGAATAACGTAGTAAACCTCCGTAAATCAAGCGGCTGTGGAGCCATTTTTACATGCGCATCCTTTCCCGGTAATTCCTTGGTAAATGCTTGCTGAAGTAACTCTTTAATGTATTCAATAGTCATAACCAAAGATTGAGATTCAACCTAGCCTTCAAATAACTTGAAAATGAGCTAAATAAAAAAAAGGCCGGAATAAAATCCCGACCTTTTCCTGCTCTCAAACCTATTAAACCTATTGTAAATATTCAATTCATGAATACCTCCGAAATGTAGAAAATGTTTTTTTCTCTTCAAACAATCGATTGCGAAAAATTTTCAAAATATTATTCGGTGCTTGTTTTTCTTAAGTTTTAGCCTGTTTTAATCAAAAAAATAAAACACCTAGGCCTGTCAAATTTTCTACTCTTTGATTTGTGACCCTCACTTGATTACCTACTGACATTTCCTTTTGGATTAGTCAATCGAATAGTTTAGATTTATGTATACTTTTTAATCTTTTATAATGAAGTCTAGCCTGATTTTTTGCTTCTGGCTGCTGTGGTCCTATCCCACATCAGCCCAAATAGACCTATCCACACAAGCATTCGGAGCCAAATCCCAAGGGCTAGGAACGGTCAAATTATACCATCGAGATGCCTGGAGCCTAGCAAATAATGTAGGGGCCATGGACCGGATTACTGAATCTGAGATTGGTATTGCAGTGGACCAACGATTTGGAATCCAAGAATTAAGCACAGCTGCCCTTTCAGGTATTTTCAAAACACCAAAGGCTAGTTTCGGCTTTGGAATTGCTCGTTTTGGGGGAGAACTATTTAATCAAAATCGACTAGAACTAGGGCTAGGCACCACCCGAGGAATATTAAGCTTTGGGCTGAAGGTAGCTTGGTTTCAAACCCATATTGAAGGTTTTGGAATTGGGAATGCCTTTCAATTCTCTTTAGGTGGATTGGCAGAATTAGGACCCAAGTTTTTCTTCGGAATGCAGCTCACGAATATTAACCAAGCCAAAATCAGTAAATATTCCTACCAAAGTCTCCCCACCCTACTCCAAATGGGGACTACTTACCTCCCCTCCAAGAACTTGGAAATCCATGCCGAACTTGAGAAAGACCTAGATAACCCACCCATTTTTAAGTTTGGCCTCCAATACAGCCTTGAAAAGTGGGTCATCTTGCGCACAGGCATTCACTCCTACCCCACTGCTCTCAATTTTGGGATTGGACTGCAAAAGAAAAACTACGGACTAGACTATGGGTATGGACAAAATACAGCCTTAGGAAGAACCCACCACCTAACTGTTTTTTTAAAGCGCTAGGCATGAAAACTATTCGATGGTTGATCGGAATTCTCTTGCTATCCTCCCCTGCAGTCGCTCAGGAAACAGTTAAACCAGTCTTGGATATTCAACAGCTCGTGGAGCGACTCTTCCCGATACAAGAAGAGGATTTGGACTACGAAGCCTTGTATGAATTGCTTCTAGAACTATACCAGAATCCACTCGATATCAACCGGGTAACTGCGGATGAATTACTAGCAACCTACCTCCTTACCCCACCACAAATACAGGCCCTTATCGATCACCGAAATACCTGGGGAGAGTTTCTGTCGGTTTACGAACTACAAACTCTTCCCCATTGGGACAGTACAATTTTGGTAACCATCCTGCCTTTCCTTTCACTTGAAACGACAAAAAATAGCAGTAAACCGTTTTTTGAGCGCTTGCGGAGCGAAGAAAATAATTTCTTAGTGTTTCGCCACCGTCAAACCATGGAATTACGCCAAGGGTTTAACAAAAATGACAGCACCATCAATCCCAGAAGTAGGTACCTGGGCGATCCAAATGATTTATTCTTGCGATTCAGAGTTCAGCATGCCAAGGATTTCAGTCTGGGATTTATCCTCGAGAAAGATGCAGGTGAAGCGCTTACCTGGGACCCTAAAACTAGCCGCTATGGATTCAATTTTGCCTCTTTTCACCTCACTCGCTACGGCTTAGGAAAATGGAAAACCATTTCCCTTGGAGATTTTCAGGCCAGCTTTGGTCAGGGTCTGGTTTTGGGTGCTGGATTTAGCTTGGGCAAAGGTGCGGAAACAGTGCCCACCGTACGTAGAAGCAGCCTAGGCATTCTACCTTACACAGCAAGTATTGAAACTGGTTTTTTTAGAGGCATTGGATTGACCAGGCAATTGGGTCCTTGGCAAAGTAGCCTCTTGATCTCTTCCATTGGCAAAGATGGAAAAGTCAAGGAGTCGAGTGACTCCCTAGGCTTGGCAGGACAGACATTAACTAGCTTATCCCAAACGGGTTTGCATCGCAGTATGACTGAGCTATCCACCAAAAATCAAGTTCAAGAAACCAACCTTGGCAGTAACCTCCAGTACACCGCTACCTCAGGACGCTGGTCTGCAGGGCTCAATTTCCTGCATAGCCAGTTTAGCATTCCCTGGATTCGAAATGCAAACAGCTACAATGCTTTTGATTTTTCGGGACAATCCAATCAGGTAGGCAGCCTCTATGCCAACCTTTCTTGGAAGAATTTTGCTTTCTTTGGTGAATCTGCTCGATCTAGCAGTCAAGGACAAGGAACAGTGCTGGGTTTGGTCAGTAGCTTAAGTAGAACGGTGGATTTTTCATTGCTATGGAGAAGCTATGACCGACACTTCCATAGTTTGTATGCTACCGCATTTGCGGAAGGCACCCGTCCTAGCAACGAGCGAGGTGTCTATTTAGGGTTTCAGCTTAAGCCTTCAGCAAACCACAAACTAAATGCCTATGTAGACTTTTTTACCTTTCCATGGCTAAAATTTAGGGTATCTACCCCATCCAATGGACAGGAATGGCTGCTTCGCTGGAGCTACCAGCCACAAAAAAACAGGGTAGCACTCGTTCAATTTAAGCAGGAACGTAAAATAAGGAATCTCCCAGAAGCGGAAGAATTTACACCTACCCAACAGGTCGGCACGATACTTAAAAGTCAAGCTCTAGGAAGCTTGGAGCTAGATATTTCAACTGAATTGACCAGTAGATCCCGTATCCTTTGGAATCAGGTATCCTTCGATCAGAAAAAAACACAGGGATGGATGCTCATTCAAGAATGTTCCTATTCGAGAGGGAACTGGAAACTAACCGCAAGAATGGCCTTATTTGATACCGAAACTTTTGACAACAGACTCTATGCTTACGAACAAAATGCGGTGAGCACCTTTGCAATCCCTACCTTCTCGGGAAAAGGAAGCAGGCAATACTTGCTGGCACAATACCGAATTCATTCGAGGCTCACTGCCTATTTTCGAATTGCCCAAACCCATTACACAGACCGAGAATCAATCAGTTCAGGAATGCAGAAAATTTCTGGTCCCAAACAAACCGACTCGGTCCTCCTACTTCGGTATGCCTTGCATTAATTTTTTTAGGAGTGGTAGGATAGCGACCTGGCTTTTTGATAAATTGACAAAAAAATGTAATCCCATGAAAAAAGTATGCATTCTACTTTTTGTAGTGCTTCTACAATCTAGCTGCCTAGTTGCTCAAGATTTTTCCAAAATGATCAAAAAGGACGGATTCATCCCCTTCTATTTAGATGAAGAAAAAGGAAAGATTTACTTAGAAATCTCCACACTTAACCAAGAGCTCCTGTATGTCAATGCATTGACTGCGGGTATTGGATCCAACGACATCGGATTGGATAGAGGTCAACTTGGGGATACACGGGTGGTAGAATTTCGTAAGACAGGAAATAAAATCCTGATGGTGCACAAAAATTACGACTACCGAGCCTACACCAAAAATTCATACGAGGCCAAATCCATTCAAGATGCTTTTGCTCAATCCACGTTATGGGGCTTTGAAGTAATAAAAAGCGAAGGAAATACCCACCTCGTAGATGCAACTAACTTTTTCCTACAGGATGTACACGGGGTCAGTGAAACACTAGCGAGAACAAAGCAAGGCACTTACAAAGTGGATGCAAGTCGCTCTGTCTTGTACTACCCAACCACCAAAAACTTCCCTAAAAACACAGAAGTAGAGGCTACCATTACCCTTACGGGAACCGGTGCAGGTGCTAATTTGCGTTCGGTGACTCCAAGTCCTGATGCAGTAACGGTCAGAATGAGGCATTCGTTTATCGAATTACCCGAGCTTTATGCGACGCGGAAATTTGATCCTCGAGCTGGCTATTTTTTCATTAGCTACCAAGATTACACTACTCCCATTGATCAACCTTTGGTAAAGCGTTTTATCTCTAGACACCGATTGGAGAAAAAAAATCCCACTGCAGCAGTATCTGAGGTAGTTGAGCCCATTGTTTATTACTTAGACCGTGGCACTCCAGAGCCTGTAGCGAGTGCCCTGATTGAAGGTGGCAACTGGTGGGCGCAAGCCTTTGAGGCAGCTGGATTTAAAAATGCTTTCCGTGTGGAACTTGCCCCAGAAGGTATGGATCTAAGCGATGTACGCTACAATGTAATTCAATGGATCCATCGCTCCACTCGAGGCTGGTCCTATGGATCAAGTATTCAAGACCCACGTACTGGTGAAATCATCAAGGGGCAAGTATCTCTAGGTTCTCTCCGAGTACGTCAAGATTACCTTATCGGCCAAGGTCTACTTCAGCCCTTCGAAGATGGAAATACAGCAGATCCAAAATTGATGGAGTTTGCATTGAATCGATTGAAGCAACTTTCTGCCCATGAGATCGGCCACACCATCGGATTAGCACACAGCTATGCTACCTCCGCTTCAGGGCGATCTTCTGTTATGGACTACCCTCATCCAGTGATCACAGAAAATAAAAAAGGGGAAATTGATTTTGGAAATGCTTATGATTTGAAAATTGGAGAATGGGACAAGTTGGCCATCACCTACGGCTATGGACAACCGACAGCAAATCAAAGCGAAGAAGAGTTTCTAGAAAAAACACTCCAAGCTACCTATACTGCTGGATATGAGTTTATTACCGATTCAGATTCCAGAAATCCAAGTGGAGTACATCCTCGCTCCCACCTTTGGGACAATGGCGCTTCTGCTCCAGAGGAACTCAAGCGGATGTTAACCTTGCGCGAAAACCGAATGAAAACTTTTGGGCTCAATTCCATCAAAACGGGTGAGCCTCAAGCAATCTTGGAAGAAGTATTCGTGCCGCTATACCTCATGCACCGCTACCAGCTGGAAGCTACTAGCAAATTGGTCGGTGGACTAGACTATACCTACAAAGTCAAAGGTGACAACCAAACTGCGCATGAATGGATTCCTGCTAAGAGTCAAAAAGAGGCCTTGGATGCACTTCTACTTTCCATCAGCAGGGAACAATTGGAAATTCCTACCTCTATTTTGGCCTTAATTCCACCAAGACCTTATGGCTACGGCAAAAACCGAGAAACCTTCCCGTCCCGTACAGGACCTGTTTTTGATCCCATCGCCCCCGCGGAAAATGTAGTGGACGCCACCTTTACCTTTCTATTTGAGCCTGGAAGAGCGAATCGAATTTACTTGCAGCAACTTCAAAACAAATCCTTACCAGGTTTAGAAACTGTATTGGAGAAAGTGAGCAATCAAGTATTTAGTAATTCCATGCCAAAAGGCCTTGGTGTAGAAATTAAACTCATGACTGAAGCCAAATTGGTAGATCACTTGATTGCCTTGTCAAAAAATGTAGGAGCATCACAAACAGTTCGTGCATTGGTTCGAAATCAATTGCGCCTACTTAGCAATACCTCGGGTTCATACTCTACCCTTATGCAAGCGCATCGGGATTACCTGAAGCAAAAGATTGAAGCCTATCTTAGCCTTCCTGAGGAATTGACTCCTCAGCAACTGCTCAGCATCCCGGATGGTGCTCCCATCGGCATGGAATCCATGACCTGCGACTTTCACGAATAGCAACTAAGGCCAGGAGTTCCTGGTCTTAGTTTTTTTAGCAATTCCTAGGGAAAATGCCAGCAAAACAGGTTAAAATCCTCTATAAATCGGTAATTTTGCGATTGTATTTTAGATAAATTCAATTGATTCCCACCAAAGATTTCATGAGCAATCCATTACTTATTGCATTTAGAACCCCTTTTTTGACGGCTCCATTTACTGAAATTTTACCCAGCCATTACCAACCTGCTTTTATTGAAGCCATAGCGGAAGCAAAAAAAGAACTTGAGGCAATCAAATTGGTGACACTCCCCACCTTTGAAAATACGGTGGAAGCATTGGAAAAGAGTGGGAAGCAGCTTGGGTTAATTTCATCCATTTTTTTTAACCTAAATTCAGCAGAGACCAACGATGAAATCCAAAAATTAGCTCGGGAGATCTCTCCTCTGCTAACCGCCCATACCAACGATATTTTATTGGATCAGGAACTTTTCCAGCGCATTTCACAAGTTTTTGAACAACGAGAGCATCTTTCCCTAGCTGCTGAGCAAACTACTCTCTTAGAAAAAACATACAAATCCTTTGTGCGTAATGGTGCCCAGTTGGAAAAAATAGATGCCGATACCCTGCGGAAAATTGACCAAGAACTAGCTCAACTTAGCCTTCAATTTGGAGAACATGTGTTGGCCGAGACCAACAAATTTGTTCACCTAGTGGAGAATTTGGTTGAAGTTGAAGGCCTTCCTAAAGGAGCTTTGGATGCAGCCGCACAACTTGCAGAAGAAAAGGGGTATTCAAACTGTTGGGCATTTACTCTGGACTATCCTTCCTATATTCCGGTGATGACCTATGCGAAAAATAGAGCCCTACGAAAGACGCTATTTAAAGCATTTAATACGAAATGCGCCAAAGGAGATGACTTGGACAATCAAGAAATTATTCGGCAGCTTGTCACCTTAAAACAGCAACGAGCAAAGCTTTTGGGATACGAAAGCCATGCCCACTTTACCTTGGAAGAACGCATGGCAAAAAGCCCAGGTACTGTCCTAGATTTTCTCCAATCGCTTTTGGAAAAGGCCAAACCCAAAGCGCAACTTGAAGTAAAAGAGGTTGCTGCATTGGCAAAAAACCTTGACCAATTGGCTGTGCTAGAAAAATGGGATTTTGCCTACTATTCTGAATTGCTCAAAAAAGAAAAGTATGCGCTAGATGAGGAACTGCTACGGCCCTATTTCAGCTTGGAAAATGTGATTTCAGGCGTATTTGAAACAGCTTCCCGCCTATTTGGCCTTCGCTTTGTGGCCAATTCAGAAATTCCAGTCTACCATCCAGAAGTAACTGCTTATGAGGTCTACGATCGAGAAAATCGTTTCCTATCCATTTTTTATGCCGATTTTTTCCCAAGACCTGGAAAACGAAATGGAGCATGGATGACCTCCTATCGAGGCCAATTTAAGGAAGGAAATGTAGATCACCGACCTCATATCTCCATTGTTTGTAATTTCACCAAACCTACCAAAACCAGCCCTAGCCTACTTACTTTCAATGAAGTCACCACTCTTTTCCATGAGTTTGGACATGCACTGCATGGCATGCTGGCTCGAGGAGTGTACGAAAGTCTCTCGGGCACAAGCGTATTTTGGGATTTTGTGGAACTCCCTTCCCAAATTTTTGAAAACTGGTGTTATGAAAAAGAATGCCTAGATCTTTTTGCGCATCATTACCAAACTGGAGAGGCTATTCCAGCAGATTTAGTAGAAAAGATCAAGAAAGCAGCCAATTTCCAGCAAGGCTACATGACTTTAAGACAGCTAAGTTTTGCTTTGCTTGATATGGCCTACCATAGTCAAAACCCAGACCAAATTCAGGACATCAAAGCCTTTGAAAATGAAATTTTAAAGGAAACCGAACTATTGCCTTCGTTGGAGATGACTCGGATTAGTACGAGTTTCTCCCATATTTTTCAGGGAGGCTATGCTGCTGGCTACTACAGCTACAAGTGGGCTGAGGTACTGGATGCGGATGCCTTTGAATTATTTCTAGAAAAGGGGGTTTTCGATACTGAAACATCCGTTTCCTTTGAAAGAAATATTCTCTCCGCAGGAGGATCTGAACATCCTTCCCTCTTGTATGCACGATTTAGAGGACGAGATCCTAAACCAGATGCCCTACTTAAGCGTAGTGGATTGGTACTAGAATAAATAACCGATTTGTAAAACAGAACTTGGGCTTATTTCTATGACTACAAAAACCCTACAACTCCCACCGTACCTCAAAGCTTTGGCCGTTTTATCGTTGTTGATAGTGGTGATTTTTATCCTTATCCTAGGAAAATCAATTCTTATCCCCTTGGCATTGGCTGCTTTTTTCGCAGTGCTCTTTACCCCTATGAGCTTGTTTTTAGAAAGGTATCGGTTTCCAAGAGTACTTTCAAGCCTAATTTCTCTCGTGCTAATGGTAGGCCTAGTGGCTGCTTTACTAAGTTTTATTGTAAGTAACTTAATTAGTTTTTCTACAGATTTTGCAGATGCATCGGTACGGATTACCACAGTTATCCAACAAGTTGACCAGTTTACTAGCACACAACTAGGTTTTCAACAGAAACTGGCAGACCAATTGGATCCAGATGCCTTTCTCAGTTTACTCAACAAAAATAGCGGCAGTATTTCTGCTTTTGCAATCAATGCCATCGGATCCTTAAGCAGCCTTATATTGATTCCTGTATTTATGTTTTTCTTTTTACTCTACCGGGATCACTTGGTAAACGTACTTATCTCCATTTTTCGAGATGCTGATCCTTCAGAAGTCAAATCACAGCTTATACGCTTGCGGAAAGTGGTCTTGAACTACATTTCGGGGGTGGGCAAGGTAATGGTGATTCTTGCAGTACTCAATATCACCGCTTATTCCCTGATTGGGGTAGATCATGCCGTATTTTTCGGGATTATAGGTGCTATTTTAAATATTATCCCGTATGTGGGTCCATTTATTGGTGCTTTACTCCCCATGAGCTATGCCCTCTTGACGATGGACAACCTGCTCTCACCTTTGTTAATTCTCGCGGCATATCAGGCCATTCAACTCTTAGAAGGGAATTTCCTAACTCCAAAGATTGTAGGTAGTCAAGTCAATTTGAATGCATTCCTCACCTTTCTAGGACTCCTCCTAGGTGCCTCCATTTGGGGTGTTGCGGGGATGATTTTGATTATTCCTATCCTAGCAATTCTACGTGAAATTTTTGACCTTTCCGATGCCACCAAACCCTATGCTTTGCTCTTGGGCGAAGAAGTAAAGGTAAAAAAAAACAAACCACCGCAAGATGAAAAACCTGATCAGTAAAATCCTTCTTTTCATTCCAATAGTTTGGATAGGATGCGATACCCTTGAAGATAAAAAAGGTAGATTCCTTCTCAAAGGCAATGAGAAAATGGAAGAAAATGACCCCAAATCTGCACTTGGATTTTATGAAGAGGCCATCGCTCTAGATTCTAATTTTAGTGATGCTTACTACAACAAGGGGATGGCACATCTTCAATTGAATCAACTTGAGGATGCCATTCAAGATTTTAGCAAGGCGATTCAGAAAAACCCCAATGCTGTAGATGCAGTGTTTCAACGTGGTTTGGCTTACTTAGATATTGGTGCCAATTACAATGCAAAAGAGGATGCAAACCGTATGGTATCACAGCAATCATCCGATTGGAGGTCCTATTTTTTGGTAGGCCTTACCGAAGAGAAACTCAAAAACTATCCTGCAGCGCTACAATCCTTTCAAAAAGCTTCCGAATTAGCTCCTAAAAATTCAGATCTCTTGGTAAACCAAGCAACAATTCGCTTCTATCAAAAGGAGTATGGAGCCGCTAAAACCCTCTTGGAGAAAGCGGAGAAGATAAACCCGCTTGAGCCTAATCTACACAACTTGCGGTCCATGATTTACTTTGAAGAAAAAGACTATTCAAGAGCGGTTCAGGCAGTAGAAAAAGCCATAACCTTAGACAACCGACAGGCCTATTTTTACAATAATCACGGATTGTACCTTCTTTATCTCAATGAATTGGAGGAAGGGCTTGCTTTAATCAATCAAAGTTTGTCGATGGATTCCAGAAACCCCTTTGCACTTCGAAATAAGGGTATCTATTACACACTTAACGGAGACAAAGTAAGTGCTTTAAGTTATTTAGAAGAATTGGCAGTCAGTCATCCCGATATGGACTTGGTTCAGGAATACCTGACTAAAGCAAGAGCCTTGTAACTACCATTTTAAGGGAATAAAAGACTTTTTAAATCCCAAATTCAACCTGAAAAAGCCCAAACCAGTAGTTTGAAGTTTGCCTGAGTAGCGTTTGATTATTGGCCCAGGAATAACCCAAATTTCCCTGCAACTTCACCCGGTGACCACCTACATACTGGGTGTAGCCAAGTGTGGTCTCCTCTCGTTGCATTTCCAAGTTTCGAATCAATTGTTTGGGCGTGATTTGAGCATAACGGAAGGCCATTTCCCCGTGCTTGGAAATCAGTTTACTTACTTGCAGGTTTTGACCAGTACCTACCCAAACCGCTTGGCGGAGGCCATTTGGATTAGAGGTGATTGGATTGGAAGCGTTTCTAGAAAAATACTCTCCCAAAAGGGCCCATCCCTTATATTTCAACATCAAATCCGCAATAAACACCTGTTGATCTCGCTTTTGATATAATTCAGGACCCAACTGTCCTCGAGCCCGTGAACCGCTCTCGTTAAAATTGTAACTGGCTCCAATGGAAAGTTTAGGACGCGGTTCCAACTCTAAATCTCCCTCGGAATAATCTCCTCCATTGGCGAATTTCCCAAATGGCAAGACTTCCAATCTTCCTGTATAGCTTAGCCCTCGGTCTCCAACCGAAGGGTTTCTTCCTTCACCCGAACTAATCGCTCCTTTCAGTTGATAAACAGCCTTTCCAATTGAAGGAACGGTATAGTAGGCAAAAACTCCAAAATCACGATCTAGAGTAAAAAATGCATTGGCAATGGATCGATCAGAGAACTGCAAATTTCCAGAGCTGATGACTCGCTCCCGATTTCCAGGCAATTTGGCTTGTCCCATTCCGACGTAAAAATTGGGACTGAAGTGGTAATAGAGAATTGCATCACGAATCGGCTGTGCTACTTCTCCCCCATCTAAATCCATATCCGATTTTGAAAATCCGAGTTGTATGTAATATTGAATTCGAGGGTTGAATACAAACCCATCCAACCGTACCCGTAACCTACGAATTCGAAAATCCGTCTGTTCAAATCCTAAATCCTCTCCACTCTCTGTCCGAAAGCCAATTCGGTTTTGCATACGAAAACGAAGGTTAAGGCTATATAAGGAATCTTTTGTAAAACTTATGCCTTTTTGAACTTGAAGAAGGGATCGCTCGTCGGATTCATTTTGTGCAAAAGCAGATTGAAAAAGCACAAAGCTCAAGAAAGTAACGAGTAGACGCACTATAAGAATTCTTCGCATGGAAAATTGGTGTAAAAAAAACCGTAATGAAATACTCATTACGGCTTCAGTTGAATTTAGGTTAAGTTAAGCTTTTACCTTGATCAAATTCAAAGCACTTCCAGCCTTAAACCATTCGATTTGGCCTTGATTGTAGGTATGATTGGCCGCTATTTTGTCTTGCGTTCCATCCGCATGATGGAAGATCAGCTCCAAAGGTTTGCCTGGATCAAAGCTGGTTAAACCGACAATATCAATCACATCATTTTCTTGTATCAAGTCGTAGTCCGCAGGATTCGCAAATGTCAACGCAAGCATTCCCTGCTTCTTCAAGTTGGTCTCGTGGATTCGAGCAAAGGACTTCACCAAGATGGCACGAACGCCTAAGAACCTAGGTTCCATAGCTGCATGCTCCCTGGAAGAACCTTCCCCATAGTTTTCATCTCCTACGACAATCGAACCAATACCGGCCGCTTTGTAGGCACGCTGGGTAGTAGGTACCTCACCATACGCACCAGTCAATTGGTTTTTCACCGTGTTAGTGGCTTCATTGAAGGCATTTACTGCTCCAATAAGCATGTTGTTGGAAATATTGTCCAAATGACCTCGGTACTTCAACCATGGGCCCGCCATCGAAATATGGTCCGTAGTACATTTTCCTTTAGCTTTAATCAACAATTTCAATCCTTTAAGGTCTACGCCCTCCCAAGCTGCGAAAGAATCCAAAAGCTGCAATCGATCCGAAGTAGGCGACACCAAAACCTGTACAGAAGATCCATCTGCAGCAGGAGCCTGATAGCCAGCATCTTCTACAGCAAAACCCTTTGTTGGCAATTCCAATCCTCTTGGCTCCTCCAAGCGAACTTGGTTGCCTTCAGAGTTGGTCAAGGAATCTGTAAGTGGGTTAAAGGTAAGGTCACCGGCAATGGCTAATGCCGTTACAATCTCTGGTGAGGCTACAAAAGCATGTGTGTTTGGATTTCCATCCGCACGCTTTGCAAAATTCCGATTGAAAGAAGTAATGATGGAGTTCTTTTCCTGCTTTTCAGCACCATGCCTAGCCCACTGGCCGATACAAGGACCACAAGCATTGGCAAGGACTACGCCTCCCATTTTATCAAAAGTGTCTAAAAATCCATCACGAGCTACGGTAAAGCGAACTTGCTCAGAACCAGGAGTGATGGTGTATTCAGATTTAGCTACCAATTTTTTATCTACTGCCTGCTGTGCCAAGGAAGCGGCTCTAGAGATATCTTCGTAAGAAGAGTTGGTACAAGATCCAATTAGACCCACATCCAACTTCGCTGGCCAACCGTTTACTCTAACAGCAGCAGCGAATTTAGAAATTGGCCAAGCCAAATCTGGTGTGAATGGACCATTTACATGGGGCTCCAACTCAGAAAGATTGATTTCAATCACCTGATCAAAGTACAACTCTGGCTGAACATATACTTCAGGATCTCCAGTCAAGTGCTCTGCAATGCCGTTAGCCAACGCTGCAATATCGGAACGGCCTGTACCAGATAGGTAGGCGGCAGATTTGTCGTCGTAACCAAAAATAGAAGTTGTAGCTCCGATTTCGGCACCCATATTACAGATGGTTCCTTTTCCTGTAGCAGAAAGGGAACGCGCTCCTTCACCAAAATATTCAACGATGGCGCCTGTTCCACCTTTTACAGTAAGGATTCCGGCAACTTTCAAAATCACATCTTTTGCGGAAGTCCAACCAGATAGCTTACCCGTCAACTTTACACCAATCAATTTTGGAAACTTAAGTTCCCACGGCAATCCAGCCATTACATCACAGGCATCCGCTCCACCAACACCAATTGCAATCATCCCAAGACCGCCTGCATTCGGGGTATGGGAATCGGTTCCAATCATCATTCCCCCTGGGAAAGCATAGTTTTCCAATACTACCTGGTGAATAATTCCAGCACCTGGCTTCCAAAAACCAATCCCATACTTATTGGATACAGAGGCAAGAAAATCATAGACCTCTTTATTTTTATCTTTTGCTTTACTCAAGTCTTTATCTGCTCCAATTTCCGCTTGAATCAAGTGATCGCAGTGCACAGTAGAAGGAACGGCAACTTGCGAACGACCGGCCTGCATGAATTGCAACAAAGCCATCTGTGCAGTTGCATCTTGCATGGCTACTCGATCTGGTTGAAAATCAACGTAAGAAGTTCCTCTTTTAAATGCCTGATTAGCAGTCCCTTCACTCAGGTGAGTGTAAAGAATTTTTTCAGTCAATGTAAGTGGTTTGCCCACTACCTTTCTTGCCGCTGCAATGCGACTAGGTGTTTGTGCATAGACCTCTTTGATCATTTCAATATCAAAAGCCATCGTTTGGTATAGTTTATAAAGTAAATGGTTCAAATTTCCGACTGCAAATATAGGAAAAAGCAACAGAAAAGGTAACGAACATTCCGCTTAAAGGGTTGCCTCAAATGAAGGTAGAATACGGAACTAGCCTCGTCCAAAACTCATTGAAAATTGGATTCAATGAGATCTAAAGACTGACTCAGCGTTTAATCACCGAGGTTTATGAGGAATTGAAGGGTGTCTACCCCATCTGCATAATCCCAAGGTTGCGGGCATTGTGTTTGGCCAAAAGGAATCATACTTGGAAGACCCTTTATCTGATTTCCGACTACACATTGAATCTTGGTATTCAGGTCCTCCAACTTCGCTTTAAGCTCCTGCTCCTCAGCATAGACTTCATAAAAAAGAACTCCTATGGGCGAAACCAACTCACTAGATTCACTTAGCAGAAGAAATCCATTGTCTAAATGCGCCGTTCGATTGACCAAATAAATTGATTTATTGTATTCGTAATTATTGAAGTATTTGTGATGATTGGCCACCCAAGAGAAGGATTCGAGGGCATCGAGCAAGTCAGTCAGCTGCCCTTGATTTTTGACAAAAACCTTGGATACATTTCTACATCCAAGGCCGAAGTAATCAAAAATATCGGATCCTAAGGCCTGCAAATCAGCCCTAGATTCATCCCCCTGAATAATGGCTACAGAGGTGCGGTTGGAACGAATCAAGTGCGGATACTTCCCAAAATAATAGTTGAAATACCGAGCTGAGTTATCGCTACCCGTGGCGATGTAGGCTTGCTTATTTTTCAGCATGTCTTCGATTTGAATTCGATCTGTAAACCGAGGTTCTAACCTTTTCAATTCTTGAATCAACCAAAGTGGAAGCGCAGTATCTTGAGAACTTAGTTTGATACTTGCCGAATGGCCAACAATCAATACCGAAAGAATATCATGAAACCCAACAGCAGGAATATTTCCTGAAAGCATCAATCCAACTTGTTTTGGAGATACTGGATCGAGAAGTGCGTAGTCAGCAAGCCAATTTTCTAGGGCATTAGCTTCTAGCATCACTCGAATACCTGTCATTGCTTGTTCTAGCGCAGGATATGTAAACCAAGGGTTTTGATTTTCCGCTTGTTGAAAAAGAGGAATTTTTTCATTCTCAGTAATATTAGAAATACGAATTCCTAGTTGTACAAAAGCTATAATTCGATCAGAAAGCGGAAAATCTGAATTCATTTTATAAAGGTATCCAAAAAAAAAGCCCTCGGAATAAATTTAAATTAATTAGTGTGACAACTTTTTTATTGCGAAGGTGTTTAGGAGATTGTAACTTTGTATTCAAATTTGACTACTTATGGCGATAATGATTACGGACGAATGTATCAATTGCGGTGCATGCGAACCTGAATGCCCAAATACGGCAATTTATGAAGGAGGAATAGAATGGACATGGGCTGGAGGCACTAACTTGAAAGAAGTCAATCTTCCTGATGGCAGTGTTATCGCTGGCACGGAAAGACAAACCCCTGTTTCCGATGAGTTTTATTACATCGTGTCTGAGAAGTGCACCGAATGCAACGGTTTCCATGAGGAGCCCCAATGCGCTGCAGTATGTCCCGTTGATTGCTGCGTAGATGATCCTGACCACCGAGAAAGTGAAGAAGTGCTGCTCGCTAGAAAAGTATTCTTACACGGCGATTAATCCATTAGGCTAACTGATTTGGGGCTGTTTCTGGAAAGGGACGGCCTTTTTTTAGTTTTAACCTAACCTACTTTTTGATTCTGTTACTTTTTTACTAAAAAGCACAAATGATTAAAAAGATATACTGTTAAATTTCAAGTAAATAGCTTCCAAAACCCCTAAATCGAAGAGCGATTACACCTCTATAATTTGTTTAACTCAAAGAGGTTTATATCGAATTTAAAACAACTTATACCCTTTTTTTTACAGATTTTCAAAAAAAAGCAGGGATTGATTTTGAATTCTAAGTTGCTTTTAGCTTATCTTAGATGCGTTATTTATACATTCCAACACTTAATCCCTAGAACATTGGAAGATCACCGAGGATACGATCGAGAGGAAATTTTCTCAAAGAAAGTAAAAGCAGGAAAGCGAACCTATTTTTTTGATATCAAGTCCACCCGTGGCAACGATTATTACCTGACCATCACCGAAAGCAAGCGAAGAATGGATGGAGACAACTTCAGTTACGAGAAGCACAAAATCTTTTTGTACAAGGAAGATTTCTTCAAATTTGTAAATGCATTGAACGAAGCAGTTGATCATGTGAAAAACGATTTACTTCCTGATTTTGACTTTGAGCAGTTTGAAAATGTAGATTCTGAAAACGAACTTAACAATGACTTGCGCTGGGAATAATCCAGTACAATTGCATTAGGGATACACATCCTATTCCGATATATTTGAGGAGGCTTATGCCTCCTTTTCTTTTTAACCATGCAGCGGTTTTTCGTCTACCTCACTCTATTCTTTGCCACTTTCCTAGTGTTTGGTTGGAATTTTTCTGCTATTTCTCTTTATTTAGTTACCTCACTCATTCTAGCTGCACTGCTGAGACCACTCACAAATAAGGTCAATGAAGTACATATTCTAGGTCAACACATTCCACGCGGCATTGCTATTCTAGCCTCCTATGCCACTGTAGTTTCTATTGTATTCTTGTTAGGACTGCTATTTTTTCCATTAATCAATCGCCAAGTCATTTTGCTGAGCGATTTGGATTTGGAAAGCATCTACTTGCAACTTGAAGTTCCCCTTGAGAAGCTAGAGCGGTTTTTGATGAAGTACCAACTTATTGAAAATAAAAAAGGCATACTCCTCGAAGAATTGCGCCTTTCCGTACAAACTGCACTTCAAAAATTTGATATTGGCGGATTCATCACTGGCGTGATCTCTGTTACTAGCAGCATATTTATAGGAACAATGGCGGTAGCCTTTATCACTTTTTTCCTACTTCTTGAAAATGGGCTTCTGCGTAGAAACCTATTAAATCTTATTCCAAATGCCTATTTCGAGCTATCGGTAGCCACCTTTACTAAAGTCGAAAAATTGCTCTCGAATTATCTTTTTGGGTTACTCCTTCAGGTTTTAGCGATTTTTCTTCTAGCTGCTTCAGGCCTAAGCCTAGCAGGAGTCGAATACGCATTGACCATTGCCTTATTTGCAGCAATTGCCAACCTCATCCCCTATGCTGGTCCAATCCTGGGCACCATTTTCGGCATCGTGGTGGGGGTTTCGACAGGATATTTTGTGACGGACAACGATTATAATTATTTGCTTTTTAAGATTATCTCTGTTTTTGCAGTGGTTCAAATCACCGATAATGTGCTGCTACAGCCTGTAATTTTTTCCAAATCAGTAAAAGCACATCCCCTTGAGATATTTGTTATTATCTTTGCCGGTGCAAAAATCGCAGGAATCCTAGGGATGATATTTGCCATACCCGTTTACACCATTTTCAGAGTATCGGTCTTGGAATTTTACAGTGGGTACAAGTCCTACAAAATATTTAAAATTAAAGCAACGAATTAATGGCATTACAATGTGGCATAGTAGGTCTCCCCAATGTGGGCAAATCTACCTTGTTTAATGCGCTATCAAGCGCCAAAGCTGAAGCAGCTAACTTTCCTTTTTGCACCATCGAACCCAATGTAGGGGTAGTTTCAGTACCCGATTCTCGCCTCCAGGAACTTGAGGCACTCGTAAATCCACAACGGGTAGTACCTACGATCATTGAGTTTGTGGATATCGCTGGATTGGTGAAAGGTGCTTCCAAAGGAGAAGGCTTAGGCAATAAATTTCTTGCCAATATCCGGGAAGTAGATGCCATCATTCACGTCATCCGTTGCTTTGAAGACGACAACATCGTGCACGTTGCTGGTGGAGTAGATCCCTTGTTCGACAAGGAGGTCATTGACACTGAACTGCAGCTCAAGGATTTGGAGTCCATTGAAAAGAAGATTCAGCGCATTGAAAAAATGGCCAAATCTGGGGATGCCAAATTCAAAAGAGAGTTGGAAACGCTACTACTATTTAAAGAGAGTCTGACAGCAGGCCTGAATGCTCGGGCGATTGAAGTGGATAAAGAAGATCTAGAGGCCGTACGAGATCTGCATCTCCTCACCATTAAGCCAGTGCTCTATGTGGCCAATGTAGATGAATCAAGTATTCATACAGGCAATGCCTTTGTCGACCGACTACGGGAAAAGGTGAAAGAGGAAAACGCAGAAGTCATCATCCTATGTGCAGCGATAGAGTCTCAAATCGCAGAATTCGATGACCCTGAAGAAAAAGGACTATTTTTAGGTGAGTACGGTCTTAATGAAAGTGGGCTGAATCGTTTGATCAATGGTGCTTATACCCTACTCAATTTGATCACCTACTTTACTGCCGGCGTACAAGAAGTTCGCGCCTGGACCATACGCAAAGGCTGGAAAGCTCCCCAGGCTGCAGGGGTGATTCATACTGACTTCGAAAGAGGATTTATCAAAGCAGAAGTCATTGCAATCGCTGACTACAAACAATTTAAGACCGAAGCTGGTTGTAGAGAGAACGGCAAAATATCCATCGAAGGCAAGGAATACATTGTTCAAGATGGTGATATTATGCATTTTAGGTTCAATGTTTGATTTTTCCTGAAAAAATTATGTAATTTTGAAGGATTGTTTTAAACTAAAAATCTGAGTCCTCAGAATCTATATTATTTAATTTTATTTTTCATAATCGTGAGAGTTAGACTGATATTTTCCTTAAAAAACAAAGGGTCTTTTTTGCCCTTCCATCACCAGTATATCCTGGCCCAATTCCTGAAAGGACTGATCATCAAAGGAGGAAGGGAAGATTTCTACAACTATAATTTCTTTAATTTCTCGGGGTTAAAGGGACAGACCAAGGTCAGCCGTAGTGGGTTACACTACTACTCTAGTTTGGTGACACTCGTCCTTTCCTCTCAAAGTGAAGAATTGATTGATTATTTGCTAGAACAAGTATTTGCAGCTCCAAAAATTGAGCTTGGCAATTTGATTCTTTCCCCAGAGTACACCGAACTAGAGATGGAACCCACTTTGGAAGTTTCAAATAAGTTTGTCTGCATCTCTCCTTTGGTGCTCATCACTCCCGCATTCAATGAAGAAGCGGGGAAGCGATTTATCAATCCAGATAGTGACGAGTTTTCTGATTTGTTGTACGAATCAACTTTGACCAGAATGGAAAAATCAGGATGGTATACCCCAGAACAAATGGAGTCTTTTTTCAAGTTCCAGGTAGTGCCAGACATGGTCTATGTCAACAAGTTGAAAGAGCAGCAAAAGAAATTTGCACGAATTTATGCCGTTTACGACCTAGATGTGAAATATGAAGTCAGAGGCTACACACTTCCTTTTACGCTTTACGCAGCTCCTGAAGTACAAGATTTCGTATTTAAGTGTGGACTAGGTGCTTTTACCCACAAGGGTTTTGGGATGATGGACTTGGCTACGCATCCTGCCGATAATAAAACAACGCCATACAAATTCAAAAGAGAGGGATTTGTTCCTTACAAATCCACTGTCGATCGAGTGAGACAAAATGTAGCTCCAACAGAAGAAGAAACAGAGGCTTCCTCAGAGGAAATTTAATTTTCTCCTGGCTTTAACAACTAACCCCTAACATGAAAATCTTGGGGGTTATTTTTTTATCTGATTATCCGATTTTGAACCACTGACCAAAAAAAGCCTGATGTTCAATTAGGTGAGCTGTGGCCTATGGTCTGTGAACGATTATCCGCAGTATTAAATAGGCAAGCTGAGTCACAATCGTGATTGCGGATAATCAGATTTTTTAAATGAAAAATTAATCAGAGCCTTCTCCTATTGGGTTGCAGGTACACATACCCGACCAACTGATCGTAGCGAGATCCAAGTGCTCGGTAATACACCAGAATCTCGTACTCATTCTCAGTTTGAAAATAACTCCCTTCTAAGGACTCAAAATCTAATTTCCCAGCTCCGAGATCTATTGCATATTGGTAGTCATACCATCCTTGCTTCAAAAGTAAGGAGGTGCTGTAGACACGCTTCTTGGCATCATAGACTAAGGTAGCTTCAGGTACTTTACCCCATTGACTTAGAGCGCCCATCAGTTTAATGGTTTTTCCTGGTAGATCATTCAAGTAAAAGGTAGTATAGATGTATTCACTTTCCACTTCTGGGTCCCCTCCAGGCCTATCGTTCGTTTGTACTACATATTGCCCATTCAGGTCCAAATATTGTGCATAAGCTCCACTAGGACGAGGAAGATCTACCCTTGCCTCAGCTGAAATTAACGATTCTTCTACCTTGATCGAGGCCACATTGACGCCTGTGGCGCGAATAAACCGTAAGTCTAAAAATCGAAACTCATTGCCCGCTCGAAAAGTGCTCTCCCCTTCAAATGGTTCGTAGCGAATCAACTTTGAGTTCTGGTTCAAAAAGGTGGGTTTGGAGAGGAACTTAACATTATCCCAGCGTTGATTTTGACGCATGTAAACCTTCACTTGGGCAAGAGGATCGATTACCTCTAGGTTGCTGTAATTCACCGTTGCATTGATTTGCTGCAAGGCCCGCCGATCTTCAGTCTGCACTGGAGGCACCAATTGTGCGCCGACCACAGCTAGATTCTCTACGATCATAAACCTCCGCGTGAAGATGACTGCGTTTTCATCTCGGTTCTTGTAAACTTTCAATAGGTAATTTCCAGATTTACTCACGCGAGGAATGGTGAATGAGTACCGGATATAGGGTACTCGCGTATTCACAGAGTAGGCATAATCCAATACATTGTACTCGTTAAATGCTAGCGAAAAATCAGTGTCTTTTAAGGCTGATTTTTTCCAATCTGCATCACAATGCACCAATTTGGCAGTATACAACTCGGGATCATAAGACAAATCATCAAACCACACCAGCAAAGACTTTGAATCAGTCAAGGAGATCACAGGAGAAAGTAACTGGCTTTCTGTCCCTGCACCCTGAGGGAAGATACGAACCGATAAAATATGATCGACGAATACTTTATCTTCTAGAACCTGTGCATTTATCCTTAATGTCAAGGTGATGAAGAGAATAAAAATGAACCGTAATTTCATAAAAATATTGAAATTTAAGCGAGTGTGGCTTGCTGCTGAAGCTGGGAAATTTGATCAACCAACTTCTCCCAAGAGGTATTTGCAACTTCAAGTGATTTATCCACTTGTTTGTAGTTAGCTTGGATTTTTTGAGTCTGAGCCTCATCCAAATACAAGGAAGGATCGGCTAGTTTATCCTCCAACTCCTCCTTTTTTTCTTCAAGCTGACTGATTTCTTTTTCAATCAGTTGCAACTGCTCTTCCAATTTTTTAAGCTCTTTCTTGGCCTGCTGGGCGTCTTCCTTACTTTTCGGAGGAGCCACTTCTGCCTTTACCTGTTTTTGAATAGGTGCGGAGGAGAACTCTAGCTGCTGACTTCTCCAAAACTCGTATTCCTCGTAGGTACCAGGGTATTCTTTTATTTCATGCTGCTCAATATACCAAATCTTGTTTGCCACACCTTTGATAAAATGGCGGTCATGGGAAACTGTGATAAACGTACCTTCGTACTGCTGCAAGGCTTGAATTAGAATGTTGACCGATTGAAAATCCAAGTGGTTGGTCGGTTCATCAAGCAATAAAAAATTAGCCTCTGAGATTAGTGTTTTGGCTAAGGCTACTCGAGATTTTTCTCCTCCTGATAGTACCTTGATTTTCTTGTACACTTCCTCGTTGGAAAACAAAAAACATCCCAGCACCCCTCTCAACTCCATTTCTGTCTTCTTACTTCCCGCCTGAGACATTTCTTGAATGATCTCGTTATCCAGCGTCAATGCCTCCAGCTGGTGCTGCGCAAAAAAAGACTTGATAACATTATGGCCCTCCTGTCGGGAACCCTGAATCAATTCCGTGCCTGCAATGATACGGAGCAGGGTAGACTTTCCTTTTCCATTCGCTCCAATCAAGGCTATTTTATCTCCGCGCTCAATTCGTGCTACGGTATTTTTTAGAACTGTAAGCACTCCATAAGACTTGGAAACCTGATCTAAAGTCACCACATCGCGACCAGATTTTTGGGAAAACTTAAACTTAAAGTTCACAAAAGCCTCATCATTGACCACTTCATGCACCCGTTCCAGCCTATCCAAGGCCTTGATTCGGGATTGAACTTGGTTGGACTTGGTTGCCTTGGCGCGAAATCGCTCAATAAATTTCTCAGTTTGCTTGATCATCTGCTGCTGATTTTCAAAGGCGTTTTGCTGCAGTTCCATGCGGAGTTTTTTCTCCTCTCGATAAAAGGAATAATTGCCCGCATAGGCAGTCAAGGTCTCGTTGGCTACTTCTACTGTGGTACTAATACAGTTGTCCAAAAAAGTTTGATCGTGAGACACCACAATGACCGCCCCCTCATAATTTTTCAAGTAGTTTTCCACCCATTGGATGGATGGAAGGTCAAGGTGGTTGGTAGGCTCATCCAGCATTAGCAGTGAAGGCTTTTCCAGAAGCAACTTGGCAAGCATAACCCGCATTCTCCAGCCTCCAGAAAATTGTCGTAGTGGCTTTTGTAGGTCACTGGTTTGAAATCCTATTCCTTCCAGCACCTCTTCCGCCTTTGCCTTTATGGTGTAGCCTTCATTGGACTCAAATCGATCTTGTAAAAAAGCCAGTTTATTGATTACTTCGTCTGAATAGTCAGTCTCCATTAACTTTAAAACCTGCTCTATCTCACCTTGGATAGCTAAAGTTTCTTTGAAGGCAGCTAAAGCCACGTCCAAAATGCTATCGTCAGATTGGTAGGAAAGTAAATCCTGATTTAAAAAGCCGAGCGTACAATCTTTTGCCTTTTGTACATCGCCAGAGGACGGAAGATAATCACCGTTGATGATTTTAAGTAAGGTAGATTTCCCGGTACCATTTTGGCCTACAAGACCAATTTTGTCCTTTGGTTTGATGTGCAAGTTGGCATTCTCGTATAAAGCACGGCCGCCAATAAAATAAGAGAGGTTACTAATCGATAACATGGCGCAAAAATAACCAATACTGTCCTTTAATTAGAATCATTCTCTGAAGTATTAAATTAAATTTACTCAAAATAAAAGCAAATGATCGCTCTACTTCGTTTCTTCCCTATTCTTTTTGCCGTATTCCTACTTAGCCTATCCGCTTGCAAAGAGGATAAAGCAGCATCAGCTACCGGTCTACTTGGTCAAAAAATTTCCATTACGGATGCAAAAGCAGATGTTCAATTGGACAAACTCCAACTTCCTAAAGGGTTTACCATTGAGGTTTGGGCGGCGGAAGTACCTAATGCGCGCTCCATGGCCCTTTCCGAAAGTGGAATTGTATTTGTTGGCAATCGGCAGGAAAAAAATGTGTATGCATTGGTAGATGAAAATGGAGATGGTAAGGCAGATAGCAAGTATGTTTTGGCCAATGACCTAAGCATGCCCAATGGAGTTGCCCTAAAAGATGGAGACCTGTATGTGGCAGAAGTATCACGGATTCTTCGATTCAAGGATATTGAAAACAACCTGACAAACCCTACCTACGAGGTGGTCTACGATGGCTATCCTGACGAAGCGCACCACGGATGGAAATTCATCGCCTTTGGACCCGATGGCTTACTCTACGTTCCGGTAGGTGCCCCTTGTAATATTTGCATTTCCGAGGATCCTATTTTCGCGAGCATCACCCGATTGGATGTGAGCAAGCCGGGTGTGAAACCAGAAATCTATGCACATGGTGTTCGTAATTCGGTAGGAATGACCTGGCATCCAGAGACAAAGGAACTGTGGTTTACCGATAATGGAAGAGACATGATGGGAGATGATGTTCCAGATTGCGAGCTCAATAGGGTTCAAGAATTTGGGCAAGATTTCGGCTATCCTTTCTGGCATGCGGGTACAGTCCAAGATCCTGAATTTGGGACTGAAGGGCAAGAGGCCTCCTTCTACGTCCCTCCTGTAGCTAAACTAGGGGCTCATACCGCACCGCTAGGCTTAAGATTTTATACAGGAGATCAATTCCCTACTTCTTATAAAAATCAACTGATCATCGCCAAACACGGTAGCTGGAATCGAACCAAAAAATCAGGTTATGAATTGGTCGTCGTAAAATTAGATAGCACAGGAACTGCCCTTGGCCAAGAGATTCTAGTATCTGGATGGCTTGACCAAGCTTCCCAAGAGGCATGGGGAAGGCCAGTAGACGTGCAACAACTTGAAGATGGCAGCCTACTGATCTCTGATGATGTCGCAAATTGCATTTACCGTTTGAGCTATCCCAAGCAATAGTATTGCAAGCTGAGAGCGAAAATCCACCTTAGTCAAAAAAAAGGCTGTCTCTCGACAGCCTTTCGTTATTTAAGCCAATCTGGCTTGGTAGTATCCACTTCAGCTTTAAGCTGGTTCAGTAAATTGTAGAGTCCAAAATAGGTACGGTTGATATACAAACCGTGTTTGGAGCCTCTCGCCTGCCTTGAACTTCTAAACATCTTGTCATTGGTGATCCGATCCCCAAGCAAGAAGATTTGTTCGAAGTAACTGTCCTCCGCAAAATCAAAGTGATCCACATGAAAAGGCTGACCAAGCAAAGAAATCATTTCTGTAAATATGCTTTTGAAATAGGCTTTTTCCTCCTCCGTATCCTTATCAGAAATAAATTCAAGCCCATAAAAGATTTGATCCAATTCTTCCGGATTCATCACCAATTCCCGCTTAATCAAAGCAAAATAACCCTGGTAAAAATCTTCAGGAATCACCTTGACACAGCCAAAATCGATAATCCCAAGTGTTCCATCCTCTTGAATAATAAAGTTTCCTGGATGAGGATCTGCATGCACCTGCTTCAAGTTATGTACTTGGTGGTGGTAAAAATCCCACA
>SXGQ01258202.1_pt1 | contig 32412 bp, 23 predicted proteins | sample 3178371 | NCBI WGS metagenome assembly SXGQ01 (sample SAMN11356859, study PRJNA531348) | freshwater metagenome | isolation source: freshwater sample F1-20 | place: China: Fuxian Lake, Yuxi | collected 2017-12-25
AAAACCCGCCACCTCACAACGGGGTGTTCGGCACTACATCGCTCAAAAAATTAACTTTCCTCGTAAACCGCCCCGCTGGAAATACCACTCTCCTCTGAAACTATTTTCACTTCCTGCTCCAACTGCGGAACTCGGGTTAAAAAGGTCTCGAGCCTTTGGGCATACGGCACAGGCGGGGCAACTCTCTTTCTCCTCCGGACACTACCGGAGCCCTTCCGCGGCAGTCACGGCGGGGCCGAACGCCTGCGGTCAGCGTACCGCGGCGGCGGGAATCGCCGCCGCAGCTTCAAGCTCCGCGTCGGTCCAAGACCGCTCGCGGGCGGCTGAAGCGGCGCGAATCGCCGCGACGGAGCCGGCGTCCACCGGAGCATCCCGGTTTCCAAACTCTCGCTTCACGTAGGTAAGGATCGCCGCGATCTGGCTGTCTTCAAGATGGCGCCACGGAGGCATGACGAGGCCGTTGCCGGGATTCTCCTTCCCGTGCAGAGCGATGCGAATGAGCCCGGCATCCGAGCCCTCGACCCAGCGTGAGGCCAGCAGCGACGGTGCCAGTCCAGCCCGCCCTTCCCCGGACTCTTGGTGGCAGGGTGCGCAGCTCAGGTTGAACGCGACGCGCCCGGTCTCAAACGCCTGCTGCACTGCACGCCGCGCGGGGTCGCGCGGGACGGCCCGATCCGCGCCGCGGTGCACCCACTCGACGACCGTGGGGTCGGTCTGCCGTCGCAGCGCCGCGCGGGCGTCCGAGGCGAGCTGATCCGCTTCGAAGGTGCCAGCCGCGATTGCATCCACCAGTTCCACGGCCCACGCCGGCGTCGAGCAGAGGAGAGTCTGGGCGCGCGCCTGCAGGCGGGGAGGCAAGGAGGGATGTAGGTGCAGGATGCGGCGGGCCGAGGCGGCATGCCCGTAGGCCGCCAGCGCGTCCAGCGTCGCCAGCAACACCGATTCCGGCAACGAGGCGGAGAGCAACGACTCGAGCTGCGGAACCGCGCCCGGGGGCGTGGTGTCCCGCACGACGGCGAGCCACGCCACGCGGTACTCGGAAGTCAGCGCGTCGGAGGCGAGGCGCCTTACCGCCTCCGCCTGCGCCTCCGCGTCGCCGATGCGGCTGCGCAGGGCGATGACGGCCGTTGCATCGCTTGGGGCGCCTCCGCGGCGCGCGAGTGCACGGCGGAAAGTATCGGGAGCCTGCGGGAAAGGAGCACCGGTGAAGCCTAGGGCCATTCCCTCCAGCAAGCACGCGGCTGCGGTCGGAGACGGGGCGGCATCCAGCAGACGGGCGCAATAGTCGAGGTTGCGGTGGAAGTGATCCCCCGCACGTTCGATGATCCAATCGGAATGGGAGCCCTGCTCCAGCGTGACGGTGCGCCGGGGACCCTGATCGGCGGTGAAGCGGCGACCGATCCTGGGGGCGAGCTGATCCCGAAACAGCGGGCTCGACCAGACCGCGGGGTCTTGCACCAGTTGCAGCAACTCCTCGCGACCCCGTTCGGACTGCGCTTCGATAGCCCACCACAGCAACAGCGGGAGGTGGCGGTCCGACGCGTCCTCCGGGCGATCGAGCATCGCCCGGACGAGGCGCAGTGCGTGCGCCGGCGCGAGACGCCGGGCGGTCGAGACCAGTTGGCTGCGGACTTCCGAATCGGTCTCCCGCCCGGCAAGTCGAACCAAGGAGCCGGCCGTTTCCTCCTCCACGCTATTGCGGTCGCCGAGCAACCGGGCCGCCCAACGCCGGACGGACGGACGCGGGTGCTCGAGTTGGCTCGCGAGGTCGCGTTCGGAGAGATCACCGCGAAGGTTCAGTATCCAGAGCGCCTCAAGGCTTTCCGCGGTCGGGGACCCGAGCCGTTGGCGCAGCGCCTCCGTCAATCCGGGCGCCTCGCGCACAGCGAGTTGCCGGCGCACCTGCTCCCGACGCTCGCGGTTGGGGTCGCTCAGCATCGCCAACAGCGCGTCGACGCTGGACGTGCGGAGGTCAGAAATGGGACGGCGCTGGAACGACGTCGGTGCAATGCGATAGATGCGGCCGTTGGACTTGTCCCACGTGTCGGCAGGGTTAAGGTGACTCAACCGCAGGTCCGTCCAGTCCGCGATGTAGATCGCGCCATCCGGACCCTGCTCAATGTCGACGGGGCGGAAGGTGCGGTCGTCGGTCGTGATCAAGGGTGCGACGTCGACGGTGCGGAACGTGGAGGTTTGGCGGAAGACGTCGCTCACCTGCACGCGGTTGGTCAGGGCCATCCCAACGACGATGCGGCCTTCGAGCTCGGGCATCGCCCCGCCTTCGTAGAGGAGGAACGTCTGCGGGAATCGCTGGGGGTAGCCCTCGTGGTCCATGTGTTCGAGGAAACCAAAGAGAAACGGATTCATCGCGGGACCGTGCTTGGCCCAGCCCTTCTCGTAGGTCGCGCCCTGAGCGTAGTGCAGTCCGCGGGTCGCACCGCTATTCGTGCCGGAGAAGGCTCGCCCCTCCCCGTCGAATTCCATACTGAATGTGTTCCCTCCGCCTTCCGCAAAAACCTCAAAGATGCGGCGCTTCGGGTGGTAACGCCAGATGCCTTGGCCGCGTAGGTGGACGCCCTGGATGTCCAGCGTCGTCGTACTGCCCGTGGAGCCGTAGATCCAACCATCGGGGCCCCAGTGTAGGTTGGACGCGAGCGAGTGGGTGTCCTCGATCCCGAAGCCCGAAAGGTGCAGTTCCGGGTCACCGTCGGGCACGTCGTCGTGGTTCCGGTCGGGGTAGAACACGAGGTAGGGAGACTGCAGGACCCAGACACCCTCGTGATCAGGGAGGACGCTCGTCGTAAGATTCATCCCTTCGAGGAATGTCCGGACGCCCTCGAAGTGTCCGTCGCCGTCGCGGTCCTCAAGGATGGTGACGCGGTCGGCGCCGCGGGCATGGTGCGGAGGCGGGGCGGGCAAGGTGTCGTAGCGGGCGCGCAGGTACTGGTCGTAGCCAGTGATCTTGGAGCCAGCGGGAAACGGGTACTGCAAGTATTGCACGACCCAGAGCCGGCCCCGCTCATCGAAGTGAAGATCGAGCGGCTGGCGAACGACGGGCTCGCTGGCCACCCGTTCGACGGCATATCCGTCGCGGACCACGAGGCGGCGCCGCGCCTCTTCGGGCGGCAGCGGCGCTCCCTGCCCGGCGAAGTCCTGCCCTCCGGGTTTGAACGCACGCACGAAGGGTTCAAGTTCGGGCGTGTACGGGGAAGGCACGCTGGACGACAACGGAGCCTGAGGTGCGGTCACCGCACCGGTTGGCTTGGCCCGGGCGTCGCCCTCGGTCGCGATGGGGGACGACGCGGACGCGCCTCCAAGCAACGCGACCATTCCGGCGATCAAGCTGGCGAGGAAGAGAGTTCGGAGGATGAGTTTGGGCATGGGTGCGGAAAAGTCGGGCCCGGCGAGGCGGGCGGGGCATGACGCCTTCAAGCGGGAGTGCGACGGGCCACCGAAACGCCGAGCCCCGGGCCGTCCGGCGGAAAGGCTTGATCGCCCTCGATCCGGAGCGGGTTCTCGAGGACGGAGCCGGTGAGGAATTGCTGGGCGTTCAGCGCGGCAGGGTGAGGCATGCGAAACACGGAAAAGAGGTGCAGGCAGGCCGCGAAGGCGATGTCCGGATCGGTCAGGCCGCTGGCGAAGAAGGCGAGACCGTGGCGTTCGAGGTACTGGACCATGCGCACCGCCTCCGTCAGGCCACCCACCCGCGATACCTTCATGGCAACTCCGTCGAGGAGTTCCAGTTGATGGAAGCTCTCCAAGTCGGTAAGTGAGATCACGCCTTCGTCCATCAGGATCGGAAGGGCCCCAAGCTTCCGCAGCGTGCGGTAGCCCGGAAGCCGATTGGCCGGCAGGGGTTGCTCGAAGGCGGCCACCCCGGCATCCGCTAGGCCCCGGGCCACGCGAAGCGCCGTGGCTTCGTCGTAACCACCGTTCGCATCCGCCCAGATGAAGGCCGACGGGGCGAGCGTCCGCAAACGCCGGCAGATCGCGAGGTCCGCATCGGCATCGCGGCCAATTTTCACGTTGAAATTTCGGAAACCACGGGTGCGCGCCGCCGCCACCACGGTGTCCACCTCGCCCTCCGTCGACGCGTCCACGGTCCAGCTGAGCGTCACCGGGCCGCCCGCCTCCCGCCCCCAGCGCGCTGCGGGCGCGAGGTTGCTCCGGCGGCCCTGCAGATCGAAGAGGGCAAGGTCCGCGCCGGCCTTGGCAATGGGCTGTCCGGTCGAGAATCCGGGCGCGATGACGCGGTTCATCGCCCGCCAGACCGCCGCAGTGTCGTCGACCGGGAGGCCAACGAGCGCCGGAGCAAGGTGACGCTCCAGCGTGGTCTGCACCGTCTCGATCGTTTCATAGCTCCACGTCGGCGAGGGTACGGCCTGTCCCCAGCCCAGTCCGCCCTCGTCGTCGCGAAGAGCCACGATGACGGTGTTGCGGGTGACGGGCTTTCCATCCTTCGGAGCGAGGTAACGGAAGTCACCGACCACCGGGTAAGCGGCGACGAAGCACTCCAGCGAGACGATGCGCGGGCTCATCGGGAAGTGGAGGGGGCGGGCTCCGGCCAGCGGAGATGGCGGTGGAGAAACGCCACCGCTCCGACGCCGTGGATCTCGTGCGGGCCGACGAAGTACTCGATCTCGGTGCGACCGGGGATGCCGAGGTCGGAATAGAGCCGCGCCACCTTGGCGTACTCCTGCGCAACTTTTTCGTCGATGCTGACCGGATCCTGATGTCCGCGCTCGACCATGAAGGGCCGCGGCGCAATCAGCGCGGCGAGGTCGGCGTTGCCGAAGCTTGGGGCGAGGTTGAACGAAAACTGCTCGTACTCGTGGGTGAAGACGTAGCTGCCCTTGAACTCCCGGGTCATAATCTTCCACGACCAAGTGTTGAACGCGCCCGAGCACACCGAAACGGCGTACTGCGGGAGGATGGCCGGAAGTCGAAGCGCGCTGAGGCCGCCGTAGGAAATACCATAGAAACCGATACGGTCCGGATCGACGAAGGGCAGCGAGCCGAGCCAGCGAAGGTGCTGCTGGTGCTGACCGGCGATGAACGAGAACAGGGTCAGACCGAGGGGATTCGCCTTGCGCTGAAGCTGCCGGAACTCCGTCGCGCCACGGTAGGGATTGTGCGGCACCCAGCAGACAAAGCCACGCTCCGCGAGGGTGCGGGGGAACGCCCGGTACACCCGCCAGTCACGGGTGGTCTCGTCGTTCTCCAACGCCACGGCGGGCGAGCCTTCCAAGCCGTGCTGGCAGACCACGACGGGGCGGCGCTCGCCCGGCGCGATGCCGTCGGGCACGAGCAGCGTGCCCCAGGCGAAGACGCCCGGCCAGACATCGAGGGTCACCTCCCACATGCCGTAGCCACGCCCGCGGCCGAGAAAGCGGCTGAGGGGATTCGGGGGCAGGGATGGATCGGGAAGGCGACCGACGTGATCGTTCCAGAAGCGGTGACGCAGCCCTTCCGAGACGCGGCCCCAGTCTGCCATCGTCGTTCCCGGTGGCCTCTGGTTCAGCTGGGCACGGTCGAATTCCGAGCGTCGCTCCAAACGGTCCGCGTAGGCCAGGATCTCCGCCAACGCGCGCGCCTGCCTCGCGGCGGAGTCCGGGAGCCGCACATCGCGCCACGTCGTGTCAGCGACGGTACGGGGGTCGAGGCCGAGGGCGCGGAGAAAGCGCTCCGGGGCTTCGCCCGTGCCCCACGGTGGGCGGGGGCCGGGGGCGGGCGCCGCGAGTTCCAGCCCAGGCAGGGGCTGTCCGCCGGGGGGCGTGACCAGGTCGACGGCGCGCCGGAATTCGGCGGTGACAGCGTCGACCGTCGCCGGAAGGATGCGCCCGGGCGCGGCCGCACGCCGGCGGCCGGTGGGCGCGGCGGCGGCGACCGCCCATGCCGGTCCCAATGCCGGGTCGATGATGACGCGCGCTGGCAGCGCCAGCGTCGCCAACTCCGCGTCACCGAAGGTGCGCAGAAAGCCGTGGAGGTTGCGCTCGATGGGCTCGGTCCATAGCGCGTCGCGGGCCTGAAAGTATCCCCCGACCCAGACCGCGGCGAGGTCGGGATTAAGCGCCGCCGTGTGCAGCGCGACGAGCCCGCCCTCGCCGTAGCCGGCAACACCGATCGCGGCCCCTTCGGGGCTGCGGGACCGCAACCAAGCCAGTGCGGCCTCGACCTTGCGGAGCTCCACGCCGACCAGCGAACGTCCCGCCTCAAAGAGGGGACGCCACGCCCACTCACGGTGGCTCTGGTCGGTGAACGCGATGCCCTCGACCCCGGACTGCGTGGATTCCCGGCTGAGGAGCGTCACAATGAGCACCTCGCAACCAGTGGCGAGGAGCCGGCGACCCACCTGAGCCTCCGGTTCCAACGTTCCGTCCAATCCGGCGAGCGACTCCGGCCGTTGGTCGGCGTCGGGGATCAGCACGACGCGGGCGCGGGCGGGGTGCGGCTTGGGAGTCAGCCACAGGCCCTCCCCGGACACGCCGTCAAAGGTGGTCCAGCGGACCGCGTGCACCTCTCCAGCGGCGCTTGTCGCAAGCAGGGACGGGACCCCCGGCGAGGCGAGCAACTGGACCTCCGGCACGGAGGGCAACGGGTCGATGGCACCCAGCAACTGCCGGAGTTGCGTGCGCTGCGGTTCGACGGAGCGCCGGTGCGCCGCCGCGTCGGCCCAATCCCGCGACCAGCGACTCTCACGTTCCGCCGCGACTTGCCGGGTGAGTTCGTCGAGGGCCGAGTGGAGCCCGCGCACCATGTCCGCGGACCGATCCGCGGAGGGCTTGAGTGGGAAAGAGGGCGCGCCGAACGGCAGCGGCACGTTCGGCACGGCGGTGGCGGTGAGCCTAACGACACCGTACGGGAACACCGAAACGAACAGGATCACCCAAACGAATGGAGCAAGACGGGTAAGCATGCGCGGGGGGGGGGGGCAGGTAAGGAGATTTCCGGCGCCGGAGTCGGGGGCAAGCGCCGACTTCGAGATCGCCGCCGGAAGTCCGGATTCTGGGTTTGCCCTTCCCGCGTCTCCGATTGTGGCTGGCGACCGGTCGGTGCCGGCGGTGTGCCGCGTTCCGCCCCGACCCATGGAACGCCTGTTTTGGATTTTCGTCGGCAGCGGCCTCGGCGGCGTGGCCCAACATGCCCTGAACGGCTGGGTGACGGCAAGGCCGGGAGCGCGTTCCGGTGAGGCACGCTTGCCGTCAACCTCACCGGTTCCTGGACCATCGGATTTGTAGCGACCTTTCTTGCCGGAGTCGGACGCGCCCCCCGGGGCGCAGTGGGCGGGGGATTTCCTCGTGGTCGGCGTCCTCGGCTTCACGACGTACTCGACCTATGCACTGCAAATCCTCCTTCTCGCGTGGGGCGGCATGCGCTTCGGGCGACGGTGTATGCGGCCGGCAAGCCTGTTCTCTGCCTCCTTGCGGTGGCGCTGGGGACGGCGATGGCGCGCGGCTTGCCTATTCCTCAATCGCATCCCCATCGTTGCCAGTCCCAAATTCCTCCTCGCCGACGTCTTCGGACCCAGCGAGGCCGCCGCCGCGACCTCCTTCGCCGGCCTCGCGAGAGCTCGGCCTCGCTTGGCCACAATCCACTGTTTTCCACCCAATTTTTCCCCATGCCCCGCTCGACCCTCGTTCTCGCCGTCGCCGTCGTTCTTGCCTTCGCGACGTCCCTTCGCGCCGCCAAAATCGTCCTCGTCGCCGGCGGCCCCGAAGCCCCGGCCACGGCTCAACTCCGCGAGCCCTTCGGCGTTGAATTCAACGCGGCCGGCGACGCCTTCATCATTGAAATGGCAAAAGGTAACCGCCTGCTCCGCCTCGACCCGAAAACCGGCGTTCTCACCCACGTCGCCGGCCAATCCAACCCAGGTGACTCCGGCGACGGCGGCCCCGCCCGCCGCGCCCAGTTCAACGGCCCCCACAATCTCGCCATCCACCCCGACGGCCGCGTCTTCATCTCCGACACGTGGAACGGTCGCATCCGCGCCTACGATCCCGCTACCGGCCTGGTCACTTCACTCGCCGGCTACGGCGTCCCCGCCGCTCAGGGCCGCGCCAACGGCCCTTACTGCGTCGCCCTCAACCCCGCCGGCACCCACCTCTTCATCGCCGATCTCCGCCGCGTCCAAGCGCTCGATCTCGCCACGGGCAAACTCGCCATCGTCGCCGGTAACGGCGAGAAAGGCGTCCCCGCCGACGGTGCCGTCGCCACCGCCGCACCGCTCACCGATCCGCGCGCCGTTGCGATCGACCGTCACGGCCACGTTTACATCCTCGAACGCAACGGCCACGCCCTCCGCGTCGTCACGCCCGACGGCCGCATTCGCACTGTCATCAACGTCGCCGGGAAAAAAGGCGCCACCGGCGACGGCGGCGACGCCCGCGAGGCCACACTCAACGGTCCCAAGCACCTCTGCATCGACCGCGACGACTCCGTCCTCATCGCCGACGCCGAGAACAACCTCATCCGCCGCTACGTGCCCGCCACCGGGAAAATTCTCCGTGTCGCCGGCACCGGCAAAAAGGGCGCCGCCGGCCTTGATGGTCCGCCGGATCAAGCCGAACTCGCCCGCCCCCACGGCGTCACCGTCCACCGCGATGGCACACTTTACATCACCGACAGCTACAACGACCGCATTCTAAAGATCGGGCCTTGATCGCTCCTCACGGCGAGCGCCGGATCGAGTCGTGGCACGGTCACCCCGCCTGCACCACTTCAGCCCCCACAAAAACCCCTTGGCGTCGCACCCGCTTCCCCCTCCCATCTCCGATCTCCATCCCGAATGCCACTGCCCGAACTGTTACCTATCACACCGTTCACCCGGCCCGTCCGCGGTGAGGTCATCGTGCCCGGTTCCAAGAGCCTGACCAACCGCGCCCTCTTGCTCGCGGCCCTCGGCGCCACGCCCGTTACGCTCACCGGCGCGCTGTTTAGCGAGGACACCCGCCTCATGGCCGATGCGTTACGCAGGCTCGGCTTCACCGTCACCGCCGACGAAGCCGCCCTCACCGTCCGCGTCGCGGACCAAGCTCGGGCCTTTCCGGCCGACGCCGCCCATGCCAACGCCGCCCCCGTCGAGCTCTTCGTCGGCCTTGCGGGCACCGCCGCCCGTTTTCTCACCGCGCTTTGCGCCGCCGCCCCCCGCGGCGTCTACCGCCTCGACGGCGTGCCTCAGATGCGCAAGCGCCCCATGCGCGCCCTGATCGAGGCGCTGCGCTCGCTCGGCGCCGATATCCGCTGCCTCGGCGACGAGGGCTATTTTCCCATCGAGATCCACGCCCAGGGTCTACGCGGCGGCGCCGTGAGCATCGATGCCAGCGAGAGCAGCCAACTCCTCTCCGCCCTCCTCATGGTCGCGCCGCTCGCCGCCGGACCGGTCGCCATCGCGCTCACCGCCGAGGTGCGCCGGCCGTTCATCGCCATGACCACGCGCCTCATGGCGGAATTTGGCTACGAAGTCGGCCCGCAGGCCGAACCCGACACGTTCGTCCTCAACCCGGGCCGCTACCAACCGCCCGCCCGCTTCGCCATCGAGCCCGACGCCACCGCCGCCAGCTATTTTCTCGCGCTGCCGATCGTGACCGGCGGCAAACTTCACCTGCCCTTCCTCCGCGCTCCCGGAGTCGGCCTGCAAGGCGACACGCATTTCGCCGAGGTGCTCACCCGCGTCGGCGCGGCGATTCGCCCCGCATCGGGCGGCCTCGACTCGGCCTTCTCGCAAACGAACATGCAACGCGGCATCACCCAGAATTTCTCCGAATTCTCCGACACGTTTCTCACCCTCGCCGCGATTTCGCCCCTGCTCGCCGGCCCCACAAACATTTCCGGTATCGCCCACACACGGAAACAGGAAACCGACCGCGTCGCCGGCATGGCCCGCGAGCTCACCCGCCTCAGCCAGCATGTCGTCGAGAAACCCGACGCTCTCGAAATCCAGCCGCGCTACCTCCGCAGCGGCGAGACCATTGAGACCTACGGCGACCACCGCTTCGCCATGAGTTTTGCCATTCTCGGCTGCCTCGATCTCCGCGGCGACGGCCAGCCTTGGCTCACCATCAAAGACCCGGCCTGTTGCGCCAAAACCTTCCCGCACTTTTTCGAGTTGCTGGAAACCGTCCGGCAAAATTCGTTCGCTCCCTGATGCCCAGATCACCCTTCCTCATCGTCGCCATCGACGGCGGCGCCGCCTCGGGCAAATCCTCCACCTCGCGCACCCTCAGCGAACGGTTTCATTTTCTCCACGCCGACACCGGCTCCTACTACCGCGCGCTCACCGCCGAACTGCTCCGCCGCGGCGTCACGCCCACCGATCTGCCCGGCGTGAAGACCGCCTTGGCCGCCGTCACCGTCACCACCCGGGTCACCGGCCGCAACGCCGAGATCGAACTCGCCGGCCACACGATCCCGGACGCCGAGATTCGCAGCGCCGAGGTCACCGCCCACGTGGCCTCCTTCGCCGCGATCCCCGAGGTGCGCTCGGCCCTGCTCGACTACCAGCGCAGTCAGGCCGACACCGCCCGACGCCACGACTTCAACGGCCTCGTGATGGAAGGCCGCGACATCGGTTCGAAGATTTTTCCCGACGCTGATTTTCGCTTCTTCCTCTTTGCCGATCCCGTGGAACGGGCCCGCCGCCGCGAACAACAAGGCCTCCACGATCAAGTCGCCCGCCGCGACACCCTCGACCGCCAGCGCCTCGAAGAAAGCCTGCAGGGAGCCACCGTGATCGACGGCACCCACCTCACCCTCGCCGAGGTCGTGGACAAAATCGCCACACCCATCGCCGCCCGCCTCGCCCCATGAGCCGCGCCTTCCCCCAAATCGGGATGGAACCCGTTTACGGTTTTTGCCACTACCTCGCCGCCGTGCTGCACGAGATCTCTTTTCGCGGGGACGTCGTCGGCGTGAACCTCCTGCCCAAGACCGGCGGCCACCTCGTCGCAGCCAATCACGCGAGCCATCTTGACCCGTTCATCCTCGGTTCGCAGATACCGCGGCAAGTCACCTTTTTCGCCCGCAAAACCCTCTGGAAACCCGGCTTCCCCGCGTGGTGGCTCAACCGCGTCGGCGTCATCCCCGTGGACCGCGACGGCGGTTCCGATGTCGGCGCGATCAAGCGCGTCCTCGCGGCGATCAAGCAGGAGCGCGTCATCATCATGTTCCCCGAGGGCACCCGCTCGCCCGACGGCCTGCTCCAAAAGCCCAAGCCCGGCGTCGGCCTCTTCGCCTGCCGCACGCAGGTTCCCGTCGTGCCTGCTCGACTCTTCGGCTCCTTCGAAGCCTTCGACCGCCGCGGACGCCTGCGCTTCGGTGCACCGGTCACCGTCGTCTTCGGCCGCCCGATCCCGCCCGCCGTTTACGACGATCCCGCCGCCGGCAAAGAGCGCTACCGGGTCGCCAGCGAACGCATCATGGCCGAGATCGCCAAACTCCAGCCGCCGCCGGTCACGGTGATCTGACGTTCAAGCGCGAGCGTGGTACCGCGCAATGGCCACCGCGGCGTAGCTTCCGATCTCGTCGCCGAGTTCTGCCGGCCTGACTTCACACCCGCGCACACTTTCGGCCAACGCCTCGCGCGCGAGCGCCACCTGCATCGCCGGAGCGATCCACCGCTCGCAGCGCGCATAAATGCTCCCGATCACGATCCGCTCGGGATTCAACACATCGACGATGAGAGCCAGGGCCTCGCCAAGTTTCGTGCCGACTTCATGCCACAGCGCCAACGCCAGCGCGTCCCCCGCCGCCGCCGCTTCGCCGACCACCCGCGCCGTGAGTTTCTCCGGCGCGATCGTTTTCAGCACGCTCGCGCCGCTGGATTCCGCCACCCGTTGCCGCGCGATTTGCGCGATTCCCCCGCCCGAGCAAAAGCCTTCAAACGATCCCGCCTTGCCAAACCCCACCGGTCCCTCCGCCGCGAGCCGCACGTGCCCGACCTCACCCGCGTTGCCGCAGGCGCCTTCATAGAGCCGCCCGTCGAGGATCAGGCCCGCGCCCATGCCGGTGCCCATCGTCAGAAACACCATGCTGCGGCAACCCCGCCCCGCGCCAAACTGCCACTCGGCCAGGGCGCACGCGTTCGCATCGTTCATCAAATACGCCCGCCCGCCAAACCGCGCCGTCAGCTCCGCGCAGATCGCGATCCGGTCCCAGCTCGGCAGATTCGGCGGCGACAAAATCACGCCGCGCGTCGCATCGAGCGGCCCGCCGCAAGACACGCCGAAAACCGTCTCCGCCGTCGGCCGCAGAGCGGCTACTTCCGCATAAATCCGCGCCAGCGTACCCTGCACATCCGACGTCGCCCACCGCGCCGCTTCCCGCACCCGTCCTTCGCCCTCGGGCACACACACCGCGCACTTGGTGCCGCCGATATCGACGCCGATTATATTCGTCATGAGTTGGATTGGGTTGGGGTTATCGCCAGGGACGCCCCGTGCTTTGAAGGCCGGGTTCACGCTCGCAAGCCTCTTTCCTCTGCGCCCACCTTTTCTCATGCCGTCTCTCCGCCCCATCCTGCGCCGTCTCGCCCTGGTCGTGCTTGCCTCGCCGGTCGTCTTCGTTGGTTGCGCCAAGCGCGAGTCCAACGTCGTCGCCGGCAACCGCGACCAGATCCTCCACCTTGGCAATCTCTCCGAGCCCAACGATCTCGACCCGCATATCACCGATAGCCAACAGACGTTCAACCTCGTCATGGCCTTCTTCGAGGGCCTCGCTCAATACGACGCCAAGACTTGCGAGCCCGTCCCAGCCGTCGCCGAGCGCTGGGAGGTTTCCGCCGACAACCTCACCTGGACCTTTCACCTCCGCACCGACGCCAAGTGGTCCAACGGCGATCCCGTCACCGCGCACGATTTCGTCTTCGCCTACCGCCGGATGCTCAGCCCCAAGCTCGCCGCCGAATACGCTTCGTTCCTCTTCGCCCTCAAAAACGGCGAGGCCTTCAACACGGGTAAAATCACCGACCCCGCGCTCATCGGCGCCCGCGCGGCCGACGACCGTACCCTCGTCCTTACGCTCGACCATCCCGTACCCTATCTGCCCGCCGTGGTCTGCCATTCCGCCTGGTATCCCGTGCACCGCGCCACGCTCGAGAAATTCGGCGGCGCCGACCGCCGCGGCACCCTTTGGACGCGCCCCGGCAATCTCGTCGGCAACGGCTACTTTACCCTCGTCGATTGGAAGCCCAACCAGTTCATCCGCGGCGTGCGCAACGAACACTACTGGGACCGCGCCGCCGTGAAACTCCGCGAGGTCATCTTCTATCCCATCGAAAGCTCCGACTCCGAGGAACGCACCTTCCGCGCCGGCCAACTGCACGTCACCAGCTCGCTGCCCATCTCCAAAATCGCCGTTTACGAGGCCGAGAAATCTCCCGCCTACAACCCTACCCCGCTGCTCGCGACCTACATCTACCGTTTCAATGTCACCAAGCCTCCGCTCAACGATGTCCGCGTGCGCCGCGCCCTCGCGATGAGCATCGACCGCACGAGCATCGTGCGCGACGTCGCCAAAGGAAAGCAGACCCCCGCCGGAAACTTCTGCCCGCCCGGCATCGCCGGCTTCACCGCAACCTCCAGCGTGCCGCAGGACATCTCCGCCGCGCAAAAGCTGTTGGCCGAAGCCGGTTTCCCCGGCGGCGCCGGTTTCCCGAAACTCGAGATTCTCTTCAACACCAACGAGGGCCACCGCCAAATCGCCGAGGCCGTGCAACAGATGTGGCGCAAAAATCTCGGCATCGAAATCGGGCTCTACAACCAGGAAGGCAAGGTCTGGAGCGACACCATGCGCGCCGGAAACTACACGATCGCTCGCTTCGCCTGGGTCGGCGACTACCTCGACCCGAGCACGTTTCTCGACATCATGACGAGCGACAACGGCAACAACCAGACCGGCTGGAAAAACGCCGAGTATGACCGGCTGATCGCCGAGGCCCGCTCGACCGCCGACCAAGCCCGCCGTCACGCCCTCTACCAGCGCTGCGAGGAAATTCTCGCCGCCGAGTGCCCGCTCGCGCCCGTGTATTTTTATACCCGCAACAACCTCGTGCGCCCCCAGGTGAAGGGTTGGTATGGCAACCTGCTCGACCTGCACCCGCTGAAAGGCGTCTACCTCGCCCCCTAAAAATGCAGGGCAGGGCCGTTGACCCGCCCTGCTCGACTCCGCCAAGGAAGGGCAGGTCGAAGCCCTTGCCCTGCTTTGAGGCGTCGCACGCGGAGGTCGCGACGCCACCCGCGCGCCGCAAATCCGACTCGCGAACTACAGCTTCAGGGTGACTTGGAAATTGAAGCTGATCGGCTGCTTGAGCGCGAAGGAGATAGGCACGGTCTCCCGTGCAGGCGAACGGTAATCGCCGCCCACGGGGCGCAGCGCCGACGCCGTTTGCGCGATCGAGGAATACTGCGGCCCGCGGTCGTTAAGCGCGTTGTTGATCACGAGATTTGCCTGAATCTCGCGCCGGCTCTTCAACCGCCAGGTGTAGCTCATCGTGGTCGTCACGATGTAATAATCCTCGGGCGTGTAGACCGGGGTGTAGGCATCGACGTTGGGGTTATCGATCGCCCGCAGGGGATTTGATGGATCGACGATCGTATCGGAGCCGCGCGAGCCGATGATTTGCTTGTCGCGCCAGCGCACGCCGGCGCCGAATCGGAGGCCTTTGAGCCGGGTCGCCTGCAGCGTGTAGTCCGCAAAAAGATTCATGACCGCTTGGTCCTGGCTGGCCCGCTTGCCGTCCACGATGTTTTGGCGGAACGCGACGATGTTGTTGTAGGCGTTGGTCGCGTTGGTTGCGTCGGGCGAGCGTTGGTTGATGGGGATCGAGAGGTCCACGCTGGCCACGTTGGTCGAACTGATGAGCACGCCGGCATCGGTCGCGATTTGTCGAAACAAGCTCTCGTTCTTGTCGATGTAAGCCTTCACATCGGGGTTGCGATTCGACTCGTAGACCTTCGGGAAACTGAGGCTGCCCGTCAGGCGGAACGCTTTCGAGGGATTGTAGACCACTTCGAACTCCAGACCGTCGCCCGAGCGCGTGCGGATGTCGCGGTATTGCGCGGGCAATAGACCGGCGCCGCGGATGTTTCCTCCCACCGGGCTGAGATCGCCGACGACATTGGAGTTGTAGAGCGCGTTAAAAAAATTCGGGCCGTCCTGCGGGATCGCGCCGTTGATTTCTTCCGTTTGGTAATAGGTGAAATTCAAGTTCAGCCGGTTTTGGAAGAGTTCCATGCGCAGACCGTAGTCCGTGCCCTTCGAGACGGTGGGCTCGAGTTGTCGTCCGTCGATGCGCACGATGCTGCCGGGGGGATTGAAGGTCTCGGCAAAGTTGATCGAAGGATTGAGCCAATTCGTAAGGTGGATCACCGAACCGATCGAGCGCGTTATCTGGCCACCCGTAACCGGGGGAGGATTGAAGTCATCCTTGAACCGGTCGTTCGCGTAGCGCGGGTCACGGTCGCCGTTGGGCGCGATGCGGGGGCGAATGTCGGCCTCTTGAGCGGGGCCGACCGGGTTACCGGCGGCGTCGCGTTGGCGATAGGTGAGAGCGGCATAGTCGGCGGGTGCCGCCGGCCGGAGAATGCGATAATCGCCATTCCAGTTGAGGGGATAGTCACCCTTGTCGAGTTGCTGGCGAGTGCTGAAATCAAAAGAATCGTAGCGCACAGCCCCGAGCACGATGAGACGGTTCTTGAAGAACTTCGCGTTGATCGAGCCTAGAATGTATTTGAAGTCCGAGACGTTAATCGCCTCGGTGTCGCGCCGCGAAATGTCGATCACCCACTTGGGCTGAATCGTGGTGTTCGCACCGGTGTTGGGATCGATATAACCGATGGTGCCAAGGGCGAGATCGGGGATCGGCCGGCTGCTCTGGTTAAAGTAACGGCGGATCCGCACGTTCTGCGTCGCTGGGGACGAGAGAAAACCCCAGACGCGCTGGTCGGCGCCTTGGGCCACGCTGAGGTAACGAAAGGTGCTGATGCTGGTATTCTCGTTGATGCCTCCCAGGGTGTTGAACGCAAAGTTACCCCACTTGGTGTCGAGCACGTAAGCGGCGGCGCCACGCAGATTTTTAAAATCTACCGTGCGAAAACTACGTGCGAACTGACCGTCCGTGTAGGGTTGAAGGAAGTTTGGATTGGCACGTCCGTCGGGTGTGACGCGGTTGATGTCGATGTAGGTGTTATTGCTGCCGCGGTTTTGCTCACCGTTGACGAACGAGTTTCCGCGATTCACATCGCCGGCGACCTCGAAGTAGAAATTGCCGAGCCGCTGGTTGAGCGTGAATTGGATGTCCTTGAAACGCTGCTGGAGAATCGGCGCATCGGGCGAGATCGTGAATTCCTCTGAAGGCGGCCGAAAAAACGAATTGGCGATGGCGATGTCAAAGCGGTTGCTCGGGATATTGACCGCGTGCAACAACGTCGCGCCTGCGCTGTTGAAGGCCGGTAACGATCCCTGCACAAAGCCGCCGATCGGCGTAGTTGTGCTGTTACCGCCCGGCAGGGTGATGGGGTCATTCTGGTAGTTGATAATCGCCTTCGACGCACCGAAGTGGTCGTAAACGAAATAGTTGGCCCCACGGCGGCCGATGCCGAGGGCATTGGCGCCGGTCGGCAACACGGTGGCGGCGGCGGGCGCGTTGAACACCGTCCGCCCGTCCCAGCCGGAAAAACGATCGTCGAGCGTCGTGAAGCCCGATTGACGTGAATTGACGCCATACTCACCCTCAATCCGAATTTCGGTGCCGGAGAACGGCTTGAGCGTCGTGGTCAGAAACGCGGCTTTGCGCCGGTCAAAATCCTTGAGCCGCCAGCCGTCGCTGTCGCCCCAGACGCCGGCGGCGCGGACTGCGAACTTCGGATTCAGGCGGCGGTTCACATCAAACGTAGCGCGGTAGTTTTGCCACGAGCCAACACTCAGCTGCACGGTTTCGAAATCGCGGTTCGTCTGCGCGCGCTTGGTGGTCGAGGAGCTGATACCGCCGAGCGAGCCGTTGCCGAAGAGGATCGAATTTGGCCCACGACCGAAGTCGTAGCGCTCAAGGTTGAAACTGTCGCCGTTGTTGGTTTGCGGGAAAAAATTCCTCTGCCCGCGGCCCGAACTCACACCGCGGATCGTAAAATTGACCGGCGAGTTAAAAAAATTCTGCTGTCCGTTGTCGACGTTGAGCGTGCTGCTCGTGGCCCATTCGGCGGCGGACTGCAAATCGGTGATTCCGAGCGCGTCGATGAACTCACGCGTGATGACCGAGTAGGCAACCGGCGTATCGCGCAGTTCGCTGGCGAGGCGCCCGCCGGCCAATGAGCCGGAGGCGGCGAAACCGTTGTCTTTCTCGGTACTCACCTCGAACGGTGAAAGCACGACGGCCTCGGCCGGGACGGATTTTTCCTCCGCAACTTTGGGCGGCACTGGCACGGGCGCGACGACCGGTTGGGCAAAAATCGGAGCGGAAACAGCGATCACACTCAACCAGTACAAGGCGCGAACAGACACGATCGGCAGGGGCATGGTAATTTTCTCGAGACGAATTTACGGGCGGGGTTAATCGACGCGAAATCAACCGCGTCTAAGGAGGCGAGAAGAAGGCACGGCGCGCTGCCGGAGACGAGAATTATTCCTCAACGCGCGGATGATTTCACCGACTCAAAAACCACCGTTCCATCGGTCGCGTGCAGCCGCAACGCGAGCGTCGCGCCCGCCGCCGACGGCTTTACCTCGCCCGAAAAAAAGCCGCCGTGGCCGGTGCGGAGAAAACGATGCTCGGGGCGCGGGGTCTTCTCGCTCCAGCCACCCGCGTGCGCGTCCGTCGCGGCCCCGACGCTCCACTCTTCGATGCCCGTGGCCTTGTCCTGCGAAACATACTGCCAATGGCGGTCGCCGGTAACGACCGTAAGATTCGAAAACCGCGCGAGCAGCGCCCGAACTTTCGTGCCTTCGATGACGTAGCCCTTGTTGGCATAGTTATCGTCCTTGTTGTCCCGGTCCGGCCCCACGATCGGAGTCGGCGTAATGACAACGCGGAAGGTCGCATCGGAGGCGGCCAGCGTTGCTTCGAGCCAAGCCAATTGTTTCGCGCCCAAAATCCCCGGCGTCTGCGTGCGATCCTCCTCCGCGGTGCTGCGAAAATCCCGCCCTTCCAAGAACCACACCTGGAGATGCCGGCCCCAACGCTGCGTGCGATACGGCGGCTCGGCCGGCGCCGTCTGCTCACGAAAAATTCGCAGCCCCTCCGTAAACGTGAGGTCGCCGGAGCGGTCGTCGGGATGCGAATCATTGGTCAACGTATCGTGATCGTCCTTCATGAAGAAGCTGCCGACCTGCCGGTGAAAATCCCGGAGCGTGGGGAAGCCATACATCCGCGCCCAGTGGTAACGGGCGAGGTCCGCGTTGACCGCGTGGACCGGGCCATGGTCGTAGTAAACCGCATCGCCGGTGTTCACGAAAAAGTCGGGCCCGAGCGCGAGCATCGCGGGGTAAATCGCGAAACCGTCCGGCCGGTCCCGCTCACCATACTCCTGACAAGACATCACCGTGAATCTGGCCGCAGCTTCAGTCTTTTCCGTGGGCGCGGTGACAAAACCGCCGTTGGTGGTGCTCAACACCGCCGCTTCGACGCGCTGGCGGGCCTCGACGACGACCTCGTAGCGGGTGGCCGCCGCAAGGCCGGTCAGCGCAAACGTCGCCGTGAAATCCCGCGACGGATCGACATCCCGCCAAGGCGTCGAAGCCCATGCGCTCTGGCCCGCCGCCCGATAGCGCACCCGCGTTTGCCCGCTTGCGCCGAGGGCGGCACCGCGAATCGAACCAATATCAGCCCCCGGCGGAAACGTGATTTCGGCGCGGGCGTTGGTATAGGTGTTATTGTCCTTAAACGGGATTTCTTTCCCGCTGGTGCGATCAAAGAGCTTCGTCGAGGGCAAGGGGCCCTCATCGGAGGCGCGCTGCGCGTCGCGTGTGATGCGCGTCCACACCGTGATAGAGTCGGCGGTTGGCTCGGTGAGTTTGATGCCCGTTGCCTGATGGGCGAAGGCCGGGGTCAGCAATGCAGCAAAAATACCAACGAGGGCGCGGATTGGGGTGAATCTCATGATTCCCATAACAGATGCATCGCCCCACCAAAGGCCAGCACAGGAAATTTTCCGGTTACCGACCGCGGGCGATACGCCCGGTTGCGACCACACTACGCCCACTGGTAGCGGACGAGGTCACGAGGCAATCCGGACTGAAACACCTACTCCCGCCACGCAACTGATCCGACCCTTGAGCTGCCGACGCCGCCCCGTGGATCCAACGAAATGTTCGCCGATCAAACTGGAACGACGAATGCAGACAAATCGCAATCAGCGCCGAGAAATCCCAAGCCCAAAATAAATCTCAAGGAATCTGGAGCAATTCTTCAGCGGTCCATTCTTTTCGACCACCCTCTTTTGTACGGATGGCCGCCACAAGCTCGGTGGACACAGCTGAACCGTTGTTGCCCCACTCCTGACGGATGTACGTAAGAACAGCCGCAATCTTGTCGTCGCTCCAGTTATAGCCGGAACCCGGGACTTTGCCGAAGACGGGCATGGCTCCGTTGTATTGGTTCCCTTTAACTGTTATCGGCCCCTTTAGGCCATGAATAACAATGCGTGCCAGGCGTTCCTCAGACCCTAGGACCCACTCGGCACCGGCCAACGGTGGGTTGACCCCAGCGATACCCTTTCCGTCGGGCAAATGACAGGCTACGCACGCCGATAAATAAAGTTTTTTGCCGGCCACAATCGGGTCCACTTTAGCCACAACCTCTACGCCAGTCGACGGCGGGGCGGTCTCGTCGAACATCTTTGGATCGTAGTGGCCGGAGAACTTCGTGACGTAAACCGCAGCCCAGAAGATCAAGGCACTGGATCCGAAAATGAGACCAAGCGGAAGCAAACTGAAATTGCCTTTTTCGTCGGTCTGTTTGCCGGCGACTTTGGCGTGCGACTCGAGCAACTCAGCGTCGCCGTTGGCTGCAGAGTCGAAGCGGTGGTCGCCTTGCGGGGAAGGAGGTGTGCTCATTTGTGCGCTCCCTCCGCTTTGGCTGCCGTCTTCACCACAGGACGGGACTCCGGGTAATCATAGGCGGTCTTTAGGCTGAGGAGATACGCGACCAAGACCTGCGCCCGCTCGGTCGGGACCACGGCGTGACCAGGCGAGGGCGCATTCTTGCCGGTAAGCTTGAGCGCTGTCTTTGGAACCTGACCGGACACCTTCACGTCTTGGAAAAGGAACTTGTAGGCGGGCATCGCTCCCTGGCCGAGGTAGAGAAGCTTCATCAGGTCCTCGGCGTCGAGAGCACTGGGCTTACGGCCCGCGAGGTTCGTGAGATCTTGGCCGATGCGGGCCGCACCGAGTTGCGGATAGGGTTGATGAATGTAATCGCGGGCGACGCTTTGGCGATCACCCCAGCCTTGGGCTTGATCGTTGCCAAAACTGGGCCGACGAACTTGCTGCGTGTGGCAGGCGATGCATCCGAGATCGCGGTAGACCATCTGGCCGCGGGCAGCAACACCTGGCAACCGCTCCGGGAAGGACTTACCCTCGCTGTCGTCGTAATAGGGCGCAAGGCCGCCGAGTTGGTAATTGGAAAACAACACCACGCCGGCAAACGAAAATGTCAGCGAAGCGAAGAGACCGAAGAAAAAGAGTGGACCGTTTTTCATGACAGCACCGCCTTCAGCGCCGGACGGGAGACGGGATTGCCGGCGGCCCGGAAAGGCACAAGCGCGGCAACGGTTTGGGCAAAGTTAACCAACAGCATGAGATTTCCGAGTAAGAGCGCGACCTGCGCCGCCGTCGCCACGAGCAGCCAAGGGCGAGTTGCGGACGCCACATCGGCGAACTTGGCCGGTTGGGTTGAACCGAACATCGTTTGGCTTTGGGCAAAGCCGGCCGCAGTCAACGCCACGACCAACAGCACAACGCCCACGGTAACCAGCGACACATGACCGCCGGCCAGAAACGACGACGCCCAGCTTTTGCCAATGAGCCGGGGAACCGCAAAGTAGAGCGCGCCGAAAAACACCATGGAAACCGCTCCGTAGAGCGACAACTGCTGCGCCGCCTGCTCGACGAAGGTAAATTGGGCATGCAACGCGACCCCGCGCAGCGAGATCACTGCTTCGACCAAACCGGACAACAGGTAAGCCAAGAGGCCGAACGACGTGAAATAGAGCGCAGAACTTTTTGTGCCCAGAGCGGAGCGAAAGTTCAGGAAAACAACGAAGTAGTGAAACACCATCAACGAGCAGGCGGCGATCGCGACTGTCGCGATCCAAGCCGGTGCCGGGCCACCGATCAGATGGCGACCGCCCGTCCAGCAACCGACAACGATGAGGGTCCAGAAACCAAAGACCGCAAACTGGTAGGCCGGCAAGACACGGCCCGATATCTTCGGCAGCAGGTAGTAGGCACAGGCGAGCGCGAGCGGCGCCAGCCAGAGGGAATAGATGCCTTGCGCAAACCAACCGGCGACGATGGCCTGAAGCACACCCCGGACCGGAAGCCACACCAAGGTTACTTGTGCGACCGAGAAGAGCCACGGGAACAGAAATAAGGCGGCAAAAACATACCACTGAGAGGCGAACCCGGTCTCATGGCGCCGGCCCGTCCAAGCGAGTACGCCGGCGACGCCGATGGCACCGTAAGCGATCAACAACAACGGCTGGGCGTAAGAGGGAATCTGGAAAAATGTGTGACCCGCAGCGTCGCCGGCGGCGATCCCGACCAACGAAAGACTCACGCCCAAGTTCCAAAACACGGCGCCCACGACGACCCAATTGCCCGCACGCATCGCTTCGCCACCGAGGCGGACCGCAATCCAAAGCCCGAGCGCAAGCCCTGCGTTGGCCAACCATCCGTAAACGAACGCCGTCTCGCGCAGCGCCTGCGCGCGACCAAAAGTGAGCCACGCGCAATCGGCAAAAAATGTAGGCGTGTGCAACTGAATCGAGGCGATCAGGGCCAACACACCGCTGATTACGAGCCAGAGCACGCCGGAGCCCAGCAAGAGCAGCAAGGGCCCGCGAGAATGAATGTCGATGGCGGTGGAGTCGTTCGAATCAGTGGACATCGCGGTCTGGAAAAAAGAGAGAGACAGGATTACTTGCGAGCGCTGTGTTCCTGCACGACGAGTTCCATCGCGCGGACAAGCGGCAGTTGGACGACGCCGGCTTTTTGATCAAGCCAACCATAAGCAACGGCGCGCTTTTGTTCGTTGGCGCGCAACTCGGCCAACACGGCGGCCTTTGAAGCGTGAGTGGCTTTCCAAGCGAGATCTTCGGGCAACTTCTCAGGCGCGACCGAGTGCGCGGCAGGCGTGTGCTTCTGCGCGTAGCCGTAATAGGCGACGAGCAAGAACAACCCAAAGCAGCCCAGAATCGCAGCTACAGTGACCACCGAAACAGGTCGGGGCGCGGAGATTTGGGAATCACTCATGGTAGGTGAGGCATTCGCCGATGCGGGGATCGCGGATCGGCAGTAGCTTGGCGGTCGGGAAACTCTTCAGATAGGACCAGATGCAGATGCCTCCGACCCCGACAACCGAAGTGAGAATCCAGAGCAGATTGAGGGACAGAAAAGGCAGCGGGTTGTGCTGCTCGTCCTTAAGGGCGGGAAGAATGTTGTAGCAGAGATCGACCAGGATGATCGCCAGAATCCAAATCGCGACCGGGCGAATCTTTGACGGCGTGACCTTGTGCTTATAGGAAAGGAGGTAAAGGAACGGCACAACGAAGTGGCCGAAGAGGATAAGCAACCCGACCCATTTCCACTGGCTGGGCGAACCGTCGGCGTTTACCTCGCGCAGATTATACCAGAAGGTTTCCTCGGGAACGTTGGCATTCCAGATCAGGAAGTATTGGGAGAACGTCACGTAAGCCCAGAAAACGGTGAACGCGAACGTGAGTAGGCCGATGCTGTAGAAATGGTTTTTGTTCACAACGCCCTGGTAATCGCCGCGGGCAATCAGCCAAAGCATGATAAGGATGCCGACCGCGAGAGCGCCGCGCACGCAGTTGGCGAAGAACCAAACGCCATACATCGTCGAGAACCAGTGATACTCGAGGCTCTTGATCCAGTAAATGGCGGCGAGACTGAGCGACACGGCCAACAACGGAATGCCAAAAGCGGCGGTCCGGCGGCTCATGTAGGTCCAGTTCAAGTCGCCGTCGGTGTCTTGGCTAAACGAAGCCTTTCGCAGGCGGGCCGAGAGCCACATCCAGATCAAGAAGAACGCAGCCGTCATGCCCGTGAACATAGTAATGTTCAGGAATGAGGACTTCTTGGTGTAGAGAATATCGTGACCGACGGTATGGCCGCTGTAGAGAACGTGCTCGAGATTCATCCAAGACCACACGAGATCGCGCTGATAAAACCAAGAGCCGAGGAGCAAAGGCAGGAACAAGATTGCCAGCCACTTGAACGAGGCCAAGCCGTGTTCGAATTGGCGGCGGATGAGGACCGACCACGAAGCGTCGAAAATGTGGTGGATCAAAATCAGCATCATCATGCCGATGGCGATGGCAGCCCAGAAGCTGAAGCCGACCAAGTAGGCGTAGGCGACTTTCTGGGCGCCGGAGACAGCGACGCCTACGGCGGTGAGCGCGAGACCGACGAGGCCGGCCGCGAGAAACTTGCCGGTGGCCGCAGGTGCAGCAGGCAGAGAGAGGTGGGCGACGGGCGTGCTCATTTTAAACCAAGCTCCGATTTATGGGCGGCGGGCACATCGGCTGCGGTGCCAGATTGAGCGCGCTGGAGCGCGCGGACGTAGGCGATTACCGCCCAGCGATCTGCCGGCACGAGCTTATCCGCATAGGACAACATGTTATTTTTGCCGTTGGTGATCGTCTGATATATCTCGCCCTCGGCGATCTGGCGCAGGCGGTCGTCGTGAAAGGACGGGGTAGCACCCATGCCGTATTTTTTGGTAATGCCATTGCCGTCGCCAAGCGCACCGTGACACGGCGCACAATAGATCGTGAAACGATCCTTACCGCGTTCCATGAGCTTAAAATCAACCGGGAGTACCTCCGGGAAACCGCGAGCATACGCGCCCGTCGCAGTTTTGCCATGGTCGAGGTGCTCGTCATCGCGGAGCATTCCGCGTTGCACGGTGCCGGCTACCGGCATACGGTCGGAACGGCCGTCAGCAAAGAACTCGCTAGATCCTTGGGCGTAGGGCTTGGGCTGGTGCTTCATACCGGGGAATGCCCACTCGGGAAACACATCCATCGGTGCCGAGGTGAATTTCGTGCCGCGCAGTCCGAGAATGGAAATGCCGAGCACAACGACAAAGAAAGTGACAAGGTAGACGTGGCGCATGGCTCAGGCTTCCAGCTCCGTGATGGCTTTCCCGCCAGCCTGCTCGAGCAGGGCTTTGGTGTTGGCTAGATTGAACCGTGGATCGCGTGCTTCGATGACGATAAAGAACGTGTCGTCCATGCCGCGCTTGATGTGTTCGTATTTCAATACGGGGTGATAATGCATCGGCAGGCCATTAAGAAAGAACATGCCGCCGATCGTAGCGAACGCTGTGAAAAGAATCGTGAGCTCATAGCTTATCGGAAAAGCAAACATCGGGCTGAAGTAGGGTTTGCCGCCAACGATCAATTCGTAGTCCACCGCGCCAGTCCAATAAATCATGGTCATGCCGGTGATGAAACCGATTATCCCACCTACGAGTGAGATACGCGGAACCTGCGAACGACCAAGACCCATCGCGCCATCAAGCCCGTGAACAGGAAAGGGCGTGATGCAGTCCCAGTTCTTGTAACCAGCATCGCGCACTTTCTGCGCTGCTTGGTAAATCTGGGGGGCGGTCTCAAAAGTGGCGATCAAGCCGTAAGAAGAAGTAGGCATGGTCGAGGTTGATTAGTGCTTTTCGCCGCCGTGAACATCGGCTTGCGGCGTCACAGCCTTTAGCTCGGCCATCGGCATGATGGGCAGGAAGCGAATGAATAATAAGAACAGCACTGAGAATACACCGAATGTGCCGAAGAACGTAAAGATCTCGACGATGCTCGGCGAATAGTAGCCCCAGCTCGACGGTAGGAAGTCGCGGGCGAGCGAGGTCACGATAATCACGAAGCGCTCAAACCACATCCCAACGTTGACGAAGATCGAAAGGATCCAGACCAGGCTGGTGTTGTGTCGGACCGATTTGAACCAAAAGAACTGCGGCGTGATGACGTTGCAGGAAATCATAATCCAATAGGCCCACGCGTAATGGCCGAAAGCGCGGTTCACGAATGCGAAACCTTCGTTTGGATTAGCGCCATACCACGCAATAAAGAATTCCATGCCATAGGCATAGCCAACGATCGTGCCAGTCGCCAAAGTGATTTTGCACATGCAGTCGATGTGATACTGCGTGATCAGATCTTGGAGACCGTAGACCGCCCGCAAGGGCAACATCAGGGTAAGCACCATGCCGAAGCCGGAGAAGATCGCCCCGGCGACGAAATAGGGAGGGAAAATCGTGGTATGCCAACCGGGCAACAATGAAACGGCGAAGTCGAACGAGACGATGGTGTGAACAGAAAGAACCAGCGGAGTGGAGATGCCGGCCAACACGAGATAAGCCATTTCGTAGTTGCTCCAGTGGCGGTTCGAACCGCGCCAGCCCATCGCAAAAAAACCGTAGATAAAGGAGCGGGCGCGTTGACCAGCGGCCTCGAAGCGATCACGCAAAATGGCGAGGTCGGGCAGCAGGCCGACATACCAGAAGAGCACAGAGACCGTACCATAGGTCGAGACGGCGAATACGTCCCACTCGAGCGGCGAACGAAAATTTTGCCAGATCGCATTCGAATTCGGGATCGGGAAGAGATAGAATGCATACCAGACGCGACCGACGTGAAAAACCGGGAAGATACCGGCGCACACGACGGCGAAAATCGTCATAGCCTCGGCCGCACGGTTGATCGACGTACGCCATTTCTGACGCAGCAAACAGAGAATCGCGGAGATCAGGGTGCCGGCGTGACCAATACCAATCCAGAAGACGAAATTGACGATGTCCCACGCCCAGTTGACCGGATTGGCGTGGCCCCAAACGCCGACGCCCGTCGCAACGAGGTATGAAATGCCTGCGACCGTAAAGGATGCAACGAAACAGGCCAAAGCGAAGCAGACCCACCACCAAGTCGGCGTCTTGCCCTCGATGATGCCGCAGATCTTTTCAGTGATCCACGAATAACTGCGGTTGTTTTCCACCAAGACTGCACGCGGAAACGGAGTCGGATTCACCTCGGCTAGGATCGCCGGAGCGGGGGACGAAGATTCGTGATTATGGCCCATTAGCTCTGCCCTCCGCTGCGGTTACCGGGGAGAACGGACGAGTGCCCGCCACTTTTCTTGGCTGGTTTCTCAGGTTTCTCACCATGGCTGGAACCGTGATCGCCGGAATGGTTCTTGTTGTTATACTCTATGCGGCTGAGCGGGAGCGCGGCGTAGTCGGGCATCTTGGAGTTTGGATTACGCAGCTTGCCGAGGTAAGTCGTGCGCGGACGAATGTTGAGGTAGCCGAGCAGAGCGTAGTCCTGCTCGCGAGCCTTGGCGACAGAGACCTCGCTCTTCGGATCAAGAATGTTGCCGAAAACGATCGATTCGACCGGACAAACCTGTTGGCAGGCAGTCTTGATCACGCCATCGGGAACGACGACGTCAGACGGACGGCCGGCCTGCGCGGTTTTCACCTTGTGTTGGATCTTCCCGTTTTGAATGCGTTGAACACAATAAGTGCACTTCTCCATAACACCGCGCATCCGCACGGTGACTTCGGGGTTCTTCACCATCTTCACCAGCTCAGGCATACCCTTTGGCGCCAGTTGGCCGAGATAGAGGCTGTCGAGCGGACGCAGGTTGTAATCGAAGAAATTAAAACGACGAACCTTATACGGACAATTGTTCGCGCAATAACGGGTGCCAATGCATCGATTGTAGGCCATCGTGTTCAGACCTTCGTCGTCATGAACGGTCGCGTTGACGGGGCACACGATCTCGCACGGGGCGAGCTCGCACTGGGCACAGGCGATTGGCTGGAGAGAAATCTGAGGGTCTTCCGGCAAGATGCTGTTGCCGCTGGGTTCGCCGCCAAACAGGTCGGCCATCGCACGTCCGTCGGCCTTGCCGTCGGAGTAGTAGCGATCGAGGCGGATCCAATGCATCTCGCGGCCGCGCATTACCTGGTCCTTACCGACGATTGGAATGTTGTTCTCGGCCTGACAGGCAACGACGCAGGCGTTGCACCCGATGCAGGTGTTGAGATCGATCGACATGCCCCACTGATGCACCCCATCAAACTTCGGCGTCTCATAGAGAGAACCGCCGCGCGGGATTTCAGTTGCACGCTGCGCGGGAGTCATGGCCTCCCCCACTTTGCCTAGATTCGAAGGCGCGTGGGACTCGATGCCCATTTCGCGCACGTAATCGGGATTCTCCTTATACTCTGAGTAGTTAGCTTCGCGGATCAGGTCTCGGCCTTCCATCGACCAATGCTCCTGCGTGTTCGCGAGCTTCATCCGGGTGCCGGTCGTGACCAAGGTCGCGCCCGTGACAAACGCCGGAGCTTGGGCCGTGCGAAGCGCGTAGGCACTGAATCCGGCCCCAGTCCCGACATGCCCGGACTTAGTGCGGCCGTAGCCGAGAGCGACGACGACCGTATAGTTAGACAGACCGGGCTGGATATGAACCGGACCGCGAACCGTACGACCACCAACCGTTAACGTAAATACATGAGCGTTCTCCGCCCCTTGAGTAAAGTCAGCTTCTTCCTTGCGTGCGACTTGGATCAACGAACCCTTGGGCTCGATGCCGAGTTCCTTGCCGAGCCGGGGACTCACGAGAATGGCGTTGTCCCATGAAATCTTTGTAATTGGATCGGGGCATTCTTGGAGCCAACCATTGTTCGCGAAGCGACCGTCGTCCATCTTGTGATCGGTGACGAAACGCACCTCAAGGTTGGCCTTGGAAAGCGCGCCGACCGCTGGAGCCACGCTCCCGAGGACTTGGTCAAGCCCGCGAGCCGAGAGATTCACCGAAACGATCGGGTAGGCCGAGTTAGCCAACAGCCCGTCATGCAGAAAACGCCGGAAGGTCTTGGCCAAGTCGCCGCCACCAAGAGCGGTTACTGTGTCGTAGACCAGCGAGTAGCCGTCAGTCTTGGGCAGTCCCAAAATGCGGGCGAGCGTCTCGATTTCGGTAATCCCGCCGAAAAGCGGCAGAATCATCGGCTGCACAGGTACGACGACTCCGTCGGCGGTCCGCGCGTCGCCCCAAGATTCGAGGTAATGCGCAGCCGCCAGATGAGTGCCGGCAAGAGCAGAGGTCTCGTCGGAATAGTAACCAAAGCGGATGACTTCGCCGACGGATTTTTGAAGCTCGGACCAATTCAGCTCGGCAGGCGCATTATAAGCGGGATTGCCTCCGAGAACGACAAGAGTCTTGACCGAATTTGCCGTGATTGCCTTGGCGAGATCCGAGATGGAGACAGATGAATCTGAATCGACTTCGACGAAGTCGACCGTGCGGCCGATGTTTCCGAGCGACGCATTGATCGCGTAAGCGATCGCATGAACCGCTGCGGGTTGGTGCGCTCCGGCGACGACGAGACTGCTACCCTTGTGCGCGGCGAGATCGGCTGCGCACTCGGCAATCCACTCAGGCTTGATATCGAGTCCTGCGGCAAAGCGCGCATAGACTGGGTCCCCGGTGATTTTACCGGCGAGGGCCGCCGCAAAAGAAAAGATGTGGCTGCTGGCGAGGCGGAGGCGATGGTCGGCCATCGAGCCGGTGAGCGTTAGCGCACTCTCGGCCACGTAGAGTCGATTCATCGGGTCTTCTTTTTTCGTCACGCGACGCCCCTTGGCGAATTCGCGGGCGTAATAAAGGCTACCCGACTCGGCGCTTAAAAAATCGGCATCCAACGAAACAATCCGCTCCGCCTTCGCGAAACGATAGATTGGCTTCACTGCAGCTCCGAACACCGCCCGAGCTGCGCTAGCCGGGGGTTCATCGCTGACGGGCTCATACTCCGACCAAATCGCCTTGGGAAACTTGGCTCGAAGCTGGGCAACAAGTCGCGCACGGGTCGGCGACGACGATTGCTCGGCGAGAAACGCGAGTCCCGCGCCTTGGACCGCAGCGTAGGTCTTGCCGATTCCAGCCAAAAGATCGTTGGCTGCGGCAGCCGAAAGGACATCGCCCTTGCTGGTACTTACCGTAGCCCGCTCAGGATCGTAAAGATCAAGCACAGAGGCTTGAGCGAGGAGAGAACTCGCGCCGCCGTGCGGTGCGTAAGTCGGATTTCCTTCAAGCTTCGTCGGCCGACCTTGATGCGTCTCGGCCAACAACGGAATCGCGGACTTCCGGAGCGGCATCGCGGTCGCAAAGTATTGCAGCAGACCAGGAATGACGCCTTCAACGGATTTGCCGAAAGGGAGAATGTTCTTCTCGGGCCGGCGGCAACCGGCGAGACCAAGACCGCCCAAAGCGAACGAGGCCGCCATGAGCTTCATGAAACTTCGGCGATCTACCCCATCGAGAGTCGAGGCACCCTCGGGAAACTCGCGAGCTAGGTGCTGCTGAAAGCCCGGGGTGGCAGTAAGTTCGTCAAGACTGCGCCAATAACGGGGCCCAGTAAGCGCGCTTTCAGACGGGGCGGAATGGTCAAATTTGCGTTTCATCGGTGGCAGCCGGAACAGCTCTGTGGCGGCTTGATCTTCCAATCGTGGACAAACTTTACGCCGGCCTCGACTCCAGCCTTGGCCGCAATGGTTTGAGAGTTTAAATCATATACATCCTTCGGATCGCGGACCCGCGTCTCGGGATTGCGATGGCACTCAAGGCAGAATGCCATGCTGAGCGACTGGTTGTGAGCGACAACTTCCATTTCGTTGATCTTCCCGTGACACTCGACACAGCTGACCCCTCGGTTTACGTGGGCAGCGTGATTGAAGTAGGCGTAATCAGGAGTCTTGTGAATCCAAACCCACGGCACCGAATCACCGCTGGCGTAGCTCTCACGAACCGGAGCCAACAGAGGACTGTCGGTCTTGATCTGATTGTGGCAATTCATGCAGGTCTGCGAAGTCGGGACATTTGAATGACCCGACTTATCGACGTTGCTATGGCAAAAACGGCAATCAATCCCGAGTTCGGAGACATGCTTCTCATGACTAAACGGGACCGGCTGGACGGGAGCATACCCGATCCGCGTGTACTTCGGCGTCATGTAGTAGGTGACACCTGCGGTCGCAATCCCGGTCAAAACCACCAAGTAAATGATGATTTGAAGCGGGAGGCTGTTAGCAGACTTCGGGAAAATTTTCGACATGGAACGTGAAATTTGACGGCTTAACCGCTAGTCAACTCCAAGAGCTCGCTGGGAAATATTTTTGATTTCAAACTGAGTCCTAGATTTCTAAACGAAAGCACAGATCCAAAACCTTTACCGGATTCCGCCTTCGAACCAAAGCGGCATGCACTAGATCCGAAACATGCGCAACCCGAGGTTGTGGCACGTTGTGGAGACTGCTCCATGGAAGATGTGGTTGTCGGCGTAATAGCCCCCAGAAAAAGAGAGGGCACTTTCTATTGTAAACTAAAAATTCCCGTTTGCTCCGTTTCTGTTTCTTAATAAGCGACGAACAAGAATCGTGGAAAAAAACTAATTTGCGCGCGTTCGAAGTGGCCCCAGAAATTTTGGCCGAGAGAACACACCGGTAAATCCCGCCAAAGCGCCCCGGACCGCTCGATCCCGAGCATCGCATCGACCCTTATAACTGCAAGGCACCGTCACATCCCACCTGCAGCAGCGCCGTCGCGCCCCGCCTAGCTTGCCGGTGATCCTTAATCTTTATCCCGCCCCCGCCACCGTCGCCCAAAAAAACTCATTAGTTTTGGACCAAAGTCATGCAAACTTGCGACCATGCAGCTGGCGAGCGCTACGTATCGGTTTATTGAATACCTCGTACCAGTTTTTTTACCAGTGAGGTGGACCCCGAAAACTGGACAGGGCGGATCGTTAAATCCAAACCTAGAAAGAACGATCCATGTCCAAGAAACGACGTCAGCACAGTGCCCAGTTCAAAGCGCAAGTTGGTCTTGATGCCCTGAAGGGGATCGAGCCGGTCCACGCCATCGCGGCGAAGCATCGGATTCATCCGGTGCAGGTGACGCAGTGGAAGAAGGAGGTAGCCGCCCGCTTGCCGGAGGTGTTTGCCCGCAAGGGCGGGGACGATGCGGCCGAGGCGAAGGAGCGGGAGAAAGAGCTCTTCGAGGAGATCGGCCGGCTCAAGATGGAGTTGGAGTGGCTTAAAAAAAAAGCTGGCGAGCTCGAGCGTTGAGGAACGTCGCCGTATGATTGAACCGAAACATCCCTTACTGCCGATCGTGCGGCAGTGCGAGCTGCTCGGGCTGGCCCGGGCGAGTTACTATCACCAGCCCGAGCCCGAGCCGGACGAGAACCAGCGCCTGATGCGCGTGATCGACGAGACGTATCTGGCGCATCCGGAGTTTGGCTCCCGGCAGATGACGCGATGGCTGCGGATGCAGGGCCACCGGGTGAATCGCAAACGCATCCGGCGCTTGATGCAGCTCATGAGTCTGGAGGCGATTTATCAGAAGCCCAACACGTCGCGCCGCCACCCGGAGCACCGGGCCTATCGATACTTGCTACGCCATCTTAAGATCGAGCGCTCGAATCAGGTCTGGGCCGCCGACATCACCTATGTCCCGATCAAGGGCGGCTTCATCTATCTGTTCGCCGTGATCGACTGGTCCAGCCGCGCGGTTCTGGCCTGGGAGCTGTCGAACACGCTCGACGCGTCCTTCTGCGTGCGGGCCGTGCAACGTGCGATCCAAGAACACGGCGCGCCGGAGATCTTCAACACCGATCAAGGCTGCCAGTTCACCTCCGCCGAGTTTACCCAGCCGCTGCTCGCTCTGGGCGTAAAGCTCTCGATGGACGGCAAGGGCCGTTGCCTCGACAACGTCTTCGTCGAACGGCTCTGGCGCACCGTCAAATACGACGAGATCTACCTCAAGAGCTACCAATCCCAAATCGAGGCCCACACCAACTTGGAAACCTTCTTCCACTTCTACAACGAGCAGCGCCCCCACAGCGCCTTCGGCAACGCCGACCCGATGACCCCGATGCAAGTCTACCGCCGGGATCAACGCCAAGCACTCAGCGCTTGAACCGTGAGCAACATCCCACCAACTCAAGCCGGGATCGGGGGAGGAGCTTCGCCCAATGCTGTCTCACTTTAAGTCATTGAACATCAATTGATCGGACTGCGAGGGCGGTGGCTGGCTTGTATTCAAATCCGCAAATAGCTCGGCAATAGGTATTTTTGAAATCGCATGAAGCGACAGGACTTGGACAAA
>SXGQ01312058.1_pt1 | contig 32389 bp, 42 predicted proteins | sample 3178371 | NCBI WGS metagenome assembly SXGQ01 (sample SAMN11356859, study PRJNA531348) | freshwater metagenome | isolation source: freshwater sample F1-20 | place: China: Fuxian Lake, Yuxi | collected 2017-12-25
AAAACCAACTCCTTCTTATCCTGAGATAGGATTCGATTGTGTGTTTCCTCAGGGCAAACAATTTGAAAATTCCATCATTGCAGATCTACTCAAACGCAACAATAACATTAAATTTGCAGCAGGTGGATCTAAAACTCATCTCAATTATACCAATCGAAACATAGATTATGTTTGCCTGGGCTTCAGCGAAAGCAGTGTGGTAAATCTTGTGAATCACTTGTCTCAAGGAACTGCATTGAACAAAGCTCAAAAAAATATCTGGGGAGTCACAATCATCGATGACAAAGTGGCGGAGAATTATAAATTTGCCGATGAAGACATGAAATGGTTGGATATTGACGTGGTCAACCATAAATCTCTGCCCATTGAAATAGGTCGAGGATGTGTTTTTTCGTGCAAGTTCTGTGCTTTTCCAATGAATGGAAAAGACACGTTGGATTTTGTAAAAGACGCAGAAGTGCTAAGGACTGAGTTACAGAGAAATTACGATTTGTATGGAATCAAAACATATCAAATTGTAGATGACACTTTTAATGATCACGAACAAAAACTTGACATGCTTTATGACATGATCAAAAGTTTGTCATTTGAGCCGGTATTTTGGGCGTACACCAGACTGGATCTATTGCACACAAGAAAACACACTATCGATCAACTTTACGACATGGGACTTCGCGGTTTGTTTTTTGGCATAGAGTCATTGAATCCAGCGTCAGCCAAAGTGGTAGGCAAAGGCTACGATTTTAAGAAATCAATTGAAAGCATACGCTATATTCGAAAAACATATCCTGACATGTTCATGCACGGATCGTTCATTATAGGATTGCCATATGAAACAATTGAATCAGTCATTGCCACACATGAAAGACTGATATCGCAGGACATTCCTTTGCACAGTTGGAGATTTTTTCCTTTAACACTTGACGAAGTCAGTAAGACCACTTTTACAAGTGATTTTTCAAAAAATTGGCAAAAATATGGTTATACCAAAGTTGGCACGGTGTCTGACATATACATTGACTGGGTAAACGAACACATGTCATTCACACAGGCTTGTGATCTGGTAAAAGATTTTATGGATAAAAGCATGGCAAGCGATCACTGGTATGTGGAAAGTTCCTTTGCATTTACTCTTGTCACCATGGGCTACGATCTCAAAACGGTTGCAACAACTCCATTTAAAAAATTTGATTGGCATCATTGTGAGCGTAATGTACGTCCGGCATTTGTGGAAGAATACAAAAGAAAATTGTTGTCAATCATTGTTGAAAAGACGAAATTAATTTTAGAAACAAAAAATTATTAAACTAAATTATCCTATTAGATGTTGACAACGTTTACATTTTATAGTATACTGCATTTTAACCAAGGAGAACACATGACCAATCATGAACAAATCGTAGCCGCTTACGACACATACATTGCGGAAAATGAAAAATTCACAGCCAAGGGTGTCAAAGCCGCCGCGGCACGGGCTCGTAAAGCCTTGCAAGAAATGAGCAAAGGTATCAAAGAGCGCCGTAAGGAAATTACAGCGGAGAAGGAAGCTCTTGCAACAGCAGCCAAGTAATGCTCAGCCTGAGATGCACGAGTTACATAGTTGGCCCGTGCATCTCACTGCCGACCTACGGCAGAAACTGTTGGATGACAAACTGCGCCGGGCACAGAATTACTGGTCAGCGCAACAAAAGTCCGCAGTGCCAAAATTTCCTAAAAATCATGGCAATAACATCAACCCCAATTCCCAGATTAACTGCGGATGAACTTTCAGACTTAGTCAGCAGTGTCAACAATGATACTCTAACCTGGAGCACAGGAAACTGGGCTCCAGGAGTTAGTGCTGTGCCCATAACAGGTGGTGGCACCGGAACTGGCTTGGTGTACACCACGTCCAACACGACGCCTTGGATTGGTACCAGCACTGGCACATACCAGCCCACGGTGAATGTCCAACAAGGTGGTAGCATTGAAATTACTGGCGAAAATGCCGATATCAAGATCAATGGCAAGAGCATGAAAACCTGGATGGAAGCAGTGGAAGAGCGATTGAACATCTTGACACCCAATCCTGAAATGGAAAAAGACTGGGACGACCTGCGCAGACTAGGCCAACGCTATCGCAAGTTAGAACAGAAATGCAAGGACAAAGCCCGCATGTGGGAAGCCTTGAAACGAGTACAACCCAAACAACCATGACACCAAAACAACGCATCAAACATATTGAGAAATGGATCCGAGACTATGCCCGTAAAGCAGGTGTAGATACTTTAGTGGTAGGCATCTCGGGCGGTATTGACAGTTCAGTGGTCAGTGCCTTGTGTGCTCAAACAGGACTCAAAACCATTGCGGTTCAAATGCCCATTCGCCAGAATAAAAAGTTAAACAATCTAAGTTCAGCACAGGCAGGCTGGCTGTTGGAACAGTTTCCACACAATGTCACGCACATGAGCATGGACTTGACCCCGGTGTTTTCTGCGTTTGAAAAGAAAGTTCAACCATTCTGCGCACCAGAACAAGAACCCAATGAACGTGAACAACTGGCATTTGCCAACAGCAGAGCCAGACTGCGCATGATGACCCTGTATCAAATTGCTCAAAGTCATGGTGGCATTGTGGTGGGCACCGGTAACAAGGTGGAAGATTTTGGCGTGGGATTCTTTACCAAGTACGGCGACGGTGGCGTGGATATCAGCCCCATTGGTGACTGCTTGAAAACTGATGTGTGGGCCATGGGACGGGAACTGGGCTTGCTGAAAGAAATCATTGATGCCCCGCCCACTGACGGACTCTGGGCCGATGACCGCAACGACGAAGATCAGCTGGGTATGACCTACCCTGAACTGGAACGCATGATGAGCATTGACTTGTTGAAACGGGCCAAGGCTGTGGATTCGGACATGCCTGGCAGTTCCAAACTCAGTGCTGACGATCGACGAAAATTAAAACGTTATCAAGAACTACGTGCTCAGAACATGCACAAGATGATGCCCGTTCCTGTTTGCATGATGCCCCGTTAACTGCTATGTTAATGGCAAAAACACACCATTTTGACAGTTTTTTGACAGCCTTACAGCTAGATAAAATAAGTAAAAGTGGTGGTAGAACAACACATTGCAATTTAATAGGATCTTCTACTGCTGATTGGTACCTTGTCCAATTGAATAAAACAAGTACCCGTGACACCAAACGATGTTTGTCCAAGCAGGCGCTGGTGTTCGAAAGAGACTCTCGGAAAGTCTCTTCGTTGACAACTAGAATTGGACAGGCTCATTTCTCAGGACGCGAGCTTGTCCCAAACGAGTATGCCAAGGAGGCCCGAGGTCTATCTATGTTCATCTCACTTAATCTTTTGTCAGCGTGATTTACTCGGGTCTCCGCGTACAGCCACGTATTGGCGTAAAAAAGGAAACGGAATGAAGTTTAATAAAAATCAACCCAACGTGTTAGCAACATGGGCTGGGAGAATTATCAAAAGTGTGGCACTGTTTGCAGTGGCATTTGCAGTGTGGTCAGTGTGCAACTACCGCTTGGAAGACTTGAAACAAAATCAAAACAACTGGGACCAGTCACATGTGTCGGCAGCAGAACGCCTGCGCCAACTCAACTGCTTGACTCAGAACATATACTGGGAAGCAGCCTCAGAGCCTTTTGAAGGCAAAGTGGCAGTGGCACAGGTCACGTTAAATAGAGTAGAGTCAGGTAAATTTGCCAACACAGTATGCGGTGTGGTTTACCAAAAGAACGTGTTTTACGAACGAGTGGTGTGTCAGTTTTCGTGGTTCTGTGAATCCACACACAAAACTCGTCCGGTGCATCGACCCATGTGGCAAGAAAGCGAACTAGTGGCCAAAAAAGTATTATTGGAAAATTTCCGATTGCCCGGCATGAAAAATGCCCTATACTATCACGCTGACTACGTCAACCCCAACTGGCGCTTGCCCCGAATTGACCAAATTGGTCGTCACATCTTTTATGGAGAAAAAATATGAACGCCTGGCCCTTTAACCTGCAAACAATCCGTGATTTTTTAAACAATCATTTGAGCAAGATTTCAGCAGACACCCTGGGCTGGTTGGCAGCCATTGTGTTGCACTGTGCCACAATTCCCTCGCTGTTGGCCTTGATGACCGGACTGAGTGATCATGTGCCCAGTCTGGATGTGGTGGCGTTTCTCTGGTCAGGTCTTGTACTGCTGTTTCTCAGAGCCATTGTGCTGAAAGACATGTTGAACATTATCACCATTGGTCTGGGTTTTATAGTGCAAGCCGGACTCATGGCCTTGATCCTGTTTAGGTAGTACAAAAGTAGTATTGACTAGAAACGGCAATCATGCTATAATACAGCATGATTAGCAACTTTGGAGTACTGCAATGACTATGCATCTTGAAGGCCCATGGCTCAGCATGAGCGGTAAAAAACGCGGCAAGGTCAAATTTCGCAACGCCGAAGAGGCCCGACGTGCCCGCGAACTTGAACAGAGTTGGAAAGAACTACTCAAGCGTCAAGGCGTTGAAGCCGAGGACAAGAAACGTGCTCGTGCCATGAAAGCACCGGCCTTGGATTACAAGTTGACCACCCCTGTGGGTCGTACCAACACACATCACATTCCATCGTTGAACACCGGTGGCAATGCCACCCTGGCACCTGCCAAAGTGTACACAGGTACCAAGGTCAAGGGTATTGCTACTATGCACAAGAGTAATGCTGTGCCGGTGTTCTCGGACGAGGAGGCTGTGGAGATTTCTAGGATGCGCCGTGGTTGAGCGCAACTATTACGGTGTCAAAGGCAACTATGCATGGCACATGAAAACTCATTACACACGACTGAGCCGCCACTTGGCACCTAGACTGTTCAGGGAAAGTGATGTGGTGTACTGCCAAGGTCCTCGAGGCGGAGTGCGTGTTGTGCATGTCCGGGATTGGATCAGCGACCACCAATATGGTTATATTCGACAACACAGTGATGCCATGAAACAATTTGTGTGGGTCAAACTACGAGCACGGGCATTGCAACACACATGAAAAAGAAACGAATGTTAACTGATAGAGGAGAATTTATGCTGCCAATTCCGTTGAGCTGGGAACAGCAAGAAGTGTTTAGATTGTTGAAAGCACAACCGGGCACAATGTATCAAGAGTCAGACGAAACAGGCCGGCACATTTTTAGAGACTGGATGCGTGGCCTGTTGAACGTGGCAGAGATCACAGTGACATTTGTCAAAGCAGATGGCAGCCTGCGTGACATGCGATGCACCTTGGACGGTGATCGTATTCCGCCCCAGCCACCACGTGCGGCCAAGCCTGCCAAGGACGCACCTGTGGATGGCCTTAGGCAACATGGCTTCTTGGGAGAGGGCAAAGAAGTCACCAAGCCCGAAGAATCGCACACCCAAAAAGTGTTTGACCTGGATGCAGGCGCTTGGCGCAGTTTCCGCTATGATCGGCTGAAAAAGGTCACTGCCACCATGAGTTTTGAATAAGTAACGCATGGCCAAAGAAGAAACAATCAGCATGGAAGGACGGGTACAAGAAATCCTACCCAACACCATGTTCAGAGTATTGCTAGACGATGTCAACACAGAAGTAATCGGATATTTGTCGGGTAAAATGCGCACACACAACATCAAGGTACTGCTGGGCGATAGAGTTGCTATGGAATTCTCACCCTACGATTTGACTCGTGGGCGTATCACTCGACGCAGATGATTATAAAAAAACCTATTAAAAAACATCCTATACTTCAGGGACTACTTTTACTGGATTGCGGGGAACCACAAGTGCATGATCAATTTTTTATGGACAAGTATTATATAAATCTCATTGAGAAACTTAAAAATAAAAATTTTGAGTACATAGTCAACAGCTCTTATGGATTACAAATAGATTTCAATGATACTGTCATGGCTACCACCATAAAAGTTTGTGATTATGATAACAATCATCCCATCATGCGCAACTTGTTTGAAAATTCTGGCAATCAAAAACTATCAACGCTACTCTCAAAATATCTATTAAATAGAATACCAACAATTAATATTTTAAATGCTGAAGATTTTGTTTGGTTCTGTACCAAATATCTGCCAATAGAGCGTGTACAAAATTGGCTGGTGGCAGGGCACACCTGGCAATTGTGTACACATGATGCTGGACTTGGATTGCAGACGTTGGCCAGATTAACAAAAACTTATCCTTTGAATTTTTATGCCACAGATTACAGTTTTTGTACCCTGACTGAGCAAACTGCAATATTAAAAGATTTTGAACAGGACAGTATGAATTGGCGTCTTATAGAAGGTTTTGGGTATCAACTTCTACCTCAAACAATGTTTGAGGTAGCCTACCTCAAACACAAATTAGATAAATATCCACATGCGTGAACACATTGATCTAGTAGAAGCCAGCACAAGGCCGGCCAAGTTGGAAACCACTCCCTTGCCTTACGGACCCAAGGACTTGGCGCCTGTGCTGAGTGCCGAATCTATTGACTATCACTATGGGCACCTGGCCAAAGGCTATGCCAAGCGTTACAACGCCGGAGAAGGCAATGCGGATTTTAATCGCGCTGGCAGTTTTTTACACAACAAGTTTTTCCCTCAGCTGAGACCTGTCAAAGGTGCCAACAGACCGCGTGGGGCTGTACTTGCAATGATTGAAGAAAAGTTCAAGACCTACGAAGATTTCAAAGAGGCATTCAAAGAAACTGCCATGAAGATACAGGGCTCAGGTTGGGTGTATTTGAGCACTGCGGGCGACATCAAGACCATTGCCAACCATGCTGTGCGTACAGATATCTGTGTGCTGGTTGACTGGTGGGAACATGTCTGGGCCACAGATTATCAGTGGGACAAAGAACGCTACTTAGACAATATTTGGAAAATTATTGACTGGGACGTTTGCAATGAACGCCTGTAAACATAACATGATGTGGTTGCTGTTGGCCTTGTTGCCCGTGGCAGCTCATGCAGATCTCAGCCAATGTCTAACCATGCAACGTCCAGATCAGAAATACATGTGCATGGCCACATACAGCGGCAGCAGCACATTCTGTGAAAAGATCCAGCACTTTGGAGATCGAACACAGTGCATGCGAATGGTAGTGGCTGCACAGCGACGAAACGTGTACCAAACCCCTCGACCACCCTCAAAGGAAGAAACAAAATGAACCTACAACCAGCAGCCGTTGACAAACTAAAAGAACTTGTGGCCGAAGAAGGCAATCCCGAACTAAAACTGCGTGTGTTTGTGCAGGGCGGAGGATGCTCCGGCTTCAGTTATGGTTTTACATTCGACGAAGCCAAAAACGAAGATGACTTTGATTTTACCTATGACTCAGTGCAGGTTGTAGTAGATGCCATGAGCATGCAGTATCTTCAGAACTCAGAAATTGATTTCAAAGAAGATGCCATGGGTGCCAGCTTTGTGATCAACAACCCACAAGCAGTTTCAACCTGCGGATGTGGGTCAAGTTTCAGCGTGTGATCAACCAACTCTGATACATGTGCATCAGCACATGGTCTAAGGGTGCACCGTGTTTGACATGTGCAATAAATGGCGACTCAGGCATGATTTTGTCAAATAAGTCCACATTGTCTGTGACCAATGCAAACAATTGATTTATTTCTGCAGGGCTCAGTGCAGACAATACATTTTCTGTCAGTGCTTGATACATCATATTCCTTTATTTTAACAACCAAGATTTTAGTTTATTGCCAATTGTGATCACTGTGACTGCGGCCAACAACACCGACACTGTGCTCCATATGGTCAATATTTTCACAGGCAACGGTAACTGTTTGCCGTTCAATCTTGATATGATTCTATTTAATGGCATGCCAATGTTCATGATCAATTTGCCAGCTGGATTGGATTGAGTATAACCCGGGGCCTGCATGCGATAAGCCATTTCTTCTGCCCAAGGTCTGGCCAACAAATTCATGTAGTAAATTACAATGCGTTTTTGTATGTCTACACGTTTTTCAGCATCTCTCTGCCAGAACAGCACCCAGCGCCGCAGTCGCTCACTGCCTTGGCCGTCCATGAGATCCACCACAGTTTGTGCCCAGCGCAGGTATCCGTGATAGGCTGCTGGATCTTTGACTTTTAATTCTCGTCCAAATTGTTGATCAGCTGCATTCATGGCTGGGTCAAAATATCCCAATTGGGCCAACTTGTTGCAGATGATTTTGCCACCGCCACCGCCACCATTGCCACCTTCAGTGGTGCGTGAATTGGTTCCAAAGTTTTCATTACTAGGCGACACCACAAATGCCGGAGCATAATTACTGTTGGTACCGGCCACAGGTTTCCATTCTCCCGACTGATAGATAAACACCCCTTGCACTTCTTTCCACACACCTTGATCATTCACATAAGGCGTGCTGGGGTTCCACTGACCAAATTGATACACTTGTACAGTGTCTGGTTCAATTTCTAATACAGCATAGCCGCCATTGCCTGCTTGAGCAACGCCACCGCCTAGGCCAGCAAAACCTGAATAATACACTGATGAGTCATTGCCAGGTGCTCGTCCCACTGGGTTGGCAATAACATTACCTATACTTAGACCAAATGCACCTGCCAGTGCTCCAGAGTCCCCACTCACAGTTGCGCCACCGTTGCCCCCGCGATCTCCACCACCACCACCACCACCGCCACCACCATCTCCACTTTTGTCTTGACCATTTTGTCCGTTGGTAGTGTATTGTATGGCTTGGCCAGCTGTGCCTGGTGCATTTTCTGCAAAATTATTGTTGTTGCCACCGCCTCCGCCGGCTGCTCCGCCGCCGGCAATGGCCTGTAAATCAGATCCTACAAAAAGCACTGTGGCGCCACCGCCTCCACCGCCTCCACCGGATGTGCCTGATCCACCAGCGTTGCCACCACGGCCGCCCCCGTAGCCATCAATGTTGTTTTGGGTAACTCTCAGCGCAAACCCTGCAGGTCCACCGCCGCTGTTAACTGCCACCCAACTTATTACATGCACACCAGCAGTAACTGACACATTTGACAAAGTAGGAGGTGGGTCAGACGCATAACTGCCTGCTGTGACCACTATTGGTACACCGTCCAAACTGACCACTGCTTCATCATCGGCTGCACAGTACCAGCTGTACAGTCCCGTGACGGGGAAATTAACATTGTAACTTCTAGAAAAAGTACGTCCACCAGCCCATACTGCATTAGAATTCATAAATGAACTCCAGGATCTATATGTCACTGCACCCACTGCTGCCGGACCAGCAGGCGGATATCTTGTATTGAATATCACTCCTGTATAACTGCCGCCTCCAGCACCACCGCCTCCGGCTGACCTACCGCTGAGACCCCCACCGCCACCGCCACCCACAGCCACAGTGATCACCTGACCGGACTGTATAGGAAATGTTATTCTACTGAATCCACCACCGCCACCTGTGCCTCCTGGTCGACTGTCATTGCCACCGCCACCACCACCACCGCCCCAAAGATAGGCAGTGACATTGCCTTTGTACCCCACAGGCATGGTCAGTGTTTGCAGTGAACCGGTATATCCAATGGCTCTTATAATTTGTTTCATATCAATCGATCAAGTACCAAATATCCCCATTTTGTCCACCAAACGGCAGACTGGTGCTGACTGTTCTGTTGCCAAATCCATTGCTGCCAGCAGCAATGCTCAAGGTTCTATCAGTGCTGATGTCGCCGCCTCCGGACAAGCCAGCTCCAGCAAAAATTTGTGTGGTCTGTGAGGCTGCGCCTAGGTTAAATCTAGCTAAAGCCACATTGCCGCTGCCGGTACCCCCTGATGCCACAGGCAACGGGGTGATACCTGAAATAGTACCACCAGTTATGCTCACACTACCGTCATTTTGCACAGCCATGGTGCCCACTGCTGTAGTAGCTCCTGATTGCAGTCCCAAATTCTGTCTGGCAATGTTGGCAGTGGCTCCACCTGTGCCGCCGGCTGATACAGGCAATGGTGTATCCAGGCCTGAAATCGCACCACCAGTGATGTTGATGTTGTTGGAATTTTGTGTGCTGACAGATCCCAGTCCTAGACTGACTCTGGCATTGCTGGCACTGTTGGCCCCAGTGCCACCTGATGCCACAGGCAACGGTGTGCCCAATCCTGAAATAGTGCCACCTGTGATGGCCACCGCGGTGGCATTTTGCACAGCCATGGTGCCCACAGTGGTCACTGCGCCTGATTGCAGTCCCAAATTAGTTCTGGCCTGTGGTGCAGAATTAGCTCCTGTGCCACCGTCTGCCACAGCTATTGGCACTATGTTGTTGATGGTACCCCCGCTGATGCTGACTGAGTTGGCGTTTTGTATAGCCATGGTGCCTACCAGTTGCCCTGGAGTTACTGCATTGGTCACAAACTCGGTGCTGGCTATTTGAGTGTTGGCAGTGCCATTTGCTGCTGTAGGCGCAGTGGGTGACCCAGTGAATGCAGGACTAATAGTGGCCTGTTGCACAAATCCTGTGGTAGCAAGCTGCAGATTGGCGGTGCCTGGTGGCGCAGTGGGTGCTGTGGGAACCCCTGTAAAGCCCGGCGAAACTTTTTCACCCTGTACAAAAGCCGTGGTGGCCAACTGAGTGGAATTGGTTCCTGCCACAGCAGTGGGCGCAACAGGTGTGCCCAACAACACAATGTTGACTTTTTGTTGTTGTACAAACGCTGTGGTGGCCAATTGAGTGCTGGATGTACTGGCTGTGGCAGTGGGTGCTGTGGGTGTGCCTGTGAAGTTTGGACTGTTGGTCACAAATGCTGTGGTAGCCAACTGAGCTGTGGCTGTGCCAGCTGGTGCAGTGGGTGCAGTGGGTGTGCCTGCAAAAGCCGGACTGGCAGTCACAAATGCTGTGGTGGCCAACTGAGCAGTGGATGTACCTGCGGCTGCTGTGGGTGCAGTGGGTATACCTGTGAAAACTGGGGATATTTTTGCATCTTCCACATAATCTTCACTGGCCAATTGAGACCAGGTATTTGATGTGTTGAAGTAGTTCAGCACATCTGTGCTGCTGTTGTACCATAATTGTCCCAGTATGGGTTGCACAGGTGCAGTGCCCCGGGCAAAATTTTCCAGCAAAAACACATAGTTTTCGTTTTGAAATTCACCATAATTGGTCACAGCCCGCCCAACCAGGGCCAGATCAGTAGCGGTGGTATTCACGGTGCCATCGCCCACCACTGTGACAATTTGACCCCGACTGTTGTTGATGATATAGCTCATTGCACACTCCGATTGTCAGTATTTAGTGGTATCAAGGCGTTTGGTAAATACATCACTGGAACATAAAATATGGCACAAGAAATTATCAACGTAGGACCTTTGCCCAACGACGGGTTGGGAGATCCGCTGCGTCTGGCGTTTACCAAGACCAACAACAACTTTAGTCAACTGTTTGCAGCCGGCGGGGTGAGTGGTATTTCAAATGGTACCAGCAACGTTACTGTGCTGGAAGATGCACAAATTATCATGTCATCGGGCGGCATATCCAATGTTGTAGTGGTCACTGCTGTGGGAGCCACAGTCAAGGGCACATTGATCGCCAACGCTGCTATGAGTGCCACGGGCAACATCACTGCAGGACAGTTCTTTTTTGGCAACGGTTCACAGCTGACTGGTGTGGTGTCTGTGGCTGCGGCTGCGCTGATAACCGGCAACACACTGAGTTCAAACGTAGTGACCAGCAGTTTGACCACTGTGGGCACACTGGGCACACTGTCAGTGTCTGGCAATATAACTTCTGGCAACATCAACTCGCCAGGGCAAGTTGTGGCCACAGGCAACATCAGCGGTGGCAACTTGTCGGCCACCACACAGATCAATGCCTCGGGCAACATCACCGGCGGCAATTTGATCACTGCAGGCGTGGTAAGTGTGGGTGGTGCTGTGAGTGCAGCAGGCAACGTCACTGGTGCTTTTCTCATTGGCAACGGCAGTCAAATCAGCGGCTTGAGCATCAGTTCAAATGCTGCACTGTTGGTGGGCACTGTGCTCAGCGCCAACGTGGTAGACAGCAGTCTGCAAAGTGTGGGTTCATTGAACAGTCTTTTGGTCAGCAATGCTTTGGGAGGTTCGGGCAATGTCACCAGCAACAACGTCAATGTTGGCACTCAAATTTCTGCCACAGGCAACATCATAGGTGGCAACATCAACACAGCCGGTGCAGTCAGCAGTTCAGGCACCATAGTGGCCACAGGCAATATCACTGGTGGCAATTTGTCAATTGGCACAGGCAATCTTGTTGGTGGCAACATTGACATCAATACAGAAATCAAATCTGGTGCCACTGTCACTGCTGTGGGCAACATTACAGGCGGCAACCTGCGCACAGCAGGACAATTATCAGCTACAGGACTGATCACTGGTGGCAATATAACCACAGTGGGCACAGCCAATCTCAATGCAGTGACAGTGCCCACCACAGTGTCTGCAGTGGGCAACGTCACTGGTGGCAACATCAACAGTGGCAACGTGGTATCAGCCATTGGCAACGTGGTAGCAGGCAATGTAACTTCTCTAGGACTTATCTCCAGCTCAGGCAATGTAACAGCACCCAACTTTATCGGCAATGTGATTGGCAATATCTCGGGCAACTTGGCAGCACCTGGCGCCAACACACAAGTAATATTCAATGACTCGTCCACTGCCAATGCCACTGCCAATCTGACTTTTGACAAGGCCACCAATGCACTCACTGCTGCTGGTACCATAACTGGCGGCAATTTGATCACTGGTGGTAACTTGAGCGTAACCGGTGACTCCATACTGGTTGGCAATCTGACAGTTAGTGGTACCACCGAGTACAACAACGTGACCAATCTTGCCATTCAAGATCCCATTATTACACTGGGGCGCGGTGCTAACAACTCACCATTGGTTTCCACCACCACCACTGACCGCGGCGAACAACTGTATTATTATTCTGGCACAGAAAGATCAGCCTTTATTGGATATCAATCCAGCACAGGCAAATTGATTGCCGCGGTGTCCGCTGCTGTGACCAACGAAATAGTGACAATTACCACTGCAGGCAGTTTTGTAGTGGGTACCTTGGAAGGTGCTGTGGTTTCAGTCACAGGCAACATCACTGGTGGCAATGTGCTGGGTGGTGCCAATGTCAACGCCACAACACACACAGGTGCAACTGTTAGTGTAACTGGCAACATCACAGGTGGCAATGTGCTGGGTGGTGCCAATGTCAATGCCACAACACACACAGGTACCACAGCCAGTTTGAGTGGCAACGTTACAGGTGGTAACATCAATACTGCTGGCATTGTCAGTGCTGGCAGCAACGTGATCAGCGGGGCTTTGGTCCAAGGTGCAAGTTTGAGTGTAACCGGTAACACTGCCACAGTAACCACAGCCAACTACACCATTGGCTACAGAGATTTACCACAGATCACTTCATTTGCCACACTGGTTGCAGATGCTGGCGGCAAACACTACTTCGGTTCAGGCACAATCACTATTCCTTTAAACAGTACCATTGCATTTGCTGTGGGCACTGCTGTGTTGATCATTGCCAACGGTGCAACACTGATCTCGCCAACAGGCGGTGTTACCTTGGTTGAAGCAGGCACAGGCAACACTGGCGCTAGGAATTTGGCCAGCAATGGACAAGCAACCTTGGTCAAAGTTGGTACCAACACCTGGTACATCTCTGGCGTAGGAATAACCTAATGACTGGTATCATGGCTGCTGTGGCCGGCACATCACAGAACATAATTTATGCAGCCGGATTGTACAACACCAGCACCGGTGGAGATCAGTCTCCCATCACTGGCAGTGTGACTAATACTACTCAAAGCACTACTGTCACTAGAGATTTTACTTGGATAGGATATTTTACTCCTGTCAGCAGTGCCACAGTGTCTCTGAGCCTGCAGACCACAGCAACCATAGGCGACAACAGCGACACTGCATCAACCACTGGCAGACTTTGGTTGGGGGATACTGCCAAGTCTGGATTCACTGATGGCAATGCAAACATCACAGCCACAGGCAATCAAACTGTCAGCGCCAGTTTCCCAATGGTGCTGGGAGTTAAATACCCCATACGCATTAGATGGATTGGCTCTTATACTGTTGGTCCTTTGTTTCTTGGTGGCTTATCCGCCAGTGGATCGCTGACATTCTTGGCCTCAGGATCCAGCAATGTAACCGATAGAATTTTCTACAACAGCATTACCAATGGCTTCTAACGTCACAATAAATATGTCAAAGGCACAATAACAACATGGCACAACCTGTATGGATCACACCCGCTGGTAGCTTGGGCATCATACCCGAAGGCCTGTTTTATCAGCAGGACATGCTGGCCTATCCTGCCATAACTGGCACGACTGTGATCAACACTGCCGTGATTGTAAACGTCACAGATTTTGACAACATTGAAATTGGTGATCAGCTGTACAGCACACTGTTTCCAACATTTACATTTGTTGTTGCTATTAACACCACAAACAAAACCATCACGGTGGATCAACAGGCGCTGAATGATGCTGTGGCCACAGACATTGCCTACATAGGCGGGCAGATATTTTACAATGTCATTAGCGGGCTGCTGCCACAGGGTATACAGCTTACCAATCTTGGTACCATCACTGGAGTTTCTTTTGCATCAGCCAGTCAACAGGGTGTGCCACTGCCGGTCAACAGAAACGTCACCAGCAAGTTTACCATTAGAGCTTTTACTACCAAAGTGGTCAATGGACAAACAGTAGTTGCCCGACTGCGTGATCGAACTTTTGATCTCACCATCAGCGGCAATGATGTGCCAGATTTTACCACGCCTGCTGGCAGTATAGGCACGTTCTACGATGGTGACGAAGTTGATATACAAATACAATTCACTGACGTTGACCCTGACGAAACCATTGTAGTCACGCTGATTGATGGTTCATTGCCACAGGGTCTGACCTTGACCAGGTTGGGACGTATTTCAGGATATATTGCTCCGTTTCCCAATGTCAACGAAACCCCGGGCTATGACCTGGATCCAATCAGTGTGTTGCCATTTGACTTTGTGGTCAGTGCCATCAACAAAAACTATCAATTTACCCTGGAAGTATCTGACGGCAAAAGCAGCAGCATACGCACCTTTACTATATTTGTGTATGACCGGTCTGAGCTCACAGCTGACACCACTGAGATCCTGGGCGATACCACAGTGGTGGATGCCAGCCAGACCACTGAACGAGCTCCATTCTTGACCAATGCTGAGCCCACCAGTATTGGTCGTGTGCGCAGTGACAATTATTTTGCTTATCAATTTTTGGGCGACGACTACGACACCGCAGACATTGAATATCTCATCACAGTGAATCAAGGACTGGGCTTGCCGCCGGGGCTCACCCTGGATGCCACATCGGGTTGGCTGTATGGCTATATTCCTGATCAGGGCATAACTGAAATTACCTACAGTTTTTTTATTCAGGTACGGCAAGTAGACAATCCAGCCATCACAAGCCAGCTGTACCCGTTTACTCTTACCATTATTGCCATTGACGACGATGCAGCTTTCTGGGTGACCGATGCTGACCTTGGCACAGTGGAAAACGGCAGCACCAGCCTGCTGTATGTGGAAGCGCAAGCTCGCAACGGGGCACTGCTAAACTATCGTCTCAAATCTGGTGCATTCAATCAGTTGCCACAAGGACTAGAATTGCTGCCCACTGGCGAATTGGCCGGCAGAATAACTTTTAATACATTTGCACTGGATCTGGGATTTACCACATTTGACATTGATCTTGGAGTGACCACGGGCATAGATCCCACCACGTTTGACAGCAAATTTACATTTGAGATCAATGCATTTGCACCTGGCAGCAATCAGGCCTTGTACAAGGTCACTGGCGTCACTGTGATCAGTGGCGGCTCAGGTTACAATTCAGCCACCCCGCCTACTATTGTGTTCAGCGATCCTGCTGGAAGCACAGCAGTGGCAGCACAAGCAGGCGCAGCAGTGATTTCAGCTGGTGTAATTGTGAGTGTGCCAGTGGTAAATCCTGGCTCAGGATACCTGTCAGCACCCACTGTGACCATCACTGCAGGGTTCGGCGGTAGTGGCGCTGTGTTGCAGGCGCAGATACAACAAGTGGCCAGTATAGATTCAATCAGTGTGTTCAAAACATTCACTGTCACTGTGAATCGTGAATACAACTATCCCTATCAAAATCTCTTTTGCCTGGCATTGCCACCAGCCAATGATCGACTGTTGTTGAATCAACTGTTGACCAATCAAGAAATTTTTGTACCTGAATTTATCTATCGTCCGCAAGATGCCAATTTTGGTGTGAGCACACGAGTCAAGTACGAACATGCCTATGGCCTTGCCCCAGAATCCATTGACACTTATGTCAGCAGTTTGTACACCAGTCACTACTGGAAAAATCTCATACTGGGCGGTATCAACACTGCTCAGGCCCTGGACGCCAATGGCAATGTGGTGTATGAAGTGGTCTACAGCAAAATCATAGACAACTTGGTCAACAATGCTGGCCAAAGCGTTAACCGCATTGTGAATTTGCCCTACAGTATTATTGATCCTGCAGATGGCAGTACCGTGGTCCGACAGGTGTATCCCAACAGTTTGAAAAACATGCGCGATCAAGTCATAGACGTGGTTGGGCAGATCAGCACCAAACTACCACTGTGGATGACTAGCAAACAAACCAATGGTCGTGTGCTGGGATTCACACCAGCCTGGGTTATATGTTATGCACAACCTGGACGCAGTGCGCAGATTGCTTACTATATCCAAGAATATTTTGCACAAAATCTAAACACAGTGGACTTCAAAGTGGATCGATATGTGTTGGATCGAAAACTGAGCAAAAATTGGAACACCGAATCTCAGACTTGGACACCACAAGGTACACTGACCACTTTTGATTTTCAAAATACCACTGGCTTTGAAAACTTGGGATTGGTTCAGTGTGCTACCAATCTAGGCTACTCAGACATAAACTACCGTACCATTGGTGAGATAAACGCCAACGGTGGCATAGACGGGCTCACTGCTATTTCGTCACCAGGTGTGGATCCGCCGCCGGGAACCAGGGTGCTGGTAACCTCAGGTACCAAAATAGTATTTGTAAAACAGCAAGACTACGGCAATTATACCACCACGGACGATGCCTGGCAGGACTATGTCATACAGTATGACACTGTGGGATTTGATGCTTCGGGCACCACATTTGACGAGGCAGTGACCATACCAGGTGGAGAAAATTTGGTTTGTACAAATACTGATGCCAGCACTGACCGTATCACCATTAGCAGCACAGTTGACATGGATCCCGGGGACACCATATGGTTCACAGGCGATGTGTTTGGGGGTGTAATAAATTTCAACAACAACAATCAAGTTTATTACATTTTGGATGTGCCCAGTGCCACTGAATTCCGAATCACTGCCACATCTGGCGGTACCACACCAGTGGCATTGACCAATGCTTCGGGCTCAATGAATGCCATCTGGGGCAACTACAGAATGGGTATTTGGGAAATCACTGTGGTTCCCGGGGCCACTGCAACGGAACCCAGCACACTGGAATTGTCACTGATACAACAAACTTCGCCCAATCAATACCTGCAGGTCACACAGGGGCAATTCTACAACACAGCTCAGTTGTATAGACCCACGGTGCCTGGTCCTGCACTCACAGTGATCAACTGGCAACCTTTTATCACAGCAGTGGTGTCAGTCACATCAGAAACCACGTTTGATACAGCCAGCTTGCAATTTATCGCGCCAGTTGATATGTACACCACAAGCGATGCACTGGATAAATATCTGGTATTCCCCAAGACCAATATCTTGGTATAACAAGGACCAAAATGACAAGCAGTATCAACCCAAACAACATCGACGGCGGCTACCCCATTGCCGGGCAAGACAACAATTCGCAAGGATTTCGTGACAATTTCACAGAGACCAAAGTGAATTTTCAGTATGCTGCCACTGAAATAACTGATCTTCAGGCCAAAGCTGTGTTAAAAGCAGCCTTGTCTGGTACCACTTTGGACAACAACATGGCCGACAACTTGTTGTATGCTGCCAAGATACAGGACTTTTCAGCCACTCGAGTGGCCATTACTCCTGTGAGTGGCACACTGACACTGAACTATGCCAGCGCACACTACCAAACTTATGACACCGCCACTGCAGGCAGTGTGACTCTGGCGTTTAATAATTTTCCATCATCGGGATCTTATGGCCTGGTGCGGTTGCAACTCACAGTCAGCAGTGTGTCTCATACGTTGACTTTGCCTATCCCAGTCAGTGTGGGCATAACTGGTATTCAAGGTATTGCACCGGGCACAGCAGGTGTGACCAACACCATAACTTTTGCTGCCACTGGTGTGTTTGAATTTGCGTTTGGCACATATGATGGCGGAGCTGCCATAACCATTTTTGACTTGAATCGTCCTCTGACCAACTACGGCGGTTCCAGTATTGCGGTTGGCAATATTTCGGCTTCTGGCACAGCCAACATCACAGGCAATGTCAACGGTGGTAATCTGCGCACAGTGGGATTGATATCTGCCACTGGCAGTGTGTCAGCCACTGGCAATATTCAGGGCGGCAATGTGATTTCTTTGGGCATTGGCAGCGCCACAGGCAATTTAATTGGCGGCAATGTGCTCACAGCAGGGCTTGTGTCAGCCACAGGCACTGTTTCTGGCTTTATCACACCATCAGCAGGCACCGCCACAACAGCTCCTGTGGGTTTTCAATCTGGCACACTGAACACCACTGCTATTGCTGGGGCATTGGAATATGACGGTGTGGTGCTGTATGGCACTCCGCAAGGCAGTCAGCGCGGTGTGTTGGACACCACACATTTCATGTGTTTGACAGTGGACTACACCGGCAATGACTCTGCCACAGCGCAAAAAGTGTTCAACGTGGGCACAGGTGCTGCAGGTGCTATCACACTGCCAGCCAGCACCAGTTATTTCATGGAAGCAGTGTACTACATAACTCGAAGTGTAGGCACAACTTCTCACAACTTCAGCACATTGTTTGCACTGGGAGGCACACTGTCCAGTATTAGTTACACCGTGGATACCACCAGTACCACTGGCAATACCCTGGGCGCAGTCAGCAGAATCTATGCCACAGCAGCCACAGCCGTTGTTTGTACAGCGGCCAGCACATCAGCCACTGAAAATATCACAGTGGTCATTCGCGGCGTGGTACGTACCAACACAGCAGGCACATTTACTCCGCAGTTCAAATATGACACGCCTCCTGGTGGTGCTCCGTCAATACTGAAAAACAGCTATATCAAACTCACACCCATGGGAACCAATTCTGTTACATCCGTGGGCAATTGGTAAAACACAGCATTGACAATCAGCGGATAATTGTAGTACAATCACACTATGGAACATCCGCTGATAGGCTCACTGGATGATCAAACGCTGGAACAACTCAGCGCCAAGGTCAATGAACTGAGCAAAAAACTAAGTATTGCTGCCCGCACAGGAAATGGTCATTTGTGCAATCAAATACGCATGGCCATGGAAAACTATCAAAACATGTATCAACAAAAGTTGCAAGACAGCTACAAAAAGGCTCAAGGCGACAACAACTTTGACGACAAGATCAACATACAATGAACGTTAGACTACAATACGATTTGGATTTCCTGGCCGGAATTTACTACGATGACCGGCTGCAAATGAACAGTTATTCAGTGAGCATGAGTTTGATAACCAAAACCATGGACGCTGTCAACACCAACATTGCCATGGACCGGCTGAAAATATTCATGCATGGCGAATTGGCCAATACTGTGTTTATCAACCAAGACGCACGAGAACGTGCCGAAATGTTGCACGTCATGGGCATAAATGTCACAACCTTGCCCGAAGAACCAGTAGACCAGATAATTGGCATGATGCTATACTACAAGCTCAATGCCATAATGGAAGGGCGCATGAGTGTAACTAGACTGGATTTGAGCAGTATACTAGGCGACAGTGTTTGGTATCAACACGATGCCGAAGAAGACTCACCAGGACCATTCCGCGTGGAAGGTTGGTGGCACGAACCTACTGTGCAACACAACACCATAGAAGCAGATGGTCTTGCAGCCAATGTGCTCAAGGTTGTGCCCAATGCCTGGGTAGAATACGGATTGACTTGGCCTGAAGCCACCGCTGAACCCACTGCCAACACTGTGGTGTTTGCCAACTTTTCACGAAATGAAGACTGATCAATACGGACAAATCATCTACAACGAGAGCGATCTCGTAAGCATGATCATGCGTGATGCCACCATAGAAAGTCTCAACGGTATGTTGGTTGAGTCTGGTGTGACGTTGGAAACAGCGGCAGCATACTTGGAACAAGTTCCTGACTTGATTGAATACACATTCACAGACATGACCGTGGAAGAGTTTGATCAAATGAAACAGAACTCATGGCACATGCCCGACGAATACAAACACATGGACATTGCTGAATACGTTTTGAGCCTGTGTGATTCAGAGGCCCAACTGCAACGTTGTGGTCAAGAGCTGTTGTTGTTTCAAGAGCGAGGCTTGTTTGATTTGTTGCGCTATCTCAAATATCTTGTGGATACTTTACGTGCCAACAGCATGATTTGGGGTGTAGGTCGTGGATCAAGTGTGGCCAGTTACGTGTTGTATCTCTTGGGTGTGCATAGAATTGATAGTGTGTTCTATGATTTAGATGCCCGCGAGTTCCTACGTTAAATATAATTTTAGGAGAAAACAATGACCAAAGACATATACAAAAGTGCCAAAGGCAAACCGGTAGACATGGGCGCACTGCGTTTGAAAAATGAGCAAACTGTAGCTGTGGGCAATATGAAAGTCAATGCCAGAGGCGATAAAATTGATGAGCAAGGACAAATTATTGCTAGTAAACCTGCACAAGTAAATGAGCAGTATAACCAACAACTGGCCGACAAAATGACCAGCCATAAATGGAATCTCGAAGGATGAAGGCAGCATATTCAGCACATCGAATCAGCAAACTACAAGCACTGAGCGATTCAGTGCTGGTAGAAGACATGACCTTTGACGAACGTATTTCAAATGGCGGCATTGTGTTGTTGAACGACAATGGCAAGAGTTCAGGCATTCGCCCTCGTTGGGGCAGAGTATATGCCACAGGTCCCGAACAACAAGATGTACGTGTGGGCGAATGGATACTGGTAGCACACGGACGTTGGACACGTGGCTTGGACATTGAGGATGATGAAGGCAAGCGCACCATCCGCAAAATTGATCCCAAAGACATCTTGATGAGTGCAGATGAACGCCCACAGGATGTTACCTTTTCAGACGCTATCAACGTTGAGAAAAAAGAACGATGATTATAAACTGGGATGCTGATAAAGTTATAAGCGAATGCCAAAAAATGTTCTACGGAGCAAATGATCCATATGTCACAGGTTGGAACAATTGGCCTTGCAAACAAGACCTGTATCGTGTAAAATTTGCTGTGGAGGAGATGTTAAAAAATACCAGCAAATTCACCGGCGAGGATGAATGGCTGCTGGAACAAGAAAAAGAAAAAATGTGGAAGGTATTAAAATCATGATTGAAGTTCAACCCAAAGACACCAGTCGGGGACATTTTTATGTTAGCCTTGTCAAAAGTGCATTGCGAATCATTGCAGGTGGCTGTATTATTGCGGCAGGATATTCTATTAACGAACCTTGGCTTGTTGCAGGCGGTGCATTACTGCTTGGAGCAGAAATTTTAGGTATTGTAGAGGAGCTGGTATGAACATCAACTGCGAACAATGCAATGCCACATTTGAATGTGGTGCTCACACTGGGCACTGCTGGTGCTTTGGTATAGAACACATCACCCCCGACAACCGCGGCACAAACTGTTTGTGCCAATCCTGTTTGCAACAACTAATAGACGACAAAAATGAAACAACTCTGGACAGAAAAGTATCGCCCCAACCTATTGGCTGATTATGTGTTTCGTGATCAGGCACAACGTGAACAAGTAGAAGGTTGGGTAAAATCAGGTGCCATACCGCACTTGTTGTTTTCTGGTTCGCCAGGTGTGGGCAAGACCACCTTGGCCAAGATCTTGATCCATGAACTGGGTATTGATCCTTTTGATGTGATGGAAATCAATGCGTCGAGAGAAAACAACATTGATACTATTCGAGCCAAGATCACCAGCTTTGTGCAGACCATGCCGTTTGGTGATTTTAAGATTGTGCTGCTAGATGAAGCAGATTATATCACACCCAATGGCCAGGCAGCCCTGCGTGGTGTAATGGAAACGTATTCCAGCACAGCCCGATTCATTCTCACTTGCAATTACCCCAATCGTGTTATTCCAGCCTTGCACAGCAGATGTCAAGGATTCCACATTGAGAAAGTTGACGTCACAGAGTTCACTGCTAGAATGGCCACTATTCTTGTGACAGAATCTGCGGAGTTTGACTTGGATACATTGGACAGCTATGTCAAGGCCACTTATCCAGATCTTCGCAAGTGTATCAATCTTTGCCAAATGAACACTGTGGATGGCCGACTATCGGCACCACACGGCGACGAAGGTGGTGCAACGTCGGACTATTTGCTCACAGCAGTGGACTTGTTCAAACGTGGTCGAACACGTGAAGCCAGAACCTTGTTGTGCCAAAATGTACGCAGTGAGGACATGGAAAACCTGTTCCGTTGGATGTACGACAACTTGGATTTGTGGGGCACCACACCTGAACGTCAAGACCAAGCTATCATAATTATCCGTAACAGCGCAGCCAATGCCAGTCTTGTGGCTGATCACGAAATCAACTTGAGCGCAACCATTGTGGAATTGTGCAACCTCCAATGAGATACTTACTTTTAACCTATTACACCAAACCAGATGGCAAAATTGATGAAGTTATGGCTGTGGCCAAAAACCTAAAACGGCGTGACCACCAAACTTGCAATGTTATACTTGACTTCAAAACCTTAAGTGTGTTAAAATGCAGTATGGCAGGCACAACTGTGCCCAATGATTTTGATCGAATTGTCGGTTACTATCATCAACACTATGCTGCCACCATAGAACGATTATTCAAAGAGAACGGATACGAAGTTGAAGTCAACACACAAAAAGAACCTGATCCTAGTTGATGCAGATGGTGTCTTACTTGATTGGGAATATGCATTTTCAATCTGGATGGAAGAACATGGATTTGTCAAACGAGACGGACACCAATTTGAATACGACATTGGCACACGCTATGGAATAGATCGAGAGCAGGGCTTCAAGTTGATCAAGATGTTCAACGAGTCGGCCGCAATTGGATTCTTGCCACCCTTGCGTGATGCTATGTACTATGTGAAACGATTGCACGAAGAGCACGGCTATGTGTTTCACTGCATTACCAGTTTGAGCATAGACGTCAATGCTGGCCGACTGAGAGAAATGAACTTGCGCAAACTGTTTGGTCGGACTGCGTTTGAGGGTGTTACATGTTTGGCCACTGGTGCCAACAAAGACGTAGCACTGGCGCCTTATGCTGATTCAATGCTGTGGTGGATTGAAGACAAACCAGAAAATGCTGACCTGGGTCATGCCATGGGTTTACAGAGCATATTAATGGAACACGGGCACAACATGCATCATGAGTGCCCGTATCCGGTGGTTAAAAATTGGCGGGAAATCTACGAAATTATCACCTCCTAAACTGCGTAGAGTTTCAACACTGACCCAATTATGCTGTGGCGTTGGACGTCACGAGTTTCCAACTCGCACACAGCAATTCCGCGCACCGACGTTTCTGTCAGCCGCTCGCATAAATCAAACAAACCGTTGTCTCCTCGAGCACGATCTGCTTGTTCCACATCTCCTGTGATCACAACTTTGGAGTTCTGTCCAATGCGTGTCATCAGCATCTTGACCTGTGCTGGTGTGGCATTCTGCATTTCGTCTGCGATGATCCACGAATTTTTGAAGGTCCGGCCTCTCATGTATGCCAGAGGAGATATTTCCAGAATCTGTTCTTCAATCATGGCCAAGATATCTTGTGGCCTATAGTATTCACGCATGACGTCCAAGAGCGGACGAGTCCAAGGTTCCATTTTGGCAACTAAATTGCCGGGAAGAAAGCCATGACTCTCTCCCTCTACACCCACTGCGGGTCTTGTCAGCACTATTCGATCGCATACTCCTTCTCTTAGATTCTTAACAGCGGCCAGCATGGCCAGGTACGTTTTACCTGTTCCAGCAGGTCCTGCTGTGACGACAATGTGTTGATCTGGATCTTGCAAGGCCATGACCAAGCGTTCTTGATTTCGTGTGCGAGGGATCAAGTCAATGCGTCGAGGCTGCGCTCGCTGCGTTGAGTTAAAGGCTATGGTGTTTGCTACTTCCAGGTTCATACGTTTTTGTGCTTTTTGTGCTCGTTGTCTACTCAAGTGTGATTCTCCTAAGCCCTGTAGGGCCAGGTATTTACGGTGCAAGATTTAGCAATAACGGAGTGGTATTTTCAAATATCTGGTCACTAAATACTGACCAGGCGGAATAAAAGTGCCGCGACTCAATTCTGTTGTGTGTGTTCAACAACTTTGGTAAATAATGCATTATGCAAACCAAGAACATCCACGGCATCAACGACAAAGAACTGTTTAAAAATCATGAAGATTATTGGCAGGTAGCCGACAACATCCGCAACATTTACATGAGCGATGGATCATTGACCACACTGCTGGACTTTGAGCGTGTGCTGGATGAAATGGATGTTTACGCATTTCGTAACTGGGAAATTGGTGAACTGGTGGCAGGTCCCAACATTGGCAAATACACAGTGGGCGTGACATTCATGTGGCCGGAAAAGATGATGCCCGACCCCAGAGGCGGCAAACGCTTGCTGCCGTTTGATTGCACAGTAACTTACAAAAAGCAAAAGATCAAAATCCCCATCCGTATTGATGATCCATCAGATTATATTCCTGGCACCAAGAAAGCCCGCATCATTGAAAAACCTGTGTGGCTGGTAGAAATTGTCATGCCCAAACGACTCATGAGCGAGATCCGCACAGGTGCCATCGAGATGGAAGGCCAAGAAATTGACTTGGACGAATTAGATCAAGCCTATGAGCAGGATCTAGACAAAGAAGACACACAAAGTGATGCAAAGGCCGAAGATGCACAACAAAACTTACAACAACAACTCCAACCAGTCCCAGCTGCTTGAAGGGCTACAGTATCGTGACCTAGAAGGCATGATGAAGCCCACTATTCACGTGGACGAATTTTCTGGTAAAATGGGCGATGACGAAGACATCATTGTGATCAGTTTCTTTGTGCGTGACAAACAAGCAGCCAAGGATCTTGTGGCCTGGTTTGAAAAGGGCTATGACTTTGTGCTGGATGCTGACCGATCACCAGGCGAAATCAAACCTTCACGTTATCTGGTGTATGTGGAAATACGCAGACGCAGTGCCGCACCACAGTATGTGGCAGAACTGATCGATGATCTTGAAACCCTCACAGAACACGAGAGCAAAGATTGGACCATGAAGTACAATGGTCAAACACAGCCTTGGTCAGAAGAAGCATTTGCAACAGTTGTGCCGCTCACGCCTGATGATTATCGTCGCACACACGAAGCAGACTTAAATGAGTGGCGCACCGCTGCTGGACTGCCAGTAAAGCAGCTTCATGAAACCCGTCCTGACCTGCGAGCCTTGCAGGCCGCTGCTGGACTTATCTGATCCACTCGCAGTAGATTCTGTTGTTTGAATCCTGCTGTAGGTCAGCAACCCTAAACCCAAACTGGTCGGCATATTGATGCAATAGTTCTGGAGTCCAGGCGAAAAAATCAATCTCCTGACAATGTTCATTGCCGTGATCTTGACGGCCAGGATTGCAACGCCAGTAGATTCTAGCGTGTGGAGTTAGTAACTTAACCACATGTGAAATCTGTCGCAGTATTGTGTCTTCTGAGCCAAAGTTTATACTGCCTAGGCAAAAGGCCACATTGAACAGTATGTTTGATTCAAACTGTTCAATGGTGCATTGATAATCGGCTTGATCAAACGCAGGATCAATGCCGGTCAAATTGGCAATACGACCCCGAAACGGATTGGTACCGCAGCCCACATCCAGTACTGATTCGCCTAGTTTTATCTTTTGGACTAGAGCCCATCCAGAATATTCATATTGATCTATGTTGCTGTGCCAATGTGTGCTGAAATATTTGTCTAGGGTGTGTTGGTCCATATAATTAATTATACACATGCTTCCCAACAGAATATTTTTAACAGGCGTGCCAGGCTCACGCTGGTCGGGTATTGCACAAACCTTGGAAACCATTCCTGGATTCAATACCACAGACCGTACACCGGCTCGCACATACAGTCATCACAGTTATACCGGACACCAAGGTGCGTATTTTGGTCCAGGCATGGAACTGGAATGTCGACTAAATGATCAGTACATTGATAGTGCCTGGACGGAACCTGGCGGCACACGACTGGTTAAGAGTCACGACTGGGCATACATGTTGTCCAATGTCCAGCGTCATTTTCCAGACGATTGGATCATGCTGGTGTATCGTCCAGACATGGCTAGTTATGCATGGTGGCACGAAGCCGGAGGGTTTCAAATCAAATACCCTTGTTATGATGCTTATCAAGACAGTACAGGTATGTTGGCAGCCATAACAAGACAGAATCAGTGCATACTGGAATATGCACACAGTAGAAATGCCACTTGGCATCACTTCACCCCTGACTGGGTCGAAAGTACATTTGGACATAGAGTTGAAATTGCAAAGACTTTTCCAGATATTTTAGTAACGGTGTTTAAATGAGAGATCACGTTTGGTATATCAAGTACGCCAGTGCTGTCACAATCTTGTGTGCCATGGTGTTGCATGTGTTTGGCATCACCCCTTGGAACAGTTTTGTGCAAATGATTGGCGCGGTAGGCTGGATCTATGTGGGTTATCGCTGGAATGAGAAGGCATTGATGTTGAACTTTTTGCCCCAGTTCTTCATCATCATACCGGGGCTAATTTACATATATTTTTTAAAATGAAAAAACTACTTTTACTTTTGTTATTTGTTCCTGTGGTAGCATTTGCATGGGAACCCACACGGCCTGTCACTGTGGTCATCGGCAACGCACCCGGTGCTGGCAATGAGGTTGCGTTTAGAAAACTGTCACAGATCATCAACCGCACCAACAAAAAAATCACTTTTGTTGTGGAGAATCGTGCTGGTGCAGACAGCGTGATTGCTATGAATCACATGATGACTGTGGCACCTGATGGACACACCATTGCTGCTTTCAACCACATGAGTCAATATGTTACACAAGACATCTGGCAGCGAGACATCAAAAAATATGACTACAACAGTTTTGAAGATGTGCTCACAATAGGCAAAAGTCCCTTGGTCTTGGTTGCCATCTCTACCAGTGCTGTGAACACTCCTGATGATTTTGCTGTATTGTTGCGCACCACACAACATCCTGTGTTTGTTGCTGTGGGATCAGGCGCACACAGAATCACCTTCGAATACTTGATGATGAAAACTTCGGGCAATCGCAGTCTGGTAAAGCATGTTCAATTCAACGGTCCTGCACAGGCCTTGAACAGTGTGGCCAGCACAGCCGGAGGCACGGAGTTTGGCATCATGCCCTTGGCCATAGCTCGTCCACTAATCGAAGCAGGGCGGGTCAAAGCCATTGGCATCACAGGAGATCGCAAAGTTGCACAAATGCCAAATGTACCGCTATTACGACGGATTGCACCAGGTGTCAACGTGTTTGCAGCCTGGAACATTGTGCTACCTCCGCGCACAGATCGTGTGATTGTAGACTACTACGCAGATTTATTTGCCCGGGCTATAAATACAGCAGAATACCAGGAGTGGATGGATCAAAACTTGGTATTCGTGGAAAGCCGAGAGTTAGATCCAGATGGTTTGCGGCAACATGCCCAAGAACTACGTAAAACATTCCTGCCCCTAGCAAACCAAATCAACCCCAACGAATAATATAAATATTCGTGTATCGATACACTTAAGGAGAATCCGATGGATGCAAAACAATTTGTTAAGAAACTGGTCGAGGACAATCAAGCATTGTTCCAGGCCAGCCAACACAACGTTAAAGAATACTTCGACAGCAAGCCTGCTCAAGAAGAGTTAGTAGAGCATTTTGTGGGCCGCATGGTCAACGAGCGCATGAACATGGTTGAAATCAGCCAAGCCATTGCTCAAATGCCTGCTGACACCCCAACAGAAGAACTTGAACTGTTGACACGCCAAGCACAAGACGAAGCTCGTCATTTCCGCATGGTCAAGGAAGTCATTGAGCACATGACTGGCCAGCCGCTAGACGTAGCCGCTGCCATCGCTGCTGAAGCTGCCAAACCCACTGCCAAAGGTGCTGGCTTGTTGGCCAAGTATGGCGCAGAAACTGATGCTGCTGCTCTAGCTGCATATCAGTTGGTTGCTGAAGGCCGTGCAGAAGCAGTATGGAACCAAATGGCTGACTGCATTGAAGACGAGTTCATCAGTACTTCATACGCCAAGATTGCCCGGGACGAAGGCTTCCACGCCAACATTGGCGGTTGGAAACTGGAAAAATTAGCACAAGACGAAGCCACACAACAACGTGTTGAGGCCCTGGTGGTCAAAATGCGTCGGGACTTGTATGACATTTCATGCAAGAACACTACCACTGCCGCAGCAGGCAAGCAATTAGTGGCCGACGCCTACGGTTGGTAATGCGAATAGGACTCACACAACGAGTCCTGTTGCACCGAGATCGAGCGTATGATTCCCTTGAGCACTCATGGTATGAGTATTTGCAGGGACATACGCTTGTTTCTATTCCAAACAGACTCCCAATGTCAATCCCAGACCTAGACGCCTTGATAATTACAGGCGGAGACGATCATCCCATACGTAATCAAGTTGAGCACAAATTAATTGATATTATGTCAGCTCGCAATGTTCCAGTGATAGGCATTTGCCACGGATGTCAGTTACTGGCACAACGACTAGGTGGTTCTGTGACACCAGTGGATGATCATCAGGACTGTTATCACGAAGTGTTTTATCATGGTGAACCGCATCTGGTCAACAGTTATCATAAACTGCGTATAGAAACAGTACCTCCAGGGGCCACTGTGTTGGCCCGTGATCCAGATGGGTATGTGGAAGCATGGATATCAGGGCGTACAGCCGGCATCATGTGGCATCCTGAGCGCATGACACAACCTTGGATTCCCCAAGAAATACAACACCTATTATCTTGAATCGACTAATTTATTATCCCACCGGCAGTTACGGCACATTTGTACAATGGCTGTGTAACACAGTCAACATCTCTGGCGCAGAAGATCTACCATTTTATACTGATGGCAACAGCCACCGATATGTGCTGACTGACCAGTATCGATTGTTGATTTCAGAACAAGACGATCAAGAATTTGTTTCCGCACTCAATCCCAATGTGGTTTCATGCATTTGGCCAGTGGACCACAATGGCCGAATGGTCAATGCCAACAACGAGTTGGATTTTTATTTCAAATTAAGTTGTTATCATTTGGCATATTTTGATCAGGCCAATGTAAAAATTTTGGTAATACATCCAACTGAAACCAGCAAAATATGGTGGTGGCACAACAACTGTAAAAAAGTGTTTTATACACCAGATATGTTTGATAAAAAAATTAAAAATCGATACGCAGATCTGCCTTGGTTGACCACCACTGATCCTGTACAACGTGCTGGTGTACAAATGAATTACTATCAAGATCGAGCTTGGTACAAAACACTGGCACAGAATTTTCAATGCGCAGACGCTGGTCAACTCACACTGGGACAGTTACGCACTGTGATGGCACATTCAATTGCCAATGAATTTTTTGACTATCTCAGTCATTGGCAGCAATTGCCAGCACAGTTTGCCAACATAAAATTTGTATCCTTGGATCAACTGCGTGATCACACAGAAGATACTATACAAAGCATACTCGAATATTTCACTGTGAAATCCAACGTGCCCTTGGATTTTGTGTTAGATCACTGGACACCGTTGCAAACAACTCGCAACAGAGATGCAGAACACAGCAAAATTGTAAACTGCATAGTTAATGGTCAACACTGTGACTGGAGTGATTTGAATTTTGATTTGTTTGATGAAGTTTACTTGTATTACGCATTGAGATTTCAACACAATATTGTGTTATATGCAAACAGCATAGATAGTTTGCCAACCAACACACATGACCTGTTACTACTGCGCTAAATATCAATATGTGGATTTTACACTTCTTACCTGACGCCCTTATACTTTGGATCTGCAACATTGTATTGCTGGCAGGCATCTTGCTGACAGCAGCAGCATTTTTCATTAAACGTATACCCATCATAAACCAATACCGGATACCTGCACAAGTCCTGGGCATCGCACTGCTGGTTGCGGGTGTGTACTGGCGTGGTGGCTATGCTGTTGAACAGCAATGGCGTGAGCGTGTGGCCGAAGTAGAAGCACGAGTAGCGGCTGCTGAAGCAAAGAGTGCGGAAGAAAATGTTAAGATTGTAACAAAAGTTGTGACAAAAACACAGGTAATCCGAACCCGCGGCGAAACCATTACCAAGTATATTGACAGAGAAATTGTTAAGTACGACGAAAAGTTTGCCCCAGGCGGAGTATGTGAAATACCACAAGAATTTATAAAAGCACATAACAGTGCAGCGGAGGCACCCAAATGAAAGTAAATGAAATCATAACCGAAACGGCTAACCCTGCACAGCAGGCAGCCATTGCTATCTCCATGAAAAAGGCTGGCAAGAAACCCCGATCACAGGTCAACGAACTTGCACCCAGTCCAGGCGGCCCAGACAGCGGTGATTACTTCCGCACTCTGGCCAGTGCTTGGTACAATGGTGCATACGATTCAGGTAGTTTGCAAAAAGGTATCAAAACCAATCAAGACATAGAACGATTGCTACAGCGTGGCGTTGTTGCACCTGATGGCAAAACACGCAAGTACAACATAGACTATAACTCAGATTTTGATGGAGTTATCATATTCAGTGATGACTACTACGAACACGGTGATCACGACGATACTGACAGCCGTACAGGCAAACCATTTGGTCCATATGACTACATGGAATTCAGCGACGATGAACTAAGCGAAGGCATTTTTGAAAGTGCAGAACTTGTGGAAGAGTTTGATCTCATTGAGTCAATCATTGAACGACTGGCAGAACACAATGGTGTGGATGCTGAAGTGATCTGGGAGGACTTGGAAACACTCACAGAAGATGAACTTTACGCTTTTGCTGTGACGTCAGAACCCATTATGGAATACGGCGATACTAAAAAAGGTCAAAAGATGTTGACCCGAGTACAGAAACGTGCAGTGGATAGAGTTGTATCTAAAAAAGCAGGTACTGATCCTAAGTATGCCAAGAAGAACGCAGACACTGCTGATCGTGCTTGGGAAAGAATGACTGACAAAGATTTAGAAGAAGACTGGCAAAAAGCCAACAAACGTGACCGTACCGCAGGCATGAGTCAAAAGGCTGTGAATGCGTATCGCAGAGAGAATCCTGGTTCAAAACTAAAAACTGCTGTGACCACCAAGCCGTCAAAACTCAAGCGTGGCAGCAAGGCCAGCAAACGCCGTAAGAGTTATTGCAGCCGCAGTCGTGGACAGATGAAAATGCACAGCATTAGCTGCTCAAAGACTCCAGACAAAGCCATCTGCAAAGCACGTAGACGTTGGAACTGCTGATGCGAGTCGTACTGTTATCATTGCTGTTGACTGGTTGTAGTACCGTGGTACCTGTCACACAAAAGTTCCCCGAAGCGCCGGGCACCATGGCCATGACGCCTTGTCCACAACTGCAAAAGATTGCCGAAGATGCCCGACTCAGTGACATCTCAAAAACCATAACTGTGAACTACGGCACCTACTATGAGTGTGCTGTGAAAACTGATGCTTGGATTGAATGGTATCAAAAACAACAACAAATATTCAACAACATAAAATAAGGAGCCAAGATGGAATTGACACTACAACAACTTAAACAAATGGTGCCGGGCATACCCCATGCTGAACATTGGCTGGAAGCATTGGATCAACTGCTGCCAGACTATGAAATCAACACACCTCATCGTGTTGCTGCCTTTGTAGCACAGTGCGCCCACGAGTCAGGTGGGTTCCGTTTTATCAAAGAAAATTTGAACTACAAAGCAGAGAGCCTGAGAAAAATATTTGGCAAGTATTTTCCCACTGACGAACTAGCCCGGGCCTATGCCAAGAAGCCTGAAATGATTGCCAACAGAGTGTATGCAAGCCGCATGGGCAACGGTGACGAACACTCTGGTGACGGTTATCGCTACTGTGGACGTGGCCTGAT
>SXGQ01873877.1_pt1 | contig 32387 bp, 23 predicted proteins | sample 3178371 | NCBI WGS metagenome assembly SXGQ01 (sample SAMN11356859, study PRJNA531348) | freshwater metagenome | isolation source: freshwater sample F1-20 | place: China: Fuxian Lake, Yuxi | collected 2017-12-25
GAAGCAGCTCCTGTAGCACCTGTCTCACCAGTAGGGCCAGTAGTTATGGAAGCTGCTCCTGTGGCACCTGCCACGCCAGTAGGGCCAGTAACTGTAGAAGCTGCTCCTGTATCGCCAGTAGGACCAGTGACTGTAGAAGCTGCTCCTGTAGAACCTGTCTCACCAGTGGGACCAGTGACTGTTGAAGCTGCTCCAGTGTTACCAGTAGGGCCAGTGACAGTGGAAGCTGCTCCTGTATCGCCAGTAGGGCCAGTGACTGTGGAAGCAGCTCCAGTGACACCTGTCGCGCCAGTAGGGCCAGTAACTGTGGAAGGAGCTCCTGTAGCACCTGTCTCACCAGTAGGACCAGTAGTTATGGAAGCAGCTCCTGTAGCTCCTGTATCGCCAGTAGGGCCAGTGACTGTAGAAGCCGCACCTGTTACGCCAGTTGGACCGGTGCTGCCCGTAGGACCGTCAATGCCATCAAGGTTCACATTATAGATCGCCGATCCAAAAGTGCCCTTAATATTTGTAATAGAATCAAGGACCAATGCGCCGGCTGAATACGACTGGACACGTCCCTCAAACTTATTTGCCGAGTTCGTAGAATCAACAACAATCACTGAGTTTCCCGCGATATAGGCAAGATTACTACTTACCGTAAGTGACTGTGAGCCGCCCTCAACAGGAGTCGGGGTTACAGTCGTGGTAGCTGTTAAGTACTTATCGCCGGCGGTACCAGTTACACCTGTAGGACCTGTTGCGCCGTATCCTGTGGCTCCCGTACCGCCAGTGCCGCCAGTTGCGCCAGTTGGGCCACGAAGACCTCCATAGGGAAGAGCATTCCAGAGGAGTACGCCGTCGCCGATTTTAAATAGTTCTGTATCAGATTCTATGGCCAGTTCTCCCACTGCGAGAAGTGGGTTTGCGGCGGTCCACTGCTGGGCAGTGCCTCGCCGAAATTGTAGCTGGACAAATGGCATACTCTAGTTAAATACAACATAAAAGCTAAGGTATTATTCTCTCAAAATGGTTTTACTACAGAACTTTGTATTACTAAGTTTGAATTATTTGTAACTGTCTGCGTGGATGATGCATCGCTTGTCACTGTAGCACCTAGCATTAAATATTTAGTATAAGGACTTATGACAGCAAGTGGGGCTGTGTTAGGGACTGTTATACTTGCGGCTGCAGGATTATATACATTGCTTCCAATGTTAATCCTCATATTTGTTAAATATCCTGCCCAAAATCCACCGTAGAATTTAGCGATATTTTGCGCCGAACCATTATAATCTATATTATTTACTTGCTGCCCTCCTGAAACGCTTGTTCCTCCCGCTGCAGCTGTAGATTTTACACCATCAATAAATACTGTTTCTAACTGACCAGAGTTACGAGTCATAGCAAAATGATGCCATGCATTCAAGGATGGTGTTGCCATTGTATATGAACGTTGTCCTCCTCCGCCATATTTATCAGTAGTTACAGTAATAGTGCCACCTGATGCAATTGTAAAAAAAATACTAATCGCTCCAGTGCTCGCTGTAAATCCTCCTAATAAAGCACGTTGAGAAGCCCAGTTTGCATTATTATAAAACCAAGTTTCAAATGTATAGGCACCAGAGCCAAAAGTTACACCAGGAGATATATTTAGATATGCATTTGTATTATTATTAAAAAGTAAACTTCCTGCGAGTGGAACGGTGGTATTTACCTGTGCCGCTGATCGCCCGTAGCCAAAGGTTCCATTTACTGCACTTACGAACGGCATTGGACTTCTTTATTCTATACAGTGATATGCTAAAATAAGAATCCCCATCGGAGGTTCTTATTTTTAGCCTGTATTACACTTGCTGATAGCGAGAAATTTAACCAAAACTTGCCAGCTGCCCAAATGCAGTCCATGCCGCAGAAGTATAGTAGAGAGTAAATGACTCTATTTCTGTCCTGGCGGCCGTGCCAGTTGGTCCTGTACCATTTGCCCAAAGAATTGTAGCTGGTGAGCTATTTATCTGTAGAGCATTCGCGTAATAGCCCACGGCGCCCTGTTTTAGAATGAGCGTTGTCGTATATGCACGATCCGCGGTAGTGGGAACATTTGTTATATTTGCCGTGAAGTTCGCCGACATTGTGGAATGATAGAAAATAGCACCAGTCGTCCAGTCGTGGACAACGGTGCCTGTGGCACCTGTTTTTGTCTGTCCAACTTCTTGGATTTGCTGCAGAGTCGTTGTGCCAGCCACGATGATATTATTCACTGTTCCGCCGGTAAAAGTTGGGCCAGTGGGACCTGTATTACCTGTTGGGCCCGTGGGACCCGTTGGACCTGTTGGACCTGTATTACCCGTGGGACCTGTATTACCTGTTGTGCCAGTAGACCCTGTGAAGCCTGTCTGACCTGTGAAACCCGTAGAGCCAATAGGACCCGTATCACCTTTTGCTCCAGCTAACTCAACAAGTGTTATAACGGGGCCAGCGCTTTCTCCAAACTGTGTATCTGTAACTGTACTATTAACCTTTAGAGAATATGTATATGTTCCTGCAGCTGGATTATCTATAGAATTAAGAGAATATGGAACATTTTCGTTTGCTGCAGATGATTCATAGTGTACCCTTCCTCCAATAGCAGTTGTGCCCCTATAGAGTTGTAAAATCCCCCATCCACCTACTGATAGTGGATTTGCATCACCTGATACTATAACTTGCACAGGATTGCCCTGTGTTGTTATATTTGCGCTCACAACAGTTGCTGGAAATGATGCAGTTGCTAAAATAGTTATTTGTGAGCCGAGAACTTGTGTATAGTTTGATGTATAGGTGATTGTAGCCCCTGTAGGTCCTGTAGGACCTGTGTGGCCTGTGTGGCCTGTGGGGCCAGTATTACCTGTAGAGCCTGTATTACCTGTGGGGCCGGTTACCGTGGACGCCGCCCCTGTGGTACCTGTAGAGCCTGTATTACCTGTGGGACCAGTTACCGTGGACGCCGCCCCTGTGGTACCGGTAGGACCCGTTACACCGGTAGGTCCTGTAGCACCAGTAGAACCAGTAGAACCTGTATTACCCGTGGGTCCAGTCACTGTAGAAGCTGCTCCTGTGAAGCCTGTCTGACCTGTGAAGCCCGTAGGCCCCACAGATAGACGTGTAATATTCACCGTGCTGCCGGCCTTGACTACCGAGGTGTTAGTAGGGTCCGTTATGAAGTTGAGCCAGTCGCCTGCATTCAGTGTCTGGTATATCAAGAGGGGCACAGGGGCTGGAGCGACAGTGGCCTGACCGTATATACGCATGTTATAAGACCATATGTTGCTACCGTTTTTCTGTATTGTAAAGATAGTTACATCGGCTGAGGTTGTAGGATCATAGATAAGTAGAACTTGTATGGCATATGTTCCAGCCGTTGAGACAGTGAATCGGCCTGTCGCATTTGTAAAAGTAATACCAGATGCTACATTATTAGTTCCTGTGGCGTTTGCGAAGGCGTCAGTGGCTGCGAGAGAAGAGGCCGAGTCATTCGTGCGCGTGAAACTGATGAACTGATCTGAGCTGGCACCGAAGGAGCCAGTGGGGCCAGTGGGACCTGTTACGCCTGTTGTACCACCTGTGCCCTGGAGACCAGTGGGGCCGGTGGGACCTGTTACGCCTGTGCCGGCGGGGCCGGTTGGTCCTGTAATAGTTGATACGGGTCCGGTAGGACCTGTGACTGTGGAAGCTGCTCCTGTTGCTCCAGTGGGACCTGTGGAACCCGTAGAGCCAGTGCCGCCACCCGTTGCACCTGTAGCGCCCCTAATACCGCCATATTGCAACGAGTTCCATCCTGTTGTGCCAATGCCAATCTTAAAAAGCCCAGTATCTGTTTCATAGCCGAGCTCGCCGACAGCTAGAACAGGATTCACAGTTGGCCATTCACTCGCCAAGCCGTGGCGTAACTGTAGAACAATATTTGCGCCATTATATGCTCCAGAAGGGCCTGTATTTCCAGTAATACCTGGTCCTCCGCAGTTGAATGCAGGTCCTTCCGAAAAGTCAGTTGATGGCGTGCCGCCATCAAAGATATAAAATGTGTTATAGCCGGTTGGCCCCGTTAGACCTAAATCACCGGTAGCACCTATTTCGCCCGTGGGACCTGTAGAACCCATCGCGCCACTATTACCTGTAGGGCCAGTTACAATAGATGCGGCGCCAGTAGCACCTGTTAAGCCTGTTGGACCGGTGCTGCCCGTGGCACCAATCATGCTAAATGCAGTGGGCCAAGACATATTCTTCTATTATGTCGGGGACCTTTTATCGCGGCTGCCCAGCAAGCGCAATATAAGGTATAGAATCTCCATGCAAAGGCCATTTAAGCTTTAGGGCCGTAAAAGGTCCCTGTGAGGAGATCAATATAGAAGTCGCCCGCTGAGCCGAGCCCAGGATCTGGTGCGCCAGTTCCAGATAAAATCTTGGTGCCTGCTGAGCCGGTGCCGCCTGTTGGGCCTGTATCGCCAGTAGGGCCTGTGATGCCAGTAGGGCCTGTGATGCCAGTAGGGCCTGTATTACCAGTAGGTCCTGTCTGGCCAGTAGGACCGGTTGAGCCTGTGGAGCCTGTCTCACCTGTAGGACCAGTCTGACCAGTAGGGCCCGTATTACCTGTAGAGCCACTCTGGCCAGTAGGGCCTGTCACACCTGTAGGACCGGTTGAGCCTGTGGGGCCTGTCTCACCTGTAGGTCCTAAGATACCTGTAGCTCCTGTATTACCTGTAGGGCCTGTGATACCTGTAGAGCCAGTCTGGCCAGTAGGGCCTGTCACACCAGTAGAGCCAGTCTGACCAGTAGGGCCAGTAGGGCCTGTCTCACCTGTAGGACCAGTCTGACCAGTAGGGCCTGTCACACCTGTAGGGCCTGTCACACCTGTAGAGCCTGTCTCACCTGTAGGGCCTGTCACACCAGTAGAGCCAGTCTGACCAGTAGGTCCTAAGACACCAGTAGGGCCTGTTGAGCCAGTAGCTCCTGTATTACCAGTTGGCCCTGTCCAGCCAGTAGGACCAGTCTGACCAGTAGGGCCTGTCTCACCTGTAGCCCCTAAGACACCAGTAGGTCCTAACTGACCAGTAGGACCTAACTCACCTGTAGAGCCTGTCTTACCAGTTGGCCCCGTCGAACCAGTAGCTCCTAACTCACCTGTAGAGCCTGTCCCACCAGTAGGGCCAGTAACACTGGAATCTGCACCAGTAGGGCCGGTTGCACCTGTGCTCGTGGCCGCCCCATCGCGACCAGTAGGTCCTGTTGCACCAGTGGGACCATCAATGCCGTCAAGATTCACATTATAGGTTGCAGAGCCAAATGTGCTGCCCTGAATATTCGTGATTCCACCAAGGGCTATTGCACCATTTCCTGCAGTGTAGGAGGTCACAGTCGCCTCAAACTTGGATGTAGAATCTGCGGCATTTACTACTATTACAGAGTTGCCAACAATATAGGCTAGGCCCGTTCCTACTGTGAAACTTGCTGCTCCTCCCTGTGCGGGTGTGAGATTTGCAGAGCCACTTGTTAAATACTTGTCGCCGGCGAGACCGCTAGGACCTGTTGCGCCGAAGCCAGTGGGGCCAGTCTGTCCTGTTTGACCAGTAGGGCCGGTAACTGTAGAGGCAGCACCAGTTGCTCCTGTAGGGCCTGTTTCTCCAGTAGGGCCTGTCACAGTGGATTCTGCACCAGTAGGGCCTGTGATAGTAGAGGGAGCACCAGTGGAACCAGTTGCACCTGTAGGGCCAGTTGCGCCAACGATTCCCGTAGCACCAGTATCTCCTGTTACGCCAGTAGGGCCGGTTGCCCCAGTTGCGCCAGTAGGGCCGGTTGCCCCTGTTGCGCCTGTTTGACCTGTGGGACCAGTTGCCCCCGTTTCACCTGTGGGTCCCGTATTGCCTGTGGGCCCCGTATTGCCTGTAGGTCCAGTGTTGCCTGTGGGCCCCGTGTTACCAGTAGGACCCGTTTCACCTGTGGGTCCCGTATTGCCTGTGGGCCCCGTATTACCAGTAGGGCCTGTTGAGCCAGTAGCGCCTGTTTGACCAGTGGTCCCAGTATGGCCTGTAGGTCCAGTTGCTCCTGTTACGCCAATACTTCCCGTAGGGCCAGTAGGACCCGTTGAGCCTGTGCTGCCAGTATCGCCTGTGGGACCCGTATTGCCTGTGGGCCCTGTGTTGCCTGTAGGGCCAGTGTTACCTGTAGGGCCTGTAGCACCGGTGTTGCCTGTGGGGCCAGTATTGCCAGTAGGGCCGGTGTTGCCTGTAGGGCCAGTGTTGCCTGTGGGGCCAGTGTTGCCTGTGGGGCCAGTGTTGCCTGTGGGGCCCGTCCAGCCAGTAGGGCCTGTTGAGCCAGTTGCACCTGTATTTCCTGTGGGGCCTGTTGCACCTGTTGAGCCTGTTGTTCCAGTAGCGCCAGTAACACCGGTAGCACCGGTAGCTCCAAGAGCTGCTACCAGTCCCCAACGAACAGGATCATTAGAAGGGGAACTTCCAGAGTTACCATCGCCTGCTATCTTAATATAGCTACCACCAGCATCAGATACAACATCGACATTTGCAATATATGTTCCGTAGCTAGGATTCCACGGCCCACGCCAAATGAGTCCTGGGCTACCAGTAGCGCCTGTTGCTCCTGTAGCGCTAGTAGGTCCTGTTGCACCTGTAGGGCCTGTAGGGGCAGTACGGCCAGTGGGTCCAGTAGGTCCATCAATACCATCAAGATTTACATTATATATCTGTGAAGTGAATGTGCCATATATATTAGTTATATGATTAACAACTATAACACCTGTTCCAACGGTATAACTCGAGACGCGCCCCTCGAAACTGTTCGCTGCATCGCTGGAATCTACAACAATAACGGAGTTTCCAGCAATATAGGAGAGACCTGTTGCAACCGTCAAAGTCTCAGAACCACCTTGTACGGGTGCGGGCAAGGCGCTCGTTATTGTCGCTGTATTATAGATGTTTCCTGCAATACCTGATGGACCTGTTGAGCCGGTTGCGCCAGTATTTGTTGCATTTCCATTAGCACCGGTAGGTCCAGTTACACCAGTAGGTCCAGTTGCACCTGTTCGTGTGGCAGAGCCAGGAAGGCCTCGTTCACCACTTGGACCCGTGTAACCAGTATATCCAGTTGCCCCTCTGCTGCCTGTAGGACCACCTGATGGTCCAGTAGGACCGGTGGCTCCGCGCGATGTTAAATCACTGTGACCCTGACCCTTGAGAAGAACAGAGTTTCCGCTGGTATCAATAATCTGATAGACGGGATATGGATAGTCTGTGGGACGTGTGCTAGTATACTGATTCACTCCTGTAGGATCTACATAGTAGACGGTTCCCACAGGACCCGTTAGTGATATATCGCTGGGAGTGCGATACTCGCCGAAGGGATTAAATGTGAAGTTATCGGCAGTGGGAACACCGACGCTTGTAACAATGCCAATAGTGAAGGTCACGCCGCTTATGTCACCAATGCCCTGGGATTTTACAAATAGGCCGGTGCTATCAATATACACGGGATCGTTGGCTGAGAGGTCGTGCCCAGGTTGATAGATGCTGACGTATTTATTATAGGTATTTAGTGCGCGGAAACGACCGATGACGTTACCAGAGAAATTCGGGCTCAAGTTGAACGTATCGGAGGGAGTAAAAATGGGGAAACCATCTTCATCCACTGTAAAAAGGATATTACGACTATCAATAAAGCCTGGTGCTCCATTAAAACTACTCGTTGAATCAAGTCCTGCATTATATCCATCAACATCCAGCATTTTTGCGTAGAAAACATTGCCACTTGTATTATATCCTGCGTTTGGAGCATCAGATACAGGATATATTGCGCCGATTCGCCATGTATATCCAGTTGCATCATTCGCCAGCCAATCGCTTGGAATTACATTATAACTATCATAATATTGCTCTGGCTGTCCTGTTCCAGGATTATATACATATGCTGATATAAATTGAAGATAGTTAAGACTTCCACGAATAAGATATTCATTTTGCTCTAGAGAACTAAATACTGCCGAAAGACTTGGCGGGAGATCTGAATCGTCAGCTATAAAATAGTGGCTAACTATATCTAGTGATTTTGGTGGCGGTAAGTATGACATACCTCTACCATAGTCTGCTAAAAATACGATTTCTTATTCTTTACTCCACAGTTAAAGTAACTTTGACAAACTCACCGCCAACAGATGGCAGCTGTTTTAGATTATAAAATCGTAATCCACTAGTGAATGACTTTCCAACACCGTTTGCAACTAATGGTGTTCCAGATACTTTAGCTGCAGCTCCAGGCAGGAGAATATTCTTTGGATTACTTGTAGATGCTACATCTTCAAGATGAACATGTGTTGGTGACCTTGAAAAAGAATATACTGGAAGTACTGCACGGGCTGCTAACTTTGATTCTGCTGTACTAAAGGGTCCAGCCGCAGTGGAAGCTAGATGGAATTTTACATCCTTTATTTTTGTTGTACCCACTGTTTTCAGTGTAAATTCATTATTTAAAGTTGGTGGGGCAGTTACGCTAACTTTAGATGTGTCAGAACTCTGAATGCTAGTTTGAATATTATTTCTATCGTATGTTATATCAACTGTCGAAGAAATAGAGCCACTAGCGCCGCCGCGCTGCTTGCGTGCGCGCCTGGATGCCTTCCTGGATGCCTTTCTGGATGCCTTCCTGGATGCCTTTCTGGATGCCTTCCTGGATACTCTACGTAATGCCATCTTTCTATTTAGTTCATCCATAAAAAATCGTGACACTTCCCAAAAAACCCGCAGCAACACCCGTAGTCGGACGAGTACTTATATTTCCACCATTTATACCTGCTGCATCTAATCCAACTATACTAACATTTGAATCCGATGACACGGAATATGTTACAGTTCCAGCACTTGGATTCATAGCGGCAGGAGGAACTGGTTGCCATCTTCCTGCTGATATATATCCTGAGGCTAACATCCCACATACAAATGGATATATTGTGTCTCCAAGAATAATATTAGCCGTTCCAAGAAATACAAGGTCGGAGCCTTGGTTCGCCGTAAAGGTTCCACCTGCAGGAATATTTGTTAGGAGTCCAGGAGGAATATATACGCGACTAATGGCATTGCCACTTGAATAGTCAAAATATATCGTAAAGCCGCGTGTTTGACCCGTAAGTGTCGGTTGTGGTCCTATATTCCCAGTCGGCCCCGTAGGGCCCACAGAGATTTGCTGACTTGCACAGAGCAGTCTATTTGCAAGTCGTATGCGCAGGAGCTCACTTGAGTCCATCTAGTCTAACCCGCGTAAAGACTCTTTAAACGTAATCCTGTAGAGTATTATATGGCCGCCCCTGCCGTAACTAAGCCGGAGCAGAAGATTATTCTTCTCAGCATGGTCAAAAACGAGACCCGCATTATTGAGCGCCTCATGGGCTCCGTAAAGGGCAAAGTGGACGCGATTGTGCTCTGCGATACCGGCTCTACGGATGACACCGTCGCGAAGGCGGAGGCCTGGATGTTGGCCAATGACATGTCTGGTGGCGTATTTAACTATCCTTTCACCAACTTCGGGGCCTCCAGAACAAAGTCCTTTCACTGCTGCCAGGAGTGGGTCGCATCCGTAGGCTGGGACGCCGCGGCCACCTGGGCACTCCTTCTGGACGGCGACATGATGCTGTCGGACCCTATTAATCGTCTTGGGCTGGCAAACCTCGGTCCAGAGCAGGCCGGTGTGTCTCTCAAGCAGTCCGCTGGCTCCCTCGTCTATAGCAATATGCGTGTCCTCCGCTGCTCGGAGCCCTGGATCTGCAAGGGCGGCACCCACGAGGCCTGGACATGCCCTCCTGCAAAGCACACAACGATGTTTTCCGAGCCTGTTCTTATCGACCACGGCGACGGCGGCTGCAAATCCGACAAATACGAGCGCGATATTCGTCTTCTCATGGAGGACCTGTCGGGGAATCCCAATGACGCCCGCACCCACTTCTATCTCGGCCAGACCTATCTCTGTCTCCGCGACTGGGAGAAGGCCATTCCCGTTTTCAGGCGCCGGATAGAGATCGGAGGATGGGATGAGGAGGTCTATATTGCCCGCGTATATCTGGGAGAGTGTTATGAGGGGGCGGGCAACGTAGCAGAGGCCATCAAGGTGTTGCTGGAGGCCTGGCAGGCCCGTCGCCACCGCACTGAGGCCCCTATGCGTCTCATTCGTCTGTATAGGAAGCAGCCTGCCTCCCAGTTCCTCGGGATGCTCATCCTCGAAAAGATGTTTGCGATTCAGTTCGGGGAGGATTTCGTGACCGGCGCGAAAGTGGGCCATCCCGCCCAGAATCACGATGTTCTGTTCGTGAACCGTCGCGATATGCAGTATGATTTCTGGGAGGAGCTCGGCATCCTCGGATTCTATACGGATTCCAGACGCCAGACATGGCTCCGTCTGGATGAGCTCGACCTGCGCAACACTCTGAACTGGCACGAGTTCAATGCCCTCTTCGGACAGATGCACTGGTATGATTGGCTCCTGAAGCCCCGTCGCCAGACGCGCTTCCAGATTCCTTTGGAGCGTCTTCCCTGGGCAGGAGAGCCAGAGGCCGCCGTATGGCAGCCTTTCAATCCCAGTATTCGTATCAAGCCCGATAGGAGTGGCTATCTGGTGAATCTGCGCTGCGCGAACTACTACACGGCCGAGGCGAAGCACTACCACTATCGCGGCTTCCACGGCAAGGTGCTCACTCGCAACTGTCTGATGGATGTGCCCCGCGAAGCCGGATGGAATACTCCCGCGAGCCTGGAGGAGATTACAATCGACCCCAAATTCTCCCAGCGGGACCACTACATCCGCGGAGTAGAGGACTGCCGACTCACGCAGAATACGGACAAAATGGAGTTTCTCGGAACGTCCCAGTCCTATTCCGACAATGGAACGAACAAGATTTTCCATGTGTGGCGCGAGGCGGGAGATAGGGACTGGAGTCTGAAGCAGATGGCCTTGCCCGCCGGTGTCAGCCCAGGAGAGACCCAGAAGAACTGGCTCGGCTTTCGCCACGGCGGAGAGCTCCTCTACATCTATAACTTCTCACCCTTCAGGATCTGCGACGCCGAGGGGCGCGTGCGCGTGAATGTGGAGACCGGCGAGGGGGCACTGAAGCTGCGTGAATACAGAGGGTCCGCTGGGCCTGTCGCATGGTCCTCCAAGACCCATCCCAATGAGGCCTTCCTGTGCGTCATGCACAAGGTCTATATTGGGGACGCAGGGCGGAGATACTACCACCGTTTCATGACGCTGGACAAGGACCTGAAGCCATCTCGCGTGTCATGTTTCGTGCGCATGACAAGTGAGAAGGTGGAATATTGGAGTGGTATGTGCCCTACTATCGAGGGCGACGGCTACTGGATTACCTATGGAACACGCGACTCGGAGGCATATATTGCCGAGATGCTGACACCTGCGATTGAGTCGCTCATGATGTATAATATGAAGACCGGAACGCCTCAGGCCACTGTCGAGCGCCTGGAGACTCTGAAGGCTTTCTAGACGATAATATATTCGCACATATCCATGTAGGCCAGAATATCTCTGCGGGTCTCAAGGTCAAAGGCGTCGGCCTCCAGAAGCTTTGCATAGATGAACCAGAGGATTCGGCTGCAGTTTGTCTTGACATCACACTTTTTCAGCTCCGCGCGTTTGGCTTTCAAAAAGCCCTTAAACGCGACGAGAAACTCATCGGAGAGCTTGGAGTCCGTTGCGCCTGGCCAGTGTAGACCGCGTTTTAGCTCGTCGCTATCCTTTAGTTGCACTTTGAACAGGCCTAACAGACTGTATGTGACGGCGATCTTTGCCGGTATAGTGCATAACTCATCGTATTCAGCGAGGAAATCCATCTGTATATATATTGCTTTTCGCGTTTAGGACAGTGGTGACAATCCCGTAGGCGCGGCAGTTTTATAGGGGTGTCCAGCGGGCAGATCTGCCACGCGATTCCATTTCCAGGCGAGATAGCCTTCCAGGACCTGGCGCGCAACAGGATTGACTGCCCCTGAATAAAAGATAATCTCGTTGTAATATCCTATCCAGCCACGGGAGAACTGTAGATCCGAAAGACGGATAGTAGCAGTCACATTATTTGACTGATTTATGCCAGAGAACTGGAAGGCCGTATTGAGTGTGATAAACTTCGGTGCGGCATTTGTGCTGTAGGTTCCATTTACGAAGTAATTCAGGGCAAAGTCATTTGCGTTTGTTCCAAATCCAAGTGTGTTGGAGCCATTTCCGTTTGTAAATAGACGAAGTAGGGATACATTTCCGCAATTCATAATATTTGCCAGACCTGTCGCTGCGCCGTTTGTATAATTCACCATTCCAAAGGCGCTGAATGTGCTCGCTGTTGCCATATTGAATGTACTGGTTCCACAGGTCATGACGACAGTGGCTGTGGGGTATGAGACGGAGGCTGTTCCGTTAATGGTGGAATATACAGGCGTTCCAGCAGTATTTGTTGTATTCAGGCCCTTTCCAGACCTATCGAGCCAGGAAGAAATATTGGAGCCAGAGCTGAAGGTGAAGTTCGACGAGGCATTCGCATCGAGCCAGATTTGGGCGCCAGGAATCAGGGTAGGAGTAAATGGTGGTATATAGCCCCCTGGCGTTGATATTGTCGATGTGTAGAGACCTGTGCGAGCCCAGCCCACGTCATTGATGGATTTAATAAGAAACTGATAGCTGGTATTTGCAGATAGATTATTAATATAGCGCTGGGTGTCCGTGCCAAATCCTGATTGGACTGTGCTGGGTGTTATAGGGAAATTCGCGGGGATTGCGCGAATCACATACCATTTAGTTTGGGCCTGGGTGGTAAGGGAGGATGGCGTCCAGTTCACCAGCGCAATACTTGTTGATATGGCCGTGGCTGTGACGGTTGCGACGGCAGCTGTATAGGGGGCTGCACCACACTGCACAGTTCGGAATGTTGCTGCTGGGCCAGTTCCGTTTGCATTCGTGGCCGTAAGAGTAAAGGTCACATCGGTCTTATTCGGGATACCTGTTACGGATGCATAGCCTACTGTTCCCGCGTAGGTGTTGCTGATGGAAAGGGCGGGGCATGCGAGTGTGTAGTTTGTTATGGGTGAGCCAGAGGCTGGAGGCGCCCACCAGAACTCTAGCTGTGCATCTGTTGCGCGCGGCCTTGCAACAATCAGTGGAGCTGTTGGAGCCGACATCTATAAGGTATCGTTGAATTATTTATAATACTGCCAGCCAACTAAAGGGGAAGGAGGCTGCCGCACCGGATGCCGCTGGATCGAATGTGTAGGCCGTGAAGCCCGTGCTGGAGACGGAAGCAACGGTTATCACGCCGGCTGCAGTTCCTGTGACGATTGCAGTCACGCTGGGAGTGGCTGTAAAGGCCGTTGCGAAGGTTACTGCGAGCAAGAACGTTGTTCCATCTGTTGTGCCTGAGCCATATTGGATGGTATTAATGGCTGGTCCGGTATCACCTGTGAAGCCTGTGGGCCCTGTATCACCAGTAAAGCCCGTGGGCCCTGTATCACCAGTAAAGCCCGTGGGTCCGGTATCACCTGTGGGCCCTGTATCACCTGTGGGCCCTGTGTGGCCCGTGGGACCTGTGGGGCCAGTCGGTCCACCAGCCTGATTTATACCGACGTATGGAAGAATACGACGGGATGCTGGCATATTACCTGCTCCTACAGTCCCTGCAACCCATGTATCTCCATCGTATGAATATGCTACAGTATTTGTCCCTGTTCCAGTTGCAATCCACAGAGTTCCGTTCCACGCAACTCCTGTAACGTTTGTTGTAAAAATGGAGTTGCCGTTGGTAGATGCAGTCCAAGTAGTCCCATTCGTTGAATAGGCTAGAACATTGGTTCCTTGGCCACCTGCAACCCATCGTGTACCATTCCAGGCGACAGAACTAACCACCGTTGTCATGAGTGCATCCAGTGATGCAATTGCTGCCCATGTAATACCGTCCGCGCTAGAGGCAGCCGCTCCATGATATCCTCCAATGCTACTTATACCGCCTGCTATCCACAAGGAACCATTCCAGGCAACAGTGCTTACAAATCCTCCACCACCATCTTCAGGAGCGCCAAAGATAGTATTTCCATTTGCGGATGCATTCCAAGTAATTCCATCAAGGGAGTATGCTAGTGTTTCCACTCCAGCCCCACCTGCTACGTGGAGCGAATTGCCAGATGCTACAGAGCGTCCATATCCAGTAAAGATTGCATTTGCCGCAGTCCATGTAACACCATTTGGTGAATACGCAAGAACATTTGTTCCCTGCCCTCCCGCAATCCACCTGCTACCCGTCCATGCGACGCTAAATGCAGTGGTTGAAAAGATAGTATTTCCATTTGCAGATGCAACCCAGTTAATACCATCTGCAGAATAAATAATATGATTCGTCCCTGTACCGACTGCGACCCATATCGCCCCATTCCAAGCGACTCCATTTCCACTTGTCCACAGAGTATTATTTGTCGCAGTCCAGTTGATACCATTATAACTGTAATAATCTGCATCAATCAGTGTGAAATTCTCAGATAGACCACCTCCCAACCCTCCTGGGCCTGTAGGGCCTGTAAAGCCTGTGGGGCCTGTATCGCCAGTAGGCCCAGTAGCCCCTGTATCGCCAGTAGGACCGGTATCACCAGTAAATCCTGTATAGCCAGTAGGTCCAGTAGGACCGGTATCACCAGTAAATCCTGTAGCACCTGTTGCACCTGCAGTTCCGTTAAAGCCAGTGGGACCGGTTGTTCCTGCATCTCCTGGTGGTCCTAAATCACCAGTAGGTCCAGTAGGCCCTGTTCCAAGAGGGCCAGTATTCCCTGTTACGCCCGTTGCTCCTGTCGCGCCCGTTGCCCCAGTGGGGCCTGTGGGACCGGTATTGCCTGTGACACCAGTAGGGCCTGTGGGACCGGTATTCCCTGTTACGCCAGTAGGGCCAGTCACGCCAGTCCAGCCTGTAAAGCCTGTAGACCCTGTAAAGCCTGTAGACCCTGTGGGACCGGTGGAGCCAGTCGTTCCTGCATCTCCTGGTGGTCCTAAATCTCCCGTCATGCCTGTAGGGCCTGTTACGCCGGTGGACCCAGTAGGGCCAGTTGTTCCTGTTGAACCAACCCCAGTAGAGCCAGTTGCGCCAGTCATTCCTGTCCAGCCAGTGGGGCCGGTTGTTCCTGTTGAACCAACCCCAGTAGGACCCGTCGCACCAGTTGCACCCGCAGTTCCATTGAAACCAGTGGGTCCAGTGTTGCCTGTGGGGCCAGTGCGCCCAGTAGGACCTGTGGGACCAGTTCCAGGATTCCACAGAATGGTTGTGTGAATATGGCTCAGCGTGTTTCCGCGAGTATAGAACGTAACTTGATGTCCGCTTCCAATAAACACTGCATATACCTTGATACGAATACGGTAGGTCAAATCAGGGAGAGTAATTGGAGGAATAAACAGACTATTGAAATACAGGGCATTTGTCGTATAGATGGATGTTGCAGCCGCGCTGGATCCTGCGGCAATCAGTGTCTCTGTTACGCCATCGGCGGTGACATAAAAGACGCTGAAATACATGCGCACATTATCCAAATCATCGTCGGATGACGCCCACATATTGAGGTCCCAGAGTCCATCGACAATTACAACATTTTGCGTGAAGTTTGATGGTGTTGTCAGAGTCGCCATCAGAAAGGCATTGTTCGCCGCCTGCACACCAGATGGTATGGAGGTCTGCGCGCTAGTAATAGGATAGTCTACTAATGCTCCATTGATAGGTGGTGAGCCACCAGACACATCTATAAAGACTGTCAGACCACCAGATATTCCATTTTGTCCCACCGCTCCAGTGGGGCCCGTGGGACCTGTCCTACCTGTGGGGCCTGTTGGACCTGTAGGGCCTGTGCGACCCGTGGGACCGGTTGCACCAGTATTTGTTGCCGTTCCAGGAATGCCCTGTGGGCCAGTATCACCGATAGGGCCAAAATCGCCTGCAGGGCCTGGGTCTCCTGTGGGGCCAGTGAAGCCCGTGAAGCCCGTCACACCGGTCCAGCCTGTGAAGCCTGTTATACCAGTGGGGCCAATACGACCGGTAGGGCCTGTTACACCAAGTCCCTGCAGACCTGTGGGACCCTGCAGACCCGTAAAACCAGTCGGTCCCGTGAAACCTGTGAAGCCAGTGAAGCCTGTAGGGCCTGTGCGACCTGTTGCACCTGTTGCGCCTAAGCCTGTAGGTCCAGTAAAGCCGGTAAAGCCAGTGACTCCAGTTGGACCGGCGCCTCCAGATGGTCCAGTATTACCTGTTGGGCCTGTCCATCCGGTTGGACCAGTTTCTCCTGTTGGGCCTGTCCATCCTGTTGGACCTGTCCAGCCTGTTGGACCCGTCCAGCCAGTAGGGCCAGTCATGCCTGTCCAGCCTGTGGGACCTGTTGGACCCGTATTTCCTGTTACGCCAGTGGGCCCAGTCCAGCCTGTCCAGCCAGTAGGTCCCGTTGCACCAGTATTTACTGCGGTTCCAGGAATACCCTGGTCGCCAGTTGCGCCGGTGGGTCCAGTATTTCCTGTGTCGCCAGTCGAGCCAGTGATACCTGTGAATCCAGTGGGACCGACAAGACCAAATGGTCCTGTGAGACCGCGTGGGCCAGTGGGGCCAGTTCCACCAAGACCTGTTGCACCCGTTGCGCCAGTCAATCCCAGAGGACCGGTTGAGCCTGTGAGACCCGTCGCGCCGAAGCCAGTAGGGCCTGTTGCGCCAGTGGGGCCTGTTGCACCAGTATTTCCTGTTACGCCTGTGGGGCCAGTTGCGCCGGTGTTGGTCGCCTGTCCTGGAATACCGGTGGGGCCAGTGGGGCCAATATCGCCTTGAGGTCCCACTTCACCTGGATCACCTTGTTGTCCAGTATCGCCAGTAGGGCCTGGCTCACCTTGGTCTCCAGTTGCACCAGTATTGGTTGCAGTTCCAGGAAGACCAATAGAGCCTGTTGGGCCCGTGCGGCCGGTGGGACCCGTTGCACCAGTATTCGATGCAGCGCCTCCTGGGCCAGTGAATCCTGCTGGGCCTGTGGAGCCAGTGAATCCTGTCGTGCCTGTTGCACCAGTGTTGCCTGTTGCGCCTGTTGCGCCGAGACCAGTAGGGCCCGTGGAGCCAGTTGCTCCAGTAGGCCCAGTTGCGCCAGTGGGGCCTGTGTTTCCAGTCACACCTGTTGCACCTGTAGGGCCTGTCCAGCCTGTCCAGCCTGTGGGGCCCGTTGTGCCTGTATTTCCTGTAACACCCGTTGGCCCAGTCCAGCCAGTCCAGCCAGTAGGGCCGGTGGGACCCGTCGCGCCAGTGCGACCAGTTACTCCCATATCTCCCTGTGGCCCGAGATCACCAGGCTCTCCCTGTGCGCCAGTAGGTCCGCGACATCCAGTAGGGCCTGTTACGCCAGTATCTCCAGAGCACCCCTTGGGTCCCTCAGGACCCGATGCACCGCGAATTCCTGTAGGACCTGTCTGACCCGGCCCAGTAGGACCTGTGCGACCAGTGGGGCCGGTCAAGCCAGTGGGGCCTGTTGCGCCAGTATTTGTTGCCGTTCCTGCTGGGCCTGTTGGCCCAGTTCTTCCATTTGCTCCGATAGGACCGCTTGGGCCGGTCGCGCCAAAACCAGTAACTCCAGTCCAACCGGTCCAGCCTGTGGGGCCTGTTGCGCCGGTATTCACCGCTGTTCCATCTATTCCGTCTCTACCGGCAGCACCAGTAGGGCCTGTTGCGCCAGTTGCTCCCGTGTTGGTCGCCGTTCCTGCGGGACCAGTAGAGCCAGTAGGGCCTGTCCAGCCAGTGGGACCTGTCGCGCCTGTTGGGCCTGTTAGACCAGTGGGACCAATAGGGCCTGTGCGGCCAATAGGACCCGTTGCGCCCGTATTTGTTGCTGTTCCAGCAGGGCCTGTATTACCAGTTGCGCCCGTGCGACCGGTAGGACCAGTTGCGCCCGTATTTGTTGCTGTTCCTGCAGGCCCAGTCCAACCTGTAGGGCCTGTGTAGCCAGTAGGACCAGTTGCTCCGGTGTTGGTGGCCGTTCCTGCAGGGCCTGTCATGCCAGTAGGCCCTGTATAGCCTGTAGGGCCTGTGTAGCCGGTCCAGCCCGTCCAACCTGTGACTCCAGTCCAGCCAGTTACACCCGTGGGACCTGTCCAGCCTGTTGGACCGGTTACTCCAGTCCAGCCAGTGGGACCAGTTGCACCAGTATTCGCGGCAGTTCCTGCTGCTCCTTGCAGGCCAGTAGGGCCTGTTGCACCGGTATTCGTTGCAGCACCTGGCAGACCCTGGTATCCTTGTGGTCCGACATCTCCAGGCTGCCCCTGCATACCAGTGGGTCCCCGCACACCAGTGGGCCCAGTCCAGCCTGTCGCTCCGGTGTTTGTTGCTGTTCCTGCAATACCTTGTGGGCCCTCTTGTCCTGTCCAGCCAGTAGGACCTGTTGCGCCGGTTGCGCCAGTGCTCGTTGCCGTTCCTGCGGGACCCTGTGCGCCTGTGCAACCAGTCACGCCTCTAGGACCTGTTGAGCCCTGTGCTCCGCGCACACCAGTGGGTCCAAAAATACCTGTTGCTCCCGTTGCACCTGTTGCACCGGTATTCGTTGCTGTTCCTGCAGGTCCGGTCATACCAGTAGGGCCTGTGCGACCAGTGGGGCCAGTCCAGCCAGTAGGACCTGTCGGACCTGTTGCGCCAGTATTTACTGCGGAGCCAGGAACACCAGTAGGGCCAGTATTGCCGGTTGGTCCGGTATTTCCTGTTGAACCTGTCGCACCGGTATTTGTTGCCGTTCCTGCTGGACCCGTCGAGCCTGTTGAGCCTGTTGCCCCTGTCGGGCCGGTCGAGCCTGTTGAGCCTGTTAAGCCTGTTGGGCCAGTTACGCCTGTTGCACCGGTTATTCCAGTAGGACCTGTCCAGCCAGTAGGGCCTGTTGTTCCGGTATTACCCGTAACACCGGTTGCACCAGTCCAGCCGGTCCAGCCAGTGGGGCCTGTATCTCCTTGAGCTCCTTGATCTCCTGGGTTACCTATTGGACCTATCTCTCCTTGCAGACCTGTGGGTCCTGTCCGCCCCGTAGGACCAGTTGGACCTGTCCAGCCAGTAGGGCCTGTTGACATGCTGATTCTATCTTAGCTGTGTTAAAAAATATCCTTAGCTAAAACACTCGCACCTATTTTGCCTTTGTGGCGTCCTTCCATGCACGGAATCCTCGTGTGCGCTCCACGAAATAGGAGGAGCCGAGGAGTGTCGTGGCCATGCCGTGCAGCTCCAGCTGCTCAGCCGTCATTGTTTCCAGATATTTCCTGACCTCTGGCGTAATAGGATGGGGTGGCAGCTCCTTCTTCATGATTCTCGTGGCGGACTCCATTGTGCCTACTGCGGCGCTAAGCCCTCAGCTCAATTTTAGCCCGTATCGGTAGGAATGGTTGATGACCCTCGTCTCTTACAGATACGCTCAGCAGATGATATCTTTCGGGTGTTAAAGGATAAGGGGCGCGGGCTGGCCAGCTTTAAGAAGGGCGACACGGTTCAGGTCTGGAATCGGATGAAAAAGGGCTACGCATATCGTCTGGATGAGGCTCCAGGACAGGGATTTGCCCCGGAATTCAAGCCGTGGGCGGATCCAGGCGAGATGCTTGCCCTGGGAGTGTTCGAGGGCAAATATCTGAATGATTGTCTTCTGGAATTTCCCGCGGAGTGGTTTCTGCGGGCGGCGGCGCTGGATAAACTGCATCCTTCCGATCACACGAAGGAAATCAATCTGTTTAAGGCAGATTCGCGCCTGACGATACAGGAGTGGAAGCGAAAGGGATGGCTGCCAGGAGGTGCCAAAAAGACGGGGATTCTCGCGGACCCTGACCAGAATCCTGATGAGCGCGGCTGGTTCCAGTGGTATTGTAGATATTGGATGGGGCGCCGTATTCCTGCGCTGGACGCCGAGCAAATACGGCGCTGGAAGGCCTTTAGTCGCCACGATGCACAGGTCCGAAAGAACTGCAAAAAGGGGGACGCAGAGTGTCGCCCACGTCAGCGTCAGGCACTTCTGCAGTGGGCCTGGAATCCTTTTGTATAGGGGTGGCCCTCCTAAAAACAATGTATGAAGCCTGACTAGGATGGCGCACGTCGCATTTGATTTAGACTGCACCCTCGGGTTCTTCGAAATCACAAACACCTTCGCATTCCTGTGGAGCCCCGATTTCCTGCGAAATCCGGAGCAGAGAAAGCCGAATGCCTCATTAAATCTCTCCGCGAGCCTCACAGGGAAACTGAAACGGGCGCGCTACAACTTTGCCTCCGCTCTGCTAAAAACTCCTGATCTGCTTCATACAGTTATACGTGCCAATTTGGATGTATTCATGGAGAAGTTGCTGAATGCGAAACGCGCCAGGAAACTCAAGACGGTTATTATTTATTCCAATACGGGCGTGACGTATTCTATGGAGCTTGCAAAAATGCTCATAGAGCGTTTATACAGAGCCCAGGGGTTCTTTTCTTTAATGGCGGACCACTGGCACCATTTGCGCGATGATGACCATGTCCTCGAGCGTGAGGGAGTCTATATTGAGCCGCTCAAGACCATTTCCACTCTGCAGAAGCTGTTCAAGGAGGCCACGCACTCAGCGAAGAACGTTCCTCTCAACCAGATTCTCTTTGTAGATGATAGGGAGCCAAAGCACCATCTGCAGGAGGAGGAAGTGAATGGGCTGACCTATATTGTTCCCTCCAGATTTGTTCCGAAGGTGAGCAACTTCCAGAAGAAGGCGCTTCTTTTCATGGCGATGGACGCGATGGATGAGGCCGGTCTATTGCATGACGAGGAGTATTTGAAATCCGGATTCTGCCATCGCAAGATTCCATATGACTTTACAAAGGTCTATACGGTAAATGGCTTTCCTGACCTATTCACGTATGTCTGGGACCGTATTGAGAAAGTGAAGACGGGGCAGAGGTCATGGGTCCCTGATACAATGAGCCTTTCCACGCAGCTCCAGAAGTTTTTAGAGCAGATCTAGGTAGCGCCCAATCGTATGCACGATGGCGAATAGGGTGCCACCCCATGTAGAGTCGGCGAGGGCGAAGTTCAGCTCATACTTTGTCAGCGTGGCATAGTTCGTGAAATCATAGACGGCATAGACAGCAAAGCCGGTCAAGAATGCATCCAGGACACCCCGTGTTTTTAGCACGAGATATCCGAGTGCCAGATAGACGGGTGGAGCTGCAGCCCAGCGGAGGGTAAGGGGCGCTCCGCCTTGAATATTCTGCACCATTTTCGGGACCCAGCCGCTTGTTGCATAGAGCCATGGGATGTCGCACAGAATAAAGAGGACAGCGAGGGGCAGGATTTTTCTCACAAGGTCAAATGCGTCCATTGGGGAATCTCTCTACTCGTGAGCAACTCTAGAAATGGTGGAGGAGACACTTCGGTTAGAAGGATTCTCGGATTCTCTGCGCGGTGCGCGTTCCTATTGTGTTGCTGCGAGCCCCGCCTTTGCCCAGCGCTTCTTGAAGAGTCGTCTGGCCGCACTGGACGCCGATGTTGCGCACAGGGGCCGCAAGATTCTCGTATTTCAGGGGTCAGCGCCGGCTCCCCGCTGGCTTCTGCAGCACGGATGGGACGCGACGTTTCATGTGCGCGATGTGGCGGACCTCAAACTCGCCCTGACACATCTACAGCACGCCGCTCGCCCTACCCGGGTTGTCTGGGCCGGTGGTGACCCCGCTCCTGCCGCTCTTGCCACGCTTGCGCGCATGGAGGGCATATCCCTGTTGAGTATGGGCGAGAAGCCTCCTGCGGCAGTGGAGCACTGGCAGGCCATTTTCTGGTCGCCCGATGCCGCCCAGGAGGATGTCGAGACGGCCCTTGTTGCGCGTATGGGGACTACAGGAGTGACGGGTCTGCGCTCCGTTTTAAAGGAGCTGCGGGGGTCACAGGTCGGTCTTGTCTGGTCCTCCATAGGGGAATCGGACAAGAAGGGCTCTATTTATTGGTATGATCCATCTGAGGGCGGAGAGACAGCGACCCAAATCGATTTGGTTGAGGCAGCCGCGGTACTAACGGATGTCGCCGCGCTCCTGCTCAAGAAGTAGAGAGCATCGTGTGAAGCACATCCTTATGCTTATACAGCTGATTTGCCAGGCGAGAAAATCCTCCTACAGATGGTAAGTAATCCTCGCCCCCAGCGAGAATACATAAATCAATCAGGGCATTTCGTAGATTATTTGGATCCGTTCTACCAAAATCATGGAGTCGCCAATATCTTCTTCTGGTATCACGCTTACCTATTGCAGTTGTATGGAGAATAGTTGGATGTTTCTTTTTTAGAGTACATAGAAGTGTTTTATTATCGGTTGCAATATAGACTGGATGAGGCGCATGTTCATCTATATATTTTTCTATTTTCTTCATTGATGATATCTTAATATTACTAGTAGCTTTATTACGCTCGCGAACTTTTCGTGTCGCCATTGTAGTGGCATTTAATCCCAATTTTAAATTTCGGTCAGTTGCGCGAAGATGGATAGAAGAATACAGGGCGGGTATATCCGCAGATTTTTTTGCGCGTTCGTATGCCTCAATAAAGGTTGGTGTAAAGCGAAAATGCTTGAATGCATTGAATGCCAGCATGTATCTTCCGCCTCCTTTCGATGAATATAGAAGGACTTTTTCGCGTGGATATACTTTATGAATATCGAAGAACTTTGGCTCTTTGTCTTGCATCTTGGCGATGAATGCGGCCTTTTTAAAGGCATTAATTGTTTTATATATACTAGGCTCTAAGGGTGCATCTTTGAGTTCTTTGATTTTTTCTTTGGCATTTAGATATAATGGCACAGGATATTTTGAAGTATCAAATATCGTTGTTAGATCTGTTGCCGCATATGTTTCCAGTTCCCAAATAAGGGAATATTTATGCGTAATAGCATATTGTGTGCAAATGCCTAGATGAATCAGCGCATCATTAAATCCATTCATAGAATTTATATATATGAAACTTTCGCCTGTATGCGTCTGTTTAGGAATAGCCCCTTCAGAGCCTATAGGAAGGGTATGTGAGCCACGGTGGGTCCAGCATAGAATAGTCTTTGGAGTGCGTTTATTAGGATGTAGTGTTATTATATCTGTATCCCATGTCCCAGTTGGAGGGAGACCTACTATATTTGCACAGAGACTTATAACGGATTGGCATTGACGATGAAATTTAAAGCGGGGATCCTGGCTTTGCCCATCATGCTTACGACTACCGTCGCACGCACCATCTTTGCATGCACGGATAAACATAAGTATCATTTCAGAGGCCTTTTTATGTTTCATATTGATGCCAATAATGCCGCCTGCATGCTCAGGCATTTTTTCTGCCTCGTCGCGCGAGACTTTAAAATACTCTAGGCAAGCATCACTGCAAGTCTCGGCGCAATTATAGTTATCATTTTGTATAGTAAGATATCCATCACGCTCAATCTTTTCAAAGATGGGTGTTACGTCGCGCATAGCAACTACCGGGCTATCAACCCACAGAATCTGCTCATAGCCTTGTAGAATTGCCTCTTCAAATGCGGCGGCTTTTGCATTATAGGGGTTATCTTCGTTATATTTTTTATTGGGAAACTCGGTCCACATGAGAGTTGAGCCGTGAAAGCGTCCCTCAAGTGAAGCTCGGAGCCTTTCCTGTTCTTTTGGATACCGTCCCCCGATAGAGACGTTGATTATACATCTCATCTTATTCAGTCTGAATAAATAAAATGAATGTATTTGTGGCCGCTTATACTCGTCTAGAGCCCTTCCGCAAGATTACTTCCTAAACAGCTTGAACCTTCGTCGCAAGCTCCTCAGGTAGAGCCCTTCCGCAAGATTACTTGCGGAAGAGCTTGAAGCTGCCCTTCTTTGCCTTAAATCCAGCCTTCACCAGGCGGCGCAGGGCCTTCTTGCCAGCCGCATGCTTCTTCCTAGATACAATACGTCCCTTCTTGGTCTTCATCAGTGCCTTCTTGGTCAGGCCACCGCTGGTGCGTTTGGCAGTTCCGTGATACACCTGTGCCTTGGTGCCCACAGTCTTCATTCCACCACCTGCCTGATTATTCTTCATAGTGGAGTTATTTGCACTGGCGTTGTTAGCACTGGCATTGTTAGCACTGGCATTGTTAGCAGTGGCATTGTTAGCACTGGCATTATTTGCACTGGCATTGTTTGCACTGGCATTAGTTGCACTGGCATTGGTTGCGTTGGTTGTGGCGTTCATTATATACGAAGCTTAGAAAGGAATTCGTGGGCAGCCTCCAGCCAGAATCTCCGCCTGTAGGCGCTGCATCGTCGCCAAATCATACACTCCCGCAAAATGCACCAAAAAAGTCCCTACTTCCCACAGTGGCTGCCCAGGAAGTCCGCGCAAATACGCGTTGAACCGCACATGGTCTGCCGTAGTTTGCGTCTTTGCCAGGTCGCCAGGAACAGTCTCCAGTAGTCGAATCATCGCCGCATTCTCCCACCAAATATGATATGTCAAATCTATCTGCTCGCCCACACGCCGCCACCAATCTCTCAGCCAAGGTCCATTTCGCATGAGCATATTTCCAGAGTTCAAGTGACCACACGAATCAATCGTCATGAGCAGGTCCTTTCCATCCGGAAGAAGTGGAAGCACTTGCTCCTCGAGAGTCAAATAGGGATTCGTAATCATGACATCCGCATCGGACAGAAAGACAAGCTCCCCTTCTGGCAGCTCCGCAAGTAGGCCAAGAACGAAATCGATCTTCGACCACGGAATAGGCTTCTCGCGATTCCAGTGCTCCTCTCCACCCTGAATATACCTATAGCCATGTCTCGCAGCATATTCCCTCTTAGAGCGCAGAGATGGCTCCAGCGCCTTCTTGAAATCTGCCCCGATTGCCAGTGTTGCAATCACAACCATTCTGCATATATAACAGAGTCCCTCTTTACGTCGGCGGATGAAAAATTGAGGTGGCCCACCCACATGACCGCTATCACACATGCCATACACGTATCAAAAGAATGCAGCGGGGGAGTTCGTCTGTGGCATTTGTGCGGCCACTAAAAAGAACCAGAATACGATGCATTATCATATGAAGCGTCATGAGGGCCATCTCCCTTTCGAGTGCCCGACATGTAATAAGGAGTTTCTCCATTCGCAGACTCTTGCACTGCATGTGGCCGCGAGGCACGCAAAAGAGGAGGCGGCTGCTCTCAAATGTCCGTCTTGCCCTTATAAGACTCTTACAAAGGCAAATCGGGTAATCCATTTCATGCGGAAGCACTGCGCGGAGGCGGTTACAGAGCTGTGCAAAGATACAAAGGCCGCTAATACATGCCCCGAGTGTCAGAAGGTATGTAATAGCAGCACGGCCTTCCTATATCATCTTGGGTCGAGCCATTCTAGGAGGCTCGGACAGGAGCACAGCGACACGCTGGCTCAGATTCTTTAGACTTCGAGTGGCTTCACAAATGTCTGGGACATGATAACGACCTTGTAAAGATGGTAGCCGAATGCGCCGAATCCAAGTAGCAAGAGCATATCATAGGCAGGACGCTCAGTCTTTTTTGCATAGTAGCCTATCCAGAGAAGAAGAGGTGCAATAAGGGCGACGTGAATCAGATTTATCCAGAGGGCCGGAGACGCCGCTAACCAGCGCGCAGCCGACTTGTATCCGTGATAGATGAGAACGATAATACCCATTCCAAACATGATATTGTAGATCCAGTCTGGAGTCGCCGCGCGATTGAAGCCTACCCATAAAAGGAGTGGGGCTACAACAACAACATGGAATACGGCGATAAGTAAGAACTTATCAATCATTTCTCTGCACTGAGAGATTATTTGGCCGCGATTTTCTTCAGCGCGTCATAGTGCGCACTTACAAGATATACTACACCGATGGAGCCGACTATAGCCACAAGCTGCTGGCAAGACAGTCCGCCCTTCATTTATTCCTTAGTAGGTGGGCCGTTAATTTGCGCCATGTGCTGGCGAATCCAGGCCTCCACCTTTGCGTTGTCAGAGGATGTGTAGGTATCCACGACCTGCTTATTGGCCACAATCAGAAAAGTGGGAATAGAGCGGACGCCGCAGTAGCCTGGAGTGTAGTTGTTCTGATCCACGTCACACTTCAGCCAATTCACCTCTGGCAGGGCAGCCTCCAGTGCAGGAATATCAAGCCTCCTGCAGGCCCCGCACCAGCTCGCCGTAAAATAGATGACAGAGAAATATGGGACGACAGTCCCCTCGGGAACAGGTTGGCGGCCAAGGAGCTGCTCAAACTCTTCCTGATTCATTAGGTAGCGCATTTTTCTACTCAGTCTATTGATCTGCTGCTTTAGCCCTGACAACTCCGAGGCTGATGCCGCCGAGCGTGATGACTGCAAGCGCCCCCAAAAACAGAGTTGTAGGGACATCGGGTGCAGTGGAGGTGCCACCTCCAGTTTGTTCGATATTATTCTTGTTTAAGATGTTGTTTGCAATATTTGTGAGGCTCAGAGGCTGTGCTCCGCCCTTTTGTGCGGGAGCGGGAGCTGGTGCAGGAGCGGGAGCGGGAGCTGGTGCAGGAGCGGGAGCGGGAGCGGGAGCGGGAGCAGGAGCGGGAGCGGGAGGTTTAGCAGCCACCGGGACAGGTGTCGCCAAAGCCGTCTGCACTTCTCCAGTGCTAGTCTTCAGTGCAGATAACACTTGTGGCAGGGCAGCATATGCTCCGAGACCACCTCCTGCCAAGGCAGATGTGCTTCCAGCTACCAGAAGACCAGTCTGAAGCAGAGGCTTGGATGCACCAACAATCTCAGTAGGAATATACTCCATAAGGCTGTATGCACCGGTGCATAAGAGTCCAATAATACCTGTGAGATTAACTGCAGTAACCCTTCCAGAAATGGGAGGATACTTACCATCCGCCCCCTTTTTAGCTGGGGTTCCAACCTTTGTTCCGAGAAAGGGCACCTTGTATCCCTCTTTATCAAATGCAGGGCTGAACATTTGCACGAGGTCGAAAATATACCATGGATTGAGCACAATCAGCCAGCTGATATACCAGAGTTTCGGGTAATAGGCAGTTATAAGCTTACTTGCAAGAAGGCACATTGCCTGTAGAGCCGCCTTTGCGGCGCCCCAGACAGTCGAACCGACTGCAAACAGATTCATGCCGCCGTATCCGAGGAAGGAGAATGGCTGAAACGGAATGCCTCCTGCGAGGACGAAGAGCCCGAGCCATCCAACAGGGATTCCATTCTTTATGAAGTTTTGTATTGGTGTTAGTGCAGCAGCCTGTGTAGAGGCAACTGTCGGCACACCTTTTGTTAGACTTCCCAACGTACTGGTTACACTGGCAAGAGACGCCATCGCTAATCAGACATACGACCTAAATCTTGAAGAGAAGCCCCGCAAATCCATTCACCACACGCAGCACATTATGATTCTTGGTATAGACCACAATGTGCGCCTTTCCACGATTAGGAACATATGCCGGATTCACAATCTCAAATGTTATAGGGGCGCCGCTAGCGTTGAATGTCGGGTTGCCGTTCGCATCCAGCACAGGAATATTTAGGGTCTGCGGAGCATTCGCATCCGGGCGAAGATTGATATTGAGATTCATATTGTCGATTCGGCTGGCATTGAGCGAGCCGCTGGGCTGCATTTCCTCGGGCCGGAGAGAGAAGCTATACAGATAGATATACTTCTTCACATCCGTGGAGGTGTGATACTGGAAGGGCTGCACGATACGGAAATATCCTGCATCGCGGGCATCGAACCGGTCATATCCATCCACCTGCAGCACGGCGTCCTGGAGCATATCGCGCGAGGCGCCAGCCTCATAGGAGGACGTGGAGCCGTAGTTAAACCACTCGCGAGTGGTCTGCATAACGTCGCGCTGGATGACCCAGATGATCTCGCGCAGAGGATGATTGAACTCCAGGCGAACTGAGTGGGTATTTACCAGCTCGGGAAGAGATATCTTTGGAGTGTATTGAATCTGCTCAATAAGATACTCATGGGTGTTCGCCACGAAGCGCCTGCGCTCCTCGGTGTCGAGATAGACATAGTCGCCCCATAGGCGAATATCCACGATCTTTGCCGGATTGGGCTGCACGGAGGCACATCCCGCCGTGAGGCTCGAATTCGCAATCATGGATGAGAGGTCCCTGAACTTTACATTAATGCGAATGGGGTGATACTGCATTGCAAGAAGTGGGAGATAGAGGCCCGGGTTTTTGTTGAACCAGAACTGCAGAGGAATATAGAGCTTCTGTGCTCCATAGGCGTATGTTCCCACGGAGCAAGTCTGTGGAGGAATGACAACTGGCGGGGCGTTGAGACCATCCACACGCCCAACCATATTGTTGAGTGCATCGACCTGTCCCGCAGGAGTGGAAAGCGTCGACCAGATGTTCATCCACTCTCCGGTCTGCTTGTCAATCTCCTGCTCACCGATTTCCAGTGAAATCTCCTCGATGAGCGCATAGCCAGTATTATTCACATAGGATGCAGCGGTTCCATCGGTCATTGTGACATATGGCAGGATGACTTCCATGATGATCGAGCCAAGCAGATCCCCTCGCCTGGGCACGAGCGCAGTCACTCGCTTTCCGAAGTCCGGGTCTCCGTCGAAATAGATTGACTGTGACTCCATAGCGAAGTTAGTATAGCGCCTATAGACCATCTTGAACCATGTTATTTGGGGGTTCCCGGTTAAAAAGACGTCCTGCTTTCCTTGTGCGACAAGTTGAAGTAGTCCTCCTCCACCTGGCATTCTAGTGTGTTGCGCGACTTATTCAGGGCGTGCTATTCTTATGTTGATGTAGAGCCGCAGATGAGTCGGAGCATTGAACTCGAGCTTGAAATACAGCGCCTCGTCTTTTCTATCGATCCTATTACACAACGCCCGTACCCACAGGACCTTATGCAGGTGGCCGATGGGGGCGGCACACGCCAATGGAATACAGTGTTTCAGACCATCAGCAGTCAGGCCGCCTACGACGGAGGCTCATTCTTAATCGACTATCTGCCCTCCACGCTGCAAACCATGTCGAATAATGCCTCCAGTCTCTCGACCATTATTGCCACGTCCTATTCCACACTCTCCACCCAGATCGGCCAAGGAGGCATACCGGGTAGTATTACATCTGCACAGCTCCAGAGCACAGTTTCATGGGTGCAGAATACGGCCATGTATGTGAGCTCGGGGCAACTAATCAGCAGTATGACACCTCTGTTTGACGGAACTCTGTCATTCGGCTCCAATATTCGAAGCACGGTCGTAGGTCTCGGCTCATCCGGCTATATCAGCACACAGGCCTTCCTGAGCACGGCCGTTGCGAATAACACTCTGCTGCGCTCTACAACCGCCGGCCTCGCCACCTACGGATATATCAGCAGTCTGTCCCTGCAGAGCACTGTGCAGAATCTCGGACAGGCGAACTATATTAGCTCATCGGCGCTGACAAGTACGGTGACTGGTCTTCTGTATCCTGCCACCTCTCCAGGAGGAAGTCTGGGCGTGGTTCTTGCCGGTAGCACTGATGCACCCTATAATAACTTCAATACACTGACCTCCAACTATCTCGCCTCCAACGCCTTTTTCAACTTTTCCAATGCCGGCACTTACGGTGTAGTATATGCGAACTCTCTGCCAAGCACCACCTATGGCCTCATATCCTCCCTCGGCACCTACGGATATGTCAGCACACAGACAATGCTGAGCACTAGCGCTGGAATACAGGCGGCCAAGCAGAATATCTTTATTGACCGTCTGGGAGCGGCGAACATATTCGGGTCACAAGTCTATATATCCTCCGTTGCGGCCATCACATTCCTCAGCAGTTTCGTGAATTCTACCATCACATATAGGGGTCAGAATGGGCCCGTAGGGGCGGTAGTGACAGACACATTCAATATGACCTTTTCCACGGCAAATCTGCAGCTGGACCGCTTCTCCAGTCTCATAACAGCCAATAGCCGTATAACAGGGGAGCTCTATCCTACGTTTCAATTCGACAGACTGACCACCGGCGCCCTGACATCACGCGCATTTCCTATGAGCACTTTTCTGCAATATGGAACTACCATGACATCTGCAACGCCTCTTCTTGAGACACTTGTAGTAGGAACCTCCGCCCAGAATGGCTTTTCTAATGTCTTCCAGCAGCCAATGAAATTCTCCATTCCTGGCTCGAGCGTGATAAATACCTATGTACATCCATATGTGCTGAGCCATACTCTCGTGGGATCCTATTCCCAGGGAATCAACGTCGGATTTAACACGTCCAACGTGAATGTCTTCATCGGCTCCACAAACACGTATTTCCTGTCAGTTCAGAATCTCACATTCTAAAACAGAAGAGCGATGGCCGCAAGTATCAAGACAATAGACACAGACATTATCACTCTCCGACAAATCAATGTTCGCTCGGCCACAAATGGCTTTATTCCTGGGGGGAACGTGTTGGTATCGAACGGGTCGGGTGCCGGCTACTGGACCTCTGTCAGCTCTATTCTGCCCACTCCCTTCTATGCTGTAAGTGACGCGAATGGCTCTACAATGAGTGGTAATGAGATTGGCCCTACACTCCCTATTAGCACAGTGGGTGTTCAGGGGCTATTTAGTGCCTATGTCGATTTTGCCTCGAGCACATTCACGCTAAGCAATGCCTATCCAAATCTGCTCGTTGCGCTCAATACGGTTCCTGCAGTGACTCGTCAGGCCGCCCAGATTGTTCCCAGCTCGGAGAATATTATTATGTCATCTACTCAATCAACACTGAAGTTCATCGGGGTGGGTGATGTACAGCTCTCTACAGTGACGGACCTGCGCGCAGTGTTTTTCTCCATTAGCAGCTTTACAGCAAGAGGATACGCAGACCTTTCTGGAGAGACTCGTGCCTGGCGCGGATACGTCTATAGCACGACATCGACCACCGCCGGCTACGGAAACTTTGTCAGCAGCATTCCCGTCTCCACATTCTATAACCTGAATGAGTACGAGGGATACGGTTGGGACTGGACACCACTTCTGACAAGTAATCTGCCACTCTCAACGGTGGAGACATATCCTAATTTCCCTACAGGTGACGTGTATTTCAGCACTCTCTCCTTTCCTATTGACCCATTTATTCGCTATATTCATCCTAACTCCACTACTAAGATGTTTCTGGAAGTGACTCCCTCCTATTTCTTCCAGCGTATGTTTCTTGGACAGAGCACACCTGTGAATCTTGTAAAGGAATTCTCCACATTTGTGCAGTATGAATCTCCAACCTCTGGTCGCCAGATTATGTCAAAATCCGCAAATGGCAGCTACATGTTTTCTCAAAGCTCGAATGCATATGCATCCAACTACTATAATGCACCTCTGCGCCTCGAGCTCGACACAGCCATGATAATGAGCAATACGCTGAGGGATGGACTGCTCACCAATAACTATTACACGCTCTATCATAGGATTCCTGGGGCGATGGCGAGCCTGGTATCCGATGGCTACTGTGGATACAATATTGACGCGCGCAGTGGGTTTAGTAATCAGATTATTACATATGACAATCGCACAGCCTATAATAACTCTGTGTTCTTGCATGTCTGTAATCAGCCTGGCGCAACACCTCCTATGCCAGGTCCTTAATAGCGACTCCCTCGCGTCTTCCCAGCTCAGCCGCCCAGGACTCGAGTTTTCCCAGAACAATCGCCGTTGGCCTATAGGGCCATGGGCACAGATAGACGGCGTTAGGCCACTGGCCGGCGCGAATCCATCCCAGATGAACCTGCCCACGCTCTTTCGAGAACTTCCAAAAGAATCGCTGACCTTCAGCATTCTCTGCGTAGTTCGCCCTGATTTCAATGTGCCGGCGCTGGTCGGGCGCAGTAGTCGCCAGAGGCCACTCGGTCTCCAGTTTCTCGCATAGACGCTTATACCACAGGGCACACACATCCAGGCGCCACAAAGTCGCCTGAAAACTGAAGCCATAGGTGTCCGTTTCTGGTGTCATGCCCGCCCATGACGGCTTTGACAGGAAATTCGGCCCCTTTGGACCAGGACAGGGTGTGAGACGCATACTCGCAATAATGGGCGAAGCTGCCATAATTTCAAATGCCTCCGTGATTGCAATGGCATCTGGTGTGCGATCGAGCAAGAAATCCTCCTGCATGGGAAGAACATAGTCAAATCTGCCGGTGCGGGCCAGCTGTTGTAGGGCGACTGCACGAGAATCCAGAAATCCCGCCTCGCTCGCACTCAGCTCCAGAATCTCCACACCGAACTCGTCACGGAGCTGTCGGCAAATAGGGTGGCCTGGAGCTTCCGTTGCAAGAATGAGTTTAAAGGGGAGCCAGGGGGCATAGCGCTTCAGGAGCGTGAAATGCAGTGGTAGAAGACCATAGTATTTGGGGGTGGAATTCACTAA